>Ga0105249_10000501_pt1 | contig 36179 bp, 27 predicted proteins | sample KBSS44metaG_FD_81522 | JGI IMG/M metagenome (GOLD analysis project Ga0105249, IMG submission 81522) | Switchgrass rhizosphere microbial communities from Kellogg Biological Station, Michigan, USA - KBS S4-4 metaG | ecosystem: Host-associated > Plants > Roots > Rhizosphere > Soil | place...
AGCCGACCCGCGCCTGGGTCAGCAGCCGTTCGGCATTCGCCTCGCCCAGTGCCCGCCGCAATTTGGTCACGGCGTTCGGCAGCACCTTGTCGACGGTGACGCGCCCCGCCCAGACCTCGCGCAGCAGCTCTTCCTTGGTCACCACCTCGCCGGCATGCCGCAGCAGGTAGGCGAGGACCTCGAGCGCGCGGTGCTCGACCTCCACCGGCAGTCCGCCGACGCGCAACTCGAAGCGCACCTCGTCGAACTCGGCCGTGCCGAAACGGTAGGTATAGCAGGGAGAGGGGGCGGAATCGGTCTGGCTGTTCATGCGATCGGATCGAAAAACGGGGTTGGATGGGCTCGGGCCGGCCGTCGTCGGCTGCCGTTACCCAACCGTTACCGCTCCGTGTCCCGAACGTGCCTACAGCGGGCGCGCCTGTGCCCTAGTATGCGGCGCAACGCAGGCGGAGTGGTTGCAACGCAATAAATATCAACGGGTTGACCACTGCCTGTCGGGCAATCGACCCCGCGCCACCCTGCCGTCCGTCGCGATCGTCGCTGGCGGACGTCTCGCACGCGCCGACGAAGTCATGTGCGCCATCCGGCGCGCAGGGCCCCGTGCTGCCTGCGCGTCCAGCAATCCATCACCGAGGAATGAAACATGTCGAAGAAGACACATCTCGCCGCCGCCCTCGTCGCCGTGCTCGCGGCGCCTTCGTTCGCGCTCGCACAGGACGTGCCGTGGCGGGTCGTCATCGGCAGCAGCAGTGCGATCACGAACCCCGGCTTGCCCAGCGGCAGCCGCACGTTCACCGACTTCGCCATGGGCGACGTCGGCAACGGCTACGTCGGCGCGCGCATGACCGGCCCGGACACGGCGCTGGGCTACTGGGCGTTGCGGCAGGGAACCTGGACCCAATACCTGAAGACCGGCGTGACCGGGTCGTCGATGGGACCGGGGCGGACCGGCGCGGAAGCGGGCCACGTGTTCCAGGACTACGCCGGCAACCAAGGCTATGCCGGCGTGGACGGCCAGCGCGCGTTGCTCGCGCTGGCCGGCGCGCCCGGCGACACGACCAACGCGACCTGGGGCGTCTGGCGCTGGGACACGACGAGGAACATCGAGATCGCGCGTGCGCTGACGGACGGACCGCTCGGACCGAACCTCGGCGCCGGCTGGGTGTTCCAGAACAGTTCGGGCTTCGTGACCCCGCGCGCAATGAACGGCGGACAGGTCCTGCTCAATACGGACGTCACCTCGCCGACCGGCCTCTCCCGGCGCTATCTGGCCAAGAGCGTCCCCGGCCAGGGCATCGTGCCCTGCGCGCTGCGCTATTCGACCGATCCGAACCTCGCGCCCGGCATCGTCGCCGGCGATTCGTTCGACACGGGGTGGGGCGTGGAAGGCAATCTGTCGGTCACGCCGGACAATCGCGTCTATCTGATGGCGACGACCAATCAGGGCCGCGACGGCATCTGGGAGGTTTGCGACGGCGCTCCGCGTGCGTTGGTGGTCGACGACGAGACCGGTGCCCGCGGCCCGGACATCGGCATCGCGACGGCGACCTTCGTCGGCTTCGATCCGGTGTACCCCGCCGACGACGGCCAGTTCTACTTCTTCGCGAGCTATCGCCCGTCGCCGTCGGACGGGTCGCGCACCGGCCTTTTCTGGAACGACGGCGCCAGCAACCGGCCGCTGGCGATGAACGACGCCGCGAACGTCTACGGCCCGGGCTGGCAGAACGCGACCTGGAGCAGCTTCAGCACGGACAGCCTGACCTCGGCCGGGCAGTGGACCGCCTTCCAGGCCACCATCCGAGTTCCCGCCGACGGTGCGACGCCGTCGGGCCTGTGGCGCGTGCAGGCCGGCGGCACGCCCGAACTCGTCGCCCTGCTCGATATCGCAGGAGCCTACGGGCCCGAGGCGAACCGCACCTGGGACTCCTTCTACGGCAACGCCGTGCTCGCCAACGGCGACATCGTCGTCGACGCGCGCACGCAGCCGGGTTCGGAGTACGCGCTGTGGCTGCTGAAGAAGGGCGCCGCGCCGCGCCGCATCCTCGAGGACGGCCAGAATGTGCAGGTTCCGACCAGCACCGGCACGCAGCAGGCGGCGGTGACGAGCTACACCATCGCCAGCGGGGCGGCCCCGTACAGCCGCGGCAACGACGTCTGGATTTCGGCCGACAGCTCGATGCTGGTCGAAGTCAATCTCAACGGGTACAGCGGCCGCGTGCTGATCACCTCGACGCCGGACAACCCGATCGACAAGATCTTCGCCGACGGCTTCCAGCGCTGATCGCCGCGCATCGCGTGGATGGCGACGAGGCCGCCGCGCGGCGGTCTCGTCGTCGCGGCCATCGGCTAGACTCGCGGCGATGCCGCCGTCCCCCACAGGTTCCGCCGCTTCCGCCGCCGCGATGCCGTCGCGCGCGGCTGCGCTGATCCTCGACGCGTTCCTCGACTACAACGAGCGCTTTGCCGACATCACGCGCCGCGCGAAGCGCCATTTCGAGCAGCGCGACTGGCACGCCGCGCAGGTCGACGCAGTCGCGCGCATCGACCTGTACGACGTCTGCGTCGGCGAGACCTTGGAGCGGCTCGAGCGGCTGCTCGATGATCGCGTGCGCTCGCGTCCGCTGTGGGCTTCGATGCGCAACGAGTACGCGCTGCAGATCGAGCCGCTGATCGACAAGGAACTCACCAAGACCTTCTTCAACACGCTGTCGCGACGCTTCTTCCGCACGCGCGGCGTCGATGCCGAGATCGAATTCATCGCGCTCGGCATCGAACCGACCGCCGGCATCGTCGAGCCGGTCGCGCTGAACCGGTACGGCGGCGAAACCGACCTCGCCGACACCTGCGCCGGCGTCCTGGGCGACTACGCGTTCGCGAACGGCTATGCCGATCCGGCGCGCTGTGCGCGCGCGATCGCGCACGAGATCGCCGAGCGCACGATCGAGGACGGCGTGCCCCTGCTCGGCATCGAACTCTTGCGCACCGTGTTCTACCGCGAACGCCGCGCGTACCTGGTCGGGCGCATTCTCGACGGCGACGACGGCATCCCGCTCGTCATCGCGCTGATGAGCACGCCGCAGGGCGTGCGCGCCGACGCGGTGCTGACCAATCTCAACCAGGTCTCGCTGCTGTTCGGCTACGCGCGCAGCTATTTCCACGCCGACCTGCCGACGATCGGCAACACGGTGCTGTTCCTCGAGGCGCTGATGCCGCACAAGCCGGTCGGCGAGATCTACACCGTGCTCGGCCGCGCCAAGCAGGGCAAGACCGAACGCTACCGGCATCTGTTCCGGCATCTGGCCGAACATCCCGACGAGCGCCTCGTGCGCGCCGACGGCGAGCGCGGGATGGTCATGGCGGTGTTCACGCCGAAGGACTACCCGGTCGTCATCAAGCTGATCCGCGACCGCTTCGCCTATCCGAAGGACATCGCGCGGCGGCAGGTGGAAGAGAAATACCTGCTGGTGTTCCGCTACGACCGCGTCGGCCGCCTTGTCGATGCGCAGGAGTTTCGCGACCTGCGCTTCCCGCTGCGCCAGGTGGATCCGGACATGCTCGCCGAGCTCATCACCGAGTGCGCCGAAACGGTCGAGGTCGACGGCGACGAGCTGGTGGTGCGGCATTGCTACATCGAGCGCCGCCTGCGCCCGCTCAATCTCTACGCGCGCGAAGCGGCGGCCGATGCCGCGCTGCGCGCGGTGCTCGACTACGGCCAGGCGATCAAGGACCTGGCGCGCAGCAACATCTTTCCGGGCGACCTGTTGCTGAAGAACTTCGGCGTCTCGCGCATCGGCCGCGCGATCTTCTACGACTACGACGAACTCTGCCTGGTCGAGCAGTGCCGCTTCCGCAAGCTGCCCGAGGCGAGCGAAGAGGACGAAACGCGCCCGCTGGAAGACTGGCTCAGCGTGCACCAGAACGACGTCTTCCCCGAACAGTTCCCGCGTTTCCTCGGCCTGCCCGCGTCGCTTCGCGACGGGCTGCTCGAAGTGCATCCGGAGATTTTCGATGCGGCCTGGTGGCAGGCCCTGCAGGCGCGTTTCCGCACCGGCGAACAGGTCGACGTGCCGCCGTATCCGGCTTCGGCACGTCTGCCCGATTGACCCGCGGCCGACTCGGCTCAGCGCGTCACACGCGCGGCCCGCGGCGCCCCATGACCAGCGAGACGACGAACAGGACCAGGAACACCAGGAACAGGATCTTGGCGATGCCGGCGGCCGCGCCGGCGATGCCGCCGAAGCCGAGCACGGCGGCGATCAATGCGATGACCAGGAATACGATGGCGTAATGCAGCATGGAAAACTCCTTGCGCCTGCGCGCGTTGACGTTGGAGATGCGAAACGGACTTTTTGGCCCCGTTCACGAACCCAAATTGCGCGTCGCCGGATGAATCGCGCGTAACCTCGTTCCGTCGCATTGCACTGCGATTTGGCTTCGAATGCTTGTGCTACTCTCGCGGCCCCCTGACGCGCGCCGCGCGGCTTATACGACCGAGGATGCACGCATGAACAAGCTTGTCTGCCTGTTGCCGCTGGCCATGGCGTTGGCCGCCTGCGGCTCGAACGATTCCTCGCCGCCGAAGGCCGCCGCAGCGGCACCCGCGCCCACCGCGTCCGCGCCGGTCGACCAGCCCGCCCAGCCGACGCCGCCGCAGAGCGCGAACGACCTGTTCGGCGCCAAGCTCGACCAGGTCCTGGCCGGCGACTGGCGTTCCGATGCGAACAAGGCGCGCGACAAGTACCGCCATCCGAAGCAGACGCTCGAGTTCTTCGGCGTCAAATCCAGCGACACGCTGATCGAGATCACGCCCGGCGGCGGCTGGTATGCCGAAGTGCTCGCGCCGCTGCTCAAGGGCAGCGGCAGCTACATCGCCGCGATCACGCAGCCGAAGAACCCGTCGGGCGAAGCCGCGCAGGACAAGAGCGCGCTGCAGAAGACGTTCGAAGGCAACGCGGCGCAGTTCGGCGAGGCCAAGGTGCTCGAATTCGATCCGAAGGCGCCGTCGCTCGGTGCGCCGGGTTCGGCCGACACCGTGCTGACGTTCCGCAACGTGCACAACTGGGTCATGGCCGACACCGCACCGCTGATGTTCAAGGCGTTCTTCGACGTGCTCAAGCCGGGCGGCACGCTCGGCGTCGTCGACCACCGCGCCGCAGCCGGCGCCGACCTCGAGAAGATCAAGAAGTCGGGCTACCTGCCGCAGGACTTCGTCATCAAGCTCGCGACCGATGCCGGCTTCAAGCTGGTCGACCAGAGCGAAGTGAACGCGAATCCGAAGGACACGAAGGACTATCCCGAAGGCGTCTGGACGCTGCCGCCGACGTTGACGCTGAAGGATCAGGACAAGGACAAGTACCTGGCGATCGGCGAATCCGACCGCATGACCTTGAAGTTCGTCAAGCCGAAAGGCGAAGAGATCTCCAAGCAGGACGGCGAGAAGCACTGAGACATCGCGGGACCTCGCGAAGGAACTGCTGTTGGGGCCCCGGCGCCGCGAGGCGCCGGAAAGCGTATCGTCACTGCCGTCCGTTCGAATGCATGGGCCTGCCGCGTCATGCTGATCCTGTTCAACAAGCCTTTCGGCGTGCTGTCGCAGTTCACCGACCGCAGCACGCCGCCGCGTCCGACGCTGGCCGCGTTCATTCCAGAAAAGGACGTCTATGCGGCTGGACGGCTGGACCACGACAGCGAAGGCCTGCTGGTCCTCACCGACGACGGCGCGTTGGCGCACCGCCTGACCGATCCGCAGCACAAGCTCGCCAAGACCTACCTGGTGCAGGTCGAAGGCGTGCCGGGCGACGCGCAGCTCGATGCGCTGCGCGCCGGCGTACCGCTCAAAGACGGAATGACCCTGCCGGCCGAGGCTGCCCTGCTCGACGCGGGGCCGGACTGGCTGTGGCCGCGCAATCCGCCGGTCCGCTTCCGCAAGAGCGTGCCCGACCGCTGGCTGCGCCTGACGATCCGCGAAGGCCGCAACCGCCAGGTGCGCCGCATGACCGCGGCGGTCGGCCTGCCGACCTTGCGCCTCGTGCGCGAGCGAATCGGCGACTACGCGCTCGGCGAGCTCGCGCCGGGACAATCGCAGCGCATCGGCGTGCCGGTGCGCCGCTCGAAGGAGACCCGACGATGACGTTCAAGGACCATTTCTCGGGGCACGCTTCGGTCTACGCCGAAGCGCGACCGCACTATCCCGATGCGCTGTTCGACTGGCTCGCGCGCGAGGCGCCCGATCGCGATCTCGCCTGGGACTGCGGCTGCGGCAACGGCCAGGCCAGCGTCGCGCTGGCGGCGCGCTTCGCGCGCGTGCACGCGACCGATCCGAGCGCGACGCAGATCGCCGCGGCCGAAGCACGGTCCAACATCGCCTATGCCGTCGAGCCGGCCGACCGTTGCTCGCTCGCCGCGCACAGCGCGAGCCTGGTCACCGTCGCGCAGGCGCTGCACTGGTTCGACTTCGACGCGTTCTTCGGGCAGGTGCGCCGCGTCCTGAAACCCGGCGGCCTGTTCGCTGCGTGGGCGTATTCCGACTGCCGCGTGGCCCCGGCGATCGACGTGCTGAAGGACCGCGTCTATGTCGACCTGGTCGGGCCGTACTGGCCGCCGGAACGCGCGCTGGTCGAGGCCGGCTACAGGACGATCCCGTTTCCGCTCGACGAAATCGCCGCTCCGGCGTTCGAGATGGTCGTCGACTGGCATGCCGGGCAGTTCCTTGCCTATCTGCGTTCGTGGTCGGCGACGCAGCGTTATCGCAAGGAGGTCGGCGAAGACCCGGTTGCGCAGATCGAGCGCGACCTGATGGCGGAATGGGGCGAGGGCACGCGCGCCGTGCGCTGGGATTTCCATCTGCGCTGCGGGCGCGCCTGACTTCGCGCGACGGCCGGCGGCTCAGTCCAGTTCGATACCGAGCGCGCGCAGGCCGTCGCGTCCGTTCGGGCCGATATTCAGCGCACGGCTGCCACGCCGAGGACGCAGCCAGTCGTGTTCGATCAGGCGCGCGGCGATCCGAGTACCCAGCGGGCCGGACAAGTGCAGCCGGCGCTCGGTCCAGTCGACGCAGGTACGGCCTTGCAGCCGCAGGAGTCCGGCATCGTCGTCCTCGAGTCCCGCCCGGTGCAGCACCGCGGCGCCGCGCTCGCTGAGGCGGATCGAATCGCTCGCGAGCTCGAGCCCGTCGAGCGCCCGCAGCCGCTCGAACAGTGCGACGCCGAGGCGGCCGGCCAGATGCTGGTAGCAGGTGCGCGCCTGCACGAATGCGGCATCGCGCCCCGTCGGCACCGGCGCCGCGCGGCGCTCGCCGGCGAGCGCCAGCGTCTCGACCAGACGGGCGACGTCCTCGCCGGCGAGGCGGTAGTAGCGATGACGGCCCTGCGCGTGCACGGCGAGCAGGCCGGCCGCGCAGAGCTGGCGCAGATGCGCGCTGGCCGTTGCCGCCGTCACCTGCGCGATCCGCGCGAGTTCGCCTGCCGGGCGCGCGCGGTCGTCGATCAGCGCGAGCAGCATCGCCGCGCGCGCAGGCTCGGCGAGTGCACGCCCGAATTCGGCAAGCTGGTACGGAGTGACCGGTGCACGCATGCCGGCAGGGTAGCGTGCCGTAGACCGAAACGCTTCGGGCAGGGACGAAGCATCGCCGTCCCGAACGGGCGATAATCGCCGCCCGCTTCAGGAACGTGCACGCATGCAACCCAAGCCTTCCGGCGATACGGCCGTCATCGACACCGCCCCCGCGTCTTCCGCGAACTGGCTGACCGGCGTCGAGTTGACCGCGCTCGGCGCCATCTGGGGCAGCTCGTTCCTGTTCATGCGCATCGCCGCGTCGGATTTCGGTCCGTTCGCGCTGGTCGAAGTGCGTATCGTGCTCGGCGCACTGATCCTGCTGCCGTTCCTGTGGCAGGCGCGGGCGCGCCTGACGTGGGCGCATTGGCGGCGTTTCGCGATCATCGGCGCGCTCAACTCGGCAATCCCGTTCTCGCTGTTCGCCTGGGGCGCCGAACGCGCGCCGGCCGGCATCGGCGCGATCGCCAACAGCATGACGGTACTGTTCACCGCGCTGATCGCGTTCCTGGTCTACGGCGACCGCATCGGGCCGCGACGTGCGATCGCGCTGGTCGCCGGCTTCGCCGGTGTCGTCGTCCTCGCCAGCGGCAAGACGCAAGGCGAAAACGTCGGCGCGGCGGCGCTCGCCGGCACGGCCGCTTCGCTGTGCTACGGCTTCGCGGTGAATTTCACCAAGCGCTGGCTCGCCGACGTGCCGCCCCTGGCCGCCGTCGCGGGTACGCTGAGCTGCGGCGCCGTCATGCTGTCGCCGTTCGCCCTCGCCGCGTGGCCGGCAACGCCGCCGCCGTTCGGCTCATGGCTCAGCGCGATCGCGCTCGGCGTCCTGTGCACCGGCATCGCGTATGCCGTGTTCTTCCACCTGATCCAGCGCGTGAGCGCATCGCGCGCGTCCACCAACACGTACCTGGTGCCGATCTTCGGCGTGGCCTGGGCCTGGCTGCTGCTCGGCGAAGCGCCGACGCCGACGATGCTGATTGCCGCGGCGATGATCCTCGGCAGCGTGATGGTCAGCCAGCGCGAGGCGGCGCCGGCGGCGGCCCCGAAAGTTTGAAAGCGACGTCATTCGCGCGAGCGCGGGAACAGGGTAGTCGCGCAGATATCGACCGTCATTCCCGCGAAAGCGGGAATCCATTTTGATCGGCCTACAACAGCACTTTGGATTCCCGCTTTCGCGGGAATGACGTTGCAAAGCTATCGTGGGAGGACGTCACAAAGTTACCGTAGGCTAACGTCGCAAAGTTGTCGCGAGAGTGACGTCGCAAAGCTATCGCGCGGGTGACGTCGTCAAGCTGCCGCGCGAATGGCGACGAGCGTCAGCGGTTGGTCAACTGCAGCTCGATGCGCCGGTTCTTCGCATACGCCTCCGGCGTGTCGGCGTCGTCCAGCGGTTGGAACGAGCCGAAGCCGTTGGCGGACAGGCGATGCGCGGGAATGCCCTGCACGACCAGGTACTTCACGATCGACACCGCGCGCGCGCTCGACAGTTCCCAGTTCGACGGAAACCGTGGCGTGTTGATCGGTCGCTTGTCGGTGTGGCCGTCGATGCGCAGCACCCAGTCGATGCTCGACGGGATCTCTGCGGAGACTTCCTTGACCGTCTCGGCGAGCGTCGCCAGGCGCGCCTGCGCTTCGGGGCCGAGGTCGGCCGAGCCGGAGTCGAACAGGATGTCGGTCGGCACCACGAAGCGGTCGCCGACCACGCGCACGTCGCTGCGCTCGCCGAGCGCCTGGCGCAGCTTGCCGAAGAACTCCGAGCGATAACGTTCGAGTTCGCCGACGCGCTGGGCCAGCGCGATGTTGAGCTGCTTTCCGAGGTCGGCGATCTTCACGTCCTTGGCTTGCGCGTCCTTCGTCGAAAGATCGAGCGCGGCCTGGATCTTCGCCAGCTGCTCGTTCAGCGCGGCGAGCTGGCGGTTCAGCAGCTCGACCTGCGCGCTCGCCGCGGACGTGAGATCGGTCTGCTTGACCAGATCCTGCTTGGAGGTATCGAGCTGCGCGGCCAGGCTCGCGACCTGGGCCTCGAGCTGCTGCTTCAATTCGGTCAGCGCGGCAATGTCGGTGTTGAGCTTGGCCGCTTCGCTGGTCGCCGCGTCGAGCGCGGTCTTCGCCTGGTCGCGTTCGCTGCTGGCCGAACCGAGCGAGGCCGCCAACTCCTTCGTGTGCGCGTCGAGCGCCGCTTTCTGCTCTTCGCTCAGCGAGAGCGTCTTGGCAAGCTCGGCGACCTTCGCGTTCAGAGCATCGAGCGCGCGGTTCTTTCCGGCCAGCGTATCGGTCAGCACGAACTGGCCGATCGCGAACAGCAGCAGCACGAAGATCATCACCATGATCAGCGATGTCAGCGCATCGACGAAGCCCGGCCAGATGTCGAATGCGCGCCGCCGACGCAGGCGGCTGCTCACCGGCGCGGCTCGCGTTCGGCGGTCATCGGCGCCGGCGGCGCCGCGCTGCGCGGGCGCTGTCCTTCGAGCGCGGCCGCGATCGTGCGCGAGAGCAGGCGCAGTTCGCTGCGCAGTTCATCGGAGAAGCGCGCGTCGGGCGAGCCTTGGCTCGCGAGCTGGCGCAGCACGTTCTTGAGTTCGTCCTGCACGCCCGCCGCGGCCTGGCGTTCGCGCGCGTCGCGGCCGATCAAGTCGGTCAGGCGACCGAGCTGCGCGCCGAGTTCGCCGAGCTGCTGGTTGGTGCCGTGGCGTTCGCGCTCGTTCTCGACGATCGCGCGCTGCATGCGGTCGAGACCGTCGGCGGTCTGCTCGAGCAGCGCCTGTACGTAGGCCGGTACCGAAGCGTCGGCTTCGAACGTCGAGCCCGAAGCGAGGCGCGTCATGCCGGACAGCCATTCTTCCAGCTCGTTGTAGAAGCGGTTCTGCGCGTGCCCGGCCTGCAGGTCGAGGAACCCGATGACCAGCGAGCTGGCGAGGCCGAACAGCGAGGTCGAGAAACTCGTCGACATGCCGCCGAGCGGTTGCTTCAGGTTCTCCTTGAGCGCACCGAACATCGTCACCGCGTCGTTGCCGACGTTCAGCGAACCGATGATGTCGGCGACCGAGCGGATCGTCACCAAGAGGCCCCAGAACGTGCCGAGCAGGCCGAGGAAGATCGCCAGGCCAATCAGGTAGCGCGAAAGATCGCGCGATTCCTCCAGGCGCAGCTGCACGCTGTCGAGGATCGTGCGCATCGACGGTGCCGACAGCGCCGCACGCCCGCGCTCGCGGCCGTCGAGCATGCGCGCCATCGGCGCGAGCAGGCGCGGCTTGCCGGGCGGCCGCTGCTCGGGATTGGAGCGGCGGAACGCCTCGATCCAGGCGACCTCGCGCGACAGCACGAACACCTGGCGCAGGTTCACGACGACGCCGGCCGCGAGCACGGCGAGGATCACGCCGTTGAAGAACGGGTTGGCGGCGAAGATCGCGAGCAGGCGCGGCGCGAGCGCGGCGCCGAGCAGTCCGACCGCGATCAGGAAAGCGGCCATCCAGGGAAGTACGCGTTGCGGGTTGCTCATGGGGAAAGCCTGGATTGGGGACTCGGGATTGGGGATTCGTTTGACGCAGGGAGTGGAGATGCGGTTCGAGGCGGATTCGTTGCGCGGCGGGCGGGCGCGTTGTCAGACCGGGGCGGTGGGTGGAGGTTCCTTCGGCGTGGCGGTTTCCATCCACAGCTTCACGACGTCCGGGGCGGTGGTTTCCGTCCATCGCTTCACGACGTCATTCCCGTGGAAGCGGGCGAGACTTTCAACAGCGAAGCCGGTCATCCATGTCGCTTGTTCCGGTTGCGAAGAAACCCCCATGGATTCCCGCTTTCGCGGGAATGACGGCGTAAGAACAGTGAAACCTCGTGGCGGCTGCTCCGGCCGCTTCTTCCCCACAAGCGGGGGAAGCGACAGCAGGCGCACTCGTGATCGTGGGAGCGTGCGGCGTCGTGCAAGCCCGTGCCATTCCTTCCCCCGAGCAGCGGGGGAAGGTGCCGAAGGCGGAAGGGGGCGCTTTGCCTTCATCGCCGCGGTTTGGCCCGGTGCGTCGGCGTCGCCGTCCACGGATCGTCCGGCCATGGGTGTTTCGGATAGCGTCCCTTGAGCTCCCTGCGCACCTCCGGATACGTGCGTTCCCAGAAACTGCGCAGGTCCTGCGTCACCTGGATCGGGCGTCCGCCGGGCGACAACAGGTGCAAGGTCAGCGGGACGCGGCCGTTCGCGATGCGCGGCGTGTCGGCCAGGCCGAACAGCTCTTGCAGCTTCACCGCCAGCACCGGCGGCGCATCGGCCGCGTAGGCGATGCGGCGCTCCATGCCGCTCGGCACCGCGATCACGACCGGCGCCTGCTCGTCGAGCGCGCGGCGCAGGTCGTAGTCGAGCTGCGCCGCGAGCGCTTCGGACAGCTCGGCCGGCTGCAAGGCGTCGAGCCGGCGCTTGCCCTCCAGGTACGGCGCGAGCCAGGTCTCCAGGTCGCGCAGCAGCGCCTCGTCGGAAAAATCCGGCAACCCCAATTCCGGCGACCACGCGCGCAACGACTCGGTGCGCAGGCGCAGTTCGCGGGCGTGGTCGCTCCACGGCAGCGCGTCGAGGCCGAGCTCGCGGATCGCCGCGAGCAGGGCGGGCACCGCGTCCTCGGGTCGGGCCGGCACCGAGCGCCGTTCCAGCACGATTGCGTCGAAGCGGCGCTCTTCGAACGCTTCGACGGCGCGCGACTCGCGATTCCAGCGCACGCTGCGTGCACGCACGAAGCGCTGCGGAAAATCCCGCTCCAGGCGATCGGGATCGAACGGCGCGGCGGCGAGGATGCGGCTGTCGCGCGTGTCGTAGCGCAGGTCGACGACGACGAGCCACGGTTCGCCGTACAGCGCGCTGTCGTCGGCCAGGCGCGCGCCGCGCCCGTTGGCGAGCTGGTAGCGGCGCGGGTCGCCGCCGTCCTGGCGCGCGATGCGGTCGGGGAACGCGTGGATCAGCAGATCGCCCGGCAAGGAAGCCGATGCGCCCGGCGCGTTCGCAGCACCGGGCGAGACGGAGCGGACGCGCCGTTGCCACGCGTCGGAGGCCTGTGCGATCGCCGCAAGCGCAGCCGGGTCGGCACCCAGGCCGCGTGCGCCGCTGGCGCGGCGTTCGCGCCACGCCTGCAGTGCGTCGGCGCGCAGGCGGAAATCGTCGCTGCGCGCGGAATCGCCGCGCAGCGGATTGCGTGCTTCGATCAACGCGGCGAGATCGCAGGCGAGGCGCCGCTCGGCGTCCGTCGACGTGCGCAAGACCGCGGCGGCCAGGCGCGGCTGCGCGCCGAGCGCGAGCATCGCGCGGCCTTCCGCTGCGATGCGTCCGGCGCCGTCGAGCGCACCGAGCGCGCGCAGCAGGTCGCGCGCCTGCGCGAGCGCGCCGGCGGGCGGCGCGTCGAGCCAGCGCAGTGCGTCCGAACCCCAGGCGGCGAGTTCCAGCGCGAGCTGCGACAACTCCACTTGGGCAATTTCCGGCGTGCGCGCGGCATCCAGGCGCCGGCTCTGCGGCCACAGGCGATAGCACGCGCCGGGACCGAGGCGGCCGGCGCGGCCGGCGCGCTGATCGGCCGAGGCTTGCGAAATCACGATCGTGTCGAGCCGCGTGAAGCCGGAGTTCGGATCGAAGCGCGGCTCGCGCGCAAGGCCGGTATCGACGACCGCGCGCACGCCGGGCAATGTCAGGCTCGATTCGGCGACGTTCGTCGCCAGCACCACGCGGCGCATGCCGGGCGCGGCCGGCGCGAGCGCGACATGCTGCTCGGCGAGCGAGAGTTCACCGTGCAAGGCGACGAGCGCCACCTCGTCCGCGCCAACGGCCTCGGACGAAAGCGAGGCCAGCGCCGCGCGCGCCTGCTCGATCTCGCGCCGACCCGGCAGGAAGGCCAGCACGTCGCCGGGATTTTCTGCCAGCGCCAACTCGACCGCGCGGCGCAGGTGGAACGGCCAGCCGCGCTCCGGCCAAGCCTCGTTCGCGCGCGCCGGCGGATGCGCGATGCGCACCGGATAGCTGCGTCCTTCGCCGATGCGCTGCGGCGCATCGAACCAGCGTGCGATGCGTTCGCCGTCGAGCGTGGCCGACATGATCACCAGGCGCAGGTCCGCACGCAGGTTGGCCTGCACGTCGAGCGCCAGCGCGGCGCCGAGGTCGCCGTGCAGATGGCGTTCGTGGAATTCGTCGAACAGGATCGCGCCGACGCCGGCCAGTTCCGGATCGTCCTGGATCATGCGCGTGAGGATGCCCTCGGTGACGACTTCGATGCGCGTCGCCGCCGACACCTTCGCTTCGAAGCGAATGCGGTAGCCGACCGTCGCGCCGACGCTTTCGCCACGTTGCGAGGCCATGAACTCGGCGGCGGCGCGCGCGGCGATGCGGCGCGGTTCGAGCAGCAGGATCTTGCGGCCGGCCAGCCACGGCGCATCGAGCAAGGCAGGCGGAACCTGGGTCGTCTTGCCGGCGCCCGGCGGCGCTTCGAGGATCAGGCGCGGATGCGCATCGAGCGACGCACACAGATCCGGCAGCAGAGCGGTAATCGGAAAGGACACGCAGGCGGCGGCTTCGAACGGAAACCGCCAGTGTCCGACAGCGCAGGCGAGCGCGCCAGCTTGCATAGGCCGAAAACGACGATCCCGCCGGGCGGCGGGATCGTCGGTCGAACGCGGCCCGCCGTCGCGGCGGGCCGGATGGACAGGGTCTGCGTTATTCGCAGCCCAAGCCGTTTTCGTTGGCGACGCGGATCCAATCGCGCGAGCCGCTGCCGCTCGGTCCGGCCGTGGCGGCATCGGTCTGGCCGTTGTAGGTGAAGTGCATGTGGTTGCAGTCCTGGAAGCTGAAGGTCACCGTGCCCCACGTGTTGACCGTCGCGTTGCCCGCACTGCCGGCAAAACCGCCGCCATTGGTGTAGTACGCCGTCGTTTGCACCGATGTCGCGCCGACCGGCACCGTGCCCTGCGCCAGCAGCCAGAACGGACGGCCCGTGGCGTCGGAGGCATACCAGCCCGCAGCGAACGTTCGATTGCCGGTGTCGCTCGGCCCGTTGTCGTACACCTGCACGGTCATGCCTTCGCCGCCGTGGTCGGGCGAGTACCAGGAGGTCGACATGTAGCCGTCGATCGGGAGGGGGTTGAAGGCGTCCGGGTAGGCGGGATTGCTTGCAGAACCTGGATTGTAGGCGGGGATGTCGAAGAGCTGGGTGCCAGGATCGGCGCTGCCTAGCCCTGGATTGATACTGAGCGTGAAGGCATCGTTGTATTCGTGGTAGAACGCCGGATTCGCATTGTAGTTCTCGAGCACATACGTCGTGCTGGAGATAATGGGCGCGTCGTATGGACCGTCCGCCTCTACGGTGTTTGGTTCGGAAGCGGCGCGCACGTTAGCTGCCTGATTGCCCCAAGCCAGGCCGCCTTGATTCGTTTGCAGCCAAGGGAACGTCGGGTAGTAATCGCTGTGGTTGTCGTTCGCACTGGATCTGTCCACGCGAAGAAAAGTCATCGAATTGTAGAAATTACCGGTTGAGTTGTACGGAGTTACCGAGCCGCCGCTGCTGCAGGCGATGCGCCAAATTGTGACGGTCACGATTTCCGGCGACAGCGGGTTGCCATTGGGGTCGCGCGTCCAGAATGGCATCTGCCTGGAATAGATCTGGTCCGTCGGGCCGGAGGGGGCATCCGGCAACGGATAGGCCGCGCAGCTCGGCGGGTAGGTACGATACGGATTGGGCGTGGGCGATCCAGGATATGTATTCTGGCCCAGCGCCTTCGCGCCGGCGGCGACAGCGGGGACCACGCGCAACGCCTTTGCCTGTGCCATCGCATCGGCGAGCTGGGCACGCTTAGAAGCTACGAGCGCGTTGTGCGCGGCGATGTCTGCGGCGGAGGGAACGTCCGCCAATGCAGGCACGGTGAATGCGCCGACCGCAACGGTCAGCGCCAGGCGAGACAATGTGTTCATCGATGAAACCCCATCCAAGGTGATGTAGCGGCGAGCATGATTGGAACAACGTTAATTTGTGGTAAACGGCGCATGCCGGCTGTGTGGTCCGCGTCGCATAATTGCGGGTTCGACCCTTGCAGGAAGCATGCAGCATGACGTCTCTGATCGACATCGGCGCGAACCTGACGCACGAATCTTTTCGCACCGACTTCGACGCGGTCCTCGAACGCGCACGCGCGCACTCGGTTGACCGCATCATCGTAACCGGTGCGAGCGCCGGCGGCAGCCGAGCCGCGCACGAATTGGCGCGTTCGCATCCAGGGTTCCTCTACGCGACCGCGGGCGTGGACCCGCATCACGCGCACGAGTACAACGACGCCACCGACGCGCTACTGCGCGAACTCGTCGCAGCGCCCGATGTAAAGGCGGTCGGCGAGACGGGCCTGGACTACTTCCGCAACTATTCGCCGCACGCCGCGCAGATCGACGCGTTCGAGCGTCAGCTGGCGATCGCCGTCGACAGCGGCAAGCCGCTGTTCCTGCACCAGCGCGACGCGCATGCGGACTTCATCGCATGCCTCGACAAGGTGCGCGGCCGCATCGGCCGCGCCGTCGTGCACTGCTTCACCGGCGAACGCGCCGAGCTGATCGACTACCTCGACCGCGACTGCTACATCGGCATCACGGGCTGGATCTGCGACGAACGCCGTGGCCAGCATCTGCGAGATCTGGTCAAGCTGATTCCGGCCGATCGGCTGATGATCGAGACCGATGCGCCTTATCTGCTGCCACGCGATCTGCATCCCAAGCCTTCGCATCGACGCAACGAGCCGATGTATCTCGCGCATATCTGCGCTGCGGTGGCCGCAGCGCGCGATGAAAAGGACGAAGCAGTAGGGGAGTCAACCGCTGTCAACGCACGCGATTTCTTTATGCTGCCCTAAAAATTACGCAGTCCGCGCTTGCGTTAGCCTTCATCTTGTAAATCATAGGAGTAGTACGGGACTGGCGGTGGCAATGACAGCCGAGCTCCTGCGCTGGAAACTTCCTCACGCGAGAATGATGGCTGATCATGCGGTCTATGTAGCTGTCGCAAAGGTCTGAAAACAGATTAGACCGTGTAAGCGATCGGTCAGGTCAGCAATTGGAGCAGGTGCGGGTCGTGTCTCGACAGTCAGCTTGCCGATACAGAGCGACCTCATTCGCTTTTCGAATCCAATTCCGGCGCCCAAGCATGTTGCTCAGACGGCGGATTGTGGCGCAGCGACTGACCGACGTCTCGGCGGCCTGCAGAGACGGTCGCAATGCGCCAAACGGGATGGCTTGTTATATAAAAGTAAAATTGTAACCTGCATCTGAGGTCAATTGTTAAGTAATATAAATTTTATTTGAGGCGCTATAGACGATCTGCTGATATTCGTGATATTTCTTATCGCATAGAATGACATCTCAAAGGGAGGGGATAGGGTATGAAGATAACCAAGGTTATTCTTTCGGGCGTATTTTGTTTAGGCGTGGCAGCATTATCTGGCGTTCCGGAGTCAGCGCTTGCTCAACGAACTAGGCCGCCAACTCCCTATTTGTTTTCTTGTACCCTGAGCCTTGGCGGATCGCTAGTAGGTGTAAATTCTGATTCGGCCACGCTGGCGATATGTACGAGTTCCGTGGCGCAATTTTCTTACAATGCGCATTTGCAATTTAATATTTCGCAAATAGTTGGCAACGACGGCCCTTATACCAATCACTGGTCAATGACTTCTGTCCAAGGTCCGCCGTTGACAGAATACACTGGGTGTTCAGGAGGTGATCGCGAGTGCGACTTGTTGATAACCACTACGTCTCGCGGAAATACGGTAGCTGATGTTCAGTTTGAGGTGTGGAATAAATTTAATGTCGCTATCTATTCTTTCAATGTACGTGTCGTCGGGCCTTGCACAACAGTCAAACCAGTCAATCATCCGACATTGTGTTGAAATTGACTGTTAGTTTGGCGAGGTTTATTCAGGCCAGAGAAAGTGAGCCCACGCATTGATCGCCCGGTGATACCGTGGCTCTGATGCACCATTCCTAGTGCGTGCCATCACGAGGTGCCGAGTCCCCCGGCAGGGCGGCTCGGCGCTGGGCGTCGTTGCTCAGAGAAAGTTCAATCCACCAATGTCGCGCATCGACTCGCCCGTTTCGCCTCACTGCAACGCCGGTCGGCTAGGTACCGCGCCGCTTTCCTGGGAAGGTCCTATCGGCGGCAGCGGCCTCGCATGATGCGAATGCCCCGGCGGCATGAACGGCGGCGGACTCGATGCGAGCGGCAGCGCCGCGAGCCCGTCTCGCGGCACGCCGGACGCGGTCGCGAAATTTCCGCCGATGTACAGATTGCCGTCGTGCGATGCGAGCGCCGCGACGGTGTCACCATCCGGAATAGGGTCCCAGCCGGGCACGATGGAGCCATCGGTGCCGGAGAATTGCGTCGCGAAGCCGCTGAACCGATCAGTCGTCAGCGTGCCGCCGGCATAGACCGAACCGTCGGCGGCGGCCGCCAACGAATAGACGTATCTGTAGCTGGCATCGGTGTTCTGCGGAGGGCTGAAGGCGCTGTCGACGGCGCCGCCGCTGGCGATCTTCACGAGATAGCGGATCGGCGGATTGTTGTAGGGATCCTCGGGATAGTAGGTGCCGCCGGCATAGAGGGCGCCGTCGGGTGCCATCGCAAGCGCCCAGGTTTGACCGGGCGGCATCGCGGGCTGCCATGTCGCGTCGGTCGCTCCGGATGTGGCTGAGAGCTTCGCCAGGGTGGGGAACTGCAGTTGATCGGTACTCAGCCATGCGCCGCCGGCGTAGAGGTTTCCCGAACCGTCCTGCGTGATCGCCAGTACGGCGTATTCGATGTTCGCATCGAACGTCGGATCGACAGCGCCATCGAGCGGCGACAGCTTGGCGACGTTCGAACGCGCCGCGCCATCGACCGTCGAAAACGATCCGCCGGCGTATAGGGCGCCGGTATATTCATTCAGAGCGAGCGCCATCACGCTGCCTGAGACGATCGGGTAACGCCAGGCCGGGTCAGGCTCGCCCGTCGACGATCCGGCAAATTTGAGCAGCGCGCTCGCAGAGAGGTCGACCGGACCGCCGTCGTAGTTCGTCGAGCCCGTGCCGGCATAGACCGCATCGTCGCTGTCCACCGCCAGCGCATTGATCGGGCTGGGCGGCGCCGGATTCCAATCAGCATCGAGGCTTCCGTCGGCGGCGATGCGTGCAAGGTAATTGCGATGCGCGGTGCCGGCGCGCAGGAAGCGGCCGCCGACGATCGTGCCGCCGTCATGCTGGAAAGCGATCGCGTTGACCGAGCCCGGCTTCTCGGCCTCGACCGTGGGACTGCGGCTGCCGTCTGCGGGGGACAGCTGCAGTAGACCGAAATCGGTCGATTGGAAGTACGACTGGGTGAAGGCCCCACCCACGTAGATCGTGCCGGAAGCGACGGTCAGCGCAGAGAAGGTCGGAGTCGCCGGCGCAGTCCATGCCACGACGACGGCGCCGGACGGCTCGGTCGAAAGTTTCGAAATACTGTCGCTGGCGACATACAGCGTATCGTCGCCGTCGAGCGCCAGCGCGGTCGCATACGCCGTCGTCGTCGGCGTCCATCGGGTGTCGATCGCGCCGTGGCCCGACGGCAGGAAGCGCACCACATTGGCGCCGCTCGAGAAGCCGCCGGTCGCGTACAGCGTGCCGTCGCTGGCGATCGCCAGGGCCGTCGGCGCGCCGCTCGGCGACGACGGCGCCATCCAGTCGGCTGCGGGAAGTCCGTCGCCGGCGGTCGAGAACTTGCCGATACAGATCACGTCGCAGTCGCAGATCACGCCCTGGCTGCAGATCGGTGTGAGGAGTGGCGACTGGGCTGTGTAGATCCAACCCGTTGGATCGATCGCCAGCGAATGGACCGACGTCGCCACGGCAGGATTCCAGTCCGGATCGACCGCGCCGTCGCCGAGGCCCGACAGCTTGGCGAGGTAGTCGCGATGCTGTCCGCCGACTTCGTGGAAGTCGCCGCCGGCGAACACGGCGCCGCTCGCGTCGACCGCCAGCGTCAGCACGTCGAAGCTCAGCGACGTGTCGTCGTCGACGAATCCCGGATCCCAGGCGTCGTCGACGGCGCCTGGGCCGCTGCCCGACATCTTCGCGACGAGGCGGTGAGGCTGTCCGCCGACGGACGCGAAATCGCCGCCCGCGAAGACATTGCCGAAGGCGTCGGTCGCAAGCGCGCGAACGATGCCGTCGGCCGACGGATTCCAATTCGCATCGAGCGTTCCTGCCGGCGTCAGGCGCGCCAGGTGTGCGCGCGGCACGCCGTCGATCAGGGTGAAATCGCCGCCGAGGATGAGGCTGCCATCGGCCTGCCGCGCGATCGCCAGGACCGAACCGGGCATCGCGAACGGAACATTCGGAATCGGCAGCGGCGGCGGCGAAGCGGCCAGAGCGGTCGCAAGCTGCACGAGCAGCCCCAAGGCGATGCAAGATCGAGCTCGGTTCCCCAACGACATGTCGCGTCTCCTGCAGGAATCCCCATCCTGAGTCTCCGGATCATGCGACGCGCGCGCGGGTGCCGCAACGCTCTTTGCAATTGCGCCGCGCGCGCGATCGGCAGCGGCGCTGCGCCACCGCATCAGCCGGCGACGCATCGATGCGGGGGGCGCAAACAGGCCGCGCGGCACTCCGACGAGCCCTCCGTGCGGCCCGGGTTCGAAGACGCGGCGAACGCATGCCCTCGGGCATACGCCGCCGCCATCGGTCAGACGCTGTCGACCAGCACGATCTCCGCATCGGCGAGCGCCGTCAGCGTGATCGACGCCACGTCGCGAATCGCCAGGCCATCGCGCGCATCGACCCGCGTGCCGTCGACCTCGACGCTGCCCGCGGCGAGCACGAGATAGGCGTGGCGACCGGCACCGAGCTCGTAGGTCGTGCTCTCGCCGGCCTTCAGGGTCGCGCCGAGCACGCGCGCGTCGGCGCGGATCGGCAGCGCGTCGCCGTCGTCCTTGCGGCCGCTGGCGAGCGCGACGAAGCGGCCCGAGCGGTCGCCCTTCGGGAACGGGCGCGCGCCCCACGAGGGTTCGCCGCCGCGTGCGTCGGGGATGATCCAGATCTGGAAGATCCGCGTGGTCTCGCTCTCGGCGTTGTATTCGGCGTGGCGGATGCCGCTGCCGGCGCTCATCACCTGCACGTCGCCGGCCTCGGTGCGGCCCTTGTTGCCAAGGCTGTCCTGGTGCGTGATCGCGCCGTTGCGCACGTAGGTGATGATTTCCATGTCCGCGTGCGGATGCGGCGGGAAGCCGCTGCCCGCGGCGATCTCGTCGTCGTTCCACACGCGCAGCGCGCCCCAGCCCATGCGCTCGGGGTCGGCGTAGCTGGCGAAGGAGAAGTGGTGCTTGGCCTTCAGCCAGCCGTGGTCGGCGCCGCCGAGTTCGTTGAAAGGTCTGCGTTCGATCATGTCGATTCCTCCCGTGCCGCGATGGCACTCAAGGCCCCCTAATTGGGGAGCGGGGCGGCGCAGTACCAGCCGCGCGGCACGAACGCAGCGTTCACCGCACGCACCGCCGCCTCCGGAGGGCGCGCTAGGGCGACTTGGCGGCCGGCGGGGCCGCAGCGGCGAAGCTTCCTGCCTCGCCGGCGAAGACGACCGGGCTTGCGTAGCCTTCGGCCGACACGGCGCTGACGCCGAAGAACGCGTCGTCGACGACGATGTCCTTCAGCGTGACCTGGGTGGCGTCGCCGACCCAGCGGCTCTGCTGCCACTGCGGCGCGATCGTATCGCGCCACCAGACGCGATAGCCGGCGGCGCCGGCGACCGGCTGCCAATGGATCGTCGTATCGGTGCTGACGGCGCCGTCGATGTCGACGCCGGCCGGCGGCGCCGGCGCCGCGGCCATCGTGGCGAGGCCGAGCGCGTTCAGGCGCGTCACCTGCGCCAGATAGGCGAAATCGACGCCGTCGATCGTGTCGCCATAGTGGATGCCGTTCTCGACGCGAAGATCCTGGTGCTGGCGCGTGTAGTTCTCGTGCGCCTCGGTCACGCGCACGGCCGGGTAGCCGGCCTCGAGGAACGGCACCTGGTCGCCGCCGCGGCCGTAGCGGTCGGTGCGGTAGACCATGCGCACGTGGAAGTTCGTGAGGTACTGATCGGAAAGGCCGGCCAACATGCGCATGACGTTGCGCGACGGCGAGTCGACTTCGCCGCCGTGGTAGCGGCGGTACTTGGCCTGGTCGAGCGTCTCGCCGCTCTTGGTGCCTTCGGAGAACACGCGCACGATCGTGTTGTCGTTGACGCCGTCCTGTCCGTGCGTGTTGCCGACGATGTCGTTGTTGAGGTCGGCTTCGACTTTCCAGTGCTGGCTCGTCGCGTAGTCGGCGAGCACCTTGCCGCCGTAGAGGCCTTGTTCCTCGCCCTGCAGCACGCCGTAGACGATCGTCGCGGCGAACTTGTGCTTGGACAGCACGCGCGCGGCTTCGATCACCGCGGCGGTGCCCGAGCCGTCGTCGTTCGCGCCGGGCGCGTCGCTCTTCGCGTTCATCACGTCGGTCACGCGCGAATCCAGGTGCCCGGTGATCAGCACCACGCGATCGGGCTCGCTGGTGCCGCGCTGGATCGCGACGACGTCGACGATCTCGGTCGGTTGCGGGATGCGCTTGCCGGTCACCGTCTGCGACGGCGTTTCGATCGTGAGGCAGCCGCCGCAGTCCTTGGAGAATTGGTCGAAGCGCGAGTGCACCCAGCGGCGCGCGGCACCGATGCCGCGCTTGTCGGACTTGGTATCCGACAGCGTGTGGCGCGTGCCGAAACCGACCAGCGTGGTGATCGTAGCCTTCAGCTCGTCGGCGCTGACCTGGCCGGCGATCTCGTGCAGTGCAGCGGGTTCGTGCGGCGGCGGAGCGTCCGCGGCGGCGGCCGCTCCGGTGGTCAGCAGCGTGATGGCCAGCCAGCTTGCGATGCGCATCGAATCTCTCCGGGCGATAGGGAAGTCACAAGCGCCGGCGGGCGCGGTCAGGAACGCAGGCCGATGCCGCGTTCGAGCAGATACATGCCGAGCGCGCCGAGCACGACGGCGAAGCCGATCATCACCGCATAGGCCACGCCCATCGAGATGTCGCTGATGCCGAGCAGGCCGTAGCGGAACGCGTTGACCATGTAGAGGATCGGATTGGCATGGCTGATCTCGCGCCACGGCGAGCCGAGCTGGTTGACCGAATAGAACACGCCGCCGAGGTAGGTGAGCGGCGCCAGCACGAAGGTCGGCACCAGCGCGATGTCGTCGAACTTCTTCGCGTAGACCGCGTTGGCGAAGCCGGCCAGCGAGAACACGATCGAGGTCAGCAGGATCGTCGATATCGTGACCCACGGGTGGTACAGGTGGATGCGCGTGAAGAACAGCGAAATGACCAGCACGATCGCGGCGACCAGCAGGCCGCGCAGCACCGCGCCGAGGATGTAGCCGGCCAGGATCACCCAGCTCGGCATCGGCGAGGCCAGCATCTCCTCGACGTGGCGGCCGAACTTGGCGCCGAAGAACGACGAGGAGATGTTGCCGTAGCTGTTGGTGATCACGGCCATCATGATCAGGCCCGGCACGATGTAGTCGATGTAGCCGATGCCCGGCACGATGTCGCCGATGCGGCTGCCGACCATGCGGCCGAAGATGACGAAGTACAGCGTCATCGTGATCGCCGACGGCAGCAGCGTCTGCATCCAGATGCGCAGGATGCGCACGACTTCGCGGCGCGTGATCGTGCCGAGCGCGATCAGGTTGGCGTTGGTGCTCATGCGGCTTCCTTACCGTTCTCTACGAGGCGCACGAAGAGCTCTTCCAGCCGGTTCGCCTTGTTGCGCATCGAACGCACCGTCACGCCGTGCGAGGACAGGGCGGCGAACAGCGAGTTGAGGTCGTGCTCGCGCGACATCTCCGCTTCGAGCGTGACGTCGTCGACGCGCGTCAGCTTGACGTCGGCCATCGCCGGCAGCGCCGCGACCGGCTCGGCGAGGTCGAGCACGAATGTCTCGACGTCGAGCTTGGACAGCAGCAGCTTCATCGTGGTGTTCTCGATGATGCGGCCGTGGTCGATGATCGCGATATTGCGGCACAGCTGCTCGGCTTCTTCCAGGTAATGTGTGGTCAGGATCACCGTGGTGCCGGCCGCATTGATGCCGCTGATGAACTTCCACATCGAGCGGCGGATCTCGATGTCGACGCCGGCGGTCGGCTCGTCGAGGATCAGGAGCTTGGGCTCGCTCATCATCGCGCGGGCGATCATCAGGCGTCGCTTCATGCCGCCGGACATCGCGCGCGCCGGCTGGAACGCCTTGTCCCACAGCACCAGCTGTTTGAGGTACTTCTCGGCACGTTCGGCGGCGATCGCACGCGGAATGCCGTAAAACCCTGCAGAATTGACGCAGATGTCGAACGGCTTCTCGAACATGTTGAAGTTGAGTTCCTGCGGCACCAGGCCGATCAGGCGCATCGCGGCGCTGCGCTGCGTGCGGATCGAGACGCCGAAGATGCGCGCATCGCCCTCGCTGGCGTTGACCAGGGACGAGAGGATGCCGATCAGGGTCGACTTGCCGGCCCCGTTGGGGCCGAGCAGGGCGAAGAAATCGCCCGGTTGCACGGTCAGCGAGACGCCCTTGAGCGCTTCGACGCCGTTCGCGTAGGTCTTCTTCAGCTCGACGACATCGAGCGCGGGGACAGTGCTCATGGATCTCGGGGGGAGGTGGTGCGCGGACCGGCCGCGGCAGCCTGTTAGTATAGCGGGCTTGCCTGTTGCCTGATCTGCTGCCAGAAGTATCGATGGACCATTTCACCCTCCGCCTCGCCGCGAGCCACATGCTCGCCCCGTCCGTGCGCCATCTGTCGTTCGAGCGCGCCGACGCCGCCCCGTTTTCGTTCGTTCCCGGCCAGTTCCTGCAGGTGCATTTCCACTATGCGGACGGCAAACCGACCAAGCGCAGCTACTCGGTCGCGACGATCGGGGCCGGCGACGCCACGCCGGTCCAGCGCATCGAGATCGCCGTGTCCTACGTCGACGGCGGCGCCGCCACCGAACTGCTGTCGCAGCTCGACGAAGGCGGCACGATCGAGGCGAGCGGGCCGTACGGCCGCTTCTGCCTCGGCGAAGCCGACACGAACCGCCGCTACCTGCTCGTCGCCACCGGCACCGGCGTCACGCCGTACCGCGCGATGCTGCCGCAGATTCGCAAGCTGACCGCCTCGCGCGGCTGCACGTTCGCACTCGTCTACGGCGCGCGCAACGAGGCCGAACTGCTCTACGGCGACGAATTCGAAGCGTTCGCACGCGAAGTGCCGGGGTTCTCGTTCCATCCCTGCTTCAGCCGCACCCCGCGCGCGGTGCCGCGCCCGCACGACCGCAACGGCCGCGCGCAAGTCGCCCTCGGCGAGCTCGGCCCGAACGCCGAGCACGACGTCGCCTACCTCTGCGGCAATCCGAACATGGTCGACGAGACCTTCGCGATGCTGAAGGAAGCCGGCCTGCCGGTGGCGCATATTCGGCGCGAGAAATACGTGTCGTCGAGGTGAGGCCGGGAATGGGGAATAGGGAATAGTCGAGCTCTCCCCGTTTCGTCATCCCGGCGAACGCCGGGACCCAGCGCCTGCCCGTACAGGGAATCGGGAGTGGGGAATGGCGAATAGGTGAGTCAGCACTTTTCTCGTCATCCCGGCGAACGCCGGGACCCAGCGCCTGCACGTCTCGAAGCCATCCGTCCCTGTCCATCGGGCGCATGGCTTGCGCACTCGGCCATCCAGCCGTCCAGCCGTCTGCAACCGCGCGGCTTCGCGAATCGCGAAATGAACGCTTGACATACCCTTTCGCCCTCGTTTAGGGTCGGGTCATGTCGCATCGCAACAGCCACCGCCCAGCCGCCCTTCGCCACGTTCTCGTCGGCGGCGGCTCGGCGTTTGTGCTGCGCGGCGCCCTTCTTCTTGTACTCGTACTCCTTATTACCAGCGGAGGTGCGGGTTAAGGGCACGCGTCCAGGCAACAGCAGCTAGGACTCCTTAAAAAACCCCGCACCTGGCAACGGATGCGGGGTTTTTTATTTTGTTTTCTTTGGTTTTGCGCCCCCGGCGCGGGCCGGCACCTGGACCTCGGCTGCGAGAGTGAAGACTTCGATTTCGAACGACCGACCCGCGGCTTCGCATGGCCGCACTTTTCAAAAAAGAATTCAGGACCTGCGATGAAAACCGAAATTGCCACTGGCGACAGCGACAGCGAAGCCGACGTAGCCGAGCGGCGCGTACTGATCTTCGACACCACCCTGCGCGACGGCGAGCAGGCCCCCGGCTTCTCGATGAGCCGCGCGCAGAAGCTGCGCGTCGCGCATGCGCTGGCCGATCTCGGCGTCGACATCATCGAGGCGGGCTTCCCGGTCGCCTCCGACGGCGATTTCGAATCGGTGCGCGCGATCGGCGCCGAGATCCGCAACGCGCGCATCTGCGGTCTCGCCCGGGCCCAGGCCAAGGACATCGAGGCGGTCGCACGCGCACTCGAGGGTGCGGCGAAACCGCGCATCCACATCTTCCTCGCGACCAGCCCGCTGCATCGCGAGCACAAGCTCAACATGAGCAAGCAGCAGGTCATCGATACCGCGATCGCGGCGATCCGGCGCGGCCGCGAGCTGTGCGACGACGTCGAGTTCTCGGCCGAGGACGCGATCCGCACCGAACCGGAATACCTCGCCGAAGTCTTCAGCGCGGCGATCGAGGCCGGCGCGCGCACGTTGAACACGCCCGATACGGTCGGCTACACGACGCCGGCCGAGATGAGCGCGCGCATCGCGTACCTGCGCAGTCACGTGCGCGGCATCGAGCAGGCCGTGCTGTCCGTGCACTGCCACGACGACCTCGGCATGGCGGTCGCCAACAGCCTCGCCGCGATCGGCGCGGGCGCCGGCCAGGCCGAATGCACCCTGCTCGGCATCGGCGAGCGCGCCGGCAACGCCTCGCTCGAAGAAATCGTCATGGCCCTGCACACGCGCCGCGACCTGTTCCGGGCGCGCACCGGCATCCGCACCGAGCGCCTGCATCCGACCGCGCGGCTGCTCGCCAACGTCGTCGGCGCGACGATTCCGCGCAACAAGGCGATCGTCGGCGACAACGCGTTCGCGCACGAATCGGGCATCCACCAGCACGGCGTGCTGAAGCATCGCGCGACCTACGAGATCATGCGTCCGGAAGACGTCGGTTGCGCGCGTTCCTCGCTCGTGCTCGGCAAGCATTCCGGCCGCCACGCGCTGCGCGAGCGCCTCGTGGCGCTCGGCCATACGCTCGACGAGGCCGGCCTCGACGAGCTGTTCGTGCGCTTCAAGACGCTGTGCGACAAGAAGAAGGAAGTGCGCGACAGCGATCTCGAAGCGCTCGCGGTCGGGCGCGATCCGGACGCGGCCGGGCCGTGGCACTACACGCATCTGCACGCGAGCAGCCACCTCGGCGGCAGCGCCTCGGCCAGCGTGCGCCTGCGCCACGACGACGGCCGCGAAGTCGGCGGCGAAGCGATCGGCGACGGTCCGGTCGACGCGCTGGCGCGCGCGGTCGGCAAGGGCATCGGCCACGAACTGGCGATCGACTCGTTCCAGATTCGCGCGCTCGGCGAAGGCGCCGACGCGCAAGGACAGGCGGCGCTCTCGATCACGCACGAAGGACGCGAACTGCGCGGCTCCGCCGTCTCCACCGACATCATCGAGGCGGCGGCGCTCGCCGTGCTCGAAATCGTCAACCGCATCGAACACGCCAGCGAACGCAGCGCGCCGCGCCTGCGCGCGGCCGCAGCCCTGTGAGGAAAATACGATGAGCTACGCCCCTTTGATCTGGCACAACGGCCGCATGCAGCCCTGGGCCGAGGCGACCGTGCACGTCAGCGCACACGCGCTGCACTACGGCTCCTCGGTGTTCGAGGGCGAACGCGTCTACTCAACGCCGCGCGGCCCGTGCTACTTCCGCCTGGAAGACCACACGCACCGCCTGTTCGAATCGGCGCGCATCTACGAGATCGACATCGGCTACAGCGAGGACGAGATCAACGACGCTTGCCTCGAGCTGATCCGCGCCAACGGCATGGCCTCGGCCTATGTGCGGCCGATCGTGTTCCGCGGCGCCGGCGCGCTCGGCGTGTTGCCGGTCGACGGTTCGCCGGTGGACGTGTCGATCATGGCGCTCAACTGGGGCGCCTACCACGGCGATGCGCGCGAACACGGCGCCGACGTGTGCGTGTCGTCGTGGAGCCGGCCGGCGCCGAACACGCTGCCGACCTGGGCGAAAGCCGGCGGCAATTATCTGTCCAGCCAGCTGATCGCGTTCGAAGCGCGCCGAGGCGGCTACGCCGAGGGCATCGCGCTCGGCTACAACGGCCTGCTCAGCGAAGGCGCCGGCGAGAATCTTTTCCTTTTGAAGAAAGGGAAACTGCTCACGCCGCCGACCAGCGCCGGCATCCTTGCCGGCATCACGCGCGACAGCGTCATCGCGCTCGCCGGCGACCTCGGCGTTCCCGTCGAGGAGCGCGACCTGCCGCGCGAAGCGCTGTACTCGGCCGACGAGGTCTTCATGACCGGCACCGCGGCCGAGATCACGCCGATCCGCTCGGTCGATCGCAAACCGATCGCGAACGGCAAGCCCGGACCGATCACGCGTGCGCTGCAGGATGCGTTCTTCGGCCTGTTCGAAGGTCGCACGCCGGACCGGCGCGGCTGGCTGACGCCGGTCGATGCCTTGATGGAGCGCGTCGCCGCATGAGCTCCGCACGCACGCTCTTCGAAAAGATCTGGGACGCGCATCAGGTCGCGCCGGAATCGGCTTCCGCGCCGGCGGTCGTCTACATCGACCTGCACCTCGTGCACGAAGTCACCTCGCCGCAGGCGTTCGCCGAATTGCGCGAACGCGGCCTCGCGGTTCGTCGCCCCGACCGCATCGTCGCGACGCTGGATCATTCCACGCCGACCTTGCCGGCCGATGCGTCCGGCAAGCGGCCCTACGCGTCGGCCGAAGCCGAGCAGCAGGTCGCCGCGCTCGAAAGCAACGCGCGCGAGTTCGGCATCGAGCTGTACGGATGGAACAGCGCGCACCGCGGCATCGTGCACGTGATCGGGCCGGAGCTCGGCGCGACCCAGCCCGGCATGACGATCGTCTGCGGCGACAGCCACACCTCCACGCACGGCGCATTCGGCGCGCTCGCGTTCGGCATCGGCACGACCGAAGTCGGGCATGTGCTCGCGACGCAATGCCTGCTGCAGCGCCGCCCGAAGACGCTGGCGATCCATGTCGAAGGCACGCTCGCGCGCGGCGTCGGCGCGAAGGACCTTATCTTGCACGTCATCGGCCGCATCGGCGTCAACGGCGGCACGGGCTACGTCATCGAGTACCGCGGCAGCGCGATCGAGGCGCTGACGATGGAAGAGCGCATGACCGTATGCAACATGTCGATCGAAGCCGGCGCGCGCGCTGGCCTGATCGCACCCGACCAGACCACGTTCGACTGGCTGCAGGGCCGCCCGCGCGCACCGCAGGGCGCCGCCTGGGATCGTGCCGTCGAGGGCTGGAAGCAGCTGCGCAGCGACGACGGTGCGCGCTACGACGCCGAGGTGCACATCGACGCATCGGCGATCAAGCCGTCGATCACCTACGGCACGCATCCGGGCATGGTCGCCGACCTCGACGCGCGCGTCCCGGCCGCGACCAACGCGCAGGAACGCCGCGCGCTCGACTACATGAAGTTCGAAGCGGGCCAGGCGCTCGCCGGCACGCCGGTCGACATCGTCTTCGTCGGCAGCTGCACCAACTCGCGCCTGCCGGACCTGCGCGCCGCCGCGTCGCTGCTGCGCGGCCGCCGCATCGCCGACGGCCTGCGCATGCTGGTCGTGCCGGGCTCCGAGCAGGTCAAGCTCGACGCCGAGCGCGAGGGGCTGCACGAGGTGTTCCGCGCGGCCGGCGCCGAATGGCGCGAACCGGGTTGTTCGATGTGCCTGGGCATGAACGGCGACATCGGCAAGCCCGGGCAACTGATCGTCAGCACGAGCAATCGCAATTTCGAAGGGCGACAGGGGCCGGGCGTGCGCACGGTGCTGGCCAGTCCGTTGGTAGCGGCGGCCACGGCCATCGCCGGGCGAATCGCCGATCCGCGTGCGTACATGGAATCGGAGGCGGCATGATGAGAAATGGCCATTCCTTGTCGACGTCATCCCCGCGAAAGCGGGGATCCATTTTGCTCCTGCGTCCGAAATGGATTCCCGCTTTCGCGGGAATGACGGCACTTTCTCTTGGCGAGTTCGACCGCACGACCGGAACCCGACTTTCATGAAGCCGCTGACGACCCTCCGCTCCCGCACCGTCGTGCTGCCGTTCGAGAACATCGACACCGACCGCATCATCCCGGCGCGCTTCCTCACCACGACCCAGCGCACCGGCCTCGGACGCGTGCTGTTCAACGACTGGCGCTATCTCGCCGACGGCAGCGACAACCCCGATTTCGTGCTGAACCAGCCGGAAGCCAAAGGCGTCGAGATCCTCGTCGCCGGCCGCAACTTCGGCTGCGGCTCGTCGCGCGAGCATGCGCCCTGGGCACTGGCCGACTACGGCATCCACGCCGTCCTGAGTTCGGAGATCGCCGACATCTTCCGCAGCAACGCGCTGAAGAACGGCGTGCTCGCGGTCGTGCTCGCCGAAGGCGAACACCGCTACCTGCTCGAACACCCGGGCATCGAACTGGCGATCGACATCGCCGGCGGCTTCATCGAACTGCCGGACGGCGGGCGCTTCACGTTCGAGCTCGACGCGTTCGCGCGGCATTGCCTGCTGGAGGGTGTCGACCAGCTGGGTTTCCTGCTCAAGCACGAAGAATCGATCGCGGCGTACGAAAAGAAGATCGCGGCATGAGTAATCACGACGTCATTCCCGCTTGAGCGGGAATGACGAACAACAAGAAAACGAGAGAGAGCAAACCGCATGAAAGCACACATTGCCGTACTCCCCGGCGACGGCATCGGCCCCGAAGTCACCGCCGCCGCGGTCGAGGTTTTACAGGACGTCGCGAGCCGGTACGGCCACGAGTTCGGGTTTTCCGAACATGCGATCGGCGGCGCCGCGATCGACGCGGTCGGCGAGCCGCTGCCGGCCTCGACGCTGGCCGCGTGCCAGGCAGCCGATGCGGTCCTGCTCGGCGCCGTCGGGGGTCCGAAATGGTCCGATCCGAAAGCGAAGGTGCGACCGGAACAGGGGCTGCTCGCGCTCCGCGCGGGCCTCGGCGTGTTCGCCAACCTGCGTCCCGTCAACGTGCATCCGCGCCTGGCCGGCCTCTCGCCGCTGAAGAACGAGAAGCTGGCCGGCGTCGACGTGCTGTTCGTGCGCGAGCTGACCGGTGGCGCCTATTTCGGCGCGAAGACGCGCAGCGTCGACACGGCGACGGACGAAACGAAATATACGGTCGCCGAGATCGAGCGTGTCGCGCGCCGTGCGTTCGAACTCGCGCGCGGCCGGCGCAAGCACGTGACCTCGGTCGACAAGGCCAACGTGCTCGAGACCTCGCGGTTGTGGCGCGAGACCGTCACGCGCGTCGCCGCCGACTATGCCGACGTCAAGCTCGAACACCAACTGGTCGATTCGATGGCGATGCTGCTGCTGACGCGGCCGTCGGCCTATGACGTCGTCGTCACCGAGAACCTGTTCGGCGACATCCTGACCGACGAAGCCGCCGCGCTGGCGGGCTCGCTCGGCCTGCTGCCGTCGGCCTCGCTCGGTGCCGGCAAGGTCGGCTTGTACGAACCGATCCACGGCTCGGCGCCCGACATCGCGGGCCAGGGCCTGGCCAATCCGCTCGGCGCGATCCTGAGCGCGGCACTGCTGCTGCGCCATTCGCTCGGGCTCGATGCCGAGGCCGCGGCGATCGAAGCGGCGGTCGAGAGCGTGCTGGCGAGCAGCGAGCTCACGCGCGACCTCGGCGGCGATGCCGGCACGCGCGAGGTCGGCGACTCCGTGCGGGCGGCGCTCGACGCGCAGCAGCGGGCCGCCGCATGAGCGACTCCGGCGCGCGCAATCCCAAGAAGATCGATGCGGTCGTGCATGCGCCGATGCGCAGCGACGCGATCAAGACCGGTCCCGATCGCGCGCCGGCGCGCGCGATGCTGTACGCGACCGGCCTCGACGATGCGGCGATCCGAAAACCGCTGGTCGCCGTGGTGCACACGTGGTCGAACATCTCGCCGTGCAACCTCAACTTGCGCGATCTCGCCGTTGCGGCGAGCGAAGGCATCCGCGCGGCCGGCGGCACGCCGATCGAGTTCAACACGATCGCGGTGACCGACGGCATCGCGATGGGCACGTCGGGCATGCGCGCCTCGCTGGTCAGTCGCGAGGTCATCACCGACTCGATCGAACTCGCCGTCGACGGCCACTGCCTCGACGCGATGGTCGTGCTGTGCGGCTGCGACAAGACGATTCCAGCAGCGGCAATGGCGCTCGCGCGCTTGAACGTGCCCGGCGTCGCGCTCTATGGCGGCAGCATCGCGCATGGACGTCTGGACGGCCGATCGATCACGATCCAGCAGGTCTTCGAGGCGGTCGGTGCGCACGGCGCCGGCAAGATCGACGATGCGCGCCTGCGCGACGTCGAGCGGAAGGCCTGCCCCGGCGCCGGCGCCTGCGGCGGCCAGTTCACCGCGAATACGATGGCGATGGTGCTGACCGCGCTCGGGCTGTCGCCGCTCGGTTACAACGACATCGCGGCGACCGATCCGGCCAAGCTCGACGCGGCGCGCCGCTGCGGCGAACTTGCGCTATCGGCGCTCGCGGCGAATCGCCGGCCGCGCGACGTCCTCACGCCGACGGCATTTCGCAATGCCGCGCGCATCGTCGCCGCGACGGCGGGTTCGACCAACGCCGTGCTGCACCTGCTCGCGATCGCGAACGAGGCTGGCGTCGCGCTGACGCTGGAGGATTTCGAAGCGGCCTCGGTCGCCACGCCGGTCATCGCCGACCTGATGCCGGGCGGCCGCTACACCGCGATCGAGATGACCCAGGCCGGCGGCCTCGCCCAGGTCGCGCGCGAGCTGCGCGCGGCCGGCCTGATCGACGACATGCCGACGGTGACCGGGCGCACGCTGTTCGAGGAAATCGATGCCGCGCCTCCGGCGCCGCCCGAACAGCAGGTCGTCGTCGTTGTCGAGCGTGCGTTCAAGCCGCGCGGCGGCTATTCGATCCTGTACGGCAATCTCGCACCGGAAGGCTGCGTGCTCAAGCTCGCCGGCAAGGGCCGCCTGCATTTCGAAGGCACCGCGCGCGTGTTCGAGAGCGAGGAAGCGACCTTCAAGGCGGTGCAGGGCGGCGTGATCCAGCCCGGCGACGTCATCGTGATCCGCAACGAAGGCCCGGCCGGCGGGCCCGGCATGCGCGAGATGCTCGCCGTCACCGCGGCCCTGGTCGGGCGCGGACTCGGCGACGACGTGGCGCTGATGACCGACGGCCGCTTCAGCGGTGCGACGCACGGTTTCATGGTCGGGCACGTCGCGCCGGAAGCGGCGCGCGGCGGCCCGATCGCGCTGCTGCGCGACGGCGACCGCATCGTCATCGACGCATCGCGCCGCGTGGTCGAGACCGACGTGGACTTGGAGGCGCGGCGAAGCCAATGGTCGGCGCCGGCGCCGAAGGTCGCGCGCGGTGCGCTCGCGAAATACGCACAACTGGTCGGCTCTGCGGCGAGAGGAGCGGTCACGTCTTAGGGAACCGAACAAGCGAAGCATCCCCTTTCCGCCCTTCGGGCATCTTCCCGCGCTGCGCGGGGCAGGAAAAAAGCCAAGCGCGAAGGCGCATGCCCTTCCCCTGCGCAGCGGGGGAAGGCGCCGGCAGGCGGAAGGGGCGCTCTTGACGACAAACTCATTCCAATACCCTTCGAACAGCACTCACAGAAACGGAGCCACCACATGTCCACGACCGTCACGACGCAAGCCCTGCAAAACTCCCGCATCGCCATCCTCGGCTATGGCAGCCAGGGCCGCGCGCACGCGCTGAACCTGCGCGACTCCGGCCTCGACGTCGTCGTCGGCCTGCGTCCTGGCGGCCCGACCACGGCGAAGGCGACGGCGGACGGGTTCGCGGTCGCGACGCCCGAAGACGCCGTCCGCGGCGCCGACCTCGTCGCGGTGCTGACGCCCGACATGGTGCAGCCGAAGCTGTACGAAGACGTGATCGCGCCGAACATCCAGCCCGGTGCGGCGCTGCTGTTCGCGCACGGCTTCAACGTGCACTTCAAGACGATCGCACCGCGCAAGGACATCGACGTGATCCTCGTCGCGCCGAAGGGGCCGGGCGCACTGGTGCGCACGGAGTACGAAATCGGCCGCGGCGTGCCGTGCCTCTACGCGGTCTACCAGGACACCACGAAGAAGGCGAAGGACCGCGCGATGGCGTACGCGGCCGGCCTCGGCGGCGCGCGCGCGCTGCTGATCGAAACGGACTTCAAGGAAGAAACCGAAACCGATCTGTTCGGCGAGCAGGCCGTCCTCTGCGGCGGAGCCAGCGAACTGGTCATCAAGGGTTTCGAGACGCTGGTCGAAGCCGGCTATCGACCGGAAATCGCCTACTACGAAGTGCTGCACGAGCTGAAGCTGATCGTCGACCTGCTCTACCAGGGCGGCATCACCAAGATGCTGTCGTTCATTTCGGAGACGGCGCAGTACGGCGACTACGTCAGCGGCCCGCGCATCGTCGACGCGGCGACGAAGGAACGCATGAAGGCGGTGCTGACCGACATCCAGGACGGCACCTTCGCGAAGAACTGGACCGCCGAATATAAGGCAGGCCTGCCGAACTACAAGCGTTTCAAGCAGGCCGATCTCGATCATCCGATCGAGAAGGTCGGTGCCGAGCTGCGCAAGAAGATGACGTGGCTCAACGAGGCGTGATTGAGCCGCGAAAACAGGAAGGAGCCGATTCATCTGTCACGACGTCATTCCCGCGGAAGCGGGAATCCATCTGCTGTGCTGCCCAAAATGGATTCCCGCTTCCACGGGAATGACGTCGAAGTAGGCAGCAAGTCGAAGTAGGCAGCAACGATCGTCGACGAACCGAACGTAGATAAAGCGCGTAGAAGCACGCACCGAGGAAACTCCCGTGAACGCCGTACTCGAAAGCGATCAAGCCACCGCCGCCGACCATCGCGCGCATCCCCTCGCCGGCACCACGCTGTCCGGCGCGGACATCGTCGTGCAGGTGCTCGCCGACGAAGGCGTCGATGTCGTGTTCGGCTACTCGGGCGGCGCGATCCTGCCGGTGTACGACGCGGTGTTTCGCTACAACCATGCGCATCCGCGCGCCGACGGGAGCGAGCCGCTGCCGCTGATCGTGCCGGCCAACGAGCAGGGTGCCGGATTCATGGCGCAGGGCTACGCGCGCGCGTCCGGCAAGGTCGGCGTCGCGCTGGTCACCTCGGGGCCGGGTGCAACCAACACGGTCACGCCGGTGCGCGACGCGATGGCCGATTCGATTCCGATCGTGGTCGTCTGCGGCCAGGTGCCGACCGCCGCGATCGGCACCGACGCGTTCCAGGAAGCGCCGATCAGCAGCATCATGGGCTCGTGCGCGAAGCACGTCTTCCTCGTCACCGACGCGTCGAAGCTGGAGGCGACGCTGCGCAGCGCGTTCGAGATCGCGCGCAGCGGAAGACCGGGACCGGTCGTCGTCGATATTCCGAAGGACGTGCAGAACGCCGCGCTCGTCTTCGCCGGTGCCGGCGTGCTGCCGGTGCCCGGGTATCGCGCTCGGCTGCGCGCCGTCGCCGACGCGGCGCTGGCCGATGCCGACTGCGCGCGGCTGTTCGATGCGCTCGCTCGCGCCGAGCGGCCGCTGATCTATGCCGGTGGCGGTGTCATCGCGGCGGAAGCGGCCGGCGCCCTCCGCGATTTCGCGCATGCGTTCGGCATCCCGGTGACGACCACATTGATGGGGCTGGGCGCCTACGACACGACCGAGCCGCTGTCGCTGCACATGCTCGGCATGCACGGCACCGCGTTCGCCAACTATGCGATCGAAGACTGCGACCTGCTGATCGCGATCGGCGCGCGCTTCGACGATCGCGTTGCCGGCGTGCCGCTCAAGTTCGCGCCGGGGGCGAAATACATCGCGCACCTGGACGTCGATCCGGCCGAGATCAACAAGGTCAAGCGCGTCGACTGGCACCACCTCGGCGACCTTTCGCGCGCGCTGGAGCGCCTGCGCGCGTTCGGGCTCGCGCGCGGCGCGACGGCCACGCGCTATGCGGCGTGGCACGCGCACGTGGCCGAGCTCAAGCGCACCTACGCCATGAACTACGACCGCGACGCTGCGCTGATCCAACCTTACGCGGTGATCGAGGAGATCAACCGGCGCACCGGCGGCAAGGCAATCATCAGCACCGGCGTCGGCCAGCACCAGATGTGGGCGGCGCAGTACTTCGATTTCCGCGAGCCGCGCCTGTGGCTGACTTCGGGTTCCATGGGCACGATGGGCTTCGGCCTGCCGGCCGCGATCGGCGCGCAGTTCGCGCGGCGCGACCTCGTCGTCGTCGACATCGACGGTGACGCCAGCATTCGCATGAATCTGGGCGAGCTGGAAACGGTCACCACCTACAAGCTGCCGATCAAGGTCGTCGTGCTGAACAACTACGGCGACGGCATGGTGCGGCAGTGGCAGAAGCTCTTCTTCAAGGG
>Ga0105249_10000502_pt1 | contig 36164 bp, 25 predicted proteins | sample KBSS44metaG_FD_81522 | JGI IMG/M metagenome (GOLD analysis project Ga0105249, IMG submission 81522) | Switchgrass rhizosphere microbial communities from Kellogg Biological Station, Michigan, USA - KBS S4-4 metaG | ecosystem: Host-associated > Plants > Roots > Rhizosphere > Soil | place...
ACAGATTGCCGAGAATGCGCTCAAGATCCTCGTCGGTTTTAAAGCCAATCTCCAATTTGCCGCCTTTGGCCATGCGGCGAATATGTACCGGCATGCCGCCGAGTCGTTTGCTCAACGATTTAGTGGCCGGCGTTTCGGTGCTCATGCGTTCACGCGTCGCTGGCGTTTCCTTGAAGCCTTCTTTCACCGAAGTTACAAATTGCTCGGCCTGGCGCACTGACCAGCCGTGCCGTAAGATGTTCGCTAAAAGTTCAGACTGTTTCCCGGGTGTGCCTTTGAGGGACAAAATCGTCCGGGCATGGCCTTCGCTGATTTTCTCTTCCTGTAACGCCGTCCGAGCAGCCTCAGGTAATTGCAGCAGCCGCACGCTGTTGTTAACGGTCGAACTGGCTTTGCCAAGCCGCTGAGCAATGGTCTCGTAAGTCATGTTAAATTGCTGGTGCAGCCGCTCGATCGACAACGCTTGTTCCAGCGGCGAAAGATCGACGCGCTGTACATTCTCCACGATAGCAATCTCTAGCTGCTCAAGCTCTTTGGTCGTTCGAATAATAACCGGCACGGTACCGAGACCAGCCAATTGCGCCGCCCGCCAGCGCCGTTCCCCGGCAATCAGCGCATACTTCCCTTGTCCGTGTGGCGTTGCGACCAGTGGCTGCAAGATGCCGTACTGTTTGATGGAGCTGGCCAGCTGCTCTAATGCCTCTTGGTCAAAGTACTGTCGTGGCTGGTGCGGATTCGGCACCAAATTGCCGACCCCTACTTTTTGGATACGTTCTTGGTCATCGAACAAGACGGCCGCGTTCACATCTTGCGGTATGAGACTGTCGAAACCACGACCCAGACCTGATTTCTTAGTCGTTGGCACGTTTTGCTACCTCCTTGGCGAGTTGCTTATAGGCCCGAGCCCCTTTACTCCAACGGTCGTGTTCAAAAATGGTTTTGCCAAAACTGGGTGCCTCGGCCAGGCGCACATTGCGCGGAATCATCGTCTTAAACAACTTATCGCCGAAGTGATTTTTGAGTTCGGCCATGACTTGCTCCGATAGACTGGTACGCTTGTCAAACATCGTCAGCACGACCCCTAACAGATCAAGATTCGGGTTCAGAGCCTGTTTCACACGCTGAATCGTAGCTAATAATTGACCGAGACCCTCTAAGGCGTAGTATTCAGCCTGGACCGGAATCAAGATAGTGTCAGCGGCCGACAGCGCGTTGATCGTCAGCAGGCCCAACGCCGGCGGGCAATCAATAATAATATACCGGTAGGCGCCAACTTGCAGGGCGCTCCGCAGCGCGAGCTCACGCTGCATCATGGGTACAAGTTCGATTTCGGCAGCCGCCAGATTGGCGTTGGCCGGCACGATGTACAAACCGTCGCGATCGGTGGGCTTAACGGCTTGGTCGAGCGTGGCGTGACCGAGCAGCACCTCGTAGGTGGTTGGCTCCATAGCCTCTTTAGACAAACCGAGTCCGCTCGTTGCGTTGCCCTGGGGGTCAAGATCAATCAGCAACACTGGCGTGTCTTGAGACGCGAGCTGGGCGGCCACATTGACGGCGCTCGTTGTTTTGCCGACGCCACCCTTTTGATTGATCACGGCGATGGTTGTTTGTTTCATCAGTCCCCTCTTGTGGCAAAGTATACCACCGCTTGCCCTGGGCATGCTAGCGTCAAAGGTTGGAAATGAAGTAGCATCATCCGGCTAGTTACCCTGTTGCAATGTGTAGATGTAGCCGACCCATTGCTGATTGGTCAGCTTGGTATCGGACTTCATGAGAATCAATAGTCCATACTCGGCCAAAATCACCGATTGCGGCCCCTTACTCGACGTACCGAGATAGGCTGTCGTACCGTTGACCGCCAACTTTTCGGTGGCGCTGTATTGCTGCGCTAGCTGCGCGGTGCTGGCTGCGACATCGGCTTTAAAACTGTCTGGCAGCGGCTGCTGGCTGACCGTCACATGCACTCCTCCCACTGTGTCGCTAAATGCATATACGGGATCTTTGCCCGGCGGGCTGACTCGTCCCCAGCCACCAAGCTGCGCAATGGTCTTCCCTTCCGGCAAGAGCGTGTTGTAGTCGGGCTGCTGGGTCTGACTATTGAGCACCCCGGTTTGAGCCGCAGGTTGCTTCTGCCGAGCTATCTGCACGTCTTTTTTGTCGTGTCCAAACACCACAGGGACGAAAAAAAAGAGCAGTATGCCCACACCGAGCACCGCCGCTCCCTGGCCTAATCGCTTTTTCGCAATGCGACGCCCCCACTTTGTAACTGTCCGTCCAAGACGTACTGTCGGCAGACTGAACTGCATAACCAGCGCTTTCGGCTTAGCGGAAGTGTGCGTCTTCGCCGGTTTTAGGCGCTTGATGAACTGCTTGCGGCGCTCAGCTTTTTGCTGCTTGTGTTTGCTGTCGGCGATCGCCTCATGCAATCGAATACGGCGCTGCTCGGCCCACATGTCGGCAACGTCCGAGTCGGTACCACCGGGCACCACCGGACGCAACCGGCCGTCAGCCCCCCGCATCAGTTTGGGTCGAGGCTTGGCCGCCGCATTTCGCATGATTCGTCGTCTAATATCCGCCATATCTATACAGTATACAATCTCTTAAAATGGCGTGTCGTCGGGTTGTTGCAGACCGCCAGTGAAGGTGCGGCCGTGCATGAGACGTTTGGCCGGGTCGGCGGTTAACTCCAGCGTTAAGTCGGTGATCGTTGGACCGCGGGTGACGTCTTCGGGATAGCCATAGGTCCGAGAGCTGTCGATGCTCACCGACAAGTAGTAATAACGAGCACAGTTGGTATTGGTGCCACTGCTGTTTTTGGGAGTATAGGTACCTGGTGTTCCGAGTGTCACGCTGCTGATGGTCGTCTCTTGCCCCCAGGTGGTCATGGCTGGCGAGGTGCACATCTGGGCTGGAGCGGTAATCAGTGGATTGGTCATTGACCGATATTTGAGCTGCCACGCCGCGCCAATGGAATTGTCAACCCCGTTCAGCAACCATTTACTGGGGAAGACATCGCTATCGGTATCGAACATAATTGAGTACTTGGCCACCTGCGGCTGCGAAAGAAGTGTAGTCTGCTGCGTAGCAGGGCTGGCGTAGGTGAGCGTCGCTCCACATCCCCCGCCCAGCACGTAGGCTTTGCCGTCGTTGTATACGGCCGTAGCGCCGTAACGATCGCCGGTGTAGCGCTGATTGGTCTCATACCACTCACCAACACCGGTCGGGTTGTTGCCAGAAACAATAGTCGTATTAGCACTGATGGGAGCAACGAGCGTTATCGGCCGACAGGCGGTTGTTGCGCCACTGCCTCCCAGAACATACATGTAGCCGTTAGCCGCAAATCCGTCGCCATACGCGACGGCACTTGGCAAATTCGTGCTATACGTCCAGCTGCCTGCTAAGCCGGTACTAGTGCTCAGCTGCGAATACTGGACATCGCTCAGGTAATTCGTACCATCGAAACCGCCAATAACGTACAGATTATTGGCATAGGCCACGGTCATTGCCCCGCTGCGCGCCACATTAAATGAGGTGCTGCTCGTGCTCCACGATCCAACATTGCCACCCCCGCTTTGCTGCGAGCTGACATACACTGTTGCCGTGGGCGCAGCATTACTATCCAAGCCGCCAACGACGTACAGACGGTTATTCCAAACAGTTGCGCTAAATTTGGTACGAGCCGTTGGGAGCGCCGTGCCGCTTGTCCAATTCGTTACATTGCCCGCGCTTGGTGTTCCATAATAAACTTCCGCGCGCTCATCGCTTGCCGTGCTGCTTTGCCCACCTATGTAGTAAAGGGTTCCGCCGGCCGTTTCTAGCTGTCCCCATGCCCGCACGGCCGGCAAAGGCGCGGTGGTATCGGACCAGGATCCAACTGCGCCATTGGCATCAAGCGCCGCATACGAAACCGTGGCAATAGCCGTCGTACAGTCAGCTGTGCTCGTACACCCACCGGCTACATACAAGTATCCGTTCAGCAATGTACTACTTGCACCGATACGACTTGGACTTGTGCCATAGGTGTTAGCAGCAGTCGTATAACCGGCCGGCGAACCACTGTCGTTGTTGTAGACCTGGAACGTCTGCACCTGCGGCTGCAGGCTGGTACAGCCGGCCGGGCTGGCACCATTATTACAGCCGCCAATGACGTAGGCGTAGGAGTTCGAAACCGGAACGCTCAAACCCCACCGCTGGTTGATCGACACTGCCGATACGGTAAAAGCGTTGATGCTTCCGTCGCTCACGTTAATCTTGGCAAATTCAATGTCTGCTAGCACTCCGCCGCCGCCCGTCCCATCATAGCCACCGACAACATACAGGTAGCCGTTGTAGCCGAAGGCAGCACCCCGGCGGCGCCCAATGGCCATCTGGTTGCCCGATTCTGTCCAGGCGCTACCGCTCGCCGCCACCACGTTGTTGCTATTATCAAACCTGGCATACCGCACGGTTTTAAGATCCTGCTGGTTCGGAGAAACACCACCGATCAGATAGATATAGTTGGCATAAACGGCGCCAGCATGAATACCCAACCCCGTCGCGGTATCTCCCGGTATGATGCCAATCTGTAATTGACCGGTCGTCGTACACGGCGTATGCCCCGCGCCAGTAACATCGATTGATCCATCGGAGGCCTTAATTGAGCACTTATACACCGACTGACTGTAGGCCGTGCAACCGGCCGCGCTGCTCGTGGCACAGCCTCCAAAAAGGTATACGTTGCCCGGGAATGTACTGGCGGCCGACGGGTTGGCTCGAGCATAGGCAAATGTATAGGATACACTCGTCGTAATACCTACTGACGACAACGTTTGCGAAGTCCAGGCGCTTGGCGTCCCGCTGCTATCCACGCTGGAATAATAGAGATTGCCAGTGTTGCTCGTTCCATTTAAGCCACCCACCAAATATATGCGGCCACCAAAAACCGCCACACCCGCAGCCCCAATCCCGCCGCTGACGGTGTGCGTGGTATCGACACACCATGCACCAACGTACGAATTCGTGCAGGTTGCCGGTTTGCCGAGTGTGCCATCGCTTGCCACGGCAGCGTATGCGACGTTGCCACTCGTCGTCGAACAGCCGGTATTCGTACAACCACCGATGACGTACAGATATCCATTCATGATCGCCGTAGCATTCAGCATCTGTCCGATATTCGCAGTGGAAGGCATGTCACAGTTAAAGGGTGTGGTTCCCGAACATGGTGCCGTGCCACTTGGCGACGAAATACCGACCGTCGAAGCGTCACCGTCCTGATTGATGGCACCTTGGTTGACTGTACTCAACAAATTGGTTGTACTCAAGCAATCGCCGGTCGTCGGATCTTGTGCCGAACAGCCACCCAGTTCGTAGACGTACCCTCGCCAGGCGATGACACCTGAGCCCATCCGCTGATCGCTTACACCGGCCATCGTATTCCACACATCAATGCTGCCATCGGCGTTCATGCTGGCTAATTGCGTGTCAGACAGGACACTCGTGCAGTTGCCACTGCCATTTACCGCGCCACAACCGCCCGAAATATATATGTACGCGCCCCACACTGATGTAAAGTTACCACCTAGCGACATACGTCCCGCACCTAAGCTAGTGGTTGACACCCAGCTATTCAGTGTCCCGTCGGTATTAATCTTATTATAATAGACTGAAGCGATCGGCGCTCCGCCCACTGTCGCCGCTCCACCAATCAGATACAGGCGATCATTGTATACCTGTACATTATGTCCGTAGCGAGCCGTGGACGGCAATACAGCTCCAGAAGCAGTCCAACTGCCAAGGGTACCGGTTGGATTGATGTCAGCTATCTCAACGCTGTTGACTGGTGCACTGGCACCGATGCCTCCTAGCACATACATCCGATTGTTATAAGCAACTGCCCCACTATAGGCCCGGATACTACTGAGCCCGGTATCCTGGTACCAATACACCCAGTTAGCATGGTTGGTGTCGCTCGGATGCCACAATTGCGGCTCGCCATTCGCGCCTAGCTTGGCAATGTATACGGTGCTCTGCCGCGTACCGGCGGCGTTAATACCTCCCATAACATACAGAAAGCCATTGTACGCAACCATCGAAAAGCCAGAGCGAGCTGAGGGTAAACTATACGCCGACTTTGTACACCAGCCTGAGCAGGCACCGTTACCGGGATCTGGACTATCAACAACGCCGGTGTTGGTATTAAACTTTGCCCAGTTGACACTTGACGAGGCAGCAAAGGTGCTGCCCGTTACATACATGACCACCACCCCTGTTGTGCCGTTTGTTCCGTTCGCATTCAAGGCGCCCGCGGCACCGCCCATACCAGCGCCGTTGCGAAAACTATCTGCAGCGTTGCCTGGGCTGACGCCACTACCTGCGGTGTTGGTCACATTAGACCCTGACGTGAGGCTCGATCCGCCGCCACCGCCACCACCGCTACCGCTTGCGTTGGTCGTACTCCCGCCTGCGCCACCGCCGCCACCAAACAACCCGGCGCCACCGCCGCCGCCCGCCGCAGTACCGCTCGTGATCACGCTCCCGCCTGCGCCACCGGTCGCCAGTCCGCCGGCGGCACCGCTTCCATCCGCTCCCTGCGCACCACGTCCGTCAGCGCCGGCGCCACCGAATAGCGAACCGCCGGCACTCGCATCATTGCGTGTACCCGTACCAATACCCCCGGCACCACCAGCGGCATTGGTTCCGCCGCCGCCTCCGCCAGTAGCACCGGAGGCGCTTCCAGTCACCCCGCTAGTGCCTCCTCCCGCACCACCAGCGCCGCCGTTGACGGCACTTGTGGAAGTGTCGCCACCGCCTCCTCCGCCACCGCCGCCAGCAATCAAAAGCGGAGTAGTGGTCCGGTACAAACTCGAATACCCTCCGCCGCCGCCTCCGCCGCCCGAACTACCGAGATTATTCGTACCGCCCGTACCACCGCCGCCGACATATACATTGAGGGTCTCGCCAGGAGTAACCGTCAAGTCGGCCTGCACAAAGCCGCCACCGCCGCCAGCGCCACCCGCCTTGTTGTTGCCTCCTCTTCCGCCGCCACCACCGGCGCCCCATATTTTGGCAGTGATGGTCGTTACACCAGCCGGTACTACGTAGGTGTCAGTGCCTTGTGTGGTAAAGACTTGCCCGTTAAAAGCCGTTCCTCCAGCCGAATATACATAGCCTCCAGCGGCTGCAGCGCCCCCGCTCCACACACCGGTCGGTAAAGCCGTGGTGCTATTCCATTGGTCAAACCGCGCACCGGTCGTTTTGCCTTTCTGAATAAGCGTATTCGCTACGTCAAAATCGATATTAGTCTCGTTATTGCCGCGCATGAACTTCTGTGCGGTTTCGACGTAAATACTCGGATCAATGCTCAGTGGATACATCGCTGTATCCAAGCTGGTGACCTTCAGCTGCAGTTGGTTGCCGTGCAGTTCGTACACTGCCCGTACACTGGAATGCTTCTTGTTTCGCTCCTTAACCACTGGCGCTGGAATCGAAAATAAAAGACTGTCTTTCGGAGCATTCTGCCGCGCTTTTTGCAGTAGCTGGGCGTCCTGATCGCTGCCAGTTGTGACGCTGCTCAGCAGCGTATTGCCATATATGCCAACACTACCTGTTTTGTCGATCCGCGCTTCTAGACTACTACCGAGACCGAGTGTGTAGCGCAAAGTAAGGGCCGAGCCGCTGCTGCGCGACAGCAACACGTCTTCTTTCACGCCAATTCCTTCCATGCTATAGACAACCCAACCGCTGTGATCGGCCAAGGGGTATACGATTCGGTTGTGCTGCTGCTTGCCCGATAATAGATTGAATTGCGGCTTGAGCGAAAAATCGAGTTTGTTGATCGGGTCGGTCACCACAATGCCCTTTGCGGGATCGTCGTAGGCGGCAGCAATAATTTGCGGACCGCTCGTAGTAACCGCATTTTGCGCAACTGGGCTATAGCTGGCATTAAAGGTAAAAGCCTGTTGCTTGGCGTCATGGTGAAGCCGCTGGGCCAAGACCTGACTCGACGGCACGAGCAACGAAGTGGCGCTGTCGCTCAAGGCGTAGCTCTGCTGCACCAGATACGGTTGGCTGAGCGTAATCAGCTCAGCAACAACGATGAGCGTCGCCGATAGCAACAGCATGGTGCGCACGCGCAACGGCTTCAACCATCGCGGTGCTACCGGCTTTCTAATAACGATCCGAAACGTTTTGCGATCAGGCGGTTGCACGACCGAACGTACAGCCCGCCCGGATTGTGGTCTTCTCATAGTATCCATGCTGTCTGGACTCGCCAGTCCCCTCGCTCTGTTCCTCTAATGTTTACATTCTATCTCATATGCGCTACAGAAACTACTACTGGTTCGTAAAGGTAAAGTTGAGATTGCCCACGTACGAGCTGGCATTACTGCTGGCGACTACGTCGATCTTGAAAACAATGCTGTCGCCACCGCTGAAGCCACAGGTCGACGGATCAGCCGCCCCGCTGGCTACGCCTGTCTGCCAGGATGATACCGAACCCGTCGAAACCGCCACCGTTGATCCGCACTGCACCAGGCCGCTAGCCGTATCGTTGCGATAGACCGTGTACTGCACCGTGGCGTTACTGCTATCCGTCCGCCCCATCAAAGAGGTCTGTCCGGAAGAGAACGTCTTAAACGAACTTGGCAGCTGGTACGTAACGTACATGCTGTAGGTTTGTGGACTGGCCTGGGGCGAGGTCCATTTGTAGAAGTTATATGTTTCATTAGTGCCGCAAATTGTGGGCTGACTGGAGCTACCATCGTTGATATTCAAGGCGTCAGAACAAATATCCGAGGTCATGGTGCCGATACCTGTACCATGCATCACCGCATTGGTATACTCCGGCGAAATCGTAATGATATTGTCCGGCGACGAGCCGCAGGCGCCCCAACCGTCCGCTTCGTAACACTGTAGTTTGCCGAGCGTCGTATCGTAGTACATGGAGCCCAGCAATGCATCGTTGTTGCTGGCAATCGGAGCCGAGGCACCCCGGTCGAGCGTAAACAATGTCAGCGGACCACCATTAACGCCACCACCGATCTGGACGTTCGGCACCGTGTTATTCGAAAGCGTCATAGAGAAGGTGTCGACGTACCAGGTACGGCCCGTTGCATCGGTCTGCGTAAAGTATATGTACGGACTGGTCGCTGCCGTGCCGTCCGTCGTGATGTAACAGGTGATCTGGGTGAAGCTGCTCGTCGACGCCGCAACCGTTTGTGTATTGTAATCGGCGCAAGCCGTAAAGTTCGTACCGCCATCGCGTGAGTAACGCACCGTAAACGTAGTAAAACCGCCGGTCGTGGCTGCCGTATAGGCGCTGATGCGGTACAGTGTGCTAGTAAATGGGTTAATGGACAATTTGTTTCGCACACCTTGGTTCGCGCCGGCGGTTACTACCTGAGCGCTGTCGCTCGTATCGTTGCCCACCGTGGTGCTGCGCGTCACTGTTGAGCTGGCCACTGCCGTCCAGTTCGTCGTAAAGTTAGTGTTGTCATCAACACCACCGTCGGTGGCGTAGTTGAGGTCGGCACTCACCGTGACGCTAAAGTTGTCGACGTAAAACGTGCGCGTCGCGCTGGCCGTTTGGCGAATAAAGACGGCGTTGGTTGCCGTCAACCCGCTCGCTGGCGTCGTGAAGGTACAGTTAATCTTCGTCCATACGCTGGCATTAACGGTCTGCGTGCTGTAGTTGGAGCACGCCACCGAAGACGCTGATCCGTCGACCGAATAATACACACTGAGGTCATTGAACGTCGCACTGCCGCTCGTCAATTTCGCGGCAAAAGAAACGTTGTAGCGCAAGTTAGGTGTTAAGGTTGTCGTCAACACGTTCTTGGCACCGGAGGTAGCCGCCGTTGGCGCAATCGACACCGAGCCCGTGCCACCGGCCACGTACGTCGCGTTCGTGTTGCGCGTGACCGTCGCCGTACCGGTCGCGGCCCACTCGGTGCCAAACACGCTCTCGGCACCGCCATTGTTAGCATAGTCCGTCACGCTACTATTGACCGAGAAAATATTGGCAGCCGTTTTATTCTGAACTTCAAGCAAGGTGGCGTTGACCGGATTAGTCGAGCTGTCGCGTATCGTCAAGCCGTTGGCATTAGCCGTATTGCTAAGAACTAACTCTGCTCCACCGGCACTTGTCAGGGTGTTGTCGTACGCCGCTTGCAGCGTTGTCGAGCTTGAGGCACCAGCCGCCGTCCAGTCTGATCCATTCCAAATCATCGTAGCCGTGGTGTTCTGGCGCATGGCAATCAAGTTGCCAGTACCGCCGCCATTGACCGAAAGCGTGAAGTCGTTTGAACCATTAGCCGCCGTAACATACACAATGCGACCTGCCGTAGTAATCGCCGGGTCAGGCAACGATGCCGTGAGCGATCCCGCGCTGGCGTTAATGATAACCGCACCGTTGCCGTCAACGTTGGCCTGGGTAATCGTACAATTAGAACCACAGATTTGGGTGCTAGCCGTCGCAAACGTCGGAGTGCTCAATACAACCAGGCCTTTCACACCAGTGCCAAAGCCGGTACCGCCACTCAGCGTTAGCGTACCACCGTTGGCATTGCCCACCGTAGCATTGCCGCCTTGCACTGTTAGCGAGCCACCGGCCACCGCCGTTGTCGTGCTGGCTGTCCCTTGGAGCGTAAAGTTGTTGGGTGCAGCAGCACTCACCCCGTTGCCCAAGTAAAAATTATTGCTCGTATCGAATACGCCACGCACGGTGCCGCTGGTGTTGAAAATCAAGTTATTGGTACCAGCCTGAATAATCGTACTGCTGGTGGTGTTTGTCGATCCTAGTGTCACCGTCTTGGCGCCAGCACCGTTTCCAATCTTAATTGCGCCGGTGGTACCAGAATCGATTGTGATACCACCCGCGCCACTAGTGCCGATTGTAACGGCCGTGTTAGCAGTCGTGCCACCCTGGATATTGATCAGCGTGCCCGCTGCTGCACCGCCGGCTGCTACACCGCCAATATTCACGATTTGCGTTGCGCCACTGGACGTCGCGAGATTCACCGTTGTAGCTGTAGCTACTGCGGCCACTGCACCGATATTGACAGCCGATCCCTGGGTATCAACCCCTAGGAGCGTTGTACCGGCCGCGTTTTGCACCTGGAAAGCTGTTGCGGCATTAGAAACGTTCTGAAACACCGCGGCACCCGTATCGCTTAAGCGGAACAGTGGCGTGCCGCCAAAATAGTCGCTCGTACCATTGGTCGTCACCGTCATATAAAAGGATGGTTTCACTGTTCCATTAGCAAAGTTTTGGGCGAACGGATTCGTGAGGGGGTATCCGGTCGTAAGATGGTAGGCTACTGTTCCACCACTGATTGCCTCTGCATACCGGTTGTTACCGTTTTCTGACATTGCCAACCAGTAGGTCGTACCGGAGTTGATTGTTACGCCACTAATCGAAAATGTATTCCAGCCCACGACCGCCGTCTGGGCCGTCGAGCTCCCCAAAAGTGTTGCCGGGCAAGGATTCGAGTTGGCACAGCCAGTTGTCTGATCGGTGTAAATACCAAATTGGATCGTCCGGTTAGCCGGGGTGGCGTCAAGCGTCGTAATGTAGACCGACATTGAGCTGACAGTGCCGCTGCCCGTAGCCGTCACGCGATAGGCTTGTTCACCGCTAATGTTGCTATCATCGCTGGCCGTTTCCTGCGTGGTGTTGCCTTGCGTAAAGGTACCGTTGGCTCCCGCCAGACTTGAGATCTTAAACTGGCCGTCCGTATTATCGACACCGGCATAAAAGTTCTTGCTGGACGTCTTAAACTCTATGCCCGTGTCACCGGTACTCGTCTGCTCAATGAGGATAGGCAGGGCATTAACCAGAGCATTGGCGACTGCTACGTGAAGCTGTCGGCTTGGCGCCGCAGTGCCAACGCCCAAAAATCCGCTGCTCGTATCAACATCAACAATGGTCGATGTGCCTGCCGCGTTTTGCACTTGGAAGGCGGTCGTGCTGTCGGCGGCGTTCTTGACCAACACCTTGCCCGCGGCGCCGGTGTTGGTCTTGTTGCCGCCCTGCAACACGACGTTGCCTCCAGCGTTGTTACCGCTTCCGGCAGCGTTACCACCGGCGATGGTCAACCCACCGCCCGCGCTGCCGGTAGTTGCCGAAGCGCCAGCGCCGCCCTGCAGGGTCAGCGTCGCGCCCGCTGTGCCAGCCGTCACGCTCCCCGTGCCCGCCACCGTAAACGCATTAGGGGTGGCAGCCGTTACACCATTACCCAGGTACAACGCGTTGCTCGTGTCGAATGTTCCACGAACCACGCCGTTCGTTTGTATTTGCAGACTGTTACTATCGTTCGTACCTAAGACCCCGGGACCGGCTGCGCCGAAGCTATTACCACCCTGCAAGAACGGTGCACCGGTGCCACCAGAACCACAAGCGATCAGGTTTGTGGTGGAGCTGTCGCGACAAACCGCAACTGCCGCAGTCGTCGAGGCGCCAAGCGTCCCCAACTTAGCCGTGCCCTGCACCGTCACGGTACTGGAAGTACCGCCAACAGTAATTGGATTGTTGTTAGTTGTGCCGATCGTAATCAAACCGCCGCTGGCCGCCTGGATCGAAACTGCTCCCGTACCTGTTGCTGTCGTTCCCGCCGTAATGCTCACCTTGTTACTGGCGTTGCCAGTTGAGCCGATGGTGATCGTTTGCGTATTGTTCGCGGAAGTTGTACCAATGTTAATATTCGAAGCTAACGCTAAACTCCCCGTTGCGCCGACGCCGACGGTGGCTGTCGACGTGTCGACAGCAAGCAGCGTTTGGGCATTGGCATTTTGGACCAAAAAGGCCGTGCTTGCATCACCGGCGGTGGTCGACGGTTTGATCGTGGTCGTCCCCACAATCAGCGTATTATTGTTGGCCGTTGTTTTGCCGATCGTAATACTGGTGGCGTTACCGCCACCAATCGCCAGTCCGACCGCAGAGCCGGCATCAAAAACTGGCGCCTGGAGCGCCGTATCAGCGCGACCAGTGCCTGCAACCCAAAAGTTGGCAGCTGTCTGAGAAGCAGCGTTTTGATTTTGAATGTAGCTGGCTGCCGTTCCAGCTGCAAAACCGCAGCTCACGGCACCTTGAACACATAATGTACCCGATTCGACTGGCAAATGGAGGATGTTGGTGCCACTCGGCGTGCCGGCATCGAGGATAGTTGTGTTCGCACCGCTGCCGCCACTCAACGCACCAGCCCGAAAAGCATATGGCACTGCGGTCATCTTCAAGCGCGGCGACATTTCACCGTCCCAGCTTGGCGTGCCCGTGCCGCCTATGTTCATGGTAATCCACAGATCTTGATCCCAGTTAATAGATGTGCCGAATGCCGTCACGCTGCCCAAGTTGACCGTCAGGTAGCCATTCGCGATGTGCACCTTATCGGTGCTGGTGCGTGTCTCCACCCACTTACAGTTGCCAGTGCAGATACCCTGAGCCGTGGCGCCCGTGCTTGCGGTGTCGTAGAGCTTAAATTCAACGTTGTAATCGTTATCAGGTGCAATTGCCCCGGTGTTTGTCATTAGGCGAGCTTGGAAATTCACCGTGGCAAGAGTCGCCGCCTGCGCTCTCCGGCTGGGAGCAACCAGCACGCTGACGGCCGAGCTTAGCGCAACCGCCGCCACAACAAACAGCACCAGTGCTCGTTTGGCGCCATACCATCTCAGGTTACAGACTGTGGCAGACATGTTTTGTTTATGTTTTGATTGATGTTTGTTTGGGCTACTAGTGTGTAGCGAGTGCGTGAACCTCTTTATTATCTCCTGTCACTCTGCATAAACTCAAGTGTAAAAAGGATCGAAATAAGAACACATTCCGAAATAACAAACAAAAATAATACACGTTGTTCGATGTTGTATTAACAACGAACGTAATGTTAACCCTTTATTTACTTTTTTCGCTTCTCGGCATGTCGGAATCTACACGTAAAAAGCGGTGTAAAAAAAGCAGCAACCAATCTACTGGTCGCTGCTTTATCCACAGCCTCTGCGTATCTATTACGCGATTTTGGTAATTTTGAGCTGTGTGTGGTGCTGACGGTGGCCGCGCACTTTGTGTACTCGCTTTTTCGCTTTGTAGCGAATCGACGTAACTTTGTCGGCTTGCACGTCCTCGGCGAGGACTTCGGCGGTGACTTTCGCCTTTGCCACGCTCGGCGTACCAACACTGACCTGCTCACCATCGATAACCAGCAACGGTTCGAAACTGACAGATTTGCCGTCGCTTTCCAGAAGTTCAATAGTAACAGTGTCGCCCTCAGAGACGAGATACTGCTTACCGCCGGTTACGATTACTGCTTTTTTCATTACATTAACTCTTTTAAGAATTTTAAACTACTCATAGATACTAACAGATATGATTCGATCTGTAAAGCTTGGCCAGCGGCCCTCTAGGCAGTTTTTTCTAGTGAAATCGTCAGTGGCGCACCGTCGACGACACACGACGATTCATAGCTGTAGGTACGGTCAAAGTCGAAATCTGCCGCCAGCGTCTCATCCTGGATAGTCTGGCGATGCTCCTCGACGGCCTGGCGCAGATCGTTGTCGGTGGTCGAGAGTGCCAAGCTGATCCGGTCGTCGACATCAAGGCCGGCCTGTTTGCGGGCATTCTGGATATTGCGCACTACCTCGCGCATCATACCCTCTCGTTTCAACTTGGGCGTAATCTCGAAATCGATCTCCAGCTTGGGTGTGATCGGATTTTCTAATCTGTTGTCGTACTGTCGCAGCGTAACCTGCTTGATATTCAGCTCATCACGCAAAATATCTTTGAAGAAGTCTGCTTCCTCGCCAAAGTCATGTATGGATGTTACTGTCATAGCCCGGAGCGGTTGACGAATTTTAACACCATGCGTAGCGCGTTCCATTAACCCTTGATTCACGATCGCCCGCACCAAGAACATTTTGGTGAGCAGCAATTCGTTCGGGCGGCCAGCGGTCGGCCAATCGCGCAAATGCACCGACTCGCCGCCAGTGAGCTTACGATACAACTCTTCGGCCAAAAACGGCGTAAACGGGGCCATGATATGCGCCAACTGCACTAATACGTAGTGTAAAGTGCGGTAAGCGTCCTGCTTGTCACTATCGTCATCACTTTTCCAAAAACGACGGCGGGAACGGCGCACGTACCAGTTGCTAGCGTCGTCAATAAACGGCAAAATCGGCTTGGTGGCATTCGGCACGTCGTAGCCGTCCATATGCTTGGAGACTTCGATGTTGAGCTGGTGCACGCGCGACACAATCCATGCGTCGAGCGGATTGGTGAGCTCGTCGGTGGGGTCGTCGTAGCTCCCGTTCCACTCCCAGCCGTCGACATCAGCGTACAGGGTGAAGAAGTCGTACATGTTCCATACCATGCTTAATTTGCGCGCTACGTCAGCAACGTCTTTGTCGAGCAGCGAAAAATCTTCGCCATTCATCAGCGGTGAGCTCATGAGCAAAAAGCGCAGCGAGTCAGCTGAATACTGGTCCATAAGCTCATTTGGGTCAGTGTAATTGCCAAAGCTTTTGCTCATTTTGCGGCCGTCGTTACCTGCTAATGTGCCGGTCGTAATCACATTTTTAAACGCGTTCTTACCAAAGAGCCCTACGTTAACGGCATGTACGTAGTAGAACCAGGCCCGGACCTGCCCGACGTACTCCACAATGAAGTCGCCTGGGAAATTTTCTTCAAATTTCTGCACGTTCTCGAAGGGATAGTGGAACTGCGCAAAAGGCATTGAACCGCTCTCGAACCAACAATCCAAGACTTTATCGATGCGCTTATATTCGACGTCGTCGATAGTAAACGTCACGTCGTCAATCCATGGACGATGGTAATCATCGAGTTCGCGCCCCGAAAATTCTTTGAGCTCGGCGTAGCTACCAACAACCTTCACATGCTCTTTGCCGGCCTTGTCTTTGCCTTTCCAAACCGGCATAGCCGTTGCCCAGAAACGATCACGGCTCATGTTCCAATCTGGCGCGCTCTCGATGGTTTTCGCAAAACGGCCATTCTTAAGGTGCGCCGGGAACCAATTGATGTTGCCGTTTTCTTGCAACATCAGGTCGCGTTGACCACCAATGTCCATAAACCAGCTGGGGTGGGCACGGTACATTAACCGCGTACCGCAGCGGTGACAGTGCGGATAGCTGTGTGTGATGTACTCAATCTTCCAGACAATGCCCCGCTCGTGCAATTCCTTAGCGATCGGTTTGTTTGCCTCCCAGACGTTTTGGCCCTTCCATTCACCGGCAATGTATAAACCATTGTCGTCAATGATACTAACCACCGGGAAGCCTTTTTCTTTAGCAAGCGCGTAGTCCTCTTCGCCATATGCTGGCGCTAAGTGAACCACGCCGGTACCCTCATCGAGTGTGACATAATCAGCGGCGTACACTTGGTGTGCGCCTTTTCCGTAGTCTTCGAACAGTGGTTCAAATTGCTTGCCAACAAGCTCGCTGCCTTTGAATGTGCGGAGAACTTCATACGGCAGCACTGCGTGCTTTTCATCGGTTAGGACTTTATCCAATCGCGCTTTGGCCAAGACAAAGGTTTCATCGCCAACTTTGACCTCAACGTAATCCTCATGCTCATTCACTGCAGCAGCGGTATCGGCGGGTAGCGTCCATGGCGTAGTTGTCCAAGCCAATAAGTATGCGTCACGATCCTTGAGCTTTAGCTTTACATAGACCGAAGGATCGGTAACATCCTTGTATGAGTTATCCATAGCCACCTCGGCCTTCGATATCGGTGTCGCGTCTCGCGTGCAATACAGCAAGACTTTCTCGCCTTCGTAAATTTTGCCTTTTTCGTAGAGAGTTTTAAAAGCCCACCAGACACTTTCCATGAATTCCTTGTCCATGGTTTTGTAGGCGCCCCGAAAGTCCACCCAGCGACCAATACGATCGATGGTGTCCTCCCACAAACTGCCGGTGGTGGTCATATTTTCGCGGCAGGTGGTGATGTACGCTTCCAGGCTGATTTTAGTGCCGATGTCACGTTTGTCTTGTATGCCCAGCTTCTTTTCGGTAAAAACTTCAGCTGGCAATCCGTGGCAATCCCAGCCCCACACCCGCTCGACTCGTCGGCCCTGCATCGTCCAATAGCGAGGCACGACATCCTTGGCAATGGAGCTCAACAGCGTGCCGTGGTGCGGCACACCGGTAATAAACGGCGGACCGTCATAAAATATATAGGCGCTATCCTTTGGTCGCTGTTCGACCGATTTTTGGAATGTCTGGTGCGCTTTCCAATACTGCACAAGATCTTTCTCGTACTCAAGTGCTCGTCGCCTGGTGCCTTTTTGAAACTTCATGCATGCTCCTTTCGCAAACAAAAAGTCACTACTTTTGTCACCGGAATCCTCATCAGTGACGAGGACGGTACCATCCGGTTTCCAAAAGGAGTGACTCTTTTTGGCGCTTAGTTATTGCCGATTACGGGGCTGACCGTCGGGTTCTACTGCCTGAATCGCTGCTGACCTCAGATTTCTTCCCGCTGCTTCGTGGATGATAACCACTTATCTGCTTGGACGCAGAACGCATGTTGTTACTTCCGTAACAGTTTGATCATAGCGTAGCTTGGTCGTTTACGCAATACTGCTAGCCGTTGAAGGCGTAGCCGGCGACTTCGGCCATGAGCGGCAAATCACCCTGCCAAACATTGAGCACCGATCCATCGTCGGCGAGAGCTAAGATTGCGGGGTAGGACATAACGTCATACATGCTGGCGGTCGATGCACCCTCGCGCGTATCGATGCTCTGGATTTCGATTTTTCTACCTACATCGTACTGACGCTGAAAATCACGTACGAACGACTCGATCTGAGTCGCATGCTCTGACTGCGGTCTATAAAGAATAAGCAACTTCACCTTTCGAGCATAGCACATGCGACCCGGGCTCGGCCATGTTCCGACGAATTATGAACAGCAGTTCATTAAAAGGGGCCGAAGCCCCTTTTGTCACGATCATGCCTGCTGTATTACGAGCAGCCGGTCGTTGATCCGCAACTGGTACACACGTAGCACGATCCAGCGCGCTGCGTCTGATTACCGCAGTTATAGCAGAGTGGAGCGGTGCTATCGGCGGTCTTAACCGTTTTGTCCGTAGCCTGCACTTCCTGCGTGACCGGCTCGCTCACAGCTGGGTTCGACTCGGTGGCTGCCGCCATGATCGTGTCGGTTGCCCGCTCAACCTCCGGCACGACCGGTTTCTCGGTCTCGTCGACCAATTGGCCGGCTACTGATTGATCGTCGGTCAACAGACTGGTCTGGGCCTCGGGCATGTCATCCAAGGAGGCCAAACCAAGTTCCAAGCGATCATCAAAACTCAAGTAGTCGAGCGCCAAACGACGGAAGATGTAGTCGGTGATCGAGCTGGCCGTGCGAATATCCGCATCGTCGGTAATGCCTGACGGCGCAAAGCTGGTGCTCATCAGCGTCTTAACGTAGCTTTTGAGGGGTACACCGTACTGCAGACCATGACTGACCGATATGGCGAATGAGTCCATCAAACCCGCAAGCGTCGAGCCCTGCTTGGAAACGTTGATAAAGAGCTCACCTGGCTGCCCGTCCTCGTACTCGCTAACCGTAAAGAACCCAGCCAGATCGGCAACGTGGAACTTGTAGGTCTTAGAGCTACGGCGGCGGGGCAATAGGCGGCGGACAGCCCCCCTGACCACGATCCGGTCATTCACAGCCTCGGCAAGAGCCGCGGTGGTGACTGGTGCTGCAGCGATTGGTGCCTCGACAACAGCCGGAGCATCCTGTTTCTCTGTTGATTTCTTTTTGCCGGATAGCGGCTGAGCGACCTTACAGTTATCACGGTAGATGGCGATTGCCTTGAGGCCCATCTTCCAGGCATCGATGTGTAGCTGTTCAACTTCCTCGACAGTGGCTTCCTCGGGCATATTAACCGTTTTGCTGATCGCTCCCGAGATGAACGGCTGGACGGCACTCATCATTTTGACGTGACCCAGGTAGTGGATGGAGTTTTCGCCGACAGCACAAGCAAAGACATCGGCGTGTTCCGGCTTGAGATGCGGGGCGTCTTTGACGTTACCATGCTCAAAAATGTGGGCCACGATGTCGTCGCTTTGCGCTTTGGTATAGCCCAGCGTCCTTAGGGCGCGCGGTACGGTCTGGTTAATGATGGCCATCGAGCCACCGCCGACCAAATTCTTGTGTTTGACCAGTGCAAAATCAGGTTCAATACCCGTTGTGTCGCAGTCCATCATCAGACCAATGGTGCCGGTCGGCGCCAAAACGCTGGCTTGTGAGTTACGCACACCGTACAGTTCACCGAGTTCCACAGCTTCGTCCCAAGCAGTCGCTGCGGCGCTCAATAGCTCCTCGGCCACTAGGCTGGCGTCAATCTTAGACACCTCGGCGCGATGTTGACGCAAAACGTGCAGCATGGCCTCGCGATCTTTGCGGTAGCCTGCGAAGGGACCAACTCGCTTGGCCATCTTGGCACTGACTGCGTAGGCGTGGCCGGTCATTAAGGCGGTAATGGCTGCTGCTTGAGCGCGGCCCTCAGCTGAATCGTATGGCAAGCCCTGGGCCATAAGCATGGCGCCGAGGTTGGCGTAACCCAAACCGAGCTCACGGTACGCCCGGGCGTTCTTAGTGATACGCTCCGTGGGATACGAGCTGTAGCCCACCAATATTTCCTGAGCCGTAAAGATCAACTCTACAGTGTGCTTAAAGGCCTCAATATCGAAGGTGTTGTCGTCGCGGAGATACTTCAGCAAGTTGATGCTAGCTAAGTTACATGCCGAGTTATCGAGGTGCATGTACTCTGAGCACGGATTGCTGCCGTTGATGCGGCCGGCGTTTGGCGCCGTGTGCCAACGGTTGATGGTGGTGTCGAACTGCATGCCCGGGTCAGCACATTCCCACGCTGCCTTGGCGATTTCACGGAATAACTCGCGTGCCTTAATTTTCTTAACCGCCTTGCCGTCTTTGACGGCGGTCAGCGTCCAGTCGCCGTCGTTGATAACGGCCTGCATAAAGTCGTCCGTAACGCGTACTGAGTTGTTGGCGTTTTGATACTGGACACTAAAGGCGTCCTTGCCGTTCAGGCTCATGTCGAAACCAGCATCCTGCAACACGCGGGCTTTGCGTTCTTCAATAGCCTTGCACCAGATAAATTCTAGGATATCAGGGTGGTCAACGTTCAATATAACCATTTTGGCAGCGCGCCGGGTCTTACCGCCGCTAGCGATTGAGCCGGCGGATGAATCAGCTCCGCGCATAAAGCTTACCGGGCCAGAAGCGCGTCCAGCGCTTGAGCCGAGTCGCTCCTCCGAGGATCGGATCGGGCTCAAATTCACACCGGCGCCCGAACCACCCTTAAAAATCTTACCCTCTTCGACGTACCAGTTAAGAATCGAGAGCATTGTGTCTTCGACGCCCAAAATGAAACAGGCACTCGCCTGCTGCGCCCGATCAGCGGCGCCAATATTAAACCAAACCGGCGAGTTAAAAGCCGCACGTTGCGTAGCGAGCACGTACTTGAGCTCTTCGCGCAAATCTTCGGCATCGGCGTCGCTTTCAAAGTAGCCTTCCTGCATGCCCTGACGTACAACGGTATCAACAACCCGATCAATTAGTTGGCGTAGCGAAGACTCCCGATCAGCGGTGCCAGGAGTACCAGAAAAGTACTTCTGAGCAACGATATTAATGGCATTGAGGGACCAGCCTTCCGGGAACTCAACGTCTTTCTGCTCAAAAACGTGTTTACCCGTTCCGGGATTAGTAATTATTGAATCCTGCTGAAACCACTTGAGTTGGTCGTAGGCTTTTTTGCCCGGCTGAGTAAATAACCGCCCGAGCGTTAAACTGCTGGTTGTTCCCATGGTACCCTCACTTTGTATCGCCGTAGTGTCTCTCGAACTACCACGATTTTAATCTTATTGTTTTTGAATGTTTATTTAGAGTTTGTCAGCACGCTCTCAGCGCCGTCAGCTCCCCGCGGACTTTCGCCCTGTACTACCTGTTATATACAGTCACTTGCCACTTGGCAAGAGCGAAAATCTCCGGTGAGCCGGCAGTGCACATGCTTGATTTGTCGAGCAAAATAAGCATGTTACACCTTGAGCGGATCGCCGACCTTGCGTTTTTTGATATCGGTGAGTTCCCGCTCAAACCCGGCAATATCTTTAAACCGTCGGTAGACACTGGCAAAGCGCACGTAGGCAACTTCGTTCAGGACAGCCAGGCGTTCCATGATCATTTCACCGATCCTAGATGACTGTATCTCCGACTCGCCGCAAGCATAGAGCTGTTGCTCAATATCGGCCACTAATCGCTCTAACTGCACATTAGTGACTGGCGTTTTCTCGCAGGCTCGATATAATCCCCCGAGTAACTTGTCTCGGCTAAACAGCTGTCGCGTACTATCGTTCTTGACCACGACCAGCTGTGGGCGTTCCACGCGCTCGTAGGTCGTAAATCGATAGCCGCACGCCGGTCAAGCCCTGCGTCGTCGGATGGCCGTACTGTCGCCAGCGTCGCGCGATTCAATCACTTTCGTGTCTTCGCATCCACATTGGCCACATTTCATGCGTCCCTCCTCATGTATGTGTTATCAACGTACTCACTACATATAGTGCTTGTGGTATCAATGATAGCTCTAATTGTGGTGCTCTGCAATGGACTTTCCGTTGTAGTTTTGTGACGAGATTCTACGCTGTTTTATCGTGGTCAGCGTCGTGTTCGCTCTCTTTGTGGCGCTGCGTCAAACGGCGTAAGAATGATGGCTGATCAAGCTTCCTTTCGGGATCGTGCCGGTCCTCATCTTGCGCGTCATCGCTGTCGGACGCACTGTGGGTAGATGATGACCGGTCATCGGATGGTGCATCGTGATCATCCAGCGTCCAGATGTTCGGCATAGTATCTGATTTAAAGTCATCAGCCACACCATCTCTGTCGTCGAGTGCCATGTCAATTTTAGACATTTCCTCGTCAACTTTGGTTTGGACGGCCGACGCTGGTCGATCAGCCGACGACGTATCGTTGTTATCGGCAGCGCCATTGCGATTGCCGAAGTAGGAAGCGTCGAAACCGGTGGCCACGACCGTGATAATTAACTCGCCTTCCAGCTCAGGATTGATTGTCGCGCCAAATATAATGTTGGCGTCAGGGTCTGCGGCGCTAGTAATTGTCTCAGCGGCGGTATTTATCTCGTGCATCGACAGATCATTGCCACCAATAATGTTCAAGATGATGCCGCGGGCACCGTCGATGGAAACTTCGAGGAGCGGCGATTCAATAGCCTGCTGCGCAGCCATAACAGCCCGATTTTCGCCACTGGCCCGACCAATACCCATCAGCGCACTGCCAGCGTTACTCATCACCGCTTTGACGTCGGCAAAGTCGAGGTTAATCAAACCGTTGACAGTGATCAGGTCGGAGATACCTTGTACGCCCTGGCGAAGCACGTCATCAGCAACCTTAAAGGCTTCCATAAGCGGCGTAGCGCGGTCGATGGTCTGTAAGAGTCGATCATTTGGAATGACAATCAGCGTGTCGACGTTGCGACGCATATTTTCGATAGCACTTTCGGCGTTGCGGCGGCGCTTTTCGCCCTCAAAGGCAAACGGCTTGGTGGCGAAACCAATAACCAAAATGCCCATTGCTTTGGCGGCCCGAGCCACGACATGACCGGCGCCGCTGCCGGTACCACCGCCAGCGCCAATCGTAATAAAGATCATGTCGGCACCCTCCAGCGCCTTCTTGATTTCGTCGATTGACTCCTCGGCAGCTTTCTGGCCAATGCTCGGATCAGCACCAGCGCCCAAACCACGGGTCGTATCCTTGCCAATGTGTATTTTGATGGTTGCCGGCGAATGATGTAGCGCTTGCGCATCGGTATTGATGACGATAAATTCGACACCTTCTACCCCAGCCTGAATCATTCGATTAATGGCCGCCCCACCGGCACCACCAACGCCCACTACTTTAATGCGTGCAAATGTTTCTATAGCTGGTGCAACTTGAGGCATGCGCTCCGCCCTCTCTCTGCGTTACGTTATAGATTGTAGTATAGCGACTCTCGCTGATGAGTTCAACCAAGCGACACGTAAATGTGTACGCATCCCGCTGACTCGTACAAACGATGAGTACTTTATGTACGCGGCCTGAGCCGACGTATCAGTGCATCAACAAAATTCATTGTTCGGTTGGCGGTTTGGTTACCATGGTCCGGATTCACCTCTGGTACAAGTAGCATATCAAGCATCATTAAACCGACGGCCGTACTGTAGGTAGGGTCAGCAACGGTGTCGATGAGGCCGCTCATGGGCTGTAATTTGCCAATGCGAGCGGCCAACTGTAACTGCTGCTTCGCGTATTCCGCCAGGCCAGGTAGTTTAGCCGTGCCCCCGACCAATACGACGCCCCCCGGCAATTTGTGAGCGCGATGAATTTTGGAAAGTTCTTTGTTGACATACTCAAATAACTCTTCAACGCGCGCCTCAGTAATCATGGCGATGTCTTCTACCTTAAATACGTGATCTTGGTTGTGTACCCTTACCCGAACGTCGCGTTTACCCATCGGCTGCAAGAGGCCGGCATGCTGGATTTTGACAGCCTCAGCAATATCTAAATCTGTGCGCAGGCCAATGGCTAAGTCATTTGTAATATGCTGCCCGCCAATCGGCAAGACTGCCACGTGCTGCACCTCGCCGTCCTCAAGTACTACCAAATTCGTCGTACCCGCACCGATATCGAGCAGCACGGTGCCGGCTTCTTTTTGCTGGCGCTGCAGCACCGCCTCCGCCGCCGCCAAACTCGAAAGCGTGTGATTGTGGATGCGCACTTCGGCTTTCTCGAGTGACATGTCGAGATTGCGCAAATTGGGCGTGGCCGCCGTTACGATATGTGTATCAACTTCCAGGCGCACGCCGTGCATGCCAACCGGATCCTTAATGTTGTCCTGGCCATCAAGCCGATAATTCTGGGCAAATACCTGAATAATTTCGCGGTTGGATGGCAACTGCACGATCGTCGCCGCCTCTTCAACTCGCAAACGATCTTCGGTAGTGATTTCGCGGTTAGCTGCGCTTATCGCAATTACGCCCTTAGAGTTCAAGCCGCTAACATGCGAACCGTTAACATTCACCGTCGCACCCTGTAATTGCATGCCAGAAAGGCGTTCTGCCTCGGTTATAGCTTGTGCGATAGCGTCGGCTACATCCTCGATGTGTACAACAATACCTTTACGCATACCGAGGTTCGGCGCACTCCCATGGGCCACGATAGAAAGCTTATTGGGATTGTGTTGATCGATGATGCCGACGACGCAACGCACCATACTGGTGCCTACATCGAGGCCGACATATGTCGTAGTTTCAGAATCGCGCATATGCAGGCAGTATAGCGCTAACCCTTAGGCCCGAGCAAGTCTACTCCTTGGTTAATATCTCACACCCGGTATTTGTGACGAGCACCGTGTGCTCAAATTGCGCCGAATATGATCCGTCAACGGTCAACAATGACCAGCCATCTCGTCCCTGAAAAATCGCTGGGCTGCCGAGTGTCGTGATCGGTTCAATGGCAATCGTCATGCCAGCCTTTAGTACCGGCCCCGTTCCCGGGCGGCCATAGTTAGGAATCTCGGGGTCCTCGTGCAGCGCATAACCCACTCCATGGCCAACTAGTTCGCGGACAATACCCAACTGGTACTTGCGAAGAGTGCGCTCGACGACAGCCGAGACATCGCCTACGCGAACACCGGCGCGCACGACCTGTAAGGCCGCTTCAAGCGCCCGCTCTGTTCCTTTCAGTAGCCGCGCAGTGTCAGGTGTCGGTTGATTACCAATACATACTGATATGCCGCCATCGGTCACCATGCCTTTGTATGTCACGCCAAAGTCAAAATTAACGATATCACCTGTTCGAAACGGATCGTTGCTTGGGATGCTGTGCTGCACTTGGTCGTTCACTGATATGCAGATAATATCCGGGTACGGAGGAGGGCCAGGAACGCCTAAAAATGTCGGTTCACCGCCAAGGCGTTCGAGTTCGGCTTTGGCCACGGCCGACATTTCTTTGGGCGTCATACCTGGCGCGCTCCGCTCACGCATCAGTCGTAAAATACGCGCAAGCATACGTCCGCCATGGCGCATTGCCTCGATTTCTTCGGCGGTTTTAATGGTGATCATACTATAAAGTATACCGCGCTTTTAGATGTCGAGACACTGCAGAATAGCATCGTGCACTGCACGGGGATCCTGGGCAGCATCAATGTCACAAACCTTGCCACCTGCTTTGTGTAGGTATTCGAGGATGGGCAGCGTCGAATTACGGTACTCATTAAAGCGCTTTGCGATAGCCTCTTCGGTATCATCTTGGCGACCACGCTCGAGTAATCGACTACGAACCACTTCTTCCGAGGCTGTCAAATGCACGATGGCGCTCAACGGAAATCGACCGTCTTTGACTTGTGCCAGAAGCCAATCGGCCTGCGGGACCGTACGAGGGAACCCGTCGAGCACAAACTCTTCTTTAGCATCAATCAACTCAAGCACTTTGTCCATAAGGTTGATCATCTCTTCGTCGGACAACAGCTTACCTTCCAGCATTTCTTGGCGGCGCTTACCGGTCACCAGTACGCGCAAAATCTCGCCGGTCGAAATCCAGGCAAAGCCATGCTCATCAGCCAGAATTTTGCCCTGCATGCTTTTACCGGCACCGGCAACACCCATCAAAATAATCATATATTATTGCAACCTTTCTTTAACCAGCGCTGCAATCCGTCCACCGTCGGCACTGCCGGCTGTTTTTTGCTTGACTGTAGCGATAACCTGACCCATAGCCTGTTGGCCGCTCACACCCAATTGTTGTACGACGTCGTCTACGATCTGCGCCAAGGCATCATCACTCAACTGCTTGGGCAAATAGCCCTCAACAACGGTTTTTTCGATCAGCTCAGCTTCGGCTCGCTCGGGACTACCACCCTTGATATATAAATCGGCGCTTTCTTGGCGCTTTTTTGCTTCTTTGGCAAACAACGCAACAATTGACTCGTCGTCTAAGCCCTTATCGCGATTTCCCTGCGCTACTTCGGCATATAAAATAACGCTCTTCAAACCGCGAAGCGTGGTAGCAAGTACTTTGTCACCGGCCAGGAGTGCTTTTTTCAGATCCTGGTCAATCTGAGCCTTCAGCATGAGACTTACCGCTGGCCGAGCTTAATTTTCTTGAGCTTCAGCGCCTTGCGTTGAGAGCGAATAATAGCTTTATTACGGCGGTCACGCTTGCTAAGCGGCTTCTCAAAAAATTGTGCTTGCTTAACGACTGCGATAACGCCAGCTTGTTGGACCTTGCGGTTAAAACGGCGAAGTAGGTTTTCGGCCGACTCTTTGGAATCTTTACGTGTTACTTGAATCATATGAGGTGTATTGTAGCGTAACAGGGACGCGTTTGCAAGCTATCCCAGTTGTTTTTTCTGAGCGGCTCGTTGTGATTTCAACACGATACTTTGTAGCTCTTTGAAAATCGCAAACTGCTTGTTGGTGTGGTAAATTTTGGTGTTACCTTGCTTTTCTGATATCAAAAATCCAACTTTTTCTAGACGCTTAAGCTCGCGCTGAATATTGCCGGCGTCTTCTTTTATCAGTTTAGCGAGACCACGAACGTGGGTCTTGAAGTCGGGATATTTGGCGTAGATAACGATAATCTTGCGCCGAACTCGTGAGGTTATAAATACATCTAACATAAGCCTATTGTCATTCAAACAACGTAAATAAAGTATAGCTGAGCGCTCGCCGGTTTTCAACACAAATTTAATCTTTCGCATATAATGCAAGTGTGGATCCGGAGTATTACATCGACGTTTTCGTAGGCGACGCCAGCTATCATGGCAGCGAAGCGCTCACCTACCGTGCCGCGGCACCTCTGTCGCGCGGACAACTTGTCGTCGTGCCGCTCCGCAACAAACAAGTGCTCGGTCTGGTGAGTGCTATGCATACACCCAAGCCATCGTTTACTGTCAAGCCGGCAGTTGTGCTTGGCGGGCTTCCGCCGCTGCCCGAACCTTTAATGCAGCTGCTTGTTTGGTTCCAGGCGTACTATCCGGCGCCCCTCGGCCTCACTACGCAGCTCGTGTTACCCAGGCAGCTGCCCAAAAAACCAACAAGCATCGATACGTTGCCCGCTCTCCAGCCGCTCAACCTACCCCCTTGCACTGCCGACCAAATACGAGCCATCCAAGCCATGCAAAACCCCGGCCTGCACCTGTTGCACGGCGAAACAGGCAGTGGCAAGACCAGAGTATACGTTGAGCTTGCAGCCCAACAGCTGGCTATGGGCAAATCGGTCATTATGCTAACGCCGGAAATTGGGCTCACTTCGCAATTGGCAGACAATTTTACCAAAGCTTTTGGGCCGCGTGTCCTCACCCTCCACTCCCAACTGAGCAACGCGACGCGCGAACGTCTGTGGCAGTATGTACTCGCGCAGCCCGAGCCAATGGTCGTCATTGGAGCGCGTTCTGCCCTGTTTAGTCCACTCAAAAACGTCGGCCTGATTGTCGTCGACGAGTCGCACGAAACTGCCTACAAGCAGGACCAGGCTCCGTACTACCACACCACCACCGTGGCGGCCAAGCTTGCCAGCTTGAACAGTGCCACGCTCATACTGGGCTCAGCGACACCACTGGTGAGCGACTACTACATTGCCACGGCTAAACAACGGCCGATCATTCGTATGACACAGTCGGCCAAAGAGACGGCAGCCACGCCTGTAACTGTTGTCGATATCCGCGCCCGCGATCAATTTACCAAGAGCCCGCATCTTTCCAATGCGCTGATTGCCAGCATGCGGGAAGCTTTGGCTCGCAAGGAACAAGCACTCTTATTTCTGAATCGTCGCGGCACTGCCCGAGTCATTTTTTGCGAAGCTTGCGGTTGGCAAGCGCTCTGCCCACACTGCGATGTGCCACTTATTTATCATGGCGACAGCCACACCATGCGCTGCCACACCTGCGAATACCGCACCGCCAGCCCGGTCTGCTGCCCGGTCTGTCGCAGCGCATCTGTCATCTTCAAGAGTATCGGCACCAAAGCGATCGTCGATGAAGCGGCACGCTTATTTCCCGAGGCCCGCATCATGCGTTTCGATACCGACAACAAAAAAGACGAACGCATTGAACGCCAGTACGAAGCCTTGCGAGACGGCCATGCCGATATTATTGTTGGTACGCAGAGCTTGGCTAAAGGGCTCGACCTGCCCGGTTTGAGCGTCGTCGGCGTTATCGTGGCCGATACCGGCTTATTCTTCCCTGATTTTAGTGCTCAAGAGCGGACCTATCAGCTCCTGCGACAAGTTCTAGGGCGCGTTGGGCGGGGCCATCGCGACGGACGAGCAATTGTACAAACCTACGCGCCGGACAGCCCACTGTTACGTGCTGCGCTGTCCAAAAACTGGGAAGATTTTTACAACAAGGAACTCGCGGAGCGACGGCAATTTAACTTTCCACCCTTTTGTTACTTGCTGCAATTAACCTGTAAGCGCGCCTCTAGCAATGCCGCGCAAAAGGCTGCCGAAATCTTCACTGATCAGATCAGACGAACAGTGCCCGGCGTTCTCGTAGAAGGCCCCAGCCCGTCCTTCCACGAAAAAATACAAGGCAAATACGGCTGGCAAATCGTCGTTAAGGCACGACGCCGTGACCACCTATTGACCATCATCAAAAACCTGCCGAGCGGCTGGTCGTACGACATCGATCCCATGAATCTGTTGTAATTCACTCCCCCTCCGTTATACTGGGAGCAATGACCAAAGACGATATTATCGCCCTACCGAACGAGCACCTGCGGGAACGCTCCAAAAAAATTGGCTTGATGAGCGCGGACATCGTACAACTCATCGACGATATGAAAACAGCTACCATCGACTGGGAAGACAGCCGAGAGCACGAAGTCGGCGTTGCTTTGGCCGCCATACAAGTCGATATAGCTCTGAGAGTTGTCATAGTTCGTAATGATTTTGACAACAAAAGTGATCGCGGTTTTACCGTCTTTATCAACCCTGTTATCACCAAATATGAGGGCTCCCTCGAAGAAGATTACGAGGGTTGTCTCAGCGTACCGGATATCTACGGCAAAGTTCGACGCTACAATAAAGTTCGCGTTCGCGCCCTAGACGAAAACGGCCGAGAGTTCCGCATCACAGCCGAGGGTTTTCTAGCGCGCGTGCTACAGCACGAAATCGACCATACCAATGGCATCGTTTTTGTTGATCATATTAAAGATCAGCCTGGTGCATTCTATAAACTGAACGCCGACGGGCACCTCATAAAGTTAGATTATGAAAAAGATATCCGAACCAATCCTATTCTTTGGTAGTGGAGCTGTCGCGGCGGACAGCCTGCAACTCCTAGCCCGCGACTTTACTATTGAAGCCGTTGTCACAAAGCCGCGACCGCCCCACCACCGCGGAACAGTGCCCGTACTAGAGCTCGCCGAAGCGCTCAATGTGCCAATTCACACTGCAGTAGATCGCCAATCTTTAGATGCACTATTTGCGCAAAGACCTTTCCGTAGTCGACTCGGCGTGCTGATTGACTTCGGTATCATCGTCTCCCAAAAAATTATCGACTACTTTCCACTGGGCATTATTAACAGCCATTTCTCACTTTTGCCAGAGTGGCGTGGTGCCGATCCGATAACTTTCTCCATTCTGAGCGGCCAACAACAAACCGGCGTCAGCCTCATGCTCCTAACAGCTGGGCTTGACGAAGGACCACTACTGGCTCATACGACCTACGATATCCCCGCCGGCATGACCACGCCGGAGCTAACGACAGCGCTCATCCATGCAAGCTACGAGGCTTTGCGCGTGACCGTTCCGCGATATCTGGCAGGAGTTGCCGAACAAACAAGCCAGGAGTCGGTTGCTACAATGCTCGGCCGCAGCACTACTCCTACGTATTCGCGTAAGCTTACCAAGGCAGATGGTGTGCTCGATTGGTCAAAACCGGCTGTTGTGCTGGAACGCGAGGTCCGAGCATTTTATGAGTGGCCCAAAAGTCGCGGCAAAATTGGTAACATCGAAGCCATCCTCACAAGAACCCACGTCGTTGATCTAGACGGTAAACCAGGCACGACGATCATCCACAATGGCTTGCCCGTAGTCCACTGTGGCGAACAATCGCTGTCACTCGACAAGCTGAAACCGATTGGCAAACAAGAAATGACCGGCGAAGCATTCCTCGCCGGTTATCGTCAGCATAGTATAGGCTAATAGCCGGTCGGGCCGACGCCAGATTGCGGCGGGAATGGCGGCTGAGGTGGTTGGCCAGGCCCTGGCATGCCGGTGGCTGCCGGTGGCGGACCCTGCTGCAAGGGAGGAATCGGGCCAGTGGCACTAAAATCTTGTTGCGCGGCATCCTGCGCCGGACCAGCGGCTGTCGCTGCCGCCAAAATCTGCGGCGCGGCCTGGCGAATCTCGGCCTTCAAGCGTTCAAACTCCTGGGCAACGACATCCTTGTAGTTTGGAAAATTAGCTTCGAGCCAGGCCAAAGCACTAGCTTCATCGTTGCGATCAATAAATCGCTCAAACTCACTGAGCTGCGCATCGGTCATTTGTTCGGCCAGTTTCATACCGACGCGCATCTCGAGCGTCTCGTAAATGTGCGCAAGCAGCTTGCGTTTTTCCTCTGCCGGCAAATTTGCCAGACCAAGCTCTTGGAGTAAATCATCGTCAAGTTTAATCATATATTCCTCTCTGGGCTATTTTAGCACTCTTTGCCCATTTGTCGCTACAACTTACGCGTGACCGTTTCTCGGGTAAAGACTTCTATACGGTCACCTTCTTGCAGCTCAATCCGATTTTCGGTATGAAAGCTGAGCCCGCACAACTCGCCTTCCAGAACTTCCTTGACGTCTTGCGGTCCGCGCTTTAAGTTGGTGACCGCAACAGTGGCCAGCTCTTTATCGTCTCGTACCACTCGGGCCAAGGCGGGCACGATCAAACGCCCCTTAGTGACCTCGCCTCCGCAAATAACTTCTGTTTTAGTCGTCTTGAAAATGGCTCGCACGACCAATCGGCCGAGATCAGTCTCGATAACCTCTGGGCTCAATAAGGTACTGAGACCTTCTTTAACGTCATCTATGAGTTCATAGATGATATTGTATAGTCGCACTTCCACTTTATCGCGTGAAGCAAGGCGCTTAACGTTAGTAGGAGCAATGACGTTGAATCCGTAAATAATCGCATCGCTGGTAGCAGCAGTATGCACATCGTTGTCGGTGATCGTACCGACTCCGGAGCTAACAATACGCACAGCAACTTCGTCTGTATCTAAGGCTTTAAGACTATCGATAACCGACGTCAAGGAGCCCTGCACGTCCGCGCGGACAATGATATTCAGCTCCTGCATCTTATTGTTGCGGTTAATCATACGGATTAACTCACTACTGCTCATGTCGGAATGACCGGAGGCTTTTTTGCGTAATTGCGCACGTTCCGTCTCTATACGGGCGGCTTTCTCGTCTTTGACGACCGTAAACTCGTCGCCGAATTCTGGCAGCGTTTTAAAGCCAGCGATTACCACTGGCGTTGAGGGCCCGGCAGTGCGTAGCGGCTTGCCGCTCGTGTCGTCAAGCGTTCGAACCTTAGCATATGTTGTGCCAGCAACAACAAAGTCACCAACTTTGAGCGTGCCTTCCTCAACAAGTGCGTTGGCCAACGGTCCCTTACCCTGTTGGACGTGCGCCTCGATAACCAAACCGACTGCTGGTTGGTCGGTGTTGGCGCGAAAGTTATCAACATCAGCGACCAATAAAATCATATCCAGAAGCTCTGGGATACCCTGTTTGGTCTTGGCGGAAACTTCGATCGCGATCGTATCGCCGCCCCACTCCTCAACTAAAAGATCATTTTCGGATAGCTGTTGCTTGACGCGATTGGCGTCAGCGCCAGGCTTGTCAACTTTGTTGATAGCCACAATAATCTTGGTACCAGCTTTACGCGCAAAACGAATCGCTTCAAGCGTCTGTGGCTTAATGCCGTCATCGGCGGCCACTACAATGATCGCAATGTCAGTCAAATGAGCACCGTGCTCACGAATAGCAGCAAACGCCTCATGGCCCGGGGTGTCCAAAAATGTGATCGGCCGCTTGTTGTGCACTACCTGGTAAGCCGAGATGTGTTGGGTAATGCCACCAGCTTCGCCTTTGGCAACCTGTGCCTCGCGAATGGCATCTAGTAAGCTGGTCTTGCCGTGGTCGACGTGACCCATAACCGACACAACTGGTGGACGAGGCGTCGCGCCGTCATCATCGGTATGTTGTTGCTTCTGACGTACGGCGACCGAAATTTCTTGCACCTTCTTACTGAGCTCAACGTCAAGGCCGAGCTCCTCGACAATAATTTGAGCGGTGTCAAAATCAATCCGCTCATTAACCGTAGCCATAACGCCGTTCTTCAGCAGTTCACCGATGAGTCGGGTCACTGGAAGGCTGAGCTTGTCGGCTAGGGTGCCGACAGTGATCATATCTTCGATTTCGATAGTTCGAGCCACTTCAGCACTCCTTTCTGCCGTCTGCTAACGGCGTTTAGCTCACATGTTATTTTGCACTCTTGAGGCTCAAGGCAATTTTGCGGGCATCGCTATCGATGTCCAATACCTTGAACTGTTTTTTCTCGTTGAGTTTGAAGATCTGCTGCGGATCAACAGTTTCGTCGTCGCTCATCTCCGAGACGTGCACGAGGGCTTCTACGCTCGGGCTCAACTGTACAAAAGCGCCAAACGGCGTGATGCGGGTAATTTTACCCTCGACAATATCGCCTTTACTAAACGCTTTGACTTCTTTCAGCCACGGATCCTGGGTCATTTGCTTGAGGCTCAAGCTGAGGCGGTCCTTATCGATGGCAATAATCTTAGCGTTGACGGTGTCGCCGACCTTGACGTAGTTACGCGGATCTTCAACACGCTCCCAAGAGATTTCAGAAATGTGGATTAGCCCTTCGATGCCAGAAACGTTCACGAACGCTCCAAAGTCGATTACACCGGTCACAACACCTTCCACTACATCACCAACCTTGAGTTCGGCAAAGCGAGCTTGCATGTCGTCTTTGACGGCTTCCTTCTCAGAGAAAATCAGCTTATTGTCCTTGCGACTGACGTCGAGCACGCGGACGCGGATCGACTGACCCACCAAAGCATTTAACTTCTGCAAAATCTCGTCCTTATCAGCGCCCGAAACACGTGGGTAATGCCCGGCAGCCAGCTGCGATACTGGCAAAAAGCCGCGAATGCCTTCTAGCTCGACGAGTAACCCACCACGGTTGGCGTCGTAGGGCGACACTTCGACGATCTCTTGGTCGTCAAACATGCGCTTGAGTTCATCCCATCCGCGATCTTTAGCGGCGCGCTTCATGCTCAGCAAAGCGTGGCCTTCATCGAGCTCGGGGTCGATAACGCTGACTGTCACCGTCTGACCAGGTTCCAAGACCTGGCCATGACCGATTTCGCGGCGCATGACTACACCGACACCTTTGGCGCCGAGATCAATCCAGACCTCGTGCTTCTTAACTGAACTGACCACGCCTTCGATAACGTCGCCTGGTTCCAATTGTTTGACATCACTCCCTGCAAGGAGATCGTCCATTGTTATAGTACTGTTTGACATGTTTCTACCATGCCTCCTTCAAATGTATTTCCGTCAGTGACTCATACTAGAGCCACCGCAAGATTACTCCCATTATAACCCTTTTGTTCTCTGGGGTAAAGGTGGGGCGGCTAGGACATTTTTTAATCGACTGTGGCCGCTTATCTCGTGCTACACTTATAAGAAGATGTACTTGGGGATCGACGTTGGAGGCACAAAAACGCTCATTGCGACGCTGGACAATAGTGGCGTTATCTTAGAGCGTCAGAAATTCCCAACAGATAAAACATATAGTGATTGGTTACAGCACTTGGCAGACTTTGTTGCGAAAATGTCTACAGATTCCTTGGTTGCTTGTGGTGTGGCAGTTCCCGGTCGTATCGATCGTACACTAGGGATTGGCATGGCTATGGGCAATCTTCCGTGGCATAACGTACCGGTACAAAAAGACGTGCAGAAGCTGGTGGGCTGTCCTGTTGTACTCGAAAACGACGCCAACGTAGCTGGTTTGTCGGAGGCCATGCTCGTCAAGCACTACGATCGGGTTCTCTATGTGACTATTGGCACCGGCATTGGCACTGGGATCATCAACCATAGGATGATTGACTCGGATTTTGCCGACACGGAGGGCGGCAAAATGCTACTCGAACATAACGACAAACTAGTCGAATGGGAATCATTTGCCTCCGGCCGGGCGATCTACCAGCGCTTTGGCAAGCAGGCCCGCGACATTACCGACACTGCGACCTGGGAAGCAATCGCTCGCAACCTAGCGCTCGGTCTTATCGACCTTATCGCCGTTGTGCAACCGCAAATTATCATTATCGGCGGAGGCGTTGCGCCCTACTATGAACACCTTGAGCCGCCGCTCAAAAAAATTCTCGACAGCTACGCCACGCCACTGGTGCCTATCCCCGTACTCAAACAAGCCGAACGACCAGAAGACGCCGTAGTGTACGGCTGTTACGATCTAGCCAAAAGCATGTATGGAACCACTCGTTAGCCAACTCCGCCAGGACTACCCCGACTTCGTGTTTACGCAAGGTGCTGCCCACTGCTGGTCACCCAAAGGCCACGAGATATTTTATGTGCCTGAGAGCCCCGCAGGGCTTCTCCACGAGCTTGCGCATGCCCGACTTGGTCACCAGACCTACAGCAGCGACATGGAGCTCATACACAAAGAAATGGAGGCTTGGGAAGAAGCCAAGCGTCTTGGAGAACGGTACGGCATCAGCCTAGACGTGGATTATGTTGAAGACTGCTTAGACACTTACCGTGACTGGCTCCACAAGCGGAGCACTTGCCCTATCTGCAGTAGTGCCGGCCTCCAGCAACAGAGTCGCATCTACACGTGCATCAACTGTGCGGCAACTTGGCGAGTCACTGCAGCGCGTCACGTCCGTTCCTACCGGCGTACTGTATAAAAAATCGGAGCGTTTTTTCGCTCCGATTTTTTTAGGACAGATCTATCGCTAGTTAGCGCGATTCTTAGGACCGGTTACGGTCTTGGTGCGGCGCGAAATGCGGCCACCCTTACGGCCAGCTTCGCGGGCCAGCTCACGGTTGGCGAAAAAGCCACCGGTCTTGCCTAATTTGCCGCCTTTTGCGCCAATCTTGGCGTAAAAGTTGCTACCGTACTTAGTTTTGTTTGTTGCAGCGGCAGCTTTGCCGCCAGCTTTTGTTCCGGCCATAGTGTGTCTCCCTTAACTTATTGGTACTCTCAAGAAACAAAAAAGGGCTCGCTCTTTTTATGGAGCGAAAACCCTCTTGTTTGTTTCTTTCGAAACTACCTTTATAGTAACACGCTTATGGAATTAAGTCAATACTTCTAGCGCTTTTTTATCTCTGTTGTGTGTACAGGGCAAGACAAAAGCCATCCTATTCGGATGGCTTTTGTATAATTCGGCACCGTGCTATTTTCCCAGGGGTGGACCCCAAGTATTGTAACCGCGGCGAGGCTTAACTGCTGTGTTCGGTATGGGAACAGGTGTTTCCCTCGCGCCATGGGCACCGAAACGACGCTACCTTCGTAAAGGTGAAGCGTCATTTCGACGTCCATACGATACTGATTCGGATTTCAAAGTGCAATGTGTCTATCGCTAGATCTGACAAACGCGTGTTTACAAATATATGGCAAACACCAATAACTAGTCAATGCTACTCTCACTCTATCCAGCCGAAGCTAGGGTCGAATGAGAGAACGTAAAAAGTCAATGGACCTATTAGTACGCTTCGGCTCCATACATTACTGTACTTTCACCTTGCGCCTATCAACCAGATCGTCTTTCTGGGGTCTCATAGGGAAATCTAATCTTGGGGTCAGTTTCACGCTTAATATGCTTTCAGCGTTTATCTGGTCCGCACATAGCTACCCAGCCATGCCATTGGTATGACAACTGGTACACCAGCGGTGCGTTCACCCCGGTCCTCTCGTACTAGGGGCAAATTCCCTCAAATTTCCTTGCGTCCACAGCGGATATAAACCGAACTGTCTCACGACGTTCTGAACCCAGCTCACGTACCTCTTTAACCGGCGAACAGCCGGACCCTTGGAAGGTGCTCCCCCTCCAGGATGAGATGAGCCGA
>Ga0105249_10000503_pt1 | contig 36164 bp, 33 predicted proteins | sample KBSS44metaG_FD_81522 | JGI IMG/M metagenome (GOLD analysis project Ga0105249, IMG submission 81522) | Switchgrass rhizosphere microbial communities from Kellogg Biological Station, Michigan, USA - KBS S4-4 metaG | ecosystem: Host-associated > Plants > Roots > Rhizosphere > Soil | place...
ATAATCAACTCCTCGACGAATCAATTATCAGTGGCGGCTAGGGCAAATTTGACACCTTGAGTTTGCTTCCCTATCATCCATCCACGTCGGGGCGTGGCTCAGCCTGGTAGAGCGCACGGTTCGGGACCGTGAGGTCGGAGGTTCGAATCCTCTCGCCCCGACCAAAATTGTTAAGGAAACAGACCACTCGCTCTGAGTGGTCTTGTTGTTTGTGACACGGATTGTGACATAACCCAATCCAATAATGCGCAAGTCTTCGTCAAATCCACCAACTAACATCATTCCGTCAAACATTGACGAGGCGGACCTCGTTCGCGCGGTCGAGACATCCGGTTATCCGCTTCAAGGAGTGGTGGCTGAAAAGTTAGAAAAGCTAGAGTTCAAGGTTACTGAGGAATGGGGCTTTATTGACAGCGACTCTCAGCAACATAGAAGTTTAGACATTTTCGCGTATAAGATTTTGCATGGCGACGGGAAGGATCCCATTAGCCCCAGGGTTGCATTGTTAATTGAGTGCAAGCGCACTATTCACCCCTATGTATTCTTTAAGGCGATCTCAGAAAGCAAGATTTTCACTTTTCCGGTTGTTGCTGGGGTTGCTGGTGCCGGAGTAGAGCTTGAGCAACGCGACGGTAAGATGTCGATGTCCGCTTCTGGACAGCGAGTGCTGGGGCTGGATCAACTACCTTTTGTTAATAGTGTTCCGAGATGCGCGTCTTTCAGCAAAGCCCTTCCATCAGGAAAACGGGTTGAGCTCTCAGGTGCCGACCCGTTTAATGGCATAGTTCTCCCACTCGTCAAGGCTTTAGAGTATGCCAACAAGATGTACAAGCCACATGGGAACGTTCGAGTAGATCCTACCTTGCTTCTTTGCATGTGCGTACTGGATGCCCCGATGGTCTTGGTTGAAAGTCCGACAAAGGCTAGCGATCCAGTTCTAACACCGTGGGTAAGAATCACAAGGATCCAAGCCAGTTTGGAACCTCACAGGAACCCATACAAGTTTCACGCGATAGACATGATTCATATTGACTCTTTGGAATCGATCATGGTGAATCACGTAACGCCTTTTACTGAGGAGTTCACTAACCGAGCATTGCGCCTGGGCGCAATTTGGAAATCGGGTGGAGTCGTAGAGAGTTTGGCTGGCTGGGAATGGGATCAAATAAAGGTAAAACCTGCAAAAAAGTAAAGGCCCAAACGCGGCATGCCTGAAAGCCTGCCGCTCTTATTTGATAGAACAGTCCTTGGTCCTAGTTGACCATTTCCACCGTCGTTTGCGTTGCCGGGAAGTGCGGCTGCAATGCTGCTGCCGCCTGATTGAGAGCCTGCCGCCTGATATGTGAATAAGTCTTCATCATTTCGGGCGATACGTGGCCGACTTGGGCCATGATCGTTAAGTCTGGCAAGCCCGCCTCTGCCATTGTTGTGACTGCGGTATGACGTAGATCGTGAAATCTTGCTTTGATGCCTGCCTCTTTCAGGATTGAGCGCCATGCTGTGCGCCACCCGGCCATCGGGCGAGTTGGATCAACTATTCCCTTGCCGCCTTGCCACGGAAAAACAAAATGCTCCGGGTCGGTACCGTTATCGGTTCGCGCTGTTTCATACAAGCCCGCTAGCACGTCCGAACACACCGCATTGAGTGTCGGTGTTCGCCAACCGCCGGGGGTCTTTGAGCGCCGTATTTGCAGCAATCCATCAGCAAAGTCTACGTCCTTCCATTGCAAGCCTTTGATCTCGCAAGCCCGCAACCCGCAATAAGCGGCCAGAGTTGCGGCAGCATGAGCGTATTGCCAGTCTGCCTGAAGTTTGTACGTCTTCCCATCCTTCCCTACCCTGATTAGCGCTGCCTCCGACTTCCAGAGCGCAGCCGTTTCGAATAACCTTTTTTGTTCTTCCAACGTCAGAGCCCGTCCGACTGGAGGCTTCGTATTCCGAACGGGTTTGTAATCTTCTGCTACTCGATTCCAAAGGCGTGCATGTTTCAGGAGTTGACGGAGCACAGAAACAGCACCGTTGATCGTCTTAGGTGCCCTCCCAGCGTCCAGTCTTGAGCGCTGAAAGTCCGCAATGTGGGCAGAGTTGATCCGTGCGAGTTTCAGGGTTTTGAAGTGTGCCGATAGTGAGCGCTGTTGCTCCTGCCAATATGCAACCATTCGCGACGACACTTGCCCGCGTCGCTCCGCGATGTAGGCTTTCATCGCAGCTTCGATGGTCATCGAGCCATAAGACTTGCCGCGTTTTTGCGGATCGGGCGCGCGCTTTTTCAATTGCTCAATGCGTTCATGTTCAAGTGTTTTCGCTTCTCGTTTGTCCGTTGTACCCAGCGACTCGCGGTAGTAGATGCCGTTGACGACAACGATTGTGTGCCAAGTCTTGCCGCGCTTATAGAGAGACATGATCCGTCTCCCTTCTGAAGCTCATGTTATTCTTTTTCATCATCGTTAGCCTTTCTATAGAAGGTTAATGGTGTAGGGCTGATAAGAGCGTTCACGCGCCCTTGTCAGCCTGCTTTCTCTCAGCTTTGGTAGTGGCCCTCTTTATACCTCTGACGCCAGCGCTTTTGACGTTGCGCCTTCGCGCACTTCACCGTGCAGCATTGCTGGTTCTTTCGGCCCGCGTAGAAAATCTTTCCGCACGTTTCGCAGTAGCGAAGGTAATCAATCTCTGCACCCTCAATCGCGCGCGCAAAGGGCGACATCTGGACTTTTACCTCGCGTTCCTTGCTGATCAAAAGATAGGCGCGAGCATCTATGGAGTCATGGAAATAAATCGTTTCCTCGTCCGATACCTCCGTAGCTTCACGCATCAGTTGGCGCAGCGACTCGCGGGCCTCAACGATTTGCTTGTACTCCCATTCCATGTAGTCCCATGAGTGTGTGTCGCTCTCCGAATGTTCGAATTCATCGTCATACACCTGATTCAGATACTTGTTCAGCTCAGACGGTAAGCTGTTAGCTTGCTCAATAGTCAATGGCAACGGGGGAGGATCATCCGGTAATAGGTTCACCACCCGAATTATTTCTTCGAGTTCAGGCCGGGGACGCTTGAAGCCTCGTTTTGATTTTGCAGGCGTCTCCTGTACCTCCCGGTGCTTCGAATCTGTAGATGCTTGCAACTCGCTCTTGCCCTTATCTCGTTTGGACTTTTGCGTTGATTTCTTTAAGAAAATCGCTAACATTGAGCGCTATCGAATTGAATGGGCCACACAGTATCACGGAGTAATAGGAGACGCAATGGAAATTCTAGTAGACAACCCAAAAGGGAAGATTGCGATGGGTTTTGCAGAGGCTGCGGAGGCCACTGGACTGAGTAAGAGCTTTTTGCGCAACGCAGTTAAAGATCCCGATCCGTCGCGCCGATTGCGAACCGTGAGGGTGAACAGGCGGCGACTTATTCGCGAGGAAGATCTACGCACTTGGTTTGACACGGTCGCTCGTAAGGATGAACTAGAAACGACCATGCAAGACCAATAGCTTGCGAACCATGAGCAGCACTTCCTTAACTAAAGATCAGACGGCACAAAGTATCTCTTTCCCTGAAGAGTCGATCGTCGGAAGTGTCGGCGACCTGGCCCGGCTGCTGGCTCACGGCACCGAAGTACCAGAGGAGTTCTATTTCGCTAGCGGCCTCACTGTGCTCGGATCGATCTGTGCTGTTGGCCTCAGATTGAAGATTGGCCTTAACGTAGCGCCACGTCTGTATACCGTACTGCTAGGTGAATCGTATGGCGTGAAAAAAAGCACTGCGCAGAAACGAACCATTGAAGTTTTCGAAAATATCGTTGCACAAATGGTTTTGTTAGAGCCGCCTGATGTCGTGTATGGCGTTGGTAGTGCGGAAGGTCTGATGCGACAGTTAAGTAATCATTCTCAACTCCTAATCGCGTATGATGAATTGAAGGCATTCGTTGACAAGTGCCGGGTTCAGAATTCCTCATTATTACCAATGGTCGCCTCCCTGTTCGAGGGAGAAGACTGGGACAATACGACGAAGACATCTAACTCAACGCAATCTGTCCGTGGGGTCCATCTCTCACTCCTCGGCTGCTGCACGACAGACACCTACGCGAGCATGTGGACCAACGACGCGATTGCGATTGGACTTCCAAACCGGCTGTTCATCGTTGGTGCTGATCGGAAAAGAAGAGTGGCATGGCCCGACGCTCCGGACCAGAAGCAGCTCGAAGATATTTCCGAGCGAATCAAAGACCAGATACAGCGCCTACCAATTACGTTCGACATAACACGGGAAGCCCGTGCGATGTGGGAACATTGGTACAACTCGCTTCCCGCGAGTGAGCACGCGAAGCGACTCGATACCATTGGCCTTCGCTTACTCAGTCTATTAACACTTACCAGCGATAAAGATTGCGTCGATGTTGACACTGTTCAGACCGTGGAGTCGATTCTCGATTATGAATTCAACATTCGCCGCGTTACAGATCCAATCGATGCGGACAACAAGATCGCTAGATTAGAGGAGGGCGTACGAAGAGTACTCGGAACAGTAGGATCGTTGGATAAGCGCAACCTCAGACGAAGACTGCACGCCGATCGTTATGGCCTATGGGCCTATGAGAGAGCACTGGCTAACCTCAAAGCTGCGGGAGACATCGTTACCGATGGAAAGATATTCCGAATCGCTAAACAGCGTGGGAGTTCTTAGACCAACTGTGTCACCAGATTTGTCGCCAGCACCTTTATGCGAGCTAAATACCCACGAACACAACAAGTTATCAATCAGATAGCCCGGCGAGTATATAGTGCTTGCTTGATTTGCACCTGTGGTAAGGTCAACTAAGAGGCTAAGCTTCTGAGCTTCGGGAACTTAGGTGGGAAATTTAGCGTGGCGACAAATCTGGTGACAACAAGATCCACAACTCTTCAGGCTATGCTCCGCCGAAACCAAATCGATCCCTCTGATTCATTCATATTCTTTACTGGTCTATAATCCCTGAGTGCCTCTGAGTGCTACGTAGTTTCACTGAGTTGGCACACTCCCGCACACTGATCAAGTGTCCGGGATCTCGCTCTCTCATTCTTGCTGAAAGTTGAGATTGCCCCATGGCCGCCTCTGAATCTCCTCTACAGACTGATCACGGTAAACACGTTAGAGTTCAACATAGGTGCGGCAAACTCTTTTCGATAGTGTCGAAGAAGGGCGGCTCTTTGTAAATGGCGGATTCCTCTAAACCTACCGAATCAGATCCGACCCACTCCCGCTCACGAACTATGGTTGAGTTCTTTAAGAGAGTTGAACGTTATCGCGGTCACTTGGTATGGATTGGGAGCCATCTCAAGGGCTGGAAGGTGGTCCTTGCGCCTCTTGCATGGGGAGGCGGTTTAACTGCTATGCAGATGGATCAGTACGTGCTCGCAATTGGCTTTTTCTTTGCTACGTTCGGTATGTTGGCAATCAAGGCTATAGCAACAACGAAAGATCGGGAGCGGACTCTTCTCATAGGAATCTTGGCTGGTATATTTTTCGCTGGGCACGTCCTCTGGGTTCTATACACTCACAAGCAGTTTACAGAGAAGGCGCGAATAACGTTACCGGAATCGAAAATATCCTCTCCGTCGCCGCAGGATAACGAACCACAGATCTCGGTGGCCTTACTGCCACAGATTACCGAAGAACCCGAGAAGGAAGCGAACTTTGAGGTTACTGGTTTTACCATTCTTTTCCACAACAAAAGCTCCAAAATACAGCACGATATTAGTCTAATCTTGCGGACCCCCGTAATCCGAAAAGTTACTCTTTCCGATCCAACGCGGATAAGGCTAGCGGGTGGAGGACCAACCGCAACGTACGTGCATGTGATAATCGCGGAACTGCCCGCCAACGGCGGACATCTGACAGTTAACGTGGAAGTGACTCCTACTAATACGCTGTCAGCACAAGCTTGGAAGGATGAATATAAGTGGCCTGAAGGCGTCGTTGTTTATCGCTTGCATATGTCGGATTAAGGAGTCACTTTCTTTAAGCAGTTTTCGGGCAACGGTCTTTTTGATACCACAGATCGATTAAACTTAATAGATCGTCTCTGCGCTCTGGTGATAACTCCCTGAACCTTGCCAGCAATTCAATTTCCTCGCTGGACTCGCCTTCAGGCGCAAATCCAACTGCTCGCGCAAACACTTCTTCAGCCGGAACGCCAAGACCATTAGCCAACGCATTGAGCGCAACGGCTGTCGGATTCAGTTTTGGATCGTTCTCAATCCGATTGACATAACTTCCAGCTATTCGGCGTCCTTTCTTCGCGCTTTGTTTAGAGACATCCATACATGACAGATTCTTCTCTGTGCGGATGCGGCGCACGAACTGCCCGAGGCTTTCGCGGCCCATCAGTACCTTATCCCCAAACTTGTCAGGATATCCTCTTGCGCTTTTGTGGGCCTCCCTTCGATGAAAGTGAGATACAGGTCATACGATGCCTTGTAAAACTCAGTGAACGGAAAGAGCAGTTCACAGGCGTCGTCTAATGCCGCCTTTGCTAGCGATAGGCTAGGCGGCTGGGTTTGTAGAAGCCTCTTGATTTCCATCAGGCGACGGGCCATGTCAAAAGCGGCGTCTGCGTCTGTGGCGTAGGGCTTAAATGCGATCTCCCACGCTTCTGTCTCGATAGGTGGAGTGTCCGTGCTAGGATTGTCAGGCATGGTCGAGTCCTTTCTCTTTTAACCGGGGTTAGGATTCGGCTGTGTAGGGCTGGTGAGTGTTAGTCGCACTTGCCAGCCCGCTCCGTTTGTGCGCCACTATATGCTCAGCATCTTCGCTTGTCAATGAATCTGTGGTAAGCGCACCATAGATTTCCAGAATGTTATAATTTGGGCCATGAAGGTCATTAGCACGACAGAGGCAGCTAAGCGGTTAGGCGTGACAGCGAACCGCGTGCGGGCTCTGATCGATGCGAAGCGTTTGAAGGCTACGAAATTCGGAAACGTGTGGATGATCGATCCGAAAGACCTCGAAGCGGTGAAGAGTCGGAAGCCGGGGCGACCACGCAAGGCCAAGAAACGCTAGCCGCCCAAACAGCAAGGGGAAACCATGTTTGAGCACACTCCCAAAACCACAGGCTCCTACCTGAAAAACGCATCCGCCAAAAAAGACGAAGCGGGCGATTACTGGCTGTACATTGCGAGCAGCGAAGGGCAAGCAATGTTCTGCCTGTCTGAGTGCATCGATCTGGACGCGGAAGAAAACGCAAACATCCGCCGCACTCTTGATGCATGGCTCGCAGAGCAAGACAGAACGAACGGCTAGAATTAAGAAAGGATTGTCTTGGATGAGCACAGCACAACTCATACTTGAATACATAAAGGCGCTTGCGTGGCCCTTAGTCGTGTTCCTGCTCATCTTGCAATTTCGCAAAGTGATACACGAAGTTTTATCTCAGTTGGTTGAACGTTTGCGCTCGGCTGAAAGCGTCAAGTTCGGCGTCATGGGCCAAGAGATTGAACTTTCAGGAACGGCTCGGATGCTTTTAGCGCAACGTCCAAACGTTCAAGGTCCTGCGATTGAGCGTCTCAACAACCCACTTGCGGACATGGTTGGTGTGGCCCTTTTGGAAGCCCCTTCACATGCGTTGCCCCAAGACGAACTTCTGCCCGCGATCGCTCATGCAATGGGGTTAAAGATACAAAAGCCACAACAGGCATTCATTGCGTCCGCGTTAATGAAACAATTGGAACCTATAGTCGATGAACTGTCGTCGCAGGGGCTTATAACACTAACGGATGGAGTGAGTGCCCTTACAGCCGATGGTGTGGAGTTCTTTACGCGCGTTCGTAAGCACCAGCAACACGCACTCGCAATGTTGACTCGACAGAAGGCTAAATAGGCCGCCGTGTAAAAGGCATACTTCCGTTAAAAATTTGCTGCGCTACTCTGGGCGTGTTTGCTGGGGTGAGGAACTGAAAGGCCGATCTGAGTGTCGGCCTTTTGGTTTCCTACACTGACGGACAAGACAACTATTAGCTTCCTTATCCGCTCTTGCGATCTTTGAGTCTCTTCCGCGTCTTGATGGCGACTCCTGCTAGTCCGGTGCTGAGGAGAAACATGGTGGCTGGTTCTGGAACCTCGTTGTGTCTAGACGTAAAGATGAAATCAAATCCTCCAGCCGCATTTCTTCTGCCTAAGAGATCGTAAATATCTGCATGATCTCCGAATCGGGCTGTATGCACAACAGTAAATGGTCCTCCTGCAAAGCGATTAAAATTGTTAGGAAGGCCAGCGAGAACACCAAACGCAACCGATGTGCTAAAGGTGTTTCCAGGGTCTACGTCAATACCCAAATGAGGTCCCAGTAGGTGCGTAGACTCAAAACGTAAAACGCCGTCTGAGCCGTCAGGTAGGAGACCAAACCTAACGGATGAGCTCCAAGCGATTTGACCGCCCGGAGCACCGACACAAGTCGCCAGTACGTTGCAAGTGAACTCCCAATTCATCATCTCGCGGTTATTTAGCCCCGTCTCTGCGTATGTCGTAGTTACTAAGTCGGCATATGCGGTGCTGCTACAAACTATCGGAGCGATTAGAAGTAGCCCGATAATGAAGGTAAGCCTGAGGTACATGCCCATTTCCTCCCAAAGTTTTGGACGAACTTTCAATAGCTGGCGGGAGTGAGACTCTCGTCAACGTGAGGTGTGGGTCTTACGAATGAGAGGGGAGAACTCGTGAGAACGAACACCGTGAATAGGGAAGCCTTTTTATTCCCGTCAACAAAGGAAATCAATAGGGATTATCCTGAGGCGGGATTAAGCCGACTCCCCCTCTTAGCTTCACTCGCTGAAAGATCGACTTCCCGGCATAGGGGGTGACAATAGTTCGAAGCCTTTATAGAGGCTGTTGTTCTTGGATTGGCTCTGTGGCACGGATGAGAGTTTCTTTCCGATCTGCGCTCAACAATCAAACGCCATGCGCTCTACTTGGCGACGTTTACTTGCTGCCCTCCAGCAGTCGCGATATTGAACTGCAAAGCTGGCGTGTTGCGTGAGAGCTTTCGAACCCTCGCTAGAGTTTCACAGGCTCGAGTGAAGGTTAGGTTTCTAAGGTTTCTCAACCGCGATGAAGGCGCGGGATATACGAAGCAAAACTCTTTAATCTTCGTATTTTGCCCGCTGGGTCTTAACAGCCTCAACTGGGTCGTTCAGATATTCGATAAGTTCTTTGAGCACGATCAAATCCATCTCACGCTGCCCTGTGTTGAGATTGGTCATTACGTGGGTTACTCCGTGATATTGCCTTTCCGAGAGGTTGTCAGGGTCTAGCAGCGACGTAATGTGGTAGTAACCTTCATAGTCATTGCCAGTCTCCCAGACAACGATGAGTCCAATATCTTTCGGATTCTTGATCCCGGATTCGAATTCCTCAATTAAGGCATCGAGGGAGTACTTGTATTCTAGAATCTTGGGCTTACTTTGAAAGACCGGATGTGCATCAACATATTCCAACAACACACCAAGCGGATTCGTTTTTGAATCGTATATATGAATCAAAGACGGCTCTTCGAATACTACCCGGTACATGCCATCGTAAGTGAACCGCTCATTCGTTGACATTATTCGGATTCCCCGAACTACACCCCCGGCTATAAGTTGATTGAAAAGAGCTATTACATCTTGCTCCCTCGTGGGTGTGGACGTAACCGATATGCGTTTGGTTGGAAGAAAGAAATTGTCACTTATGAACAGAAGAGGACTGGCCTGTTCGTGCTGCACCATTTCATCTTTCCAATTGTCAATCTCGTGTTCGCGAATAAGATCATCCTTCACTCCGGTAACTGGTCTAAGCGTATAACGAAACTGATCGATCGGCTTATCCATAATTTTGCGAGCGACCGAGGTACTAAATTCAATTATTTCTTTCTGAAAACCTTTTCGTCCAAGGTCGCCACGGCAGTTTTCAAAGTGGAACAGGAACAGTACTTGATTCTGGCGACCGATGTTTCGCCGCAATGGAATCTGTATCACTTCCCCCTGTGGCATGTTATTGGCTGCTATCTGAATGCCACCTGAGACCACGCTAACGCCTTGACGTAAGTTGAGTGACTCATTAAAGGTGGGCCATACCTTGGCTGAATACATGTAGCAGAAATAGATGGTTGGTTGGTATTTACCTAAAATCTCTGTTTCCAACGGCTCAAGATTGACAAGCTTCGCCAATTCGTTTGGTATTATCGTGTCAAAGATGGCATCGAGATTCATCATCGATGCCGGAAGCTTGAAGGCTTTCCCTTTCGTTGCAAAAAGTTCATCGGCCTTCGCCTTTATGTCGCGATATGACTGAGACTTGCGTACTATCGCGTGAGGCCAAAAGTAAGAAGTGCCTTCCTTGATCACTTCGGTTACATTGCCATCACTGTCAACTACAATTAGGGTTACTTTTACTGCGTCATTGGAGAAGATCGATCCTAATCCTGTTTTTGTTCTCAGAATCTTCAACCATTGATCCGCTGTTTGTGCCTTGATCCATTTGAGATCGCCTGGATGTGTGGTTTTGTCAAACCTAAGATAGATTGATACGCCGCTCTCAAACGACAAGAAACCCAGGTCCTTCGGTCCTTCTGGATCGGGTTGAACCTTTGGGTTGCCAGCCGGATTCTCTTCATTTAGCCATGCCCTAGCTCCTAACATCTTACCTGTAGCGGAAAATGAATCAGATTTTGTGGAGATCTGAATAAAGTTAAAACCGTAGGCTAAGTAGGTTGCTCCCACCCCTTTGTGTCCCCGCGTCTTGCCAGACTTAAATGAAAAATTGGGAGCCAAAAACTGCTCCCACTTCTCTTTTGTGAGTCCCGTGCCATTATCTGACACGGTGAGAGAGTTATTTTGAATATCGATGAGGATTCTTATCTGAGGTAGATAATCAGATCCCGACTTGGAAGCCTTTTCTTCAACGGCATCTAGGGCATTCTGTATGAGTTCGCAAAAAGGATCGTACCAACCCACGTAGGAGTCTAAAATATTCATCAACTCGCGCTTCATTGCCTTTATAGCAACTTCCGTATCGAGCGTCTGTTTGGCTTTCAGTGGGTCAAACTCGGCAAAGGATTCCATGATCTTCTTTTTATGATTAGTATTCTTAGTTATTACAATCTCACTCTTCACTCTATTTACATCGATGCGCTCTGTCGCGATAGATCGGACGGTGCGCTTCTAACGTCTCGATGAATCTCTTTTTTGTCTGTCACGTTTGTCACGCATTGGTTCACGCTGGCTGAACACGATAGATAATCACAGGTCAAGGTGATGCCAATGGCGAACTGGACGAAGCGGGCCGGTGATCCCGCTCGAACTGCAAGCGCTTCGTGGCGAAGTAATGTGCCAAGTATGATGACAGGAGTGCAACCAAGACGGCCACCGTCAGAGAGACGATGTAGTCATTTCGTTTTCGTTTCCTTTCAACGCGGCGTTGTTCGAGTTCGTCAAGTCGAAGGTAACCATCAGCCGTCATAAATATTTTGACTGGAAAATTATATGCGGACTCGCGACCACAATTGTTGAATTGAAATGATTCACCAGGCGGTAACACAAGCTGACATAAAAAGACGGCCGTGTTCTGCAAATCTTCACCTAGCTTTCCTTTGATCGTTTTCCCATCGTGCGTATTAGTTTCTGAATCTGTCGTTATGTAACCCGCGTGAAGTAAAGCAGCTACAGGGTAAAAATCGAGATAATCCCCGCGCGTGCGTCGAATGTGAGTAAGGAAGTCTTGGGCTTTCATCTCACCTTTCGCAGCAAGAAGTTCTAGTAGCAGTTCCGACGTCGGAGTTTGTGCCGCACGAGTCATAGTGTCCTAAGCTGCGCTTCATCGGCTGCCAAACTTACTGTGCCAACGAAACCGCTCACTGCCGAATAAGTTTGCAAGCGTGTTGTATGGCGAGGCACTAGGTGGAGAGAGTCTATTTGGCTTTCCGCTTTGAGGCAAGTTTTCGTTTGTGTATGTTCAGTGAGTAACACCCATCGAAAACTGTGAGCCCTTTTTTGTTTTTTGACTCCCGTATGTTTGACGCTGCCCCGAAACTCTCACAGTAAAAGATCAAACTCCCGGCAAGGGGGGTGAGGTGATCCATCATCGACGACTGGTTGATCTAGTCTCTGCTACATACTCGATCAAATCCCCAGCTCGACATGCCAGCGTCCTACACATCGCGTCCAGCGTCTCAAGTGATATTTCTCTCACCTGATTGTTTACATACTTGCTGAGCACGCTTGGATGAATACCAGACTCTTGCGCTAAGCGGTAGGCACTCCAGCCGCGCTTCTCTAATAGCTTATCAAGTCGGAAGACGATCATGCGCCGCACTATAGCACGCGACGTGTAATACACAACGCACGAAATAGTATGTTGACGTAATACGCAGAGCGTGTATGATGGGCCTCACGGATAGCTTATGATAATTACGGTTATGGAAAGCTATCCGGTCTAGTTCCTTGAACTTCAAAAGCGAAGCCCGCGAGAGCGCCAACTCTCACGGGCTTCTAACCACAAACTCGATCCAACGCTTAAGGAGAATCGAATCATGGCTACACCAAACTTTACCACCTTACTACAAGAAGCGGTCAACAAGCCCGGCACGATCATGCGAGCTTACTCCGCCTTCCATAACTACTCGCTCGGAAACCAGTTGCTTGCGTTGGTCCAGTGTCAACTGAGAGGCATTGAACCCGGACCAATTAATACGTTTCCCAAGTGGCAGGATCTAAACCGTCACGTCAAGAGAGGCGAAAAGGCGTTGACGCTCTGCATGCCTGTCACGGTCAAGCGCAAAGAGACAAACGACGCAGGCGAGGAGCAAGACGCGAGTTTTACAACGTTCGTTTACAAGTCTCGCTGGTTTGTCCTCGCTCAGACTGACGGCGAGGCAATGCAACTGCCAGCGATGCCGACTTGGGAGGCAGACAAGGCGCTTTCGGCACTAGCCATTCAACGCATCGGCTTCACTGAGACGGACGGCAACTGTCAGGGTTATGCGATGCAACGAGCGATCGCCATCAACCCCGTCGCGCAACTGCCACACAAGACACTCTTTCACGAAATGGCCCATGTGATCCTCGGCCATACATCCGAGGCAAGCTTTAGCGACACAGAACGCACTCCAAAGAACCTCGAAGAAGTGGAAGCGGAAGCAGTCGCATTGCTGTGCTGCGAAGCTCTCGATCTCGAAGGCGCACAGTTTTGCCGTGGCTACATTCAGGACTGGCTCAAGCGAGGGGCAGAGAGTGCGATTCCCGAAAAGAGCGCACAGAAAATTCTCAAAGCGGCAGATCAGATCCTCAAGGCTGGCGCAACTGTTTGATGGCATCCGGCAGGGCACAGGATCTCTCGCGTCTTGTGTCTCACCGCGTTCTATCAAAACGGAGGTCACTATGGAAGACTTGATCTTGATGAGGCAGGATACGGCAACGCAGATCGCGATTCAGACCGTACTCGATAGCCTTGACAGCCCGCACAGTAGGCGCGCCTACGAGAGACACCTACGAGAGTTTATTGCCTGGTATGGATCGAGCGATCAGACTGCACTGAACAAAGCCACTGTGCAGCGATATGCCGCAGAGTTGCGCGAGTCGGGATTGTCCGCGAGTACGATCAACCAGCGCCTCTCAGCTATTCGCAAACTGGCGGCAGAAGCGTCTGACAATGGCGCGCTAGATGCTCAGATAGCGAATGGTATTAAGGCTGTGAAGGGTATCCGTCACGAAGGTACACGCACGGGCAACTGGTTGGATAGAAAGCAAGCTCAGCACCTATTGAACGCGCCGGATATTAGTACGGTGAAAGGGCTACGTGATCGAGCCATTCTCTCGCTGCTCCTCGGTTGCGGTTTACGACGCGCTGAAGCGGCTAACCTTACCTTTGAACACATTCAGCAACGCGACGGCAGGTGGGTGTTGGTGGATCTCCTGGGCAAGAGAAACAAAGTCCGCAGTGTGCCGATGCCAGCATGGACTAAGGCTGCGATTGATGAGTACGCGGCACACGCAGGACTAATCGAGGGAAACATTTTTCGGCCAGTGAACAAAGGTGGACGCGCTACAGGTGAGAGAATGACGGAGCAAGCGATCTATAACATGGTGGTTGAGTACACTCAGGCGTTAGGCTTGGTCAAAGTCGCTCCTCACGACCTACGGCGCACGTTCGCCAAGCTGGCCCACAAAGGCGGATCGGGACTTGATCAGATACAGCTCTCGCTTGGTCATAGTTCAATTCAGACGACTGAACGGTATCTAGGTGTCGAGCAGGATCTAACTGATGCTCCCTGTGACCATTTGGGGTTGAGATTGTAGTATCTCATCAGGCACCCTTCCGGTAATTTGAAAGATTTAGGATTAATCCAATCATTTGTTCTCTGGCTTTGCGTGAAAAGATAAGTACTGTGGTAGTTCATATTTTATCGCAAGCTGTCGTTGCTCAAGCATTGCCTGCGTTTGCCTCATAGTTTCCAGCGTGGACACTGATAGTGCTTGGACAAGACCACCAGAATACTGATCCGCTACAGCTTGTTGCTGCCTGATCTTATCTTTGTTCTCAGCAATTTCTCGTTCAAGATTCGGCAATAAATCCTTGGCTCCGACCGGAAGAACAAATGGTTTACCGTCAATCGTATAGGTTGTGTTGATTCCGTACGACCAAGAGTTCTTCTTTTGTTGAAGCATCGTTCGCGTCTGCTTTAAGGTTTCAATCTGAGATTCAATTAGAGCTTTGATTAGACCACCGCTATATTTCGCGTTCTCTTTGTCTGCCGCTGCAAGTTCTTTATCAATATTCGCTATTTCTACTTCAATGGTCGCGACCTTCTGACAGTCGACTCTTCCGCATCCCGTGCAGGCAAAGATTAGTATGGTCAATAAAACTTTGAGCTTCATATGTTCTCCACAAATCGGATCTTCCTTACTGCGAGATTATCCACTAATCGAAGTGGTCCATTGCGTTGGTCGCTCGCGCTGGAACCAACAAGATTGTATTGCGACAAACATCTACTGAGTACACGGCGGTGGATCTCTTTGTTCGACTCGCGAGGGGTTACGACGACCATGTCAGCGAGACCTTTCCGTCTTTCACGACGATTACTGGGGGTTAGACTAGGGTTGTCAAATTTAGATTTTGCCTCACAAAGTCCTCAACGAGCTTCTTGGTTCGTCTGTCGCGCATCTTGAGAATCCTGCCATAAGCTCGCATCAACTCCCAGGGCCTCATTTGCGAGATGAAAGTCTGCCTGTGCCACGATGACTGGTTGAAGCCAGAATAAGACTCATCAGTTTCCTGACGCCGCGTGTTAAACGGAAATTGGCCCACTGGCTTCGGGTATCCTTCCGCTTTACTCTCAGGTGTGACGAATCCGTAGTGCTCCCAATTCCACGTCCAGACAACTCGATCTCGTTTGGGATCGAAGTTGCGGCCAAACATGCGCCCGAACTGCCGATGTATGCGACGCACGAGGTCAAAATCGCGTGAGGCTGTCGGCTTGCTTACGTCAAAGGCTTCAGAGGCGCGGGTAAGCGAGCCGTAGGGAGTCTTGCGCAACTCAGGAGCACCCGCGAAATCTTTTGACGCAAGCATCCGCACAATGCGATCTGCTCTCGCGTGTCGCTTCCGCCTGTGCAGCTTGCGCCTGCCCGCGTTGCGCTTGCAAACGTCCTCAAAACTCGTTGGAATCCATGCGGCCAATTGCGTCTATCCTGTTTGACTATTCAAACTTGAAGAACCTGATTAATCAAAATTCGCACAGAACTGGTTAGCATTTTCAAAACAATCAAACGCTTTCCTCAGGTTTTCTGAGGTTTTAAAACGACTCCTTCGAGAAATGAGCAAACGTTTCGCATTTCTCACGCGCGCGCGTTTTTTTGTTCGTTGTGTCAAGGAGTCGCCGTTTGCTATGCGTGAGGTCTGGCGCTCCTTTCTCGACCTCGCCCCTTAAACTTTGTCGCCTCACTTTGGATTTCGTTCGATTTTGTTGCTTGATAACACGGCATGATACTCTGTCACGCTCTATGTGCCGAGATCCTTTCTGTCACGAACCTGTTAGTAATCTAGTTGCAGCCACGTAGGCATTGACTGTCCACAATGTGGGATATTGTTGTAAAGATTCTCATCGGAATGGGGGGAATGGCGGGCGGATTTTTGTTAGCGTACTGTGCAAGGCGTCCGAAGTTAAGACTTGAGGGACACGGCTGCGGCAGCCACTCCGTGGAGGGTAGGATTTTAATGATCACTGACGCCTATGTTTACAACGATCCTTCGTTTTTTGGCTTAAAGGTCAATCGAGAGCCCGCGCAAATCACAAATGCGCTAATCTTTGATCCAGAGCTTAAGGTGTTTGTTGGTCCAAGCCTCGTTTGGCAAAAGGGTGACCCAAAGGATGGTCTGAAAGAACTGGAACCGGAACATACTATTGGCTCGGGGTTGATGGGTCGATTTTTCCTCTTCGCGAAAGAGCCATCTGACGAAAGCTTTTTCATCTATCGAGCAAACGCTCTGGATGCCGCACCAGAAACCTCTTGGCCGAAGTACAAACACCTCCAAAAGGTCTTTACCCTCAAATTATTTGACGTTAATCGACGAGAGTACCGATTCAAATTGGACGCTCGAAATGGCGATCAGGGGGTTTCACTAAACTTCAAGAAGACATTGCGTGACCGCTGGCAAGCGCTACTTGAAGTGTTTAGATAGATAGGAAAGGTTGACGCCTAGCTGCGAATGGGAAAATCCATTTGTCCCTTGAGCCACCTTGCAAATCTTTGACTGATGTCCGCCGCATCCGAATCAGCGACTCACGTTTCCATTACATCTGTCACCATCCCCGAATCTGATGGGTGCTTACGTTCGCTTGTGGAACTTCGAGTGTCCGTTCTCGCTCAGCCAGGCGACGGTTCACTTCTGCCTCTACTGACTCCTGCCATGCTCGATTGATCGTTGCGTCTATTTCGTCAGCCTCGCCCTTTGAAAATCCTAGCTTGATTCCGGTCGTTTCGCTCTGCGCATACTTAAGCCAGTCGAGTACGTCGCGATCTGTGTCTATAGTGCCGTCATCTCGCACGCGTTGTCTCACTGCCCGCATTGCAATACGCAAACGCTCGGCGCGGCTTGAGATATCGATCATGCATGACAATCGATCAACCTCTGCCGCGAATGCCGTTACACAGAGCCAGTTGCAGATCGTCTTGCGACAAACTCCGATCGCTTCTGCAACCGCTTGCTGGCTGTGCCCTTCCGCGAGTGCGAGCGCCGCTTTCTGTCGTGTTGAGGACCACTGAAATTGCGTAGACATTGCGTAATTATCTTTTCATCCTCTGAATGCTCTGGCAACAAAATGATGCTCTCAGTGCAACCGCTGGTTAGTTGTCCGCTAGGAATCATTAACCTCGCACACCCAATTAACAGCACGACAAGGGTACTGTGAAATGAAGTGCATCGTCGGCAGTGGCTCACTTCTTGCCAACAGCGAAAACAAACAGACGATCAGGTTCGCAAGTGCCAAGTCTTCCATCAGCCTCCTAAGGTAGTCAACGTAATGATCTCTACCTAAATCGCTTTCAACCTGTTGTTCTAATCCTAGTGTCAGCTCATGCGCCAAAGCATTTCTTGCCTCTCTCCCTTTTTGGAGAATCGTGCGACTTTCGGAATCGATCCCCAAGTCACGACAGAACCGTCCTAATTTGGTCGATCAGCCGTTTCTTTTGAAGATCGTTTACAAGCGCATCTAAATCCTCGGGTCTAGATAGTGAAAAGGTAACATCTAAGATTACGCGATTTTTGACGCCAACCAACAAAGCTAGAGTCCGACAATTCGCCTCGAACTGAGTAGCAAATGTTAATCCTCTGCCAATGGCGGAATAGATCGCATCTGAGAACTCTGTCCTTTCTGTCGGTAATGAAAAGTAGTCATTCATGCTAAAGTGCCAGCCACGTTGCGCTGTTATATGGTAACCTTGCCTGCCTACAATAGCCCGCCTTTTTGTGACATCGTTTGTGACGTGACCCAAGTCAGAACGCAGAGAATTGCATACAACGCCACTAGGTTTCATTCTTGCTGATTATGAGTGGAAGTTATTAAGACGTGAGGGGTTGCATGCTATTCGGTGATACATGATGCACGCCCGAAGATACTCTTCGGGACCGTGAGGTCGGAGGTTCGAATCCTCTCGCCCCGACCAATTAATTCAAGCATATACGGGCAGCGCATGCTGCCCGTTCCCGTTTACTGTGGGGACTTTTGTGTCGGTCCAGTTTTGAAGCTGCACAACCTTACCTTTCCCCACTCCCGTTTGTGTTAGTAACTGCATCGCACGGCGAATGCCGTCTCCTGTAGCGTGCGTGTAGCGCATTGCCATGCGAATGTCTGACCATCCCATGATTTGAGCGATCTCGAAGGCGCTGGCTCCACGATCGCCAAGCCGCGTCGCGCAAGTGTGGCGTAGATCGTGGAAATGAAAATCTTCGATTCCAGCCTTACGCAGAGCAGAGGTAAATGCTTTCTTAACGTCCGTCAACGGCTTAAACGTCTTGCTGTTGACGAAAACATACTCGCTCCAACCTGACTCCTTGTGTAACGCCAAAAGTTCTTCTCGTGCGGTCGATGTGAGTGGCACAGAACGGCTCCGGCCTGACTTAGTTCGTTCTCGGCGCGAGTTCATAACGTGAATCACGTCGCGTTCGAAATCGACGTTCTGCCAACGCAAGCTGAGAAGTTCCCGCTTGCGTAAGCGGTCTGCAAGTCAATCAATACAATCGAACGAAGGTGCTTTCGTCTGCCTTGAAGTACGTCAAGCAATCGCCTTTCTTCGGCATCACTCAAATAGCGATTCGCTCATTGTCTTCGCTTAGCGATTGAACCTTTAGACAAGGAATGGTCAAAGGGATTCCCATGTTGCCTGGCACTGTGGCGAGCCAGTTGGCGTGTTTGCCTTACTGGATAGGCGATGATATCGAGTCGGTCGCGATGAACACCTGTCAATACTGACAGCTCGGAGGTGGCGGTCCGAAAAATTAGCGGCGACGCGCCACCAACACTAGTGCAGATTAAGATTGATTCTTCACGTCATGCGCCCAGAACATCTTCTCCGGCCCAAACTGTTCAGCTGAGGTCGCGTTTCTTCAGTGGGTCTTAACCGTCCTGGAGCAAGGAATGTAAAGGGTTGATTAAGTTGCTTGATTCCGGCAGACGGCTTTTATGAGTGGAAGAGGCCAGGAATATGGATGCAGCCGTACTACTTTAAACTGAAAGATGAAGGACCGTTTGCTTTTGCGGGATCTGGGACGAGTGGCGTAGAGCGAGCAGCTTGAGGAATCCCCGGACTGCCGTACCGCTAGCGAAGTGTTCATAGGAACAGCCTCTTTCGAGGCTCAGGACAGCATAACGTCCAGCGTTATGCTAGCCGCGGTATTTCTTCGCGGCAATGACCTCAGGTAAGTTTTGATCAGCTTCTTCCCAAATTTCGAGAAATCGCGCGGTTGAAGCCTTGGCGAGATCCACTTGTCCCTTCCGAGCGTAAACCTCGGCCAAACGATAATTCGCCAGCGGATAATTAGGGTTCAATTTCAGGATGCGCTCATATTCGGCGATGGCTTCATCCAGCCGACCCAACTCCAGGTAGGCGTTGGCCAGACAATCTTCATAAGCATCAATGTTCCATGTCGCTGGTCGGTGTCGCAGCGCGTCTTTGAAGTTCTCAAGGGCCTCTGCTGACTTACCGAACCGGAGGTTGAGATAGCCGCGAAAGTAAGAGATGAATCGCGGCGACAACCTTGCACCACGGTTTGTATATGGCCACTCTGCGAACACCTGGTCTTCGAGGACCTTCGCCGTAGCCACGTCCTTCCGATCCAATGCAACCTCGAGTCGGTACCACACGGAGGTCTTATCGTACCTCACCGCTACCTTCGCTGCCTGTTCGGCGCGTTCGATGTTTCCCATCTTCGAGTAAACGTGCGCCATACAACCGTAACCGCGTCCTCGCTCGAGATTCGACGGCGCGATCTGAATGTATCTGCGGTACTGCTCCAGGGCCTCCCGATAACGGCCTTGCTGGAAATAGACGTTTGCGAGGTGCACAACCGCCACCTCGAACTTCGTAGACAGAGTGAGCGCACGTTTGAATTCTTCTATTGCTTCCGCGTAACGCCCGGCCCACTGGTACGTCGTTCCCAAACTATCATGTGCGTTCGGCACATCCGGCGCGAGAGCGACGTAGTGTTGGTGGGCATCTATAGCCTCATCGTGTCTACCAAGTTCTGAATAGACCATACCCAGGAGGTTGTAAAGATTCTTGGCTTCCGAGTTCACGGCCAACCCCTGTAGAGCAACTTCACGCGCCTCGTCAAGGCGTTCCTCTCCTTGAAGCAGGCGCCCAAGTCTCCAGTAAGCCTCATCCTCCAATGGATACCGGGCAACGATTTCACGAAACACGCTGGTTGCTTCCGCGTAATCCAAATTAGCAGTCGCATACCAGGCGGTGATGTACAGTTTGTCTTTCTCGGTTAAGCGGTTGGAAAGTTGGAACGCCTGCTCCAAGTGAGGCTTGGCCTTATCAGCGAACGCCCATGACAGCGCGTACACATAACCTATCCGAGCGTGGGCCATGGCAAACTTCGGATCAAGCGCGACTGCTCTTTCGAAGAGCTGGATGGCTTCCTTGTTCTCCAACGCCTGCGCCTTCTCCAGGCCCAGCGAATAGTAGCGGTAAGCCTCGAGGCTGTCGGTCATCACGTCCACCAAGCTTGCTTCCGGCTGTTGTTCCGCAGGTGCACCTAAGTGCGATCTAAGCTTTAGCGAGAGGAGATCAACCTGAGTGAGAATCTGATTTGGTCTTTCTGCAATATAGTGTTCGGCCGCCAGAAGCTGGCCGTTGCGGGCATCGTGTAATTGAGCTTCAACACGAATTCTCCCGTCGAGCGTTGCGAAGCTGCCTAGTACAACGACTTCTACTTTGCTTCTCCGCGCGATCTCCAGTGCCTCATCCAGGCTTATGTCGGAGCCAGCCGGGCGCTCGAGTCTTGCCAGTAACACATGAACTTGTTGGCGACTGAGCACCGCAAGCTTGTTGGAGCGGGACAGGTTCGTGATAAGCATGTCAGCGAGTCCGGCACGCATCCAGTCGAGGTCTTTACTGTCCGACCTGTTGTCGAAATCAAGTACCACAAGCGGTCTCTTGCCCGGTAGATCCGGCACCGTGAGCTGGGCGAATCGCTGATCAGATCTCCACGAGTGTTGTGCTCTGTAGCCGTAGAGTCCGCCGGCAACAACGGCAAGAAGAACTGTGGCGAGAATGATCCAGAGCTTCGTCGATCCTGCCTTGGACGCGATGAGCCCTGTACGCCGTCTAGGTTCGTCGCCTAACTTGTCTTCGATCTCAACCGTTAGTCTCGTGACCTCCTCAGACTCTATTGACGCCGACCCATTTGGGTTTACCTCTTGAACGGCAGCAATGAAGTGGTATCCGAGCTTTGGGAAGGTCCTAACGAATCGCGGATGGCGAGAGTCGTCCCCCAACGTGCGGCGTATGTCTCCGATGCACTGCACCAGCGCGTTGTCGGTGACTGCGATTCCCTGCCAGACGTTTTCGATGAGTTCTTCTTTGGTAACCAACCGCTGGCGCCGCTCCAGCAAATAGAGAAGTACTTGAAAGGTTTGCTGCCGGAGGTGCTGCTCCCGCCCGCTCCGCGTTATTGAACACCGCGAAGCATCAATCTCAACATCTTCAAATCGGTAAATCGGTTTGCCAGATAAGTCGATCAAGGGTGTGGGAGTTCCCCCATGTTCGGGTTCAGTAAGTTTTCAGAAGAATTTCATCGTTCGCTCACTACTTTCCGAGCGGCTTAATGAGAAAAGGGTGTCTATCAAAACATTCGGCGCGACACCTTGGCGCCGAAGTAATGCAGGAAGTATAGGAACAAAGCCTTCTGAAGCAAAGAGTCAGCAGTGAACCCAGGAGAATCTCACTCCATAACGCTACAGCCGGGGAGGAGCGAACGCAACATCAAGCTGCCTCTTTTCACAAGAGGGTCAAGTCCGAGAACGGCAAAGAGAGGTTCCCGCCTTGAAACTGCCGCCAACGGCGTTAAGGAGAAATTCTGCCGCCAGCCACCGATCTAACCAGATTTGTTGGTAGGTACGAGTTTTTCTCGTCTTCTGAGTCTTCTTTTGAGGAGGCGGTGGTAGAGATCGTGGGAGGTCAACTGACCATAAGCATTACGGGTAACACTCATACGTTGATGTCGATTACCGGAGAATCTCGCCGGTTAACTACCAAAATCAACGTTGTTAGTTTCCGGATCCCTGGCCAGCCCGACACTTACGTTCGATTCTTCATGTCTGGAGAGAACTTAATGGGGCTTTACTACGAGGAAAAGCGAGAGAACGAGGATTTGGTAGTAGCGATTGCAGCGCCAAAGTTTTCAGGACCGTCTAGTTAAGTTCTGAGTGTCCTTTCGCTAGAATGTGACATGTCGCACAGCGATAACGCTTGCAGCACGGATAGCGGAGGACTCGTCGTTGCTGCATAGCAAGCTTGCACTTAAAGATTAGGTCTGCGCTCCCAGCCTACCGCTTGCGTAGCAATGACGAGCCCCCGCCGAAGTCTCTCCTGTGTCGCTCCCCCGTTCCCACAACGCCGCGCACTAATTCTTAATAGATCAGGCAGGCGCACTTCGCTTCTTCGCCGCGTAGGGTCACGCGCGTCAATCTTGTTAATGACGTAGAGCGTTCGCCAGGTTTATGCAGATAACAATTACCAAGAGCAACAGACCACGGTAGCTTCCGTAGAAGAAAGTTGTGGCTCAAAAGTCTGTGGGGAAAATTGTGTCGGTCTTGAATGGAAATAGGTGGTTACAGACGTAAACTGGTGCACTTGTAACGGGCTGCGATCCGCGATAAATGTTAGTAAATGTGGTCACAACGTAACAGACGCACTGTCAGGTTGCAGGTTTCGGGACCGTGAGGTCGGAGGTTCGAATCCTCTCGCCCCGACCATTAATCCTCCTTCCATTCCATTTCGCACGGTCGCTCCTTCGTCGTGTGGCCAACTGTGGACAAACCCAACTGCTAAGAGCGAGGTTCTTGATCACTATCCTCAATAGGTATAGCATTCTGCCAAAGGTGTCCATGGCTAGACGAGGCATCACGCTTGCGCGAATGCGCAAGTGAAAAGATCTTCCTGAAGAGCAGTTGCGTTCTAGTCAACGCATCACATCTCGAACTCGACAGCAACTCCATTCACCGCTTTGAGAGTTATGTCACACACTCCCAAACCCTTTTTCCCCAGAAAGAAGGAAACCTTCATGACACACATAACACCAATGACACTGCTACGGATATTCTGCGGCGCGATCTTGATCCTAATGGCTGCGCACTCACAGCAAGCCCAGAATCCAACGCCAACACCGCAAGTGGCGCCCTCACCGGAATTGCTCTCTATCACCGTGGTTAGCGTCAAGCCTGACATGATCGTCGAATTTCAGAACTTTATGAAAAACACCACTAACCCTGCACTTAAGAAGGGAGGGCTCAAGTGGCGTGAAGTTTGGCAGAGTACAGGTGCCGCCGGAGACGCATTTGAGTTCGTGCTCGTAACTCCAGTGGCAAAGCTCGCAGATTTCGACGCGCCAAGTGCGCTCGAGAAAGGATTGGGTGCACAGGGAATGTCCGCGTGGCAAACGAAAGCAGGCAGCCTTGTCAACAGCGTTCGAAGATTTATCATTCGGACGCGACCAGATTTAAGTTTCGCGGCTCAACGCACAGGAGCACCGAAGCTGGCCGTCGTTCAATTCGTCGATGTTGCTACGAATCGAAACAACGATTATGAGAGCTTTCTGACGAATGATTTTGTCCCGGTCATGAAACAGGCGGGTGTCACTTACCTGGTGTCTCAGACAATCTTTGGAGGAAATGGCAACCAATACATTACGCTCACTATGCGGGACAGCTTTTCAGATCTAGATAAAGGACCTGTCCACATCCAGACGCTTGGACAGGAAGCAGGGCAGAAACTAATGCAAAAGATGCCTGCGGGTGCAGTGGTGCATCTTGAACGTTCGATCACCAGATTTGTGCCTGAATTGAGCATCATGCCCGCAACACCGTAAGAGACAGTCGTGCCAAGATCGCAGCCCTCGAATGGACCACAAAGAGAAAAATTCGTACGCCTTTGTGGTCCTTCCTCATTCGCTCGCCTGCCTTGAATTTATTTAACGCCTTAAATCTGCCGTCCAGTTCAGCACAACCGTTATTGGGGTAAACGTCGCTTCCTGCACAGAGATTCCGATCAGGAATTTTTGACCATCGGCACTAGCGTCAAATGCCGCCCCGCCAAGGGCACCGGGTAGCGGTGCGCCGCGAATTTCAAACAACGGCTGCGGTGTAGCCATCTCGAACGTATCTCCGACCATTTTGACTTCGACACTCATCAGGGTGTCCCCACTCACGTAGAAGATCTCTTTGCCATCGGCGCGCCACTTGGGTGGGCCTCCGCCTCCCCTGGAGATCTGCCACTTGCCTCGTCCAATTGGAAAGCTCTGAATGTAAACTTCGCGTGGTCCCGTTTCATCTGACGTGTAAGCGATCCAGCGACCATTTGGTGAGAATCGGGCTTCACGTTCGCCAAATTGTGTTTCAAGATATGCGAACGGCCTACGATCTCCCGACAGCGGCAGGACCCAGATGTCAGCGCGGGTTGTGCCGGATAACTTGTGGAACACAATAAACTCTCCATCAGACGACCAGTCGTTGCAGAAAATTGGTTGATCCGAGACGAGGATCTGTCCCTCGTTCCCACTGCCATTGGAAAGCTTCTGGTACATATTTACCTGTCCGCTGCGGTTGGAGGAGAACGCTATACGAGCTCCGTCTGGGGACCAAATCGGAAAGACTTCATTTGCGCTGTCAAATGTAAAACGGGTTTGCCCACCGTCCGCTAAGTCGAAAATCCAAAGGTCCCATCTAGTAGAGGGATCACGCAGGGCTGTAACCAGCCGTTTGTTGTCGCGCGAGAGACGGATGTAACCGTAGTCAGCTGCCTTGGCGACCTCCCCGATTTGCCTCCCTTTTCGGTCAACCCAAATCAGGTCTGCCTTGTTGAATTCAGTGCCACCGTAATACACGAGTACTCCATTTTCCGAAACAGAGAAGCGCGCTAGATTACTGGTGAGATCGAACCCGATAACAGCATCTGCGATCGGGATAGGCTCGTCTTTCAGCTCAAGCCGCTCAAGATCGAACCTGTGGGCCATGAGCGTTCCTTCGCGTACATAAAGCAGATAACCCGGCGGAGAATAGACGGCGCCCGAATCCGCGTTGATGAGACGCTTGAATTCTTTTGAGTCGAGGGATCCGACACACACGGAGTTGCCTTCGTAAGTGGCGCCGCGAGCGAAGAATAGAAAGTGTCGACCATCAGGTAGAAACCAAGGGTAACGATGTGAGATCTCTTTGCGCGATTGATCGAGCGCGGTTACTTCCGTTACCGGACCGCCTGTTGACGACACGCGTGAAAGCGGCCCCTCCGCGGCCGGCGCGAAGACAATAACGCCGTCACGATTCCAAGTTCCCCCGCGACCGTTAGGAGCATTTGCAAGGCTTTGCGGAGCTCCACCGTTTACGTCAACTCTTTTGAGCTTGTTATCTGTGCTGCTGACGAATCCCAGAAACCGACTGTCAGGTGACCAGAATGTTGTGAAAAAAGGATTGTCTGTTCCCGGCAACGGTTGAGCGGTCGTGGAATCCAGCGAGCGCAACCACAAAACTTGTTTGCCGTCCGTGTTTGGCGCGCCGTAAACAACTCGTCGTCCGTCAGGTGACACGCTCAATGTTGAGACCACACCTCTTGCAGGTGGCGGAATGGTCAAGCGCACCGCTTCTACTTCTTGCTTCTGAGCTGGTCTAAGGTACGGAAGCAGAAACGCAAAAGCCGCGAGCATTGCAAAAAGACCGGTGACAATCCACGGCATTCGCCCGCGCCATTTTACGGGTGCGGGTCGCACTGGAAGTGCGGGCTCGGTTTGCGAACTTACGGCCGAATCAGATAGCGCTTCGAGCGCATACACCAGATCCCGGGCAGAGTGAAACCGCGACTCCGGATTCTTCTCGAGGCAATGGTTGACCAGCCGTTCGAGACCAGGTGAAATGCCTTTGTTCGTATTTGAAAGCTCTGGCGGATCTTCTTTCAAGATCGCGCTCATGGTTTCAGCCCTTGTTTCACGGTGAAACGCTCGTCGACCCGAAAGCATTTCGTAGAGCACAGCACCAAATGAGAAAATGTCTGAACGCTGATCGGCCGCGTGTCCCTTCAATTGCTCAGGGGAGATGTAACCCACCGTGCCCATCGCCACACCTGGATCTGTATCGACGCGACGAGTCGGAATGTCTGTTTGGACTGGCTCATCATCGACTTGTGTCAACTTCGCCAAACCGAAATCAAGAATCTTTATGCGCCCGTCGTTGGTGATGAAGATGTTGTCGGGTTTGAGATCGCGATGAATGATTCGCTTCTCATGCGCCGCGGCAAGGCCATGTGCAATCTGCAAGGCGTATTCAATTGCACGTCGCTGTCCCAACGCAGTTCCGCCGATTCGTTTGCGCAACGTTTCGCCCTCGAGCAATTCAGAAACAACGTAAGGTGCACTATCGTGGGATGCAATGTCGTGCACAACCAAAATATTCGGATGGTTTAGTGCGCTCGCCGCGCACGCTTCCTGCTCGAAGCGTCTCAACCGATCTTGATCAACTGCGAAAGCTGAAGGAAGAACTTTGATTGCAACATCTCGTCCGAGTTGCGTATCGCGCGCACGGTAAACTTCACCCATTCCACCCACACCGAGTTGCGAGCGGATTTCGTAACGACCAAGTTTTGTGCCCGAAGAAAGAGTCATCGCTTTAAGGCTGCTGTCCAGCCATAATGTCATTATCGATACCAGTCGTAGCCTTGATCAATGCTGAGATCTCCTGAAGACCGGAAAATTGCTTTGTCAGGTAACGCCCGTTACTGAGATAAAGCGAACCTGACCATCTTTGAAAAAAGAGAGCGCCCTGTAGCCTAGTTCAGGTTCGAACAGCCAATGCGGATCTGAAAAAGGAAGTTTGACAAAGCTCGTTATCGGCGGTTCGACGGAACAAGGCATCGCCGTCGCAGTCGGCGCTGGAACTCGCTTGCGTTTGAATTTGTTCTGGGCCATGGACGTTTGGGAGGCTCCTATTTTGCGCAGGTATCGAAAGCGGGTCAACGGCATGGAGGCTAAACGCCTATCTGAGAGTTGGGCTTTTGGTTTGTCTACATGTGGTTCATGGAATGCAAGAAGTCCTGCGCACTCCTGGCGACGCTGAGTGGCCCAAATTCGTTGTGGCAAATTTGCGGCAGGAATAAATGGAAAGGGACTGGTAGCGGATGGGAGCCAATGTCAACGGATGCAAAAACCCTTGATTTTGCTCGTGGCTGCAACTCGATTCAAAATCAACAGTTAACTTTTCCTACTCCTCTTCATTCGGGACCGTGAGGTCGGAGGTTCGAATCCTCTCGCCCCGACCATTAGAATCAATTACTTACGGCTACCGTCAAAGGTGGCCGTTCTTGTTTGTGGCCAATTTGTGGACACGTTGAAAACTACTTCTTGGGTCAACCGATTTGCCCGAATATACCGCTCAGTGGTTTTCATATCTCGGTGTCCCATGATTGCCTTGATCGTAAAGGCATCGTAACCAGCTAATGCCAGGCGAGTGCAAAACGTGGCCCGTAAGTCGTGCCATTCGAGATCGCGCACTCCCGCTTTCTTACACGCACTGGCAAACGCCTTCTTTAATATGGCCGAACTTCTCCGCACACTTCACGACACAATGACTCTAGCAACAAGCAACTCGATTATGGCTCGGCGTGAGATGAATCCAGAACAACAAGCTGAGCTATTGGTTAACCCACCGAAGTAGCGCAGTTCCACCACCCGGCTCTGGCGCTGGGAAAGTTCCTCTAACTCTTCAGCGCCTCGTCGAATGCAACCAGTTCTCGGGTCCGTTCCGGCGATACCAGCGCGGCCTCTTCCAGGGAGACCGGACGAACTTCCCCGCCTCGCTTGCCTGCATGTCGGCGCACTCTCTTAACTCGCCGATTTGCTTTGCGAGTGATTTCTGATGCACAGCAAACCAGCCAGCCTGGAGCTCTTACCAATAACCTCTGCCAGCCATGGCAGTTTTCTTTCACTAATCTCGTTTCTGTAAGTGGAGATCAGAATATTTGCTCATGGTAAGGCGATCCACGAGGCTTTGAAAGTTTCAACCAATGGCGCTTTCGGCTAAATCCTCGCCTTTGCTCGAAGCGAAGACCTTGGGTAATCCGATAGGTAATGTCTAGAATCTTGGCGAAAACGGCAAGAGCGATAGCGGTGGCAATTGGTTTTATGCCGTAGGCGGGTATAGCGGCGCCGGGTATGCCGAGGTGGACGTGCTGGCTGACTGCAAGTTCAACATGAGCTTTAGCTACTATTTTGCCGACAAGTACAACTGGGATCGTGGCAAACACGTAAAGGTTCTAGGGTACACTGTTAGCGACGTGACTTTGGGTCGCTTGCATGAAGTTGGGCTTGCACACGAATTCGAAATGACTGGTAAGGTTTGGAGAAATGTATACTGGGAAAGGGGCCAGAGGTTCAATTCAGACGGCGAGATAAACCCATGGGGAGGGAGACGTTAACCGTGAAATACTTCCTAGCTTTTTCTCTTGGGCTGGCTGTTGTTTCTGCTCTGACCTGCGCCGGAAGACCCTACTCCGGTACTCTTCAATCAAGCAGTGATTTGGTGTCTGAAGAGGATCTGAAAGAGTGCAGCTCGAAGATGCATATCACTTTCCCAAAGAGCACGCGAGCACTGAAGATTTCCAAGGTTACAGGCGGGCCGGATGACGGGATCTTCTTGAAAATCGAAATTGATCGAAAGGATCTGGACTCCCTGATCAAGAATTCCCCATTTGCCGGTCAGGAGCTGCGCAGCGATCGAAGATTTGTGTTAAAGGACCCGACTTTATCGTGGTGGGATCCGGATAGTGTTCGGAATTACAGGTCAGCGCAAGCTCGACTGCCAGACGCCAAGTATTTGAATATCCTCCTGGACCTTGACCGTGATGAAATTAATACAATTTATCTGCAGTGGGGTGAGACTTAGACTACAGTGCCCTGAATTGCGCTCAATGCCGTACTGAGCGCGAATGGCGGTCGACCAATTGTCCATCGTGCATAACATTCCAGATTCGACGCGTGTTGCGGATATCGGATAACGGATCCGCATCGAGAAACACGAGGTCTGTCCACTTCCCTACTTCAATCGTACCCAGGTCCTTTCTCCTGCCTCGCCCTCTAAATGGAAATGTCGTTGGTCCCCTTATTTACGCTCCCGCCATTGTGAACGAAGAATTATTGGAGCCGCTCTTGGAGCAATGTCTATGGCTACCGGACGTGGCTGGTCCATTGCTGATTCACTGTGGTGCGAATTAGCCCTGATTGAATAACTTTAGATTAGCTACCGACCTGATACTCGCTCTGCACCAGGCCGCTCGAGTACCATCGCGTCACCACGTGGTGAACCTTTATGTCATCTCGCAGAGCGCCAAACAGCGGAATGCCGTCTCCAATTAGCACCGGCACGCGGGTGATAATCAGCCGGTGAATTAAGCCGGCTCGAAGAAAACCCTGGATCGTTATGCCGCCATCCACATAAAGATGTTGGAAACCACGGCGTTCGAGGCTCAAAAATATTTCTTGAGGTTCTCCTGACATATGCTCTACGACCGCGCCCACCGGCGCATGAGCAAGTTTATGCGTGCTGAGAACGAAGACGGGCTTCTGACCATAGGGCCACGAATCAAACTTGAGCACCGTTTCAAAGGTCTTTCGACCAATCACCATCGCATCAACGGTGTCCATAAACTCAGCGTAGCCGTGCGGTTCGCCTCCGCCCTCTGGCAAGAAGTCAAACTCGCCGTTTGCCCTCGCGATGAACCCGTCCAGACTAGTTCCGATGAATACGGATGCTTTCAATATAAATTCTCCTTTCGTCATTCAGAGTCTAGAAGGCCCTTTTTGCATTGCATTCCAAAGCCAGTTGCAAGCGACCGTTGGAAAGTCTTCATGCTGTCTCAAGACGCCCCCTCAGTTTGGTTGCCATTATATCTGCCACACGACCGGCCCGCTGATCAAAGGAGAGACTTCCAATCACATCCGACATTCTGCTTGAGTACCTACCCTTCCCACCCGGCGAAATCACTGCAGGGACAGAAACTGAGAATACGTAAAAGCCGCTTTTAGCGGTGGATGTTATGGGGTAAACGCACTAATCTGTGAGTGAGGATCGCCGGTCCAATGAAGCGCGCAAGACCGGCGCTCGCGTAGAGGAACGAATCAATGAACACACTCGGCTCAAATGCCTTCGTTTTCTTCGGCGCCACCGGCGACCTGGCTTACAAAAAGATCTTTCCCGCGTTGCAAGCGCTGATCAAGCGTGGGAACTTTGACATCCCGATCATAGGCGTGGCGCGTGCGGGCTGGACTGTGGACCAACTGCGCATGCGAGCGCATGACAGCCTGGAACATTCCGGCGATGTTGATGCGGACGCGTTTGCCAAGCTATGCGCTCTGTTGCAGTACATAGATAGCGACTACCAGGACCCCGCAACCTACGACCATCTTAAACAAGCACTGAACGGGGCCGACCGCCCGCTCCATTACCTGGCGGTGCCGCCCAGTATGTTCTCAACGGTCGTGCGGGGACTAGGCCAGGCAGGATGCGCGCATGACGCTCGAATCGTGTTGGAGAAACCGTTTGGCCGTGACCTCGCCTCGGCTCAGGGCCTTAACGAGATCCTTCACGAGGTCTTCCCGGAATCGGCGGTGTATCGCATCGATCACTACCTCGGTAAGGAGGCCGTACAAAATCTATTGTACTTCCGCTTTGCCAATTCCTTCCTCGAGCCCATCTGGAATCGCAATTTCGTCGACAACGTGCAGATCACTCAGGCCGAGAACTTCGGCGTACAAGGCCGTGGTGGTTTTTATGAAGAAGTTGGCGCCATCCGCGACGTGGTCCAGAACCATCTCTTGCAGGTGGTTGCGCTGCTGGCCATGGATGCTCCGGCCGGACGTCATCGCGATGCCTTGCGTAGCGAGAAATTGCAGTTGTTCAATGCTATGAGGCCACTCGATCCAGGTGATGTGATACGCGCCCAGTTCCGCGGCTACCGCGATGAGCAGGGCGTGGCCCCGAACTCTCAGGTCGAGACTTTCGCAGCCGTGCGCCTTTACATAGATACCTGGCGCTGGGCCAACGTGCCCTTCTACATCCGCGCCGGTAAGTGTCTGCCGGTCACTACCACTGAAGTGGTGGTCACGCTGAAGCGCCCACCCATAGAGATCTTCGATGAGATCGAAGCGTCGGAAAGAAACTACTTCCGCTTCCAATTAAGTCCGCAGGTGGTAATTTCAGTCGGCACACAGGTCAAGCAGCAGGGCGGTGAGATGCGCGGCGAGACCGTAGAACTGATCGCGCGTCACACCCACGCCCGCGAACAGTCGCCTTACGAGCGGCTGCTGAGCGACGCGCTACGCGGCGACAACTCCCTGTTCACTACAGATGAGAGCGTGGAAGCCGCCTGGAGCGTAGTCGATCCAATCCTTAATCATCCGGCGCCTCTCGCCGAATACGAATGCGACAGTTGGCCGGCCGCGGCTCAGGCGATGATTCCGGGCGAGACGGGATGGCACGATACGTTTAAAGACAATCCATAGTGACTGCAATACACCGAGCTTCGGTCGAGATCAGTCATTCCCGTGTCTTCGATTCGTCGTACTCCTGTCGCAGCATGGACATGATTACTAGCGAGTCAAAACCATTTTCCGTGTGCAGGCATTCTCGCAACGTTCCTTCAGTAACAAAATCTGCCGCTTCGTAAATACCTCGGGCGCGCTGATTCTGCATCTTTACGTCAAGCCAAAGCCGATGAGCTTGATAGGTTTTGAAGACCAGATCTTTGATGATTTCGACCGCAGCACTTCCATAACCCTTGCCTTTTTCCGAGATAACAATTCGACGCAATTCAATGCTTTGATTCGGTCCCAGCAGTCCAGCCAGAATCACGTAACCAACCTTTGTTTCCGCATTCACAATCAGATGGGCAACATCGGGATCAACCAATGCCTGAAGATGCTGTTCACGTGACCAGGGAATGACGAACAAGCGATTCTCATCGCCGTGCTCAACAGCAAGTACATAATCGAGATCTCTCTCTTCAGTTTTGCGCAGCTCCAGCGCCTCCAGGCTTTTGGACATCGTGAAGAGCGGTGTCCCAAATAAATTGGCCGGACCCTCGTGGTTTCGACGAAAGCCAAAGCGCTCGTACAGATTTATTGCACGCGACAGAAAAGGCGTCGTGCTTAGGCATAAGCGTTTGCACCTGTTGCTAATGGCGAACGCTTCGGTGCGATCTAGTAACTTGCGTCCGATTCCCTTGCCTCTTGCTGACGGACTAACCGCCATGCTTCGAATGTAAACTTCCTCGTTCTTAAGAACTAAAGACACGGCGCCGACGATCACACCGATCTCGAGCGCCACCCATGTCGGCCCGTCGTTCATACGCTCGTTGATTTCGTGGGGCGTGAGGATCATGGCCGCAAACGCTTCGGGAGTGTGGCTGGATTCGTATTCGCAGAAGGCTCTGGATAGTACCAATGCGATTGCCTCGGCGTCGGCCGCTGTTGCCCGTCGTATTTTCATTGTGTTCTATCTACAGTGAACCTCCTTTAGTTTTCAAAGCTGCAGTTAAATCGGGAATCAAGGGCTGCCCTTCAAGCACTTGCGCACTTGAGGCCCTGAAGTCATCGTTGAAGGGCTCGTATCGTCCGCCCAGGTGCTCATGAAAAAATCGCTCAGCTACAGCAAACAACGAGATCCAGTTCTCTTTGCGCTGATAGTCGTGCCCCTCATCCGGATAGAGAATATAGGTCACAGGCTTCCCGTGTTTTTTCATCTCCGCGACGAAATCATCCGAGTACTTACGCGGCACGTTTGTATCTAACCCACCGTGAGTAATGAGCAACGGTTTCGTCATCTGATCGGTGAAATACAATGGTGATTGCCCGTGCAATTGAGCTCTGCCCTCGACCGTCGTCTCATCCCCAACCAGACGCCGCCAAAGAATCTGGAATGGACCACTTCGGCTTTCCATCATCGTTTGCAAATCCGTCGGAGAATACATTGCCATACCGCAGGCAAAAACATCCGGAGTAAAGGTCAGAGCCGCCAGGGTGGCATATCCACCGTAGGACCATCCCCAGATGCCCACGCGGCGTCTTTCGGTAAGTCCCTGTTTCACCGCCCAATCCACTGCATCGAGTAAGTCGTTGTTCATCTTTCGACCCCACTCGCGCGCGCCGGCCTCGCGAATCTTTGTGCCGAATCCCTCGACGCCACGAAATTCAACCCGGAAGACAACATAGCCCCGGTTTGCGAGCAGTTGCAGAGTGCGGTTGAGGCCCCAGGTATTCCAATCGAAGGCAATGGTCGGCCCGCCGTGAACATAAATCAGCATCGGCAACGGTCGGTCCAAATAGCGCCCGTTCGAGGCGCGTGTCCACGAAGGCAGGTAGAGGTCACCTGGCAGCTTCAAGCCATCACGTGTCGGCACCACTACCGCCTGACGCCGAGCGAGCGCAAACTTCTCAGTCTCCTTTTGGTCTGTGAACAAAAATTGTGCGCGCGGCAACTGACGATCATAGATGTAATAACGAAGCGGTCCCCCATCAAGAAAAACGACCAGCCAAACCCGATCATCAAGACTACGGCCCGCCACACCTACATCGCCGGTGTGAATCGAGTTGAGATATCGGAAATCCTGTTTGATTGAATTATCAAAAAAGTGACGGCGGTAGCGCGCATAAACAGCCGAAGCGGCTTGCAGACGACCAGTGCGCGGATGAAGTAGAAGCGAACTCCGGATATCCGCCACAGCGTCTGCAGCGATCGTGCGGCCTTTTCCGGTGTTCAAGTCAATAGCCCTGAGGACGGCGGTGTCTGTACGTCGGTTATCAATCAGATAGAGTGTGGTTCCGGCTTTGTCCAGCGCCGCAGGTTGTGAAATGCGAGCTTCATCGTATGTAAACCGCTCCAGTAGTACCCATGCGCCTGCGGCATTCAATCGAAATAGCTCATACCCCTGATTCTCCGTCTGCCGGCGGGCGACCCGTGGGCGAAAGTCATGATCACAAAGGAATTGGTCATAACGATCATTCTGCAAAACCAGCTTCAACTCGCCCGACCGCAAATCGAGACGGTGCAGGTCAAAACGCTGTGGGTCGCGCTGGTTGAGGCCAATCAGTATTTCCTCGGGATGTTCAGGGCTCAGTTTTTCGATACGTGCGGACACTCCGGTAAGAGGTGTCAAATCACGCGCCCGTCCATCAGCAAGATTGTAGACGAACAGGTGGACGTCTTTATCGACAGGCTGAAGATAAACAAACTCGCGAGACGTATAGGCCCATTGCAGATTGAAAATCGGAGCCCCAGTCGGTTTAAACAACAATCGCGGCTTGACCGGATCTGCAACCGAGGAGATCCATACACCCAACGTGTCATCAACTGGCGCGAGATAGCTGATGGTCCTTCCATCAGGACTCAACCGCACGGACAGTTTGTCTTGATCAGCAAAGAGAACGCTTCGTGGAATCAGCGGGTCAGGAGCCGGCGCCGCTTTTACGCTGATGCCCAGCGCAATAGTGATAACCGCAACAGCGGTGAAACTTGAGCGCTTAAGCAGGCTTCTAAACGACATAGTGCGGGTCTTCATCTTCATTTTCCTTTTTCATCCGTCCCAAGGAATAAATTGAACTTGCGAGTTCGAATACAAATTCGTCCCTCCGCGATTGCGGCAGCGTAGCACTCCTCGCCAACAGTTCCCAGTCGTTAGGACGATACTTGTGGTCAACTCCGCTGCGTTCCACTCAACCAATCATAAACTCCTACAGCGTCAAAATTTTTTCCTCCTCAACTTAATCGCCAGTGTGAAAAATAGCGACTTCTTGTATTCTGCGATTTCGTTTGCCACTACCTGGCCCTTAAACGTATCGCTGATTTCCTGGAGGGAAACTAATGGCCGATGAGTCAGAACTGATTTATTTTTACTGTGCGGTTTCTACAACAGCGAGTAAGCGGTCGCTTGTGACTCGTGCGCTGCTGGTGACTCTGGTCCTAACCGTGCTGGCTCCAATTGCTGCTTCGCAAACCGACAAGGTAAAAATATCAGTTGACGTCTCCAAGGCGGGCCCCAAAATCGACCGCAACCTCTTCGGACAGTTTGCCGAACATCTCGGTCACGGCGTGTACGAAGGCATCTGGGTTGGTCCAAATTCCAGGATCCCGAATACCCGTGGTATCCGCAATGATGTTGTCGCCGCGCTTAAAGCGATAAGAGTTCCCAACGTTCGCTGGCCTGGCGGATGCTTCGCGGACGAATACCATTGGCGCAAAGGCATCGGTCCAGAGCGAGTGGTGACGCTCAATCCGAACTGGGGCGGCGTGATCGAGCCGAACACCTTCGGAACACACGAGTTCATGGATTTCATCGATCAGATTGGCGCTGAAGCATTCCTCTCGATCAATGTAGGCTCAGGCTCGCCACAGGAAGCAGCCGAATGGCTTGAATACCTAACGACACTCCAGCCGACGACGCTAAGCAAAGAGCGTGCTGCCAACGGTCATCCTGCTCCTTACAAGATCGCTTATCTTGGCATCGGCAACGAAAGCTGGGATTGTGGCGGGAACATGACACCCGACTACTATGTCAGTCAGCTCAAGATTTATAGCCGCTTCGTCAGGAACTTCAATCCCGCACAGTCGAGTAACAACCAGATGCTCAAGATCGCCGTGGGGCCCGGCGGCAATGAACCAAGATTTCTTGAATGGACTGACGCAGTCATGAAGGCCTGGAAAAATCGGCAATGGAGCTGGGATCTTCACGGTCTATCGCTGCACAACTACACGGTCATACATTGGGACAAAAAATTCGCGTCTGTTGGATTCGGAGAATCGGAGTACAGCCGGATCCTGAAGGCGACCCTGGAGATTGAAAACCTAATTAGCAGTTACTCGGCCATCATGGACAAGTACGACCCGGAAAAGAGGATCGCACTCGTCGTCGATGAAT
>Ga0105249_10000506_pt1 | contig 36050 bp, 29 predicted proteins | sample KBSS44metaG_FD_81522 | JGI IMG/M metagenome (GOLD analysis project Ga0105249, IMG submission 81522) | Switchgrass rhizosphere microbial communities from Kellogg Biological Station, Michigan, USA - KBS S4-4 metaG | ecosystem: Host-associated > Plants > Roots > Rhizosphere > Soil | place...
CGCGGTCTGCGCCGAGTGCCGAGCGAATCGCGATCTCACGCTCACGACGGACCATTCGTGCAAGCGTCAGATTCGCCACGCTCGCGCATACGATCAGGAGCACGAACCCCGCCGTGCCCAGCAGCACGAGCAGCGTTGGTTTGAAGGCGCGAGTCACTTCCTCGCCGAGCGGGATCGCCGTCATGCGATAGCCGTCGGTCGGCCGGTAGACATCCGGATCTGCCGCTTGCAGGCCTGCCGCGACCAGGTCCAGGTCGGCGCGAGCCTTGTCGATGAGAATGCCCGGCTTCATCCGGCCGACTGCCTGCATCATGCGCGATGACCGGTTGTCGATAAACGCCGTTCTCGATCGGAACGGGCACGCCGACGTCGGCATATAAACATCGACTTCGAGCGGATACTGCGGCACCGCTGGCAGGACCCCGATCACCTGGTGTGGCCGATCGTTCATCTGGAAGACCTTGCCGACGACCGACGGATCACCGCCGAAGCTGCGTTGCCAGTACTTGTTACTGAGAATTAGAACGGCGGGAGCGCCCGGTTTCTCATCGTCGTTTTGAAACGTCCGGCCCAACAGCGGTTGAATGCCGAACAGGTCGAAGAACTCTGCCGACACCACGCCCGTCGACACCCGTTCGGGTTCGGCGCGGCCCAGCAGGATGAACCACATATTGTGAAACTCGGCAACCGCATCGAGACTCCGTGCCTGCGCGCGATAGTCCTCGATTTCGTGAACCGAAAAACCGGTGTCCTCGACGTTCGCCAGCGGTTGCTGTTGCCGGAGTACCACCACGCGCTCGCCATTGGCATAGGGAAGCGGCCGCAGGAGGACGCCGTTGACGACGCTGAAGATGGCAGTGTTGGCACCGATGCCGAGAGCCGTCGTGAGAATCACTACGAGGGCGAAGCCAGGACTCCGCCGCAGGTTGCGGAGGCCGTATCGCACATCCTGCGCAAGTGTTTCGAATAGCCGGGAAAGCCACGTTTCGCGGACGTCTTCTTTGACTCGCTGAATCGCGCCGAATTCAGCCAGCGCAAGGCGGTGCGCATCGTCGCGGGACATGCCCTGCCGGATGTGCTGTTCGGTGAGCATTTCAATGTGGAACGTCAACTCGCGATCGAGATCGCGCTCGACACGTCGGCGGCGAAACACCGACGCGAGTCTTGTCGTTACTCTGTCGACCATTGGCTTCCTCTTCGACTGACTCCGCGCACTGCTAGCTCGAGAGGACCCGTGCCACCGCCTGTGCCAGCCGTTCCCAGTTGGCAGTTTCCTCGGTCAGTTGCTTTCGACCGCGTTTGGTCAGCTCGTAGAACTTGGCCTGGCGGTTGTTTTCCGAATTTCCCCACTCGGAAGCGATGAGACCCTGCTGCTCCAGCCGGTGCAGCGCCGGATACAGCGACCCCTGATTCACCTGGAGCACCTCCTGCGAGACCGCCTGAATCTTCAGAGAGATCCCCCAGCCGTGCATCGGTCGCTCGGCGAGCGTCTTGAGAATCAGTAAATCGAGCGTCCCCTGAAGCAGGTCTGATTTCGGCGCCATCCACCCTCCTGTCGACGAACGACAAGAGCGTAGCGATTGCTCTTGTAGATTGTCAAGGGGAGGCCGCGCAGGAAACTCGGGAGACCCTGTAAACTTGAACGCGATGTTGAATACATGGATCGCGATCGCGTTAGCGGTATTGGCGGCTGGCTGCTCGCCCAAGAAGATGGGCGTGAGCCGGATGGCCGACGCGCTGTCGTCGACCGCTTCAGCGTTCACGCGCGACAACGATCCAGAGTTCGTCCGGCAGGCCGCACCGTCGACGCTCAAGATGGTTGAGATGATGCTCGACGAGTCACCGACGCATGCCGGACTGCTGATGACGGCCTGCAGCGGCTTTACTCAATACGCATACGCGTTCCTGCAGGCGGACGCGGACGTCTCCGATCCGTCGACGCAAAGTGCGAAAGATCTGAAAACCCGCGGCGCTGCGATGTACGATCGCGCCCGCGGCTACTGCCTCCGCGCGTTGGAGATCCGTCATCCAGGCGCGGCCAAGAGCCTTCAGGGTGACCCGAAGGGTCTTCTTGCCTCAATGGCGGCGCCCGATGTGCCTGCGCTCTACTGGACAGGCGTCGCGTGGGGAGGCGGCCTCCTGCTTTCCAACAACCCTTTGCCGCGAATTGGTGAACTCATCACGGTGCGAGCATTGCTGTCGCGCGCCCTGCAACTGAACGAAGCGTGGGAAGGGGGAACGATTCACGAGGCCATGATCGCGGTCGAGTCCCTGCCAATTTTGCTTGGCGGTTCCGCGGCGCGTGCGCGGGAACATTTCAACCGCGCTGTCGCCCTGTCCAATGGTGAGTCGGCGTTTGCCTACGTGGCCCTTGCGACAGGGGTTGCGCAGCCGGCAAAAGACCGCGCGGAGTTCGAGCGACTGCTTCGTGCGGCAATCGCGATCGACGTTTCGAAGCGCCCCTCCATTCGCCTCGCGAATCTGATCGCGCAGAAGCGGGCGCGCTACCTGCTCTCTCAGGTCAATAAATTGTTTTGAGAAGGGCTATCGCAACGTGACGGGCGGTACTATCCGGCGGGCCGCCTGGCTGACCGAACGCCCATTGATGGTTTCGTAGTCGTAATGGACGTCGAGGAAAGAGAGGCCGGCGAACTTTACCTTCGCGGTCGATTCGGTGGCAATGGGTACGCGAACGCCGTCAACACGCGCGTAATGACGGATGACGTTGACCAGGCTGGTCCAGAATGACGGATTTTTTGAGAGTCGTCCTTCGACGCGGAGCAGATCGCGGCCATCGGCGCTCAAGACCATCCGGCCGTCAACCAGCAAGATGTCCTTGCGTTTGGGCTTGATCGTGACGTAACGCTCGCCGTCTCCCGCCGACGCTTCTTCGAATTCGTAGTTCTCGGGCGTGAGTTCCGAGCGTCGACAGTTGCCGTCGGCGACGAGCTCCTGCTCCCGCTTCAAGACGGCTTTCAGGACCTTGCCGCGGATGTAATCCGATCCCGACTCCGAGACGATGTTGTAGCGGAACCCGCCCTCGTCCATCTCGGTCCACGCTTCGAGCCACCCTTCCTGTTTGAAGTGTTCGCTGCGCGCGTGCATTCGCCGGTAGGCGCGGTATTGTCTCAGTGGTTGATCTCGAAGGGACGGGAACGTGTCGGGCGGACCATCTGTGTCCGGCGCGGCGTTTCCAACGGCGATGGCACCGACGAGGAGTGTCGCGGCGGTTAGCCACTGCAACATCCTGCGTGTGTCGTTTCCAGTTCGCCGTTGCACCATGCGCTCCGGCTTCGTGGTCGCAAGAAACATGCTCACATCCAGCTGGGCAGTGAATGGCAGAGCCGGGCGCCGCTGTTTTCGTCAATGAAAGAGGTAGTTAGATGGCCGTACTACGATCGCGGAGCGACCGCAAAATTGCGGGAGTGTGCGGCGGGTTCGCGAAAGCGCTCGGCTGGAACTCGACCGCTATTCGGATTATCTATGTAACGGCTTCCATACTGTCCGCCGCCTTTCCAGGGATTCTGGTCTACCTCGTGCTCTGGGCCGTAATGCCGCAGGAGTAGCGCTGATTTATAGCGTTTATCTCCTTTCCTGCTCTGAAGCCTCGACTCGGCTCCCTGCGAGACCACGGCCGTTCACAAAGGGTGCGATGAACGAGCGTCCGAGCACAAGCGCGCCGGCCACAATGGGGATTGCGTATTCCCAACGCAAGACCGACACCGGCACGACCCACGGCGCTCCGTGGTCGTAGGCTAGTCGCCACACGATATAGGTGGGAATCACGGTGACGGTCCAGGCTGCCAACGGCACCGTCGTCACCGTCACAAGAAACGGCGTGAAGTACAGCAAATACCACGGGTAGATCACCGGCGCACCAGCCAGGGCGATCGCCATGGGCCATGCCCATGAGGCCGGATCGTCCGAGCCCAACTTCCACCGACACCAGGCGGCTGTAAGGAGTCCGGTCCCGACGGCGGACGCTGCCGCAATCTGCGGTGTACCCAATCCCGCGACCAGCCTGAATAACGGACCGTTGAACCGAATGTGTGCCACGACGCTTGGGACTGCGCCGAACGGAAGAATGCCGTGGTGGGTGTATGCCAAGTACAGCAGCGCGAACAGTATTGAGGCGCCGGCAGCATCACGCAGCCGGATGCGGCGCCAGAACAGCGGAAGCAGCACGATGGGCAGCAGCTTCGTCGCGACAGCGAGCACGAACGCGATCGCAGCCAGCGCCGTTTGCCGACGCGTAAGCCAGTACGCGGAGGCGGCGATCCAGAGCGCTCCCAGTGCGTCGATGTGTGCGCTGTGCGCAATCTCGAGCACGACGAGAGGGTTCCACGCGTACGCAATCAGCAGCCACTGGGGCCGGCCAATGAGGGGCAGCCATCGCCATACGATGAGGATCGTCAGCAGATCGCACAGTGCCAAAGCGATCTTCATCGTCCGCGTCGAGTCATGGATCCAGACGACGAGCCTGAAGAACAACTGCGCGGCGGGCGGGTAGGGTGTGCCGGCGCGCAGACTCGGCATCCGTCGGGTGTCGTCCGTGTGAGTGTCGGACACGACAGGGTCGGCCGGTACAACTTGGTACGGGTTGTACCCGCGTAGCTGCACGCGACCGTCCCACACGTAACGAACCATGTCGCTGTCGAAATTCACGGGTGGGACGACGAGCGGCACGCGAAATGCCACAGACAACATAATTGCTGCGGTGAGAAACCGGTGGGACACAACGGTTTCGTTCCGCAGACGGATGAGTATGCCGGCGTACGCTGCGAAGGCTGAGCCGGCGCAGATGAAGAAGAGCGCCGAACCGAGCGGTGCCTGAGTGACGGCGACCACGATGGACGCGACGAGGAGCAGCGCGCCCGTCGCTGCGAGCCATGCTGACAAGGGGTTCATTAGATCGAGTGGCTTGGATTATAAATGACGTGCATTTCATGATTCGCTTGCTGCCGAGGTTCCTCACCGCGATCCTCTTTCTGGCACACCTCCAAACGGCTTTTGCGCAGGAACCAGGCTCCCGCGCCGAAGAACAGGCACGCCAGCAGGAAGCCAAAGCACGCAACCTGAAAACCTACGTATCGCCGTGGATCGAACAGCGACTCCTTGCGGTCGAGAACGCTGGCGGCTTCGGTGTTGCCCGGGGTGTCGTCGTCAAGTTCGGGGACATCAAACGCGGATCGGGGTTTGCGCCCGGCATTGGTTACGGCTACACAACGTCCGGCGGCGGGGCACTGGCCGCCAAAGGCGTCTACTCGATCAAGAACTACAAACTGGTGCAGGTGTCGGCGCAGTCGCCACATTTCTCGGCAGACCGCCTCCTGTTTCGCACCCGAGCACGATGGCAGGACGCACCGAGGGTGCCGCTGTACCCGTTGGGCCCCGATCCCCCGGCTTTTCGAACTGACTATGCGGAAACGAAAACGGAAGTCAGCGGCGAGGCGCTGCTGAAGCCGGTGCGATACGTACGGTTGGACGGGGGTCTCGGCGTCGAATGGTTCAATACCGGATTCAGCCACGATGAGAATCCGGTTGGATTGACGTTGTTCGACACGCTGCCGGGAACAGGCGCCGATCCCCGATACATCCATAGCCGCGTGTCCGGCGCATTCGACCTGCGCGACAGCGAAGGATATACGCGCCGCGGCACGCTCTTGAGCGCCACCTACCACAATTACCACGCCGACTCGAATGGCACTCACTCGTTCGACCGAGTCGACGGCGCGGCCGAACAGTACATTCCCATCCTGCACGGTAATTGGGTGATCTTTCTCGGACTCTGGGCGTCGACGACGATGGGAAAGGACGGGGGACAGGTCCCGTTCTTTCTGATGCCCGATCTTGGCGGCCACGATCTCCGAGGATTCTCGGATTACCGCTTCCGCGATCGACACTCGATCAATTGGACGGCGGAGTATCGATGGTACGCGCAGGAATTCATCGACCTCGCCATCTTCTATGATGCGGGCAAAACGGTGCCCACGCGTGGCGCGCTCGACTTCAAGGACCTGCATTCATCGATCGGCGGTGGCGTGCGCCTGCACACGTCCATCTCGACGTTGGTGCGAGTGGAACTGGCACACAGCCGCGAGGGATTACGTTTTCTCATCGGCTTCAGCCCGGTTGGGCCATGACGATGCCTACCAGTCAATGCGTGCGATCGTTCATCGCGCTCACCGGATCGCTGGTCGTGGCGCTTGCCGTTGTGTCGTATTCGACCTACGCATCTGGTCCGGACTCGCGCAAGGCGCCGAAGTTCTACGACGACGACCCGCTGATGCGTGTGGTAGATACGCAGGATGCAGCGAAGGTGCAACCGCGGCAGATCTCGCTGATGCTCGACGCCGCGATCAACTTGTTTGGACGCCCTGGCCTGCAGGACGTTGGCCGTGCTGAAAACGTCAACACCATCGACGAGGTGCCCGATTCGAACTGGTTCACGAATCGCGCCGGCACCCGGCCGTTTACTCCAGACGAGATGTATCGCGGTCCAAGCGATGACGCAGGGCCGGCGCCTGGTCAATGGACGGTGAGCCGCAAATCGAACGGAGTTTCACCAGGGTTCACCATCACCGACGAGCGAAATCGGCGGTACTTCATCAAGTTCGATCCGCCCGGGTTTCCCGAACTCGGCACCGGCGCAGAGGCGGTGGTGACGCGGCTCTTTCACGCCCTCGGCTACCACGTTCCGCAAGCGACAGTTGGGATTCTCCGACGCGACAATCTCGTGATCGGCCGCGATGCGACGGTTCGCATGCCCAACGGTGGCTATCGCAAGATGCGGATGAGCGACATCGACGAGCAGTTGCGGCGCGCCGAGCGGAGTGAGGATGGAAGCTACCGCGTGATCTTTGCCGAAGCCCTTCCAGGCAAGAGCCTCGAGGGTTTCAAGTACGAGGGAACGAGACCAGACGACCCGAATGATGTGGTTGCGCACGAGAACCGCCGCGAACTTCGCGGTCTTCGCGTGTTCAGTGCCTGGGTCAATCACACGGATGCCAAGGCGATCAACACGCTCGACACGCTCATTACCGAGAACGGTCGCGCCGTCGTCCGGCATCACCTCATTGATTTCAATGCGACGCTGGGCAGTGCCGGCATCGGCCTGCGCGAACGTCGAGATGGTTACGAATACCTCGCCGAGACAACGCCGACCTACAAGGCAATGCCCGCGTTTGGGTTCTATCTGCGGCCCTGGCTCAACATCCACTATCCGACCTATCGCGGCATTGGCCGGTTTGAATCGAAGCGCTTCGTCCCAGAGGAGTGGCGTCCGCGCGTGCCCAATCCGGCATATGTGCGGTCGAGAGCAGACGATACGTTCTGGGCGGCGCGAAAGCTGATGGGGATCTCGGACGACCTCATTCGCGCGGCGGTCAAGGCCGGCCATTACACGGACCCGCGCTCAGAGGATTTTCTCGTTGGCGCGCTGATCGAACGCCGGGAAAAGATCGGGCGAGCGTGGTTGACCGCCGTCAACCCGATTGTCGATCCGTCCTTGTCCGAGGATGGTGCGCTGACGTTTCGAAACATTGCCGTCGATTTGCAATTTGCGCCGGCGCCCCCCGGTTACCAGGTCACCTGGTTCCGATTCGACAACATGACGGGCGAGTCGACGGCGATCGGCGAATCGAAGATCAGTGAGACCCGTGCAACCGCTCCGCCTGATGCGCTCGCGCGCGTGCGCGCCGACACGACGCTGCCGGGTGGTCGCGGCCAGTTTGTGCGCGTCGACATCGCGGCCACCGGTGGGAGCATTGCGTCGTGGGCATCGCCCGTTCGGGTCTACTTCCGGCGAACGCAGGATGGTTGGAAACTCGTCGGATTCGATCGCATGCCTGATGCGCCGGCAATGCGACCGGGACTTGTCGGGGCGGAGCAGACTCGTTAGCCGCTTGCAGTTCCCAGTTTCCCCCACTGAAGGCGAACAGCGGCGCCGCGAAGAAGTAATTATCCCTTCCGTGCATCGGTGATCAACGCGCTCACCGCCCAACTGACGAGCGTCACGACGAGTGCGCCGAAGAATGCGGCGAAAAAACCGGTGAGATCGAAGCCCGGTACGAGCGCTGCGGTCAACGCAAAGCAGATCGCGTTGACGATGAACAGGAACAGCCCGAGCGTCACCAGGGTGAACGGGAGCGTCAGCAGAATCAGGATCGGGCGAACGAGCGCGTTGACAAATCCGAGCAGGATCCCGGCGATGATTGCCGGGAAGAGGCCCGAGAGCTGTACTCCGGGGACGAGCCAGGCCGCGACACCGATCGCGAGGGCATTCAGCAGGACCCGCGCAAGAAATCGCATGAGCGGATGGTACTATCGAACGGATGACTTCAGAAGCGCCGGCCGGGGCGTGGTTGTTCCGTTATCGCTCGTTCCTTCCAGTTCCTCTCGCGCTGATCCTTTTGCTCGTTCGTGCCGGCGAGACCGACGGCGGGGCGCTCATCGCGTCCGGCGCGCTGGTGGTGACCTCCGGCCAGGTGTTGCGGCTGTGGGCGGTCCGTCACATCGGCACCATCTCACGCACGCGCACGACACGATACGGACCGCTGATGACAGCCGGTCCGTACGCCGTCGTGCGTAATCCCCTCTACGTCGGCAACTGGCTGCTGTGGACTGGCTTTGCCGTCTGGTCGCGACTGCTCTGGATGGTGCCGGTCGCGTGGCTGGTGTTCTTTCTTCAATATCGAGCGATCGCGCGCTGGGAAGCGGCGTTCATTCGCAGCAAGTATCCGGATACCTACGATCAATACGCTCGCGCCGTGCGTCCCTGGATGCCGCGCTGGCCGCCACGGGAGGCGCTCGCCGCCGTCGCGCCGCTGCATCCCTGGCGCGAGGTTTTCTTCAGCGAGCGTGGCACACTCATCGCCGTGGTCGTCATGGCGGCGCTGCTGACGGTGAAGTATGTGATCGGGTGATGTCAGTGGGCGGATCGCCGGGCAACGGATCCCGGTACGACTACTTCTTCTGCTTCACCAACTCCGGAAATTCCGATTTCAACGCCCGCAGTTTCGGAAGATCGTTGACCACGATGTAGGGGTAGTCGGGATGCTGGGCGAGGAAGTTCTGGTGATAATCCTCGGCCGCGTAGAACCCCTCTAACGGAACAACCGTCGTGACCATCGACCGATTGAAGACGTGCGCCTTTTCCAATTGCGCGATGTACGACTCGGCAATGCTCTTCTGTTCATCGCTGGCGTAGAAGATTGACGATCGATATTGCCGTCCTTCGTCGGGGCCTTGCCGATTCAACTGTGTCGGGTCGTGCGCAACAGCGAAGAACACTTTCAGCAATCGGCCGTACGACACTTTCGTCGGGTCGAAGGTGATCTTCACCGACTCGGCGTGTGAGGTGATGCCGCTACTCACCACCGAGTAATGCGCGGTGACCTGACTGCCACCGGCGTAGCCCGAGACGACGTCCGAGACGCCGGTCAATTCTTCGAAGACGGCTTCGACACCCCAGAAGCAGCCGCCGGCAAGGACCGCGGTCTGCATCGGTGCAGATCCAGTTGGATGGGAGTCTTTCACGGGGTCCGGGAAGTTCGACGTAGCACCGCCGATAAGAGCGATGGCGATAAACGCAGCCCAAAAGGTCTTCATACCGAAAGAACCCTCGGTTGGTCGGAGATATTCCCGTTCGATGAATTATAGGCAACGAGAGCGGAGATCTGGCAACAATCAACATTCTCCACAGTCTCGCTGCGATCGTGTCACAGGAGAATGGAGAAAGGAGGATCATTTTTGTGTTTTGTTTCTCCCTTCTCCCTTCTCCTTATGTCTCTATGACACGATCGCCGCGTGACAGTGAATGGTGTTGATTGAGCTTCCCGCCGCCATTACCATTCCGCGGCAGCACATTGGTGTGTTCCCCAAGGAGTTATTCGATGAAGGTCCAAGATGCGCGGCGCGCGGTATCCGGGCTGCTTGTAATGGCCGGCGTGCTCTGTCTGGCTATTTCGATGCCGGCGCAGCAGATGGTGACCGACACGCGCGATAGCTCGCAACAGCAGGACGAGGAATTTGCCAAGCTGGTCGCGGAATGGACCACCGCCCCCTACTATCTCAGTCCGCTCGTCGATCATCTGCCGAAGGTCAATGGCATCCCCTCGCCAAAGGACGTGCTGGGTCATCACATCGGCGCCCCCGCGACGCTGACCTATTACGCCGACATCCTCAAGTACTACCGCGCACTTGCGGCCGCAACGCCCCGGGTCAAGGTGGAAACGATTGGCAAATCGGATGAGGATCGAGAGCTGGTCGTCGTCTGGGTGTCGTCGGACGAAAACATGCGGACGCTGCAGCGCAATCGCGACAACCTCGCGAAGATCGCCGACCCGCGCGGGCTTTCACCCGATCAAATCAAGCAGCTGATCGCCGCAACCAAACCGCACTATCACCTGATGGGTGGCTTGCACAGCGGTGAAACGGGTCCATCGGAAATGTTGATGGAACTTGTCTACCGACTTGCGACCGAGACCTCACCGCTGATCTCACAGATTCGCGACAACGTGATCGTCTCGGTGACGCCGGTCGCGGATGCGGACGGCCGCGATCGCAACGTCGACTGGTTCTATCGAGGGCTCGAAACCGCGGCGGCCGCACCGGCAGGAGCTGGCACGGGCGCGGCGACACCAGGCGGCGGTGGTGGCGGAGGGTTGCCGTACTGGGGCAAGTATGTCTTCCATGACAACAACCGGGACATAAACCTGTCGCAAGTGTCGATGCGCGCGCTGGCCGACTGGTACTTCACGGCGCACCCGCCGATCATGCACGACCTGCACGAGGCGCAGGCGCTCATGTACACCTATAGCGGTGGGGCGCCGCAGAATCCGAATCTGGATCCCATCCTGTTCGCCGAACTTCCGTGGTTCTCCAACTTCGAGCTGGCGCAGATGACGAAGTGGGGAATGCCCGGCGTGTATACGCACGCGTTCATGGACGGATGGTCTCCGGGTTATCTCGGATCGGTCGCTTACAACCACAACGGCATGATGCGCATGTACGAGACGCAGTCGGGTCGCGAGGGTGGCGCCGGCGGCCGGGGCGCAGGGCAAGGCGGACGTGGAGTCGATCCGGCCACTCCCGCGGAACCCGGACGTGGCGCGCGAGGCGGTGAGGCTCAGACCGCGACTGACGCAGCCAGTGCTGATACAGGCGCGCGGGGACGCGGCCCGAGTGTTCCAACCGGGCGTGGCGGCGGTCAACCGCGCGAGTGGTATCGCGGTCTCCCGGTCCCGCCGGGTGCTGTCGCGACTTTCTCGCGCCGCAACAATACGAACTACATGGAGACGGGCGTTCTCAGCGCGCTCCAGCTCACCGCATCTTTCCCGAATCTCGTCGTCGAAAACTTCTACCAGAAGACGAAGAACTCGATCGAATCAGGAAAGAAAGATGCGCCATACGGTTTCGTCATTCCGCAGCAGCGAGACATGACCCGCGCCGCCGAACTCGTCAACATCCTGCGACTGCAACGCATCGAGGTCGGTCTCTCGACCGGACAGATCAATCTCGCCGATGCGACGTTTCCTGCCGGTTCCTACGTGATCAAACGCGATCAGCCGTACGGGCGGCTCGCGAAGAACCTTCTCGAGAAGCAACGCTATCCCGATCCCGAATTGCGAACCTACGATGACAGCGGCTGGACGATGGGACTGGCGATGATGGTCGACGTGAAGGAAGTGAACGACAAAGCCATTCTGGATGTGACCACGACACCGGTCGAGACCGCGATCGTCAAGGGCAAGGTGACGGGAAATGGAACCGCGGCACTTGCTGTTGCCCACCTGGGTTCGACCAACATGATCGCGCTTCGTTACAAACTTCGAAACGCGTCGGTGAAGATCGCGGAGAAAGCGTTCACCTCCGATGGCATGGAGTTCCCGGCGGGCTCATTCGTGATTGTCGCCCCGGGTGAGATGGCGGCATCTCGCAACACAATCGAACAGCTTGGCCTGACCGGTGCCGCCGTCGGATCGACGCCGTCAGTCGCCATGCACGACGCCGATGTGCCACGCATTGCCATGTATTCGTCCTGGTCGGGCAACGACACGCAGGAAATCGGCTGGGTACGATTTACCTTCGACAAGTTCGGTATTCCCTACGACCTCATTTACAAGGAGCGACTGCGAAAAGGCAATCTGCGCGCCGACTACGACGTGCTGTTGATGCCGAATCAGAATGTGTCACGCCAGTCGGTGTTTCAGCCGTCGGCGGCGCGCGCGGTTCCGTATCTCAAGGATACGAAATACAAGTTCCTCGGAATGTACGGCGAATCACCCGACATCACCGGCGGCATGGGTGGCGAAGGCGTTGACGCGGTTGCGAAATTTCTCGACGCGGGCGGCACGCTCATCGCGATGGGGAATGCGGTGAGATTCGCGACCGAGCTGGGGTTGGCACGCACGGTCGACGCGTCGGCGACGACGTCGCGCGACTTTTACGCGCCTCGCCCGCTGGTCAACGCGGAAGTGCTCCGGCCCGATCATCCGGTCTTTTACGGATACCCGGATCGCCTGGTGCCGACCAAGTATCAGAACGGTCCGCTTCTCACCGTCGCCACGCCCGATCAACCCGCGGTGCTCGCTCGCTACGTGGGCGGTGACAGCGCGGTCCTGAGTGGCCTGATGAAAGGAGCCGACGAGATCCGGCAACGCCCCATGGTCGTTGACATTGCGGGCGGCTACACAGGCAAAGGGCGCGTGATCCTGTTTGCCAATAACCCGATCTACCGGTGGCAGAATCACGGCGAGTTCAACATGGTCTTCAATGCGTTGATGAACTGGAATGATGCCGGCTCTGTGAGTCGGCCCGCCGCTGCGACTACGGCGGCGGGGAGTCGGTGACGTATCGGGATCCGCTTGGGTGAATCCGGGATCCGGGATCCGGCTCCTGGACCCGGATTTCGGCATGTCCTATTCTGAAGCACTGCCATTTGACAGCGTCTGAACGGGGCGTATATTCACAAGAACGCCTAAGGCGCCGGATACGGCGCCGCGGGGGAACCACCGGCGCGCATAATGCGCGCTAAGGGGCGAATCCTCTGAAGTCAGAGGAAGAGGACTTCCAACCTCGAGCCCGTCAGCTAACCCCGCCGGCTCATTGGAGGCCCTCCGTGTCGTCGTTTGCCAACCCCCGTACAACATTGACTGACCTTGAATTGTCCAACCACGTACAGCGCGGAGCGATGGTTGCCGCGCTCATCGTGCTGCTCGGCATCGGCGCGATCATCTGGCTGCTTGGTGCGTCGAACCCGTTTACGCCCGCCGGCTACGTCGGCTATCTGACGAAAGGGGCGGTCATCGGCCGGTCGCGCTTCTACGGCGTCCAGCGCGGCCCGACGTCTGCCGGCCGGACCTGGCTGCTCGAAGTCACAACGTCAGCATCACGCCCTACACCTATACGGAGGACTTCTCGCGCGATGAAGCCGTCTTGAGCCGCGACAACCTGAAAATCGAGTTCCGCGTGCACACCGTGTGGCACGTCGACGATACGATGATCCCACTCTTCATGGACCGCTTCAGCACGACGGTCGGACGTTCGACACTCGAAAAAGATCCCGACGCGATTGTGAAAACCGCGTACGGGAATTTCGTCCGCGAACCGCTGCGCACGTTCGCCCGGGACGAGGTGCAGCGTCGCAACGGTCTCGAAGTGAAAGATGCGTTGATTACGATCGGCGATGCGGTCCTGGCGCGCATTCAGCGGTACGCCGCCGGCAGTCCGTTCATCATCAGCAGCGTCGTTGTTGGCAACGTGCAGTATCCGGAGGAAGTCGCGACAGCGGTTTCGCGGAAGCTGGCGGCGACGCAGGAGCTGCAGCGCAAGGACACCGAGATTGAAATCGAGCGCAAGGAACGCACGAAGCGCGAGGTCCAGGCGCAGGGCATCGCCAATGCCATGCAGATCATCCGCGGTCAACTCAGCGCCATGTACATCCAGCACGAGGCCATCGAAGCGCAGAAGATGATGGTGAATTCACCGAACCACACGGTCGTCTACATCCCCGTGGGGCCGATGGGCGTGCCGCTGACAGGAACGTTCAGCGCGACGGAGCCGAGGGGGCCTTCGGCGGCGCTGAAGTAAGCAAAGGGAAAAGCTCCCTTTTCCCTTTTTAGAATACGACCCATGCGCCTCGCGCATGGGGAGGACAGAAGCAGAATGCATGGATGGCATCTGTAGATTCCGTTTTGAGATGGAGGCGGAGTATCGGATAACACGTGTGTGAAGATGCCAGGTTTGCCCCCAGCGCAGGGACTGTACGACCCCGCTCACGAGCATGATGCGTGCGGCGTCGGCTTCGTCGTGCACGTCAAAGGCCAGCGCTCCCACTCGATTGTCGAGCAGGCGCTCAAGGTCCTGATTAATCTGCTTCATCGCGGCGCCTGCGGCTGCGAGGCCAACACCGGGGACGGCGCCGGCATCCTCATCCAGATGCCGGACCGATTCCTCCGGCGCGAAGCGTCACGCCTCGGCTTTACGCTGCCGCCCGAGCGGCACTACGGCGCCGGGTTGGTGTTCCTGCCGAAGGATCCGGCGTGGCGGGCGCGCATCGAGGCGCGGTTCGAAGAAATCATCGTCGAGGAAGGTCAGCAGGTTCTGGGCTGGCGCGACGTGCCGACCGACGATTCGTCAGTCGGTCCGAGTGCGGTTGCCGTTGAGCCGTGCTTCCGGCAGCTGTTCATCGGTCGCGGGCCGGCGTTCGACGGCCTGCGGGCGGGTACAGAAACGGATCTTCGGTTCGAACGGAAGCTTTATGTGATCCGGAAGCGGATCGAGCACGCGGTCGACGGAATGGGTTTGCCGGATCGGTCGTCGTTCTACGTGCCCAGCCTGTCGTCCAAGACGATCATCTACAAGGGGATGCTGACGGCGACGCAGATCGCGCCGATGTTCCCCGACCTCGCGGATCCGGATGTCGAATCGGCGCTCGCGCTGGTGCACCAGCGGTTCAGTACGAACACCTTCCCGTCGTGGCCGCTCGCACACCCCTATCGCTTCATCGCGCACAACGGCGAAATCAACACGCTCCGCGGCAACATCAATTGGATGAAAGCGCGTGAAGCGCTGCTCGAATCGGATGTGCTCGGCGAGGATCTGAAGAAGGTTCTGCCGATCATTCGCGAAGGCGGAAGTGATACCGCCACGTTCGACAACGTGCTCGAGTTCCTGGTTATGGCCGGGCGGTCGCTGCCGCACGCCGTGCTGATGATGATTCCCGAGCCGTGGCAGAACCACGAGGGGATGACCGAGGAGCTTCGCGCGTTCTACGAATACCACTCGTCGTTGATGGAGCCCTGGGACGGTCCGGCATCGATCGCGTTCACCGACGGAACCGTGATCGGCGCCGTACTCGATCGCAACGGTCTGCGGCCATCGCGCTATTGGGTGACCAAAGACGATCTCGTCATCATGGCATCGGAAGTCGGTGTCCTCGACATCGCCCCGGAGAACATCGTCGTCAAGGAGCGCCTCCATCCGGGCCGCATTTTCCTGGTCGACACCGAACAGGGCCGGATCATCGCCGACGAGGAGATCAAATCCGACCTGGCGCTCGCCCGTCCGTACGAGGACTGGTTGCGCGAGAACTTGATCGCGATCGAAGACGTGCCGCCGGCACCGTATCTGCCGCCGCCCGACCACGACACCGTCGTCCGACGTCAACGGGCGTTTGGCTACACGCAGGAAGATCTGCGCATCGTGCTCGGTCCGATGGCGACGGGAGCGGAAGAGCCAATCGGCTCGATGGGTACCGATACACCGCTCGCCGTATTGTCCGAACGACCGCGGCTGTTGTACGACTACTTCAAGCAGTTGTTCGCGCAGGTGACCAATCCTCCGCTCGATGCGATTCGCGAAGAACTGGTCACGTCGATGGCGTCGACAATTGGGCCCGAGCGCAATCTGCTCAAGCCCGAACCTGAATCATGTCGGCAGATCGGCATCCCCGATCCGGTGATCGACAACGACCAGATGGCGAAGATTCGCCACATTCAGACCGCGGGGTTCCGATCGATCACGCTGCAGATGCTCTACCGGCCGGAGGAAGGGGGCGCGGGGCTCGCGACCGCGCTCGAGCAGTTGTGTCTGCAGGCAAGCCAGGCGGTGAAGGCCGGGCACAATATCCTGATTCTTTCAGACCGCGGTGTCAGCCGTGAACTGGCGCCGATTCCGAGCCTGCTGGCGACGGCCGGTGTGCACCACCACCTCGTGCGCGAAGGCGCGCGCACACGCTGCGCGCTGGTGCTCGAGTCGGGCGACGCTCGCGAAGTCCATCATGTCGCCCTCCTGATTGGATACGGCGCCGGCGCGGTAAACCCGTACCTTGCGTTCGAAAGTCTCGATGACCTGATTCGGCAGGGCGCGCTCCAGGACATCACTCATGCGCGTGCGGTGTCGCGGTACATCAAAGGTCTCAACAAGGGAATCCTCAAGGTGATGTCGAAGATGGGGATCTCGACGCTGCAGAGTTACTGCGGTGCGCAGATCTTCGAAGCGATCGGCCTGGATCAGTCGTTTGTCGATCGCTACTTCACGTGGACGGCATCGCGCGTCGGTGGCGTCGGGATCGACGTCATCGCCGAGGAAGTACGGCAGCGGCACGAGCGGGCGTTTCCCACCCGCTCCGGCGCGCCATCGGATCTCGATACTGGCGGCGAATACCAGTGGCGTCGTGACGGCGAACACCACCTTTTCAATCCGGAAACGGTGTTCAAGCTCCAGCACGCGACGCGCTCCGGGCAATACGGCGTCTATCGCGAGTACACGAAGCTGGTGAACGATCAAAGCCGCAAGCTCGGGACGCTGCGCGGGCTTCTCGACTTCAAGGCGGGCACGGCGGTTCCGCTCGAAGAGGTCGAACCGGTCGAATCGATCGTCAAACGCTTCTCGACCGGAGCCATGTCGTACGGTTCGATCAGTCAGGAAGCGCACGAGACGCTCGCCATCGCGATGAACCGGCTTGGGGGCAAGTCGAACACCGGCGAAGGCGGTGAGGATCCGGCCCGGTATCGTCGTGATGCGAATGGCGACTGGCGGCGCAGCGCGATTAAGCAGGTGGCGTCGGCGCGATTCGGCGTGACCAGCGAGTATCTGGTCAATGCCGACGACCTGCAGATCAAGATGGCCCAGGGGGCAAAGCCCGGCGAAGGCGGGCAATTGCCTGGCCACAAGGTGTATCCGTGGATCGCGAAGGTGCGGCACTCGACGCCGGGTGTCACTCTGCTCTCACCGCCGCCGCATCACGACATCTACTCGATTGAAGATCTCGCGCAGCTGATTTTCGATCTGAAGAACTCGAACCCGGTGGCGCGCATCCACGTGAAGCTGGTGGCCGAGGTCGGGGTCGGCACGATCGCCGCCGGCGTCGCCAAGGCGCACGCCGACGTCGTCCTGATCTCCGGTCATGACGGTGGCACGGGCGCCTCGCCGCTCACCGCAATCAAACACAGCGGCATTCCGTGGGAACTGGGCCTGGCCGAGACGCAGCAGGTTCTGATGTTGAACAACCTGCGCGACCGGATCGTCGTTCAGGTCGACGGGCAGTTGAAGACCGGCCGCGATGTGGTGATTGCGGCACTGCTCGGAGCCGAGGAATTTGGTTTTGCGACGGCGCCGCTCGTGGTGTCGGGCTGCATCATGATGCGCGTCTGTCACCTGAACACGTGTCCAGTGGGTGTCGCGACGCAGGATCCCGAGCTGCGCAAGAAGTTCTCAGGCAAGCCGGAGTTCGTCGAAAACTTCTTCCGTTTCCTTGCCGAGGAAGTACGCGAACTGATGGCGGAACTCGGATTCCGCACCATCGACGAAATGGTCGGTCGTGTCGATCGACTCGACATGAAACCGGCCGTCGATCACTGGAAAGCTTCAGGCGTCGATCTCTCGAATGTCCTTCGCGCGCCGGCTGTGGCTGCCGACGCGGTGCGACACCAGACGCGCAGCCAGGATCACGGTCTGGACGACATTCTCGATCGACAGATCATCGCGGCCGCGTGGCCGGCTGTCGAGGGCAAGCGTTCGGTGTCGCTCTCGTTCCCGATCCGCAACCGGAACCGGGCCACGGGGACGATGCTTGGTTATGAGATCACGCGCCGGCATGGTGGAGCCGGTCTGGCCGACGACACGATCACACTGCAGTTTACCGGTTCGGCGGGGCAAAGCTTTGGTGCGTTCGTTCCCCGCGGCGTGACGCTCCGGCTCGACGGCGACGCGAACGATTATTGCGGCAAGGGACTGTCGGGCGGCCGGTTGATCGTCTATCCGCCAAACGCGTCAACGTTCCCGGCCGAGAAAAACGTCATCATCGGCAATGTCGCGTTGTATGGCGCGACCAGCGGTGAAGCATACATTCGTGGCGTCGCCGGCGAGCGCTTCGCGGTCCGCAACAGCGGCGCGCACGCAGTTGTCGAGGGGGTCGGCGATCACGGGTGCGAATACATGACCGGCGGTCGCGTGCTGGTGCTCGGCAGGACCGGGCGTAACTTCGCGGCCGGCATGAGCGGCGGTATCGCCTATGTCGTCGACGATGACGGATTGTTTGCCCGGCGATGCAATCGCGGGATGGTTGATATCGAGTCGCTCGAAGAGGACGAGGACATCGATTTCGTCCGATCGATGATCGGCCGGCATGCGGCGATCACCGGCAGCGTTCGCGCGGCGTATTTGTTGACCGTCTGGAGCTCGACCGCGGCGCGCATCATCAAAGTCGTGCCGCGTGATTACAAGCGGATCCTGATGGCCGAGGCGCGAGCTCGATCGGAAAACCGCGAGCCGGCATTCACTGAACTGGTGGCGGTGGCGCGTGGGTAAGCCAACCGGGTTCATCGAGATCCGTCGCAGCAAGCCGCACGCGCGTCCGATCGAGTTACGCGTGCGCGACTGGCAGGAGGTCTATCTGCCGGACTCGGAGGCCGAGGTGCAGCAGCAGGGGGCACGCTGCATGGATTGCGGCATCCCGTTCTGCCATCAAGGGTGTCCGCTCGGCAATCTGATCCCCGAGTGGAACGACCTGGTGTATCGCGATCGGTGGCAGACGGCGATCGAGCGCCTGCACGCCACCAACAACTTTCCTGAGTTCACCGGACGGCTGTGTCCCGCCCCATGCGAGGGATCGTGCGTGCTCGGGATCAACGATGACCCGGTGTCGATCAAGCACATCGAGGTGTCGATCGTCGACCGCGCGTTCGAAGAAGGCTGGATTCGCGCCCAGCCGCCGGCGTCGAGGACCGGTCGAACGGTCGCCGTCGTTGGTTCAGGCCCCGCCGGGCTCGCCGCGGCCGACCAACTGAATCGCGCCGGGCACCTGGTGACCGTGTTCGAGCGGGCGGACCGTATCGGCGGTCTCCTGCGATACGGCATTCCGGAATTCAAGCTGGAAAAACGCTGGCTCGATCGCCGCCTGGCGCTGATGGCGCAGGAAGGGGTGGTCTTCCGGGCAGGTTTGAACATCGGCGTCGATGTTCCAATCGCGGCATTGAAGCGCGACTTCGATGCCATCGTGCTGTGCGGCGGCGCGACGGCGGCACGCGATCTTGCGATTCCCGGACGTAGTCTCGGAGGCATTCACTTCGCAGTTGACTACCTGACGCAGCAGAATCGGCTCTGCGAAGGGGATACGGTTGCCGCCGCCGAGCGGATCACGGCCGAAGGCAAGCATGTCGTCATTATTGGCGGTGGCGACACCGGAGCTGACTGCCTCGGGACCGCGCACCGGCAGGGCGCAGCATCCGTCGTTCAGTTCGAATTGCTGCCGCGTCCTCCCGAGACGCGCGCGGCTGATAATCCATGGCCACTGTGGCCAACCATCTTCCGGACATCCGCCGCGCACGAGGAAGGTGGGGAACGTGTCTACTCCGTCTCGACCGAGCGGTTTATCGATAACGGCGAGGGACAGGTCTCGGCGCTGCAGGGTGTTCGTGTCGAGATGTCGCGCGATGGCGGACGCGTGCGATTCCTGCCGCAGCCCGACACCCGGTTCGAACTGAAGGCCGATCTCGTGTTGCTGGCGATGGGCTTTCTTGGCCCCGAGCAGGGCAGTCTGCTGTCGACTCTCGGTGTGACGATCACTGATCGCGGCAATGTCTGGCGCGACGAGAACTGGATGACGAGCGAGCGCGGTGTCTTCGTCGCCGGCGACATGCAGCGCGGACAGTCGCTGATCGTCTGGGCGATTGCCGATGGCCGTAGCGCTGCCCGCGGTGTCGACTCGTACCTGATGGGCTCGTCGAGTCTGCCTGCGGCGGTCGCGTAACGGCGAAGTATAAAACGAACAATTTTGTCGTAATCGACCCTTCCAATCAAAGTTGTCGGATCCGACAGAAAGATCGGTGTCCCGGCGGCTCCATCGGCAGATTATGAGGACTTTCCCCGGTCTTGCTGCGGACGGCCTGACATTGTTGCACCTTTTGTAAGTAACCAGACCGCTCAGGTCAGCTCCCTTAAATCTACATTATTGTCGCCTGGTGCCGTCGCTGCGCGTGATTTGTTGGTTTTGGCGCGACCCCCGATCGATCGGCAATCCGAGCAGATCACTGATTTATTCGAATGAATTTGCAGCTTTTTGCGAATTCGCCGGCCATGCGCACTTTGGCGTTCACCTTGCTCAGGTCACGTCCAGAGCGACTGTTGAAACGGCCGCCTCACGGAGCGGCAGATTAAAGGAGCAACATGAAAAGGATCGGAGTCATTGCCGCAAGCGTTTGCCTGATGGCGTCACTCACTGCACCAGCGATGGCGCAGACCAGCAATGCTGCCCCCGCGGCGGCCGCAACGTCGGCGACAGCGGCAGCGCCTGCCCCTGCCGAGGCGGCGGCGCCCGCCAAGATCTACACCGTCACGACTGGGCTGGATTTCGCCTCCGCCTATGTCTTCCGCGGCATCCACCAGGAATCCGGCGGCGCGATCGGCCAGCCGTACGCCGATATCGCGTTCGGCCTCAAGCACGGCATTACCCTCGATGTCGGCACCTGGAACAGCATTCACTCGACCGCCGATGTCGGCAACTGGTACGAGAGCGATTACTTCGGGTCGGTGACGTTCACCGCCGGGAAGCTCAAGCCCGGACTTCTCTATACCTCTTACACAAGCCCCGCCGATCGGTTTGCGACGGTGCAGGAACTGGCCGGGACGCTGGTTGTCGACGACAGCACGAGTCCGTTCCCCCTGGCTCCCAAGATCGTGCTCGCCTTCGAACTGGGCGATGGACAGGCGGATGGCGGCTTGAACAAGGGGACCTATCTCGAGCTTGGCGTGAAGCCTGGAATCAAGCTCGCTCCGAAAGCCACCTTGTATGTGCCGGTCAAGACAGGTTTGAGTCTGAACCACTATTACGAGGGCCCGACCGGCGACAACACCTTCGGCTACTTCGATCTTGGCGCGCTGTTGAGCGTGCCGGTGGCCTCGGGGAAGAGCGGAGCACTCGAAATTCATGGCGGCGTCGACTTTCTCTGGCTGGGCGACAACATGAAGCTGTTGAACAGCGGCGACGGCTTCAAGCCGGTGTCGCTCATTGGCCTGACGTTCACTTACTGAACGAACCTCGTGCAGTGCTCCGCTCGCAGGGCGGGGTCTTTAGACCCCGCCCAACACGTGACGCCGCATCGCGCCAAACACAATTGAGATAGGCTTTGCACAACCAGGAGGCAGTACCACTCGAGGCAATGACCGGCCGGTCGGATACTCACGCAGCCGAATCGAAAGAGAGTGCTGCCGTGCGCCTGGCGACGGCCCGGGAGGAGTACGTGCAACTGGCGCGACAGGGGCGGGCGGGTCGCGACGCTGCCTCGCGCTACGCGTTTCAGATGGACCGAGTGGTGCAGACGATCGTCCACGCGGCCCGCGATCGAACATCGACTCCGTTCGTTGTCTGCGCGGTTGGCGGCTACGGACGCCGCGCGCTCTGCCTCCATTCCGACGTCGATCTCTTGATTGGTTTTGACGGCGCGATTGCTGGCCCAGAGGAACACTTCGTCAAGGCGGTGCTGCAGCCGCTCTGGGATCTGCGCCTCGAACTCGGGCAGCACGTCCGCGAGATCGGCGACTTTGCCGAACCGGACCTGACCAATCCGGAATTCCTCCTCAGCCTTCTCGATCTTCGATTCCTCGCCGGCGACGAGTCTCTGTACGATCGCATTGCCAACCGCGCGGGGTCACAGGTGCCGGCGATCATCGAGCCGTTGCTGGCAATGGTGGCCGAACGTCACCACCAGTTCAACGACACGCTCTATCAGCTCGAGCCCGATATCAAACAGGCTCCCGGCGGCCTTCGCGACATCGCGGTAACCAGGCATCTTCGCCGGATGGCGCCCGACGCCTTCACCAACGGACGCGACACCGACGCCGATCGAGTTGCCGACGCGGAGGACTTCCTCCTTCGTATTCGTTCGATTCTGCACTGGCTTGGCGGTCGCGACGTCAACCTGCTGACGCACGAACTGCAGGAAAAGGTCGCCGACGCGATGGGATCGGCGGGGTCGCATCCGCACAGTCGCGTCGAGGCGCTGATGGGGGAGTATTTTCTCCGCGCGCGCGTCGTCACGCGAGCGCTCGCATCGACGCAGAAGGCGATGCACCCGCGGCCTCAGGGAGCACTCAGGCGGATCGGCAAGCAGTTCGAGATCACGGTCGACGGCGTGCAGTTCGCCAATCCGGAACGGGCGATGCAGCAACCGTCGCTCTGGCTCGAGGCCTTCAGAATCGCGCTCGAATATCAGTGTCCGGTTTCCGAATCGTCGCTCACCCTGATCGAGCAGAACCTGAATCGCTGTTCCGCGGATGATTTCGTCGCGACCGAAGGCGATCGTCTTCAGCTGCGCCGTCTGCTCACCCCGCGGGTTGGTCTCTACGATCGGCTGTCGGAGATGCACGACTGCGGCCTGCTCAATCGAATCTTCCCGGAATTCGCCAAGATTCAATGCCGCGTCGTCCGCGACTTCTATCACAAGTACACCGTCGACGAGCATTCGCTGCTGGCGATCCGCGGCGTTGAATCACTGCTCGATCCGTCGAACGCGAGTCGCCGCCGCTTCGGCTCGATTCTCCAGGAGCTGCACGCGCCGGAGCTGCTCACGCTGGCCTTGCTCTTTCATGATGTCGGCAAGTGGCGCGAGGCGGATCACGCGCAGGAAAGCGTGCGGCTCGCACAGAGCGTCCTCGATCGCCTCGAGCTCCCTGACGATGAACGCGCGACGGTCGAATTCCTGATCCGGGAGCATCTCCAGATGTCGCAGGTGGCGTTCCGGCGTGACGCGGAAGATCCGCAGGTCGCCGCCCGCTTTGCCGAACTCGTCGGAACCGAGGAGCAACTCAAGCTGCTCTGCCTCATGACGCTCGCTGATGTCGGTGCCGTGTCGCCCGACACGTTGACGCCGTGGAAAGAAGAGCTCCTGTGGCGGGTCTATGTCGAGGCGTACAATCGGTTGACGCTCGGTTACGCCGATCACCTTCTGGAAGGCGACCACCCGGCGCTCTCGGTATTGATTGCCGGGCGGCCGTCCGACATCTCCGAAGCGGAACTGGTCAGCTTCCTCGAAGGCCTGCCGCGCCGCTATCTCTCGACGTTTGGTCTCGGTGCCGTGTACCGCCACGTGCGTCTTGCCCGCAACATTCAACCGGATCAGATTCACACGTTTCTCGAGAACCACGACGAGGTCTGGGAACTGACGCTGGTCACGCTCGACAAGCCGTTCCTGTTTTCGAACGTGTCTGGTGTGCTCTCGTATTTCGGCATGGACATCCTCCGAGGTCAGGCGATGACCACGCCGGACGGCCTGGTCCTCGACGTCTTCGAGTTCTCCGACGAGGAAGGATTTCTCAAACAGAACGCGGCCGCCAGCTCGGAGATCTCCGCCATGCTCGCGCAGGTCGTGGCCGGGTCGGTCGATGTCACGTCGCTTCTCAAGGGCCGCGAGCGCAGCCTGCTGAATCGGCGCCGTGTGCGCCGGCCGCCGGTCATTCATTTCGACAACGAGCACTCGCGCAAATTCACGGTGCTCGAGATCATCGCCGACGATGCGCCGGGACTGCTCCATCGGATTACGCGGGTGTTGTCGGGCCAGGGCTGCGATCTGCATCTCGCGCTGATTGCCACCGAAGGCAAGCGCGCCATCGATGTCCTGCATGTCACCTGCGCGGGCGGAAAGTTGAGCGACGACTCACAGGATTCGATCGCGCGCGAACTCGAAACGGTGCTGGAGGTTGGCGACTGATGCCGCACCATCCATCGGACTGCTCCTTCGTGTTACTTTGTGCCCCGGTCAAGTTGGATGGAGGGAATGAATGAAACTGATCAAGAGTATCGTGCGCCCACACAAGGTGGACGATGTCCGCGAGGCGCTCGAGAAACTCAGCATCGCGGGGATGACGGTGACCGACGTGCGCGGCCACGGCCGCCAGAAAGGTCACACGGCCGTTTACCGCGGCAAGGAATACAGCGTCAGTCTGCTGCCGAAAGTGGAGATTGAAGTCGTCGTCGCCGACAACGTGGTCGAGGACGTCATCGAAGCGATCATGGCGGCGGCCCGGACCGGCGAAATCGGCGACGGCCGGGTGTTCGTTCTGCCGGTGGAACAAAGCTACAACATCCGCACCGGCGCTCGCGAAACCAGTTAATCGGCGTCCCGGCAGCCGGGCACGCTTTTCAGGAGGCACATGGCACGAGGACGCATGGCGTTGGCGATCCCCAAGACCCTGGTAGCAACAGCGGCGGTGCTGGTCGGCGTTCCTGGAGTCGCTGCGGCGCAGGGCGCGGCGCCGCCGACGATCAACCAGGCGGATACGGCGTGGATGCTCGTGGCCACGGCGCTCGTCCTGTTGATGACGCCTGCGCTCGCGTTCTTTTACGGCGGCCTCGTGCGTGCGAAGAACGCGCTCAACACGATGATGATGAGTTTCGTCGCCCTCGGATTCGTCGGTGTGTTCTGGGCGCTCATCGGGTACTCGCTCGCGTTCTCAACCGGCGGCGCCTGGATCGGCGATTTGTCCAACGTGTTTCTGCGCGGCGTCGGGCTCGAACCAAAGGGAACCATCCCGCACGTCCTCTTCATGGCCTACCAGGGCACGTTTTGCATCATCACGGCTGCATTGATTTCCGGATCGATCGTCGAACGGATGCGCTTCTCGGTGTACGTCTTGTTCATCACGCTGTGGGCGATTCTGGTTTACAGCCCGATTGCGCACTGGGTCTGGGGCGGCGGCTGGCTGGCGACGTGGGGAGCGCTCGACTTCGCAGGCGGCACGGTCGTCCACGTGAACGCCGCGATCGCGGCGTTCGTTGCCGCAATTGTCGTCGGCAAGCGGCAGGAATACCCGTCGTCATCGCTGCTTCCGCACAGCGTGCCGTTGACGCTGCTTGGTGCCGGCCTGCTTTGGTTCGGCTGGTTCGGATTCAATGCAGGAAGCGCGCTGGCCGCCAGTCCGATCGCCGGGCTCGCGTTTGTGACGACGATGCTCGCGCCGGCCGCGACGCTGCTGGTCTGGACGTTTCTCGATGCCGCGAAATCGCGCAAGCCGACGGCTGTCGGGGCTGCGACGGCGATTGTCGTTGGTCTGGTCGCCGTGACGCCGGCGGCTGGCTTCATCAGCCCGATGAGCGCCATTGCGCTCGGCGCCATCGCGGCGGTTCCGAGTTATCTGGCTCTGACGATTCGTGCGAAGACGGCCCTCGACGATTCACTCGACGTCGTCGCCGCGCACGGCGTCGGCGGCACCGTTGGCGCGCTGCTCACGGGTGTTTTCGCGGCGAAGAGCTGGAATGGTCTGCAGGATGGCGTGCTGGCCGGTAATCCCAAGCAACTGCTGATTCAGGCGACCGCCGTTGGCGCCGTCATCGTCTATAGTGGTCTGGTCAGCTTCATCATTCTCAAAGTGATCAGTCTCGTCACGCCGCTGCGCGCCACCTCACAGGACGAGACGCTTGGCCTCGATATCAGTCTGCATGGGGAAGAAGCTTACCTGCATGACTGAAAATGCAGTTCGCTGAATTTGTCGGACGGGTCTTTAGGCCCGTCCGCAATCGGGCATTGGAATCATCACCGAACTCCACTCAGCGTCTCCGGGCTGAGATCGACATTCAGTAAGTCTCCGATTCGATCGACGGTAATGTCCGCAGCCGGATAGGTGCGAACGACTTCGGGATCGGTCGCGTAATGTCCCTGCCGCGGAAACACCGTCGTCACCCGCTTTCCCCACCATGATTTGAAGGCGGCGAGCAGACGCAGTTTGTCATCGACCATGACGTAGTGGTCAGCGGGAAATCTGCGTTCGACCTCCTCGAGCTCGAGTTCCTTGTGGACGTAGATGAGCACCTGGCCCTCGACAGCCTCATGCAACCCTGACCGCTCGATCTTGCGCGGCTGAAACACGATGTCGCCGTCGCTCAGAATGACCACCGGTCCCCACGCCTTCAGACGATCGATCACATCCAGAGAATTCGGGAACAGACGGTTGGCGAACGGATAGTTGATGAGAAACGACGACGCCCGGAGGATGCTCAAGTCGTGCGGCCTTGCGGCGCGATACGCCTGGAGCGCTCCGAGGTAATCGGCATAGCCCAGCTCAGCACGTAGTTTGTTGAAGAACGTCCAGTAGTGTTGCTGCATGTCGTGACCGACCGTCTGATCCAGATGGCGCATCAGGTCGGCGACCACCCGGTCGTTGTCGAGCAGCGTGTTATCGACGTCGATTAGGTACACGACACGTGACTGCATCCATCAACATTAACAGTTCAGACGGGGTATGATGACGCGGACCGGAGACGAACCGATGCGCAATGTGTTGACTTCTCGGATCTGGATCGGAGCGGCCGTTCTGGCATTGACGACCGCAACGATTATTGACGCCCAGGGGCCAACTCCCCCCGCAGGTGGACGAGGTGGCCAACAACCAACAACTCCTCCGGCTGGCGGCGGGCGCGCTCGTGGGGGCGTGATGGGTGCAGGTCCCGGCGATGCCCCTTACGTCGACGCCGCGCTGGCCGACAAAGGGAAAGCCACCTGGGCTGCGGAGTGCATCAACTGTCACGGCACACAAGCGCGCGGCACCGACAACGGGCCGAACCTGACGCGCTCGCTCGTCGTGCTGCGCGATCGGTACGGCAGCGAGCTTGGGCCATTTTTGAAAAAGGGCCACAAGATGCAAAGCGGCGGCTCCGCCACGGCGCTCGCCGACGACCAGATCGTGAACCTCGCGCATTTCCTGCGGCAGCGGGTCAACGATTCGTTCCGTGGCTCACCGCTCTTCCAGGCGCAGAACGTCCTTACCGGTGAGGCAAAGGCGGGAGAGGCCTACTTCAAGGGCGAAGGCAAGTGCGCGACCTGTCATACCGCAACGGCACTGAACCTGGCGGGAATTGGCGGGCGTCTTGAGCCGATCGACATTCAACAACGATTTCTTTTCCCTGGCGGCGGCCGCGGTGGCGCGCGAGGCCGCGGCGGCCCGGCGTCATCAGCGAGTGCTGTGAAAGTCACAGTGACGCCGGCTTCCGGCGAATCGGTCACGGGCGTGCTGTTGCAGATGGACGATTTCAATGTCTCCTTACGCGACGCCTCCGGCGCGTATCGAACGTTCAAGCGCGGGCCGGGGATCAAGATTGTCAAAGACGATCCGTTGGCCGCGCATCATGCCCTGCTCGACACGATCACCGATAAGCAAATGCACGATGTCGTCGCCTATCTGGAGACCTTGAAATGAAACGCGTGACGTTTGTTGCCTGTGCTCTCGTATGCGCCACCGGTCTTCTCGTGACGGCACAGACGGGTCTCGATCCCGCCAAACTTCTCACGCCGCCGACCGACTCGTGGCCGAGCTACAACGGCGATTACACGGGCCGTCGCTTCAGCACGTTGACCAGGATCAACGACGGCAATATTGGTTCGCTCAGTCTGGGGTGGGTGTATCGATTGAATCCCGGTGCAGGCGGTAATCCGGGCAGCATCAAGGGAACGCCGCTGCAAGTGAACGGCGTCATCTATCTGACCGCTCCCGACCACGTCTGGGCTCTCGACGCCCGCACCGGCCGCGAAATGTGGCACTTCATCTGGCAGTCGAAGGGAGGCATTCACATCGGAAATCGCGGCGCTGCGATCTATCGCGACTGGCTCTATTTCGAGACGCCGGACTGCAACCTCGTGTCACTGAATATCAAGGATGGCTCCGAGCGGTGGCACAAATCGATCTGCGATCTCGATCAGTTCTATTACGGCTCGGTCGCGCCGATCATCGTCAAGAACATGGTGATGGTCGGCGTGAGCGGCGACGACCTCGATGTGCCCGGATACGCGCAGGCGCACGATCTCGAAACCGGCGAAATGAAGTGGCGCTGGTATGTCGTGCCGCAGAAGAAGGGTGAGCCCGGGTCGGAGAGCTGGCCCAACGAAGACGCGATGAAGCATGGCGGCGGCATGACGTGGCAGCCCTACACCTACGATCCAGAGCTGAATCAGATGTATGTCACCACTGGCAATCCGCAGCCGGTGATCGCGCACGCCAATCGTGCCGGGTCGAACCTGTTCACCGCCTCGATCGTGTCGCTCAATCCCGACACCGGCAAGATGAACTGGTACTTCCAGTCGTCGCCGCACGACACGCACGACTGGGACTCGACGCAGACGGCGGTGATCTTCGACGGCCAGATCAACGGTCAGCCGCGAAAGCTGATCGCGCAAGCCGCGCGCAACGGTCATTTCTTTGTCCTCGATCGCACGAATGGGCAGGCCATCGTTTCATCGGAGTACGTGAAGACCAACTGGTCGTCCGGCTACGACGAGAAGGGACAGCCGGTGCCGAACCCGAAGAAGCATCCGCAGCTTGACGGTGCACTCGTGTCGCCAAACCAGGGTGGCGCAGCCAACTGGCCGCCGCCCACATTCAGCCCGCAGACCGGACTCTTCTACGTCAATGCAACGCGCGCCTACAGCGTGTACTACATCTACGATCCGAGCGATAACCCGATGGGGTGGGGAGGCACCGATCGGGGCGGTTGGAGCGAAGCGATGTTGCAGGCAATCGACTACAAGACCGGTAAAGTCAAGTGGAGCCACAAGTGGGAAGGTGGAGCACGCGCCGGCCTTCTCAGTACTGCGGGGAATCTAGTCTTCAGCGGCGGTGCGTCCAACGATCTCGTCGCCCTGAATGCCACGACCGGAGAGGCGCTGTGGCATGCTGGTCTGAACGCATCGGTCAGTAACGGCGCAATTACTTACGAGCTGGATGGCAGTCAGTATGTGATGGTGGGTGCGGGCGACACGTTGTGGGCCTTCGTGATGAACGAACGGCAACCGGCGCGTAAGTAGGCGTGAGCAGATAAGCTTAGCTCTGCGGCGGTGGCCGAATACCGTCGAGTTCGTGGAGCAGGTGCACTTCGACTTCGGAAACGGTTGAGCCAACGCCCGCTGATCCGAACTCGAGCCGCCTGAACAGCCCTTGCCGAGGGTTCTCCACGGGGAGCGCACTCCGCAGTACGCGCTCGACGACGTCGATGTATGTCCGTCGACGGTCCAAAGTACGTTGGAAATCGACCTTTCGGCGCTCGAAAAAGGTCATAAGAGTGCAGGCTGCACATGCCATGCCTGCCATAGTTGAGGTAACAATGGCGCAGCCGGGATCCGTTAACCAAAGGGATGGAAATCACATGAGTGACCACTTCCAACGTGGACCAGAGCGGCGCAAGGTGCCGCGCGGCGGGCGTCGCGCAACTGACGTCGCGGGGCTTGCTCCCCTCGTGTTACTGCTCGGTCGTGGCGAGAGCGTGGTCGCGCAGGCCGAGGCCGTGCTGGCGCGATTGAAATTCGCCGTCACGACAACAGGCACCGTAGAAGAGGCACTCCGCATCATGGAGGGCATTCGCCCTGACGTGGTGGTGGCGGAGCCCGAGGGCGCATCGCGACTTCGCCTGGAGTGGCCCGAACATGTGCCCGTCGTCGAGATGAGTAGCGAGATGCGCTCCAATCCCGAGGCACTTGTTGAAGCGATCCGTAGCGCCATCCGCGCGAACCAGGTCGCAGAGTTTCCTAACAGGAGCGTGTAGCATCTGAGGCGAAGATCGTCGCCATGCTCGCACGGGTGTCCTGCATCGTCGCGATCGCGGCGGTTCAGACTCTGACGGCTTACTACGCAGCTGAACGTCCATTGCTGCCGCAAACGGAAACGGGCGAATGGGTCGCGCGGCAGGCTGACTTGCGCGACGTCGGTAAGGACGCCAGCTTTCAGTTGAAGATGAGACTGTCCGATCGTCAACAACGCGTGCGCGAACGCGAGCTGACGATTACGACTATGCGCGCGCCGTCGAGCGGCCCGAAATCCACTGCCGATGGCGACCGGATGCTCATTCGTTTCACCTATCCGAACGACATCAAGGGCACTGCGTTTCTGGTGTGGGAACATCCCGGCACCGAAGACGAACGGTTTCTGTATTTGCCTGCCCTTGGCCGGGTGCGTCGCATCACCGGTGCGGAAGCGCAGGACAACTTCGTCGGCAGCGATTTCACGTACGAGGACATCAGCGGACGCGAACTTGACGACTACACCTACACGATGGTGGACCGGAACGCCACGTGGTCGGGTCCAGAAGGCACAACGTTTCCTGCCTACCGCATCGAGTCGCGGGCGAAGGATTCGCAAGCGCGTTTTCCGCGCATCGTGTCGACGATCCGCAAGGACAACTTTGTCGTCGTTCATGCCGAAATCTACAATCGGCGCGACGAACGGCAGAAGGTGTACGAAGTTCGAAAGCTTGACCTGATTCAGTCGATCTGGACGTTGTCCGACGTCGCGATGACCGATGCCACCGCTAAGACCCATACCGACCTTGGTCTCACCCATGTCCGCTACAACATAGGGCTGAAGGACGGCGACTTCAGCCGGCGCGAACTCGAGGGGAAGTAAGGCTTGTTGGGTGCCCGGGGTGCCCGGGGTGCCCGGGGTGCCCGGGGTGCCCGGGGTGCCAGGGGTGCCAGGGGTGCCAGGGGTGCCCGGGCCCCGAGTGCGGCGTGAAGCGCGGGGTCTTCAGACTCCGCCCGAGAGGATTCCTCTCGACCGGTGTTTTAACAAATAGATGCCAGACGCCGACGTCCTCTTCACTGCGCACCGAGAAGGCGTGTTTCGCTATTTGTGCCGCATCGTCGGTTACGAAGACGCGCGCGAGCTGACCCAGGAGGTCTTCCTGCGGGTCACACGGACCACGGTACCGCAGACCGATGAAGGGGGCCGCCGCGCCTGGCTCTTTCGCATCGCGCGGAATCTCGCGCTGAACCATGTGCGGGACGATCGACGACGGGGTGAGACGGTCGAGATGGCTGAGGACCCGGCGTTTCCGCCCACACAAACGCTGACCGTCGCACTTCGCGAAGCCCTCGATCGCTTGAGCCCCGTCGATCGTGATGTTTTTCTGATGCGGGAAGTTGGCGGCTTGAGCTACGACGAAATCTCGTTTGCCTGCCAGTTGACCGCGGATGCCGTTCGATCGCGTCTTCACCGCGTGCGACAGCAACTCCGTGAGGCGCTCAGCAGCGGCGACGCGCATCGGAATCGATCCTGGAGATGAGTGATGGCTTTTGATGAAACGCCGGGAGACGAGTTGAACGAGGCGTCGTGTCTCGTTGTGGCCGCGTTGGCCGATGGCGAGCCGGTAGAACCAGATGCGTTGCGAGTGGCGCTCGACGATCCGGCTGTGCGCGAGTACCTCGTCGACCTGATCGCGTTGCGGCGATCGGTGGCGTCGATGGCGGAGTTGGTGCCAGTGCAGTGGCGCGAGCGCCGCTCGTTCCTGTCGCGCGCCGGCTGGATGGCCGCAGCCGCCGCGGTCGTCATCAGCCTCGCTGGCGGGTACGTGGTGGGTCAGCGAACCGTGCAAGCTGCGGCGGCGCCGAGCGTGGAAACGTTTGTGGACTTCAGCGGAAACGCGTCAGCGCCAAAACCCACCCGAGTCGTACGGCTTCGCCCTGGCGTGAACTGGACAGAGAAAGTTGAGGGGCAGTGAAATGATGATTCCAATTGCTCTGATGATGGCCGTCGCGCAGGTGGCAACCGGCGCTCAGCCGAAGCCGAGTGGCCCACCAATACTCCAGGTCGGGGTGTTTTCGATCGCACCGGATGGAAAACAGCAGGCGGCGGCTTACGAGACATCATTGGTGACCGAGTCAGTGCAGTACGTCGCGGGCTGTGTGATCGGCGGTGGGAATCGGCCGGTGCCTGAACGGGCGACTGACGCGTGGAGAGTGTCGGGCAAGGTCGAAAGAATGACCGACGATGAGGCGGTGGTCCGTGTCGACTGGCAACGTATTCGAACCGCCGGAGTCGGCGCGACGTCGCCTGGCGGCTCCATTCAGTTGACTCTTCATCCCGGCGATCGAGTGCCGCTTGACTCCGCGACGCCCCAGCCGGCCACTGCATGCGGCGCACGAACCGTGAGCTTCGAAGCGCGCTTCGAGCCTCGGCCAACCTGGATGGTCGGCGCCCGTGGCCCCTTAACCGAATCGCCCGAAGTGACCGTCATGTCTAACGGCGGCGGTCGGGGTGGAAGCGGCAGGGTCGCAGTCGGAGTCGGTAGTGGTCAAGGTGGCGGTGTGTCGGGTACCGGGGGAGCGGTTCGGGTGGAGAGCAGCGTCCGATCGAGCAACGTCGCCGAGCCAGCGGGCAACCAGGTCCGTGGTGATTACGACGTCGATCTCTTTCTGGTCCGAAGCGACAAAACCCATCCCGAACAGCCTGAATTCAATCTGCAAGGGCTTAGCCTGCGCAAAGTTGCTACCTCCGACTTCGCGTTCTCGCCTTTTACAGTCGACACGTCCGCGGGGCCGCTTGAGGTCCAGATCAGAGGATTGTTGCGAGTGACCGACGAGGCCGGATCGCCGCAACTGGTTTTCACGACGATACGCAGCATCCGGTCCTCATCGGCCGGCGCCGGTCGCGAGGCGACGAGTAGTTCCAGCGGAAGCAGCACGACGCGAAATCCGTTGCCGGGTCCAGGAGATGTGCTGTCGTTCGAGTTGCCACCGATTCGGGTGCCGAACAGCACGGCGACGCTGCCGGATCAGTATTCGGTGCGGGTACGGATTCGGTAAGTGTGTTGGCGCGGTCTTTAGACTCCGCCGTCGATCTGCAAGCGCTCCAATAATGACCGCATGTCTTGAGGCACCGGTGCTTCAACTACGAGTCGCTGCATCGAGACTGGATGCACGAAAGCAAGCCGCCATGCGTGCAGCGCCTGGCGCGGGAATCTGCCAAGCGCGTCGGAGACCTCAGCGTCGGTGATTCGCGACCAGCCATTGTTGCCGTACACCGGATCGCCAACGATTGGCCATCCGCGCGCCGCAAGGTGTGCGCGGATCTGATGGGTACGCCCGGTCACCAACCGGCATCGGAGGAGTGCGACACCGATGCGCGGCGCGCTGACCTGTGCGAGCCGCTCGAAGTGCGTGACGCTCGGTGCGCCGACCGCGTCCGAGGCGATCACTCGGCGACGGTCGTTCGGATCGCGACGCAAACGTAAATCGATCTTCCCTCGATTCGTCCTGACGCGGCCGTAGACGACAGCGAGATAGTCCTTTTCCGTTGCCGCGCGGGCCATCGTGCTCTGAAGTTTCGCGTGCAACACGGCGCTTTTTGCGACAAGCACGATACCCGACGTCAGCTTATCCAATCGGCCGACGATCGATGGGCGATCGAGCGTTTCCCAGCTGCGCGCATACCACGCAAGCGCGTTCAGCAGGGTTCCATCGCGTTGTGCGTGGGTCGGATGGACGACGATACCTGCCGGCTTGTTCAGCACAAGCAGGTGATCGTCTTCGAAAAGAATGTCGAGCGATGCGTCTTCAGGCTCGAGCGGGCGGCGGAGCGGCAGTGCCGCATCGGGAATATCGACCGTCAGCACGTCGCCGGCCGTGACTCGCGCCGCGGCACGGCGAACGGTCTGCCCGTTGATGCTGACGGTTCCATTGTCGATCCACGACTGCACCCGGGTGCGCGTGGCCGTCTCGAGGTTCGCCAGATGTCTGCGAAGCACGAGATCCAGCCGCGCCCCGTTGTCGCCGCGATCGCTCAGGAATCTGCGGATCCCCACGTCGGCGTATGGTATCCGCGTTATTCGGTCGCTATCGAATGAGTGCCTCCGGAATGAGTTTTCGTCTGATGTGATCCGGATCCCGTACCCGGATCCCTTAATATCTTCAGCCCTGCATGCCGCTGTGCCGGGCGCGACCGCTCGCCGGAGTCGACACGTTGACAGCCTCGGGGTCACGAGCGTTCGTTGCACGCTGACGCAGTCTGCGTTCTTCCTGGAGCGCGAGGTTCAAGCGTTCCGCGAGGCTCCCGAACGCGAGCGCAGCGCGACGAAGCGCGGCGTTCTCCTCGGTGAGCCGTGCGAGTTCCTCGCGGCAGTGCGAACAGTCATCAGCCATAAATACCGTCCTTTTCGAAGCTCGCGGACGTTCGAACGTGATGACATCCATACCGGTCATAACGAGTGCCGCCAGGGAACCGTACTGCGTCGGATCCGGGCGCACCTCCGCGGCCGAAAACATCCGGCGATGGTGTCTTTTCCTGTCGCCGGAAGACGTATCAATTGCAATGCCGAGGTAGACTTTGAAGAAATGCTGAGGTTTTATGCGAAGGGTTCCCTGCTGTTGTTCCAGAAGGGAACATTGCCATGTTCTATCTTGTCACACTTTGAACACTTGGTGGGGCGCCCCTGGGTGTGCTGACCCGAAGATCGGGTCAATTGGGAGCACCGAAAACGACAATCAACGCCGCCCCCGCTGCCATCACGATTGATCCAATGAGGCGCTCGCCGATGCGGGTTTCCGCAAAGTAGCGTCGACCGAGTAACACGGCGACGATCGTCGACAACTGAAACAGCGCAAGTGAATACCCGACCTGCAGCTCCCGGAATGTGAGCAGCGTCGCCAGTTGCATGGCCCCGGTCGCGACGGCAAGCCACACAAGTCTTCCGAGTGTCCGTCTCAACACGGCCAACTGGTCTGCGAGTTCCTGCCGCAGGGAAATCACTGCCCACGCGAGTGCCATCGCCAGTCCGAGCACCGACCACAGCACGAATACGATTGCCGGTGACGACAGCACGATCGCGCGTTTGAGGAATAACGCTTCGGTCGCCGACAAAAACAGCGCCGCGAAACGGAACTGAATGCCACGCTCCCTGAAGAAACGGACGAACGCGTTGCTGAGTGGTTGATTGACCTTTCTATCGATCACGAAATAGCTTCCCGCGACGATCAGCAATATGCCGAGCAGCCCGGTGGCCGTCGGCCATTCACCGACGAGCACAACTCCAAGGGCCAGTCCGACGACTGACTTGAACGCATTGATCGGTCCGACGACCGAGAGGTCTGTTTCGCGCAGCGCGTACACGAGCAGCACGTTGCCGGTCACCGCGAGCAGTGCCGCGATGATCATGTTGATCCAGACACCGGCGGGCAGATCGAGGGTGCGGAGAGCGAGACAGTAGGGGATACACACCGTCGCGAGCAGTGCATGAACGGACGTGATGATGAGAATCGGATGCGCTGATTGCTGTGTCAGCTGTTTCTGAAAGAGGTTCGCAACCGGGTTCGCGAGGATGCGGACGAGAATGGCAAGGAGCGTCATACAATTGAGGGCTTTATGGATGCCACCGAACAACGGTTCAGCGCGGCTCTCGACGCGCTGGTCGATCAGATCAAGAAGGACCGATCGATCCTGGCGGCAATTCTCTGCGGCAGCCTATCGCACGACGTGGTCTGGGAGAAATCGGACATCGACCTCTTGCTCGTGACCATTGACGACCGCAAGGTTGAGGCATCAAACCTGCCGCTGTATGCCGACGGCGTGAACGTCCACGCCAATCTGGTGCCGCGCGCGGTGTTTCGCAAGGCCATCGACGGCTCGCTGCATAATTCGTTCGTTCACGCGCTGGTGGCGAAGGGCCGGCTCTTGTACACACACGACGACACGGTTGCCGAGCTGTGTCGTCAAACCAAGGAGGTCGGCGCGCGAGACGCCGCGGTGCAGTTGATGAATGCGGCCATGCATGCGCTGACGTCAATCTATAAGGCGCACAA
>Ga0105249_10000512_pt1 | contig 35808 bp, 26 predicted proteins | sample KBSS44metaG_FD_81522 | JGI IMG/M metagenome (GOLD analysis project Ga0105249, IMG submission 81522) | Switchgrass rhizosphere microbial communities from Kellogg Biological Station, Michigan, USA - KBS S4-4 metaG | ecosystem: Host-associated > Plants > Roots > Rhizosphere > Soil | place...
CGAGACCTGACGGCAAGGTGTCGGTGAAGGCGAGGTTGTTCTGCGCGCTCGCGCTCGCCGCGCGATTGCTGATCACGAAGGTCAGCAGCGCGGCGCCTCCGTGCGGAATGACCGGCCGCTGCGGTGGCGGATCGCTCGGCGGATCGGTGTTGAAGTACTTCGCCAAGGTCGGCAGCGATGTCGGCGCGTTCGTGTACGTGCACGTCACCTGGTCGCCGGAGCCGATCGTCACGTTGGCGGTGTTGTCGCCACGCTCGAAACCGTTGCTCGGATCGACCGTTGCACCGGTGTAGGTGAACGTCGCGGTACCGGAGGCACTGTTGCAGACGATATCGATCAGCGCCCAGCCGGCGCTGGTTCCCTCACCGATCGCGATGGTGCCCGGCGCCACGTTGAATGTCCTCGTCAGCGTGGTGCCGCTGGAGAGCGTGAACGAAGCGTCCGGGGCCGGCGCCGTCGTCGTGAACGCGAACGGCGTGCCGTCCAGCGCCGTCGGCACTTTCGTAATCGTGATCTGCGCCAATGCCGGCGACACGATCACACCGGCAACGTCGCTGCCGCTCAGGGGCGGGCCCACGGCCGGCGTCACCGTCGCGGTCGCCGTATTCACCGACGTTCCTATCACGGCTGTCGTCGTGCAGACCTGGGTTTGCGATGCCCCCGCAGCGAGCGTCGCTATCGTGAAATCGCAGGCCGCGACGATGTCGTCGACGACATCGACGTTCGTCAGCGCATCCGTTCCGGTGTTGGTGACGACGATCTGGTAAGGAATGGTTTCCCCGACGACATAGTGCTGATAGTCCGCCGGCGTATCCGCATCGTGCCAATCCGCCGGGTTGGCCGGATTGCCGCCGTCGACGAGAACGTATTTCTTGACGGTGAACGCAGCGCAGTCGCCGATCGTCGTCGTCGCCGAGGAGAGCATCGGCAGCGCGGTATGTCCGGCGATCGTGTCGGCGGAGTTGACCAGCTTCTGCCCCGGCTTGTTGTCCGTCGACAACGGCGCGCTGCAGCTCGCTCCGGCCGGAATGCTGAAGGCGATGTGGATCGTCTGCGCCGAGCCCGCCACCAGCGCGGGAGCGATGACTCGAATCGCGGTCGGATGCGCGACCGCCGTCGTCGACCAGCCCACGGTGTTGCCTGCGATCGAGCCGGGCGTGCCGCCATTGGAAGCGGCGCGCGGGTCGTCGCTGAGGCTCGCTATCGGCGCGGTCGAGTAGTAGATCGTAGAACCCGCCGGCGCGGTGACGCCGGTGATCGAATACGCGCCGTCGATGTTCGTGCCGCGACCGTCGGCGACATTGGGCAGGATGTCGATCGTGTCGCTGAACGGATTGGAGGCAGGATCGGTCGAGTTGATCGTCAGGTCCCACGCCGAGGAATCGCCGTAGAACGACAACACGCTCGACTCCACCGCCTTGCCCAGCGTGGTCGCTCCGTTGCTCGGCACCGTGACGCTGGCGGTCGCCTGCTTCGCGGCCACGGGACGGTTGTCGCCGGGGACGTCGACTTCGGCCGTGTTGGTGAGGACCGTGCCGGGTACGACCGAGCCGTTCGCGGCGATCTGTGCCTGGTACGTGATCGGTTGCGGCGTATTGGCTGGCACGTTCGTGAACGTGTAGGCAAGGACCTGCTGTCCGGAGCCGTTCACCGAGAGCGACGGTGTCGGCGTACCCGAGCCGACGACATAGCTCATGCCGACCGGCAGGGTGTCGGTGACGGTGAAAGTCTGGGTCGGCGGGTTCGCGACGGCGAGGTCCGATTCCGCGGTGAGGTTGTACGTCACCGATTCGCCCGGCGCGGCCGTCGCGCTCGGCGTCGTTTTGGTGATGACGCCATTGGGACCCTGGATCCGCATGGCGTCGCGCATGCCGTTGGTATTCGGACCGTAGGTGCTCCCGGGGATGGTGGCGTAGACGTTGGGATTGGTGCTGACGTTGATGTAGTTGTTGAGGACCGGGTAGCCCGGGAAAACCGTCCCCACGTTGTACGGCGCGTTGAACGCGCCCACCGTCCACGACTCGCCTCCGATCGGCGCCGTCGTGGGCACGTAGCCCCACACGCGCAGGAAGTGATGGAACTGACGGTCTACCGTCGGGTTCCAGGTCATCTTCACCGCGGTGACGCCCGCGGGCAGGCTCACGATGCACTGGTCATCCGAATAGGCTGGCGAAATCGGCAACGTCTGGGTGGCGCAACCGGCAGGCAGCGGTGCGGCGATCCATGGGCTTCCCGCGACGCCGACCGGTTCGCCGCAGGTTTCGGTCTTCGTATTGAGCGCATCCGTGCGGTACCACAGATGCGCGGTTCTCATGTTGGTATAGGACGCGCCATCGGCGGCAACGAAGTCCGCCCACCTCGGCACGAACGCGGCCGGGTTCTGAACCATGCTGCACGAGCCGGCCATGTCGGCGCCGCCGGCACCACTGTAGGTGGACCAGGTCACGCTGTCGGCCTGGCTGACCAGCGGCTCGTCGTAGATCGTGTAAGGGCCGGGATTGGTCGACGTCCCCGCTGCGGGCCATGGAAGCGTCAGGTTCTGCGCCGTGCCGGGGGCGGCCCACAGGTTCGCGTCCCACGTTGCGCGGCCGACGGTGGGGCCGCCCTGCCAGCCGATCGCGAATACGCCCGGAAGAACGAGCGTCGTGCCCGAAACGTCGTTGGACGTGTTGGTCTCCGGCTGGGTCACACCGTCGATGAATGTGAACGGGCTCGGAGTCGCTCCGTAAGTGACGCCCGTGGGCGTCGTGATCGGCGTGGTGTAGCTGAAAAGGAGCTGTCCGGCGGCGATGAAGTTCGTCGTCGATGGAATTGCGGTGCCGAGGCTGTCGACGGTGGGGACATGCTGGAGCGTGTAGTCCAGACCACTCAACGTGACGGTGTAGTGCGTCCCGGTTCCACTGATCGAGCACGTCGGGGCGTTCGTTCGATTGGCGAAGGTGGGATCGGAATACGGAATCCCCGTGGCCTGCGCCGAATTGTCGACCGCCGCGCAGCCTTCCCATTGGAGCCCCGCCAGCTGGCCGGCGACGGACACCGCGATATCGACCGTGAACGTGTATGTCGACGGACCCGGAACGCTGCCGGCGGTCATGGCGACGCCGTAGTCGACCACGACGGAGGGACGGTTTCCGCCGCTGCGGCTGACGATGGTGGTCTGCTGGTAGTTCTGGTTCGGCGCGCTCAGCACCAAGTCCATGCCGTGGCTGCCGGTGATCGGCAGACCCGGCGGGGACGACGGCGACGTCGGCGCGGCGGCGGAGTCCGAGGTGACGGTTCCCGACAGCGACAACACGGATCCGATCGCACCATTGGGCAGGACCGGCGCCTGGACGACGATCGCGGTGCCTTCGTTGATCGTGCCGAGGTTGCACAGCAGCTGCGTGCCGTTGGCGCTGATCGCCGACACCGGCGCCACGTTCCTGGTCTGGCATACGGTGGGGATGTTCGAGAAAGCCCCGTTGGTCGCGATCAGCGTGAGACGCACGTTGTCGACCGGGTCGTTGGCCTCGGGATCGTTCGCGTCGTTGGTGCTGACGTGCCACTCGCCGATGATCGCCGCGCCGTACGGCACGGACGCGGGGTTGCCCACCCAGTTCGCGGCCATCTCGTGCACTGCGGACGTCACCGCAGACGCCGGCAAGGGGTTCAGCAGCGCTGCGACGAGCGCCAAGCCCGCGAAAGACCGGCCTGAGCGCCAGCGCGACCATCGATGTCCAGGGGGAGCCGATGAAGGCGAAGTATTTGCGTCTACGCACCGAACGTTCGACGTAAGCACTGACATGTCAACCGACCCCCGTCATCTATGGATTTCGTGAAAAAAGGGGCGAAGGACTCGTCCGGAACGCGCATTCCCTGCCCGACGGCCGTCAGCGCCACTCGCCTCTCTCCACGATGATCGCTGCGCACGGAAACCCACCGGCGGATCTTGAATAATCCGACCGTCGGCACGCAGCAATCATTCGCGCGGTGTCGCACTGCTCGCATTTCACCCTGTCGGCGTCGCGTGGAAGCGAGACCGCAGTGCGGCACACCGACTTCAGTCTATTTAACCGTGCGCGAAAAAGAAACTTTCTACGTGATTATTTCTTATTCGAATCCATCAGCTCACGGAAACTCACGGAAACCTGCAGAAACCCACTTAAATCCACGAATCCTCACAGAATATTGCGGATTTCTGACAACCCGACTCCCACCACACACGATGTGCAAGGATCGTGAAATAGCGACTGCTTCCTCATCAACCGGCATCAGCCGGACGCCTTGGAACGCAATCAATAAATTACTAAATTGTAAAGTCAATAATGCCGCATCAATTATTCATGCGGAATATCCATCCATTAATCGCCATCAACGAACTACCGCGACGAAATCCGCATCCCGCACGCCACACGCCGCACACCGATTGCCCCGACCGCGACCGCGATAACAGCGCGCGGAATGACGCGATCCGCAGACGTCCCTGCAGATGAATCATCGACGGATACAGGCAACTCCCGGGACGAATCGCTTCAATCGACTCGCACGCACGAGGAAGCAACGGCCGGAGCCGCCTTCGTCGACCTTCGAGCCTTGCATCCATGCCTGCATGGACGATCCAGCGGTACCATGGCGCGATCGACGTGTCGGCCAGGCGGTACTCGCACGAGCAATTCGCGAAACCTGGCGATCACCGGCGTCATCCTCCGGCCCTCTCCCGCCGACGCATTCCGCCGCATGGCCGGTCGATCCCCCGACGGGTGCCAAGAGTGCGCCGGCGTACCTGCAACGCCACAGCGGTAATCGAGCCGATGCAGAACGCTACTGCGCGGGCGCCCCGGCGACGGTGGCGTGAGTCAGCGCATTCATCCGTTGCCGTTTCGCGTCGGCGGAGCCTGCGCTCCAGCCCGCGGCCACCGCGTCATGGATGCCGGTCCAGTAGTAGCTCCGCCCTGCCGCGATGTCGCCGTTGTTGAAGGAGCGATCGCCCAATTCGAAGGCGGCTGCGATCGTCGCGTCGTTGGTCTCGTAACCGGACGTCGCGACCAGCTTCGCGCGCTGTTCGACGGAAGCCGCATCGAGTCCGACCCGTGCGTAGAAATCGCCGAGGTCCTGACTGATGCGCGGATCGACATGCCCCGCCCTGGCGTAGGCGGCGGCGAGATCGTTCATCGGCTCGATCAAGGCCGGATCGGCAATGTCGCCGATCAAGCCGATCGTGTCCGCATGCAGCGTACGGAAATAGCCGGGATCGACTCGATACAGCATCTGGACCAAGGCCTTCGCTTTTCCGGAAGGGTCGCCATACGTCTTCTCGACGTAGCGCTGGGTCAGCGCGATGCCGATGACCTGCGCGAATGCGGCGTCGCGTTCCGCGGCCGGCATGCGCGCGATGCGCGTTTCGAGCGTGCGGACATCTTCATCGAGCCCAAGCTCGGGAACGCCCTTGCCGAGCGCGGTGAAGCGCCGCAGGAACGGGGCGGCGAGCGGGAACTGCAAGGCGTCGCCGTAGTTGAGCCGGAGCGCTGCCGTAGGCCCGTCGTTGTTGGCGAGGAAGATCAGGCTCAGCCGTTCGCTCGGCACGTGCAATAGGAACGACGAATACGACGGACCGAGTCCGTATACCCAGTCGAGTCGCACTCCGCCCAGCGCTTCGGAAAACCAGCCGAGTCCATAGGGAGCATCGGAGCCGTCTTCGAGCTTGAAGGGCGTGGTCATCGTGGCGACGCCCGCCGGATCGAGCAGGCTCGACCGATCGAGCGCATCGGCATAGCGCGCAAGGTCGGCCAAGGTCGACAGCATGCCGCTGTTCGGATAGGCGTGCCTGTGCCCGCCCTGCAGGTCGTCGTCGGCGACGAACGCGCCGCGCTTGGAATCGTAGCGATACGGCGTGACGATGCGCGCGGCATGCGCGTCGTTCGTTGCATCGGGAAATCCGGTGAGCGTGTCCGCGAGCCCGAGGCGGTCGAGGATGCGCGCCTTGACCTCGCCCGCGAACGCGCGCGCGTAGTCCTTCTCGCCGCTCATCTTGGCGAACACGCCGTAGACGTAGTTGAAGCGGTTGCCGTTGTAGGTGAAGACGCCGCCCGGCTTCGCGCCTTCTGAGGTGTGAGAAAGGACGTGGCGGATGCGGATATCCGGACTGCTCCAGGTCCATGCGGCCGCGTCGTCGATCTGCGGATAGTCGGCCAGATAGTCGTCGAGCCGGATACGCCCTTCCTGCACGTATTGCATCATCAACGCTGCGGTGAAGGTCTTGGTGACCGAGGCGATCGGGAAGATCGAATCGGCGCGAACCGGACGCCGCTGCTCGATATCGGCATAGCCCTGCGTCTGCAGGTGTGCGATGCGTCCATCGCGGGCGACCGCGAGCGCATAGCCCGGCACGCGAAGCCTCTTCGCGTAGCGCTCGACCTCCGCGCAGAAGCCGCGTTCGCCGCTGCAATCGGAAGGCACTGCCGTGTCGTCGACGCGCGCCTCGGCCGAGAAGCCGAGACAGAACACACACAAAATCAAGACCCGCTTCGCCCAAATCGGAAACATCCTCGCCTCCAGCCTGCTTGCCGATGGCGCTTCGATGCTCGATCAGGCCACAAGGTTTGCTCGTGCGAGGCGATGGCGCCGCGCGGCGACCGCGTCGAACGCGAGTACACGGCCAGCAGGCCATTCCTGGCCTTCCATCCTGGTCCTGGAGTCGGTCAGGCGGGCCCGGAAGTCAAGCCGCGACGTCTTTCGCGCGCTTGCGGTGAGCGGCCACTTTCGCGCGGTTGCCGCAAATCGACATGCTGCACCAGCGGCGGCCGCGACCGCGCGTGCGGTCGGCGAACATCAAGGTGCACGCCGCGCCTTCGCAGGCCTTCACGTATGAGAAGTCCTGTTCGCAAACCAGCTCGGCGAGGGCCTCGCCGATCGGCAGCAGGAGCGACTCGGGCGAACGCCAGCGCCGTGTCGCTTCGTACGCGAAAGCGCCGGTCGAGTCTTCGCGGGAGGCGACGATCCGGCCGAATCCTTCGTCGCGTTCGAGCAACCGGTTGAGCGGTTCCAGCTCGCGCAGATGCCTGGTTTCCAGCGGGCCGCCCATGTGGCTCCGCACGAAGCCCCGGAACCATTCGCGCAGCGTCCGCGCCTGCGCTGCCACGCCGTCGAGTTCGCCCGGCATCGACTGCCTGCGAAAGCGTGCGAGCACCTCGCCCGGCACGAGATCCGTCTGCCCCAGCCACGCGAGCAGGCCGGCGCCGCTGTCGATCCACTCCACCGGAGTGTCCACCGGCGTCGCGATCGAGTTGAGGAAATCGAGCGCCGGAGCGTCGGCGATGAAGATCGCAGGGGAATGTTCGGTCATGAGTCGATGCTAACCATGCAAATGGCTGTTGACAAGTTACTTCCGATGAAAGTAACCTCATTGTAGTCATTTATATGGTTACACAGTCTCGATTCAAGTCCCCATCCATTTGGCAGAGGAGCGAACCGTGGTCGCTGAGAATGTGAGTGTTGTTCTGGTGCATGGCGCTTGGGCCGACGGCTCGAGCTGGAGCAAGGTCATCGCATCGTCGAAGGCGCGCGGCATCGACGTGCAGGCGGCCCCGTTGCCGCTCACGTCCCTGGCCGACGATGTGCTCTCGGTGCAGCGCACGCTGGATCGGATCGAGGGCCCCGTGGTGCTCGTCGGACACGCCTACGCCGGCAGCGTCATCGGTTCGATCCGCGACGACAAGGTCAAGGCGTTGGTCTACATCGCCGCGCTGGCTCCCGACGAAGGCGAAACGGTAGCCGAGGTGTTCTATCGCGCGCAGCCGCACCCGCAGGCGCCGAAGCTGGCACCGGATCGGCAAGGCTGGATCTGGCTGCCGCAGGAAGCCTTCGCGCACGCCTTCGCGCAGGACGCTTCGCCGGAAGAACTCGCGATACTGGCCGCCGTGCAGCGGCCGATATCAGCCGCGTGCATCGGCATCGCCGTGAAGCGCCCGCTGTGGAAGGACCGGCCGAGCTGGTTCCTCGTCGCCGAGCGCGATCGCATGATTCCGGCCGAGACGCAGCGTTTCATGGCCGAGCGCATGAACGCGCGCAGTCGCACGCACGACGTCGATCACACGCCGATGGTGACGGCCCCGGTGGTCGTGCTCGACACGATCCTCGATGCAGTCCGCGATACGGGAGGCGGCCATGCGTGAGCCGACGACGGGAGCGGAACGGCTGAGCACATTTTCCGACGCCGTGATCGCCGTGATCATCACGCTGATGGCCTTGGAGCTGAAGGCGCCGGAGGAAGCGACCTTGTCGGCTTTGTTGCCGCTCTGGCCGACGGCCGTCAGCTACGCGGTGAGCTATCTCTTCATCGCCATCATCTGGGTCAACCATCACCACCTCCTCCGATTCGCCGACTCGGCCACGCCGTCGCTGATCTGGGTCAACTTCGGGCATCTCTTCCTCGTCTCCCTGGTGCCCCTCGCCACCGCATGGGTTGCGCGCACCGGCTTCGCGGCGATCCCCGTCGCCGCCTATGCGGGGCTGTTCGTCTGCGTGAACGTGGCCTATGTCCTGTTCGAGCGGACGGTGTTCGCGCAGGCCGACGCCGGTGCGTTTCCGGAACGTGCACGGCGACTGGCGAAGCGCCGTTCGTTCGCGACGCTGGCGATCTTCGCCGTTGCCAGCGCCACCGCCCTCTTCGTGCCGGCGGCCGGATTCTTCCTGGTCTGCTGTGCACTGATCTTGTACCTCCGCCCCCAAGCGCCGGGCGTCAGGTGAAGCATTCGCGCGCGCGCCGTTACTAACCCCTAAATAATCATCAACTAAGTTACAACCGAAGGAGAAAATGCATGACTGCCATCGCCTATCGCACGGTCGACGTCAACGGCCTGAAGGTTTTCTACCGCGAGGCCGGCACGGCCGGCGCACCCAAGCTGCTCCTCTTGCACGGCTTCCCGAGTTCGAGCCACATGTTCCGCGACCTCATTCCGCTGCTGGCCGATCGCTTCCACATCATCGCGCCGGACTTGCCCGGCTTCGGCCGCTCGGACATGCCGTCGCGAGACGCTTTCGCGTACACGTTCGACCACATCGCCGATGTGATCGACCGCTTCACCGAGGTCGTCGGTTTCGACCGTTACGCGATCTATGTCTTCGACTACGGCGCGCCGACCGGATTCCGTCTCGCCGTGCGTCATCCCGAGCGCATCACCGCGATCGTTTCGCAGAACGGCAACGCCTACGAAGAAGGACTCAGCGACGGGTGGAATCCGATTCGCGCGTACTGGCAAGAGCCCACGCAGGAACATCGGGACGCGCTGCGAGCATTCCTCGCCCCGGAAGCGACGCTGTGGCAATACACGCACGGCGTCGCCGATGCGACGGCCGTATCTCCCGACGGCCACAGCCTCGACGACTTCTACATGGCCCGTCCCGGTGCGCACGACATCCAGCTCGATCTCTTTGCCGACTACCAGAGCAACGTCGCGCTCTACCCGATCTTCCAAGCCTATTTCCGCAAACACCAGCCGCGCTTCCTCGCCGTGTGGGGCAAGAACGACCCGTTCTTCCTGCCGCCCGGCGCCGAAGCGTTCAAGCGCGACATACCGAAGGCCGAAGTGCGTTTCTTCGATACCGGCCACTTCGCGCTCGAGACCCATGCGCGCGAGATCGCAACGGCGATCCGCGCATTCCTCGCGCCGTGAACCTGCAGCCCGAATCTACGGAGAAGTGAAATGCCCCAGTCCGTCGCGGTGATCACCGGAGCAAGCCAAGGCATCGGCCAGTCGACTGCCGTTCGCCTCGCCAGGGATTTTTCCTCGCTCGTGCTCGTCGCGCGCAATCGGGAGCGCCTCGGGGAAACGGCAGACGCCGTGAAGGCGGCGGGCGCGCAAGCGCTCGTCGTCGCGGCCGATCTTGCCGAACCGGAAGCGGCACGAGCGGTCGTCGAGCAGGCGCTCGCCGCGTTCGGGCGCATCGATGCACTGCTCAACATTGCCGGCGCCGTACCCCAGATCGACCTCTTCGAGATGACCGACGCGCAATGGGAAAGCGGCCTTGCGCTCAAACTGCACGGCGCGCGCCGGTTGACGCTCGCCGCATGGCCCGCCTTGAAGGAGAGCAAGGGCGCCGTCGTCCTGATGTCCGGCAATTCGGCACTGTTTCCGAAGGCGCCCTACGCGGCGGTCGGCACGATCAACGCGGCGATCGTGGCGCTCGCCAAGGCATTTTCCGATCGCGGCATCGCCGACGGCGTGCAGGTCAACAGCGTGCTGCCGGGTCCGGTGATGACCGGCCGGCGCCGCTCGTATCTCGAACATTGGGCGCCGACGCATGGCATGAGCGTGGAGGAGGCGACGATCCGCTTTCCGCAGGAAGCGGGCATCGCGCGCTATGGCGATCCGGAGGAGATCGCCGAGCTGATGGCGTTCCTGGTCTCGCCTGCCGCACGCTGGATGACGGGATCGTCGTTGCGCATGGATGGTGGCGAGGTCAAGTCGATTTGAGGTCGCCCCGCGCCCGGCCGAGCGGACCGTTCGCTTCGTCGGGCGCGATCAGCCCGTGCTGGGCCGCGTAGCGATACATCTCCAACGAATTGCGCAAGCCGAGCTTTCGCCGCAGCAGCGCCTGATAGTTGGCGGCGGTCTTGAAGACGAGGTCGTGCGCGGACGAGACTTCTTCCACGCTGAGTCCGCGCGCGAACGAAAGGAACACCGCAAGCTCCGACTTCGTCAGCCGGGCATGCGGAAGCCTCTGGCTGTCCATCCTCTCGAAATCGCCGAGCACGTCGACCGAGATCGGCCGTCCGCCCTCGGCCACGCTGAGCACCGCCTCGGTCAGGAGCCCCGGCGGACTGCTCTTGGTGACGTAGCCGGCGGCGCCGCTGTCCAATGCCTGCGACACCAGGTGCGGGGCATCGTGCATCGTGAAGATCAGCACGCGAAGCGCCGGCACGTGCGCATGGACGTACTTCAACGTCTCCAGGCCGCTCATGCCCGACATCGACAAGTCGAGCACGAGCACGTCGGCCTCGCGGCGATCCAGCCACTCGCATGCTTCCGCGCCGGACGCGAACTCGGCGACCACGCGGATGTTCTCGTCGAGTTCGAGCAGGCGGCGGCAGCCCGAACGCACCACCGCGTGATCGTCTGCGAGCGCTACCCGGACGGGACTCATGGAACCTCCGTTTTCGCCGCCCCGCGCCGATCGATGCTGCACCGGCATGGGCGACGCATGCGCCATCGGCATGGCCGGCCTTCGTCAGAGCGCGACGCGGAATCCGATCCAGCCGGCGCGCGGCTGCCCCGGTCCGTAGAAGCGCGGGTCGTCGTAGTCCGGGAATACCTCATCCGGCTCGCCGAGCGTGCCGAACGTGACGTAGTGCCGGTTGAACACGTTGTCGACGCGCGCGAACACGCTGAAGTGCTCGTTGAATACATAGTTCGCGCGCAGGTTGAGCAGCGCATAGCCGCCGGTCTCGCCGAGCAGGTTCGCTTCGTCGCTGCGCAGGTACTGGCCGGAGTTCGCGACGACGTCGCCGCCGACGCTGAATGCTTTCGTGACCGCGAAGTCGGCACCGAGCTTGAACGCGCTCTTGGGCAGGCTCGGAATGCGATCGCCCTTCTTGACGAAGATCAGGCCGTCGTCGTCGGCGTCCGGATGGTTGGCGCTGTTCTCGGCGAAGCTGCTCTCGTACGTCGCGTCGAGGTAGGTGTAGTTCGCGTACCAGTTCAGGCGCTTGTCGAACAACGTGCCGGACAGGCTCGCTTCCAGACCTTGCCGCCGCGTGTCGCCGACGTTGGCGAAGAAGCCTTCGTTCGACTGCGTGCCGCCGGTCGACTGGAACAGGATGTCGTCGGTATTGGTCGTGCGGAACAATCCGACGCGCCAGTTGATACGGTCGTGCGCGCCGTCCGCATCAAATGCGCCGCGCAGTCCGCCTTCCCAGCTTTTCGCGACGACCTGCTTGAGCGGCGGATCGGACAGGAACTGGTTCGGCAGCTTGCACGGCGCATCGGGGTCGGCGCAGGTCAGCTCGACCGGCGTCGGCGCGCGCGTCGACTCGCTGTAGCCGCCATAGAAATTGAATGCCTGGCTCCATTGGTAGGTGATGCCAGCGGCTGGATTGAAGCGCGAGAAGCTGTGCTTGCCGTCGAGGTCCGGGTTTTCCCCGGTCGGATCGTTGATCGTCGTGCGCGTGTGGTTGCTGCGGCCCGACAGCGTCACGGCCAGCTTGTCGGTGATCGACAAGGTGTCGGTCGCGTAGAAGCCCGTGCTCGTCGTGCGGCTGTTGACGGTCAGCGCATCTTCCGGGATGAAGATGCCCGAGTCCGACGAGGTCACGAGATTCGGCTGCAGTACGGCGACTTCGAGCACGGAGTTGTACTTGAGCCGGCCGTTGCTGTAGTCGGCGCCGACGACGAGCTGGTTCTCCATGCCGCCGATCGGCTGGTCGAACGTCAGCTGTACGGTACCGCCGTCGCTCTTCTGCGTGCGGTGGCCGATGTTGTTGATGGCGTCGTACTCGGACGAGACCGTGTTGCCGTTCTGGTCGAGGATCGGCTCGCCGTCGTCGTCGCAGAGGATGTCGTCATCGTCGTCGCACTCGTCGAAATCGGTGCCGTCGCCGTTGTACGACAGCGTCGACACCTTGCGGTGGTACACCGTGAACGACAGCTTCGTCGCGTCGTCGATCGCGAAGCTCCCTTGGCCGCTGACCAGGTCCATCTTGTTCTTGGTCTGGTCGGGCGCGGTGAAGATGCCGCGCCAGTTCTGCGCGAGTTCCTGCACCGGCGCGCCGCCGTTGCCGATGAGGTTGGTGTCCGCATGGCCCATGTGCAGATCGAACGAAGCGCCCTCGCCGCGCCACGACAACGTGCCGTAGAAATTGCGCGCGTTCGACGGCGACTGGTCGCGCCAGCCGTCCTCGTCGAAGCGGTTGCCCATCAGGTACCAGCCCCATTGGCCGGCGTTCCCACTGGTCTCGAAGGTCGCGTTGGTGCGCCCGAACGAGCCACCGTAGAACTCGAAGCTCGTACCCGGATCGCTGAAGCCGGTCTTGGTCTGGATCGAGATGGCGCCGCCGAGTGTGTTGAGGCCGAATACCGGATTGGCGCCGGCGAGCAGGCTCATGCGTTCGATCGATGCCTCCGGGATCAGATCCCAGTTGACCGTGTCGCCGAACACTTCGTTGACGCGCACGCCGTCGAGATAGACCGACATGCCTTCCGAACCGCCGAGCAGCGGCGTCGCCGTGAAACCGCGGAACTGCAGGTCGGGCTGCAGCGGGTTGTTCTGCGCACCGTTCGTCGTCACGCCGGCGAGATGGCGATTCATGAAGTCGGTCAAATCGAGCGTCTGCGCGCGCTGCAACGCCTCGTCGTCGATCGACTGCACGTTGTACGGCAGCTTGTTGGCGGCGATGTCGGTGCCGGCGACGGGAGTCACCCCGACGACGTTGACCAGGTCGAGCGTGGTCACGTTTTCGCTCTTGGGCACAGTCGCATCGCTCGGTTCGTCCGCCCGTCCATAAGGACTCAAGGCGACCCCGGCAACGATCAGTCCGCACACGATGGGACGCCGACGAAGACTACGCACGCTGCCCAAGCACGACATTCAGAACTCCTCCCAATCCGCGACGATGCTGGAGCTGAGCGTATCGCCGAGCTTTCGGGAGTAGTTCCCTACCTGCGGGGGATTGCGATGATCGACGCGAGCGAGCCGCGATGTCGGGAGCAATTCCCGGGCGCCGGCCGCTCACGAACGGTCGCTGCCCTTTGCCGTCGTGGATCGTCGCGTCGACGCCGGAAACATCGGTCGTCATTCCTGCGCAAGCGGGAATCGCTCTGGAATCCGCAATGGATAACCGCTTTCGCGGATATGACATCGTCGCGTGCTGCCGCCCAAGAATCCGGCATCGCCACGCGAAGCATCGACCGTCATTCCCGCGCAAGCGGAAGCGCATTACGGCGGCGAAGCTGGTCAATTCATTGGGACTCTGAATTGCATACCGCGTTCGCGGGCATGAGCGCGTTGTGCCGCGCCGCTTCGCTCACGGCATCACGTTCTACGCGCCGTCCATCGCCACCGTGTTTCGCCCCGCCTGCTTGGCGCGGTACAGGGCCGCATCGGCGGCGATCACCAGCGTGCGCGTGTCGTCGTGTTCCGACGACGGGATTCGACTGGCAACGCCGATGCTGGCGGTAATCGAAGCGGATACGTCCGAACTCGGATGCGGCAGCGCGAGCGCGATGACGGCCTGGCGCAGGCGCTCGGCGACGACCTGCGCGGACTTCGCGTCGGCGTCTTCGATCAGCAGCGCGAATTCCTCGCCGCCGTAGCGCGCGAGAATCGAAGAGTCGCGCGGAGCCCCGCCGCGCAGCGCCTGCGCGACGCGGCGCAGGCAGTCGTCGCCGGCCGGGTGTCCGGCGCTGTCGTTGTAGGCCTTGAACTGGTCCACGTCGATCATGACCACGGCCAGCGGCCGCTGGCGGCGAGCCGCTTCGCGCCAGTACTCGACCAGGTGCTCGTCGAACGCTCGCCGATTCCAGACGCCGGTCAGGCCGTCGCGCAGGGAGCGTTCGATCAGGTCCTGCTCGCGCACTTTGCGCACGCTGATGTCGCGGCCGACGGCAACGATGTAGGGCGTGCCCTCCTCCTCGATGCAGCGCGCCAGGATTTCGAAGGTCGCGGCGCTTCCGTCGCCTTGCTGCGAATGCCATTCGTAGCTCGCCGAACCTTCCGCGAGGACGCGGCGGCAGAACTCCTGCCACGACTCGGCACTCGCGAACGCAGCGGGCTGACTGACCGCATCGCCGTCGGAAAGCACCAGTTGAAGGCGATGGCGCGCCGCCTCGTTGCATTCGGTGACGCGCGCGGTCGCCGCGTCGACGATGAACAAGGCGTCTTCGGTCTGGTTGGCGAGGCGGTAGAAACGCGTCAAGCGCTGCTCGTTGTCGCGCAGCCGCCGTGCGAGCGCGCTGCGCTCGATCGCTCCCTGGATCGCGCGCAGGAGGCGGTCTTCGTCGATGCGTCGCTTCATCAAATAATCGGCGGCGCCGCGGCGCAGCGCCTCGATCGATACGGCGGCGTCTTCCTCACCGGTCAGCATGACCACGGGCGGCGGATCCGGACGCTCGCGGATGTCCTCGAGCACGTCCAGACCCTGCAGGTCCGGCAAGTCCTGGTCGAGCAGCACGCAGGCGAAAGGACGCTCGGCATCGAGCATCTGCAATCCTTGCGTGCCGTCCTCGGCTTCCATGATCTCGTAGTCGCCGGTCACACGCTGCAGCATGCGCCGATAGCGCACGCGATCAGGAAGGTTGTCGTCGATCAGCAGGATGCGGACGGGCACGGGAGATGCGGCTTCTCGAAAAGTCGGGGCGGCTGAGCGCGGCGGCTGGAAGCGGCACGCTCGCGAGACCCTCGGCGGAATGCATTTGTTGCAAAGTATAGTCGGCAGGTCAATGAGGGAATTTCCTCCTGCCGCGAGCGCTCGCAACGAAACGGCGCAGACGCTAGGCTGCGGCGACTGTCCCGGCGGAAACGAAATGATTTCAGTACGCGCATCCGTGGCTGCGATGTTCGGCATGATCGCCGTTCTGCTGCTCGCGCTCGGCTACGTCGCCACCTTGCAGGTGAGCACGGCCGGGCAGCAGGCAGAGGCGGAAGTGCGGAGGCACGATTCGATCAGGCTGGCCGAAGGCATGCGCCAGAGCACCAACGACCTGACGCGGATGGTGCGGGTCTATGCCGCCACCGGCGACGCGCGCTATCGCCAGTACTACGACGAGATCCTGGCGATTCGCAGCGGCACCGCGCCGCGGCCGCTCCACTACGACGGCTCGTTCTGGGACCGCGTACTGGCCCGCGGCAAGTCCGGGGTCGAATACGGACCGCCGCGGTCGCTGCTCGCACTGATGCACGACGCGAAGTTCTCGCAGGCCGAATTCGATGAGCTGGACAGTTCGCGGCAGGCTTCCGATGCGCTGGCCAAGACCGAGATCGAAGTCATGGACGCGGTGGCCGCACGCGCGGCCGCAGGCATCGATGGGAGCTATTTCGGCGACATCGCGTCGGTGTATCGCCGTCTCGTCGACGACGCCTATCACCGTCAGAAGGACACGATCACCACGGCAATCGAGCGTACCGAGGCGCTCGTCGACGAGCGCACGCAGGGAGAGGTCGATGCGCTGCGCGCGCACGCCAATGCGCTGATCCGCTGGCAGATCGGGTTTTTGGCGCTGATGCTGCTGCTCAGCATCGCCGCGCTCGCGATATCCGAACGCGGCCTCGGCCGCCCGCTGCGCCGCCTGATGGAGAGCACGCGGCGCATCGCCGGCGGCGACTATGCGCAACGCGTCGGCCGCCATGCACTGAGCGAACTGCAGCAGCTCGGCGACACCTTCAACGACATGGCGACGTCGATCCAGGCCGACATCGCCGCGCGCGAGACCGCCGAACGCGAAGCCCGCCAGGCGCGGGCCGTCGCGGAATCGGCCAACCAGGCCAAGAGTGATTTCCTGGCCAACATGAGCCACGAGATCCGCACGCCGCTGAACGCGGTGATCGGCATGTCCGAGCTGCTTGCCGAGACGCCCCTCGACGACGAGCAGCGCGATTCGCTGGGCGTCATCGCCAACAGCGGCAACCACCTGCTCGGCGTCGTCAACGATATCCTCGATTTCTCCAAGATCGAGGCCGGCATGCTCGACCTCGACCTGCAGGTGTTCGACCTGCGCCGCTGCGTCGAGGACGCGCTCGAGCTCGTCGCCGGCCGCGCATCGCAGAAGCAGCTCGACCTCGCGCTCGAACTGGCGCCCGGCACGCCGGAAGGGCTGCGCGGCGATCCGCAACGCGTGCGCCAAGTGCTCGTCAACCTGCTTTCCAACGGCGTCAAGTTCACCGAGACCGGCGAGGTCGTGGTCCGCGTCGCCGCAACGAGCGAGGGCGATGGCCGCCATCGCTTCGAATTCACGGTGCGCGATACCGGCATCGGCATTCCGGCCGAACGTCTCGACCGCTTGTTCAAATCCTTCAGCCAAGTCGACACCTCGACCACGCGCCACTACGGCGGCACCGGTCTCGGACTTGCGATTTGCAAGCGCCTGGCCGAACTCATGGGCGGCACGGTCGGCGTCGAAAGCACGCCGGGCAAGGGCTCGACGTTCCGCTTCAGCATCCTCGCCGAGACCAACCCGGAATGGGCCGCCGTGCAGCGCGGCAGCAGCGTCGACTTCGAAGGGCGCCGCGTGCTGATCGTCGACGACAACGACACCAATCGGCGCTTGCTGCGCGCAACGGCGGAATTCTGGGGGATGCAGGTGCGCGACACCGCCTACCCCGCCGAAGCGCTCGCATGGGTCGCTCGCGGCGATCCGTTCGACATCGCCGTGCTCGACTACCTGATGCCGGAGATGGACGGTTGCGAACTCGGCCGGCAATTCCGCCGCCATCGCGACGCGCATCGATTGCCGATGATCCTGGCATCGAGCGCGCCGGTCACGCGCCGGATGGCACCGGAGTTCGACGTGATCGTCGCAAAACCCCTGCGCCGCTCGACCTTGTTCGACGCCTTCCAGGACGCGCTCGACGGCGGCCGCGAGCCGGCGCCCGCCGCTGCCGCCGGCTCGGTGCCGGCGCCCGTTTCGTCGGACCTTCGCATCCTGCTGGTGGAAGACAACGAGGCGAACCAGAAGGTCGTGCTGCGCATGCTGGCGTCGCTGGGCTATCGCGCCGACCTCGCCATGACCGGCGTGGCTGCGCTGAAGGCGATCGACGAGAACACGTACGATCTGGTCCTGATGGACGTTCACATGCCGGAGATGGACGGCCTCGAAGCCACGCGCCGCATCCGCCTGATGGAGCCTTCGCGCCAGCCGCGGATATTCGCGATGACCGCGAGCACGCTCGACAGCGAACGGCAGCAATGCATCGACGCCGGCATGGAGCAGCACATCGCCAAGCCGATCAGGAAGCAGGTGCTCGCGGACGCGCTCGCCGGCGTGCAGCGGCGCGATGCGATGCAGGGACCGCAATCGCCTGCCGCGGCCGCCGCGGTCGCAGGCCGCGCAACCGCATTGCCGCGCGAGCCTGCGCCGCCGCCGGTGACGAACGATGGACTCGGCGGCGGCGATCTCACGCGCGCGCTCGACGAACAGGCCGAGGCGCTCGATCGCGAAGGCGTGGTCGAGCTCATCGACGCGCTCGTCAAGGGACTGGAGCCTTCGGCACGCCGCCTGCGCGAAAGCGCTTCGAACGGCGACGCCATCGTGCTGAAGCGCACGGCGCATACGATGAAATCGAATGCCGCGATGCTCGGCGCGTCGGCACTGTCCGATCGCCTCGATGCGCTGGAGAAGATCGCGAAGGCGGGCTTGTTCGACGGCGAAGTCGCCATCGAGGTCGAAGCCATCGCGCACGACTACGCGCAGCTCATCGGGCAGGCCGGCGCGTTGCGGTCACGCTATCTCTAGGTCGCGCCGAACGCGGCGCCGGCGCGGTCCGTTTCCTCGCGCCGGCGCAATGCTCCAAGGGCTGTCGGTTCGATCGGAAAGACGCTTCCGGCGCTCTTCTCCCGCTACGTGCGCAAGGGTCTGAAGCCGACGCGAATCTCTTCCGAGAGCAGCTCAGGCTGCTCCCAGGCCGCAAAGTGGCCGCCCTTGTCGAGCACGTTGTAGTGGATGAGCTCGGGGTAGGCGCGCTCGGCCCAACGGCGCGGCGCCGCATAGAGCTCGTCGGGAAACACGCTGACGGCGACCGGAATGGAAACGTTCTTGAAGTCGAAGAACGCGTTCTTGTTTTCCCAGTACAGGCGTGCCGAGGAAAGCGCGGTGTTCGTCAGCCAGTAGAGCGTGACGTTGTCGAGGATGTCGTCCCGGGTCAGGCCGGCCACCTCGCCTGCGAACACGCGTGCGATCAGGGCATAGCTGCGTTCGTCGTGATCGATCATGTAGGACGCCAGGCCCACCGGCGAATCCGCTATGCCGTACAGCGTTTGCGGGCGCAGTCCCATCTGGTACGCGTAGCCGATGCCGGTCTTGTAGAAGAAGTCCAATCGCTCGTAGGCACGCTGTTCGTCGGCGGCGAGTCCCGATGGCGCAGGCCCGCCGGCCCTGAGCGCGCTCGAGATCTCGGGCGGGACGGCGCCGGGCATATTGGTGTGGATGCCGATCAGTTCCGGCGGCGCCTGCGCGGCCATCAGGTCCGTGACGAGCGCGCCCCAGTCGCCGCCCTGCGCCACGAATTTCGTGTAGCCCAGGCGCTTCATGAGGACGACCCACGCTCGCGCGATGTGAGCCGGATCCCAGCCGGGCGTGCTCGGCCGGCCGGAAAAGCCGTATCCCGGCATCGACGGTATCACCAGGTGAAAAGCATCGGACGCGCTGCCTCCATGCGCCGCGGGATCGACCAGCGGATCGACGATCTTCAGCAGCTCGAGGATCGAGCCCGGCCAGCCGTGCGTGACGATGAGCGGCAGCGCGTTCTCGTACCTGGAGCGAACGTGGATGAAATGGATGTCCAACCCGTCGATCTCGGTCATGAACTGCGGCAGGGCATTCAGCCGTTTCTCGACGTTGCGCCAGTTGTAGTCCGTGCTCCAGTAGCGCGCGAGGGCCTGGATCGTGGCGAGCTGCACGCCTTGCGTCGCGTCCTTGACGGTTTCGCGCTCGGGCCATTTCGTCGCGCCGATGCGCCTGCGCAGTTCGGCGAGTTCCGTCTCCGGAAATTCGACCCGGAATGGACGAATATCATGAGTCGACTGTTGTACAACTGCATTCATCGCGCTGCTCCTTGATGGATGCCGGGCAGGTCGAGCCGGTGCCAGTAGCCATCCAGGCGGCTGCGGTGCGGAAGCGAAGTCGATCGAGACCGCGCGACCCGTGCTCGGCGCATTCCCAGCTGTGAACGAGTGGATTCGGTTGCGCCTGCGAAGGCCCGCAACTCGCAGCCAATAGGAGCAGATGCGCGACGCCGCCGGCATTGCACATTGGTATCGATCGATACCTTGGTATCGGCTTGCGCGATGCCGTGGATTTCGGAGCATGCCGGCTCGTGCGGGCACGGATTTTGCCGCACGTGACGACCGCTCGGCGACGGACTCCGCATCTCGATCGGCGCAATCGCATCGCCCGAGCCGAGCCGTGTGCGGTCGTCGCCGAGCGCGACGCCGCTGCCCTTTCCAGCTGTACAATCGGAAGGCGCTGAATGGGGCACTCGTCGGCGTTCTTCGCGCAAATGCGTAGAACCCGAGCCTGCGCCTCGCGGCGGCGCGGGCGGAGGCGACGCGATGTTGGATGGGAGGCTCGAAGCGGATGCGCGGCAACGCCGAGGCTGGCGCGAGCGAGTCGACTCGCCGGCCGTTCCGGCCACGCGCCGCTACAGAATCCCTGCGAAAACGCTGGATGCCCGAGCCCTGCCGATGCCGCCGGCGATCACGACGCCGGTCGTGTTCGTCGTCGACGCCGACGCCTCGGTGCGCGACTCGCTGCAAGCCTTGATTCGCGCGGCGGGCTGGCGGGCCGAGACCTTCGCTTGCGCGCAGCATTTCCTGACGCGCCCGCGCATTTGCGCACCGAGCTGCCTGGTGCTCGACGTGACGCTTCCCGACACGACCGGTCTCGACGTTCAGAAGCGCTTGGCCGCCGATCGCGCCGACATGCCGATCATCTTCATCACCGGTTGTGCCGACGTGCCGACGACGGTGCAGGCGATGAAAGCCGGAGCGCTCGATTTCTTCGTCAAGCCGCTTTCCGACGAGCTGCTGTTCTGCGCGATCGAGCGCGGCATCGACCGCAGCCGATCGACCCGCCGCGACGAGGCCGAAGCGAAAGCGCTGAAGGATCGCCATGCATCATTGACCCGCCGCGAACGCGAAGTCATGGCGCTGGTCGCCGCGGGGCGCTTGAACAAGCAAGCGGCCAGCGAGCTCGGCATCAGCGAGATCACGGTGAAGGCGCACCGCGGCAACGTGATGCGAAAGATGCATGCGGACTCTTTCGCGACGCTCGTCGGCATGGCCGCGCAATTGGGTCTCGCGGCTGCGTCGATGAGGTGCGGCAAGACCTAGCACCGAGCCGCGGCCGTCGTGCTCGACGCCGACACGCCGCGAAGCCTGCCCAGGACATGCCGACCATGCAGGCGCGGCCGTGTCACCGGCCGACGCTGCATTCGTTCGATCGAGCGATGTTGCAGTCCCGAGCGAGTGCGATGCGTATCGCAGCGGCGAAGGTAGTCCCCTCACCTCTTTCCGTACGCCGTGAAGACGTAGCCCCTTTTTCGCCACGATCGTGTGGCACCCGAATCCGCAGCTGGACCCGGTGCCCATCGGCGTGAACATGTCGGACTCGGGAGCATAGTTGAACTGCGCGTAGCCCCAGTTGTCGATCTCCGCGAACCGCTTGCTGTCCCTGACCATGAAATCGATGTCGTGCAGGGCCCTGGCACGGTGGTCGGTTGCGGCGCCTCCGCGCTCTTTCTTCGCGGTCCAGTGGATTTTCGCCCTCTTCGATCCATCCGGAAACGCCTTGGCGTTGTCGGGAGCGCCGGCTCGATACGCGGCGATCATCGCGGGATTGGCGAGTATCACTTCGACCGTGTCGCCGGTCTGACTGACCGCGACCGTCGCCCAGTCCTCGAATCCCTTGAATTCGGCGAATGCCAGGCCGTCCGGCACCTTCACGCCGTACTTGTCCTGCGCGCTGATGGCGACCCCGGCGGCCATCACGCCGAGCACTACCGCACCGCTCGCGAGCGTCAGTCTGAGCTTGCTCTTCATCGTCGGCATCCCCCATCGAGTTTGGCGGGTTTGCCTCTTCGCAACGAACGGACCCCGACACGTCGACATCGAACTCGGCACGGCAACGCAGGGGATCCGCGCGGCGATTAGGTCAGGGATGACGAATCGGCTCGATTGCACGATGGTATCGATCGGCGACGCGGTCGTATCCGGTTCGGGCCGCGCGCTGCCAGCGTCGCGCGCGGCCCCGCTCCGGCGCCGCGCAGGCGCCAGGCGGCGAGCTCCGATACCGCTCGCCGCACCGATGCGCCATGCGATGGCCTCGTTTCACTGCCGATCGTAGACCATGGTCGTACTGACCTCCTCGCCTTTCGCGGTCGTGAACTTGCTGACCAACGTCAGCGTTTTTCCATCCCCCGAAACGCTGCGCCGCGTCGTGCCGACGTCCTTGCCCATGCGCTTCTGCGTCGATTCAATCGTGTTGGCATCGACGCGCTTCGCGTTCAGCGCATCGAAATCGGGCGAGCCGGTGACCGGGTAGTCCTTGCCGTCGTAATTGAACGTCGTCTTGACAGAGTTGGTCTTGCCGTCCGCGCTCACGCGCTCCCAGGTCAGCGCGACGCCGTCTCCGGACGCCGCGTACGTGCGCGTCTCGCTCTTGGGCATCGCGGTGTTGCCGCTGGATTTGGCCGCATCGAGTTTCCAGGTTCCGACCACGGGATCGGATGTACCCGCCGCGACAGCGATGGATGACATCGCCAGCAGCGCGCCAAGAGCCAGAATGCCGAGCAGAGTTTTCATGGTGCGTGTCCTCGTCCGGTGCACGTGAAGGTGCCGGACACCACGGCACGGCGCTGCCCTGTGCGGCAATCGCGACGGAGGTGGTGGCCGATTTCCCCAATGGACGCCGAATGACACTGCGACGCGACGCAGAATACCCGCCAATGACAGGTTTTCTTTTGTGCGAGGAAATCTGCGCCGAACATCGAATGAAGTCAAACGAATCGGCACGCATTTTCCACAAATTGCCCAAGCCGCATGCGACGACCGATGCGTCGCCCGCGCCTACGGCAGCGGCGGCGACCGCTCAGTCCTTGGCCAGCGCCAGGGCCTTGTCGAGCGCCTGGTCGGCTGGCACCTCGATGTCGGGCACGATACCGGTGCCTTCCCAGTCCTTGCCGGTAACCGGATCGTAGGTGCGTCCCACGGGAATGAACGCGGCAAGTCCCGCGCCGATCGGTTCGATGCGGCCGAAGTGATTGGCGCCCGCGGTGCGTTCGCCGATCAGCCTGCCGCGATGCGTACGCTGCAGCGCCAGCGCGAAGTGCTCGCCGGCCGAACGCGTACGCTTGGACGTCAGATAAAAGACTTTGGCTTTGGCGAGCCGATGCTCGCTCGCGTCGGGAACGGCAACGTGCTGGCGCACCCACATGTCGGCAGCGCCGGGCACGGTACGCAGGGTATCGCCTTCCATCGGCGGCGGACCGCCGAGCGCGCCGTCGTTCTTCGCCGTGGCCATTTCCACCAGCACGGTTTCACGATCGAAAAGATAAGGGAACAGCACGTCCATCTCGGCCAATCCGCCGCCGCGCGACAACGTTCGCGTATCGATGATGATCGCCTTGGCGGTCACGTAGTCCTTCACGAACGCCCGCATCGCCGCGATGGACGCCGGCTCGCCGGCGAACTGGTTGAAGCGGATGTAGGCAACGCCCGGCGCAATCCATCGGGTCTCGGCCACACTCGGCAGATCGGTCGGCGCGAGCGACGACGGCGGCGGCGGTGCGTTGCCGGGCGACGCCGTGGGCGCGCCTTCGACAAGGCGCGGCCCCGGGGCGGGCAGCGTACCGGGCTCGGGGGCGAGGTCCACGCGCAGATGGCCATCGGCCGCGACCGCTTGCAGATCCTGGGTCAAGCGCTGCGCCACGGCCTTGGCGTCGCCGATGTCGTCGTATTTGCCCGCAGCAAGATTGGACCGCAGCATGTCCGCATAGCGACGGCCTGACGCCGGATCGACGAAGCGCGTCGCCAGCTTGTCGGCCAGCGTATCGATCGCCTGCGCATAGGGATGCGGCGCATCCGCGGCGAGCAGCGGCAGCACCGTCGCGCCGACTGCGGCCAAGCCGGCCATCAGCATCCTTCGGCGCAGGGATCGTGGCGGCGCGGACATCGTGTCGTGCTTGCACATGCTGGGTCCTCCGGAGGTGACTGGCCTTTCAACGCAGATGCCGGCCCCGGCAGAATGGTCGCATCGACGACGCGTCCGCGCGAAGGCGTGCATGACGCTCCGGCAATCGGCGCAGACCGGCGCCGCACGCACGCCAAACGCGTGAAGCGACAGCGTTTACATGTTTTTCGCATGCTTTTCGCGTGCTGCACGGGCGCCGGCGGCGGCACATTCCATCGGCACGCTTCCGTGCCGAACCTACTCATAGAGATACGCGCTCATGCTCAGACATTTGCTACTGACCGCCGTTGCCGGCCTGTGCTTCACCACCGCCTCCGCCCGGGCGGACGGCAGCGGGCTCGCCCTGCTCTACGATCAGTCGGTCGTATCCGGCGGAACCTCGGGCGGGGCGTCTCCCACCCAGCACGCGTCGACCTTCTCGGTGCAACTGGCGGACGATTTCGTCGTCGACGACGATGCCGGCTGGACGATCAACCAGTTCGCCTTCGCGATCACGTTCACCGATCCGAACGGCACCCCACCCGGCCAACCGCCCTACGACATCTTCGTCTACCCCGACGCCGCCGGCCTGCCGGCCGCCAGTGCGGCCTGCGAATATCCGGCGACGCCCGGAACGTTCGACTCCACGCTTCCCGGCGGACAGATCGACGTCACGGTGCCGCTGGCGCCAGCTTGCTTCCTGTCGCCCGGGCAGTACTGGGTCCAGGTGTCGCCGGTGCTCGACGTACCCTATTCGCTCTGGGGCTACAACACGACGGCTTCGGCCGTGTTGCACGAACCTGTCTTCCGCAACCCGGACGACAGCTACGAAACCGGCTGCACCGGCTGGACCGTGATCTCCGCCTGTCTCCCGAACCCGTCCGGAGGAACTCCCAATCTCCAGTTCCAGGTCCTCGGTTCCATCGGTGCCGGCGATTCGATATTCGCCGACGGCTTCGACGGCTGAGGCGGGAATTTCGAAGCGCCCAATGCAGGCGATGCACTCATGGCGCATCGCCGCCACGCAAGTCCGCGCGGTGGATGCAAAGAGGGGCCCTCCGGACACGGCGGGCTCCGGCGGCTCTTGTGCTCGGCGGGAAATCGGCGCGCACTTGGACGCGTCCGTCGCCGACAGCTATCGCTGTCCGGCGCTTGCAACGGTCGTTGTCCGCTGTCCCGCAAGGCTGCGCGCACGCTCGCTGGCCTCACGCCAGGCCTTGGTTTGACCGAGTACGCGGTAGAGATCGGCTTCGGCGAGAGCGACGCGGAAATCACGGTCGCCCCATTGCGAAATCCGGCCAGTCACCGCGGTTGCCTCCTGCAACTGGCCGACCTGCTCCAGCAAACGTGCATAGGGAACCGCGCAAATGACGAGGACATCGGGAATACCGAGCCGGCTCGCGCGCTCCAATGCAGCGGAGTAGCTGCGCAACGCGAAGCTCGTGTCGCCCTCGACGCGCGCTTTTTCCGCATCGACGAAGGCGACGTACACATCGCCTTCGCCGTTCGGCAGCTTCGCCAGCCAGCTGCGAAGTTCCACGGCTTCGGCTGCAGCTTCGCCGGAGCGGCCGCTCTCTTCCAACGCGCTCACATGGAGCAAGCGCGCATCCCGGTAGGCATCGCGCTCGGTATTTTCGAGTGCCGAGATCAGCGCCCTGGCCACCGTCGCCGCGGCTGCATCGGAATCGCCGCGTGAAAGACTGACGTAGGCCAGCAAGGCGTCGGCGCTGGCGACGCTGGCGATATCTTCCGGCTTCGTCGCCACCGCCCGAACCTGCTTCCCCAGCGCCGCCGCCTCGTCCAGCCGCCCCAGACGGGCCAGCGCCCAGCCGCGCGTGATCGTCAGACTCCAACGCAAGCGAACGTTGCCGACATGTCGCTCCGGCGGCCAGAATCGATCGGTCGTCGCCAGCGCTTCGTCGAAATCGAGCGTGAGCATCTGCATGCCGGCGAGCGCTTCGATCGCGACGGCCCATTCTTCCTGCGACGCCAGTTTTTCGAATCGATCGACCGATTCGGTCAGCAACGGTTGCGCGAGGGCGAACTGCCCGCGGATCTTCGCGATCAGACCGAGGTTGAGATCGATCTGCGCGACGCCGAGGGCGCCGCCTGCCGATTCGCTGATGACGCGGGCGCGGCCGAGGTCTGCGGTCGCCTCGTCATATTTTCCGGACATCGCGGCGACCAGACCGCGCCCCGTGTAGGCATGCGCGAGCACCAGCGGTTCGTTGCGCGACTCGACCAAGCCGATGGCCTCGGCATAGTCGGCACCGGCGAGCGCCGCCAGCCCGCGCCGCGTGAACATGGCTGCCCGCATGTTCAGTGCACGCGCACGCAAGGCGGGATCCTGCTCGGAGGAAACACGTTCGAGCAGCCGATCGAGACTGCGATGCGCTCCTTCGTAGTCTCCGGCCGTCGCTTCGACCAAGGCGCTGCTCCATGCGAGCTCCGGCGTTTCGCGCAGCGCCGCCGGCGCGTCGTCGATCAACGTCCGTGCAAGATCGAGCTGACCTGCGAGCGTCGCCGACTTGATCTGCTGCTGCAGTTGTTCGACGGCCGGAGACGCCGCACGGTCGTCGATCGGCGGCGCGTGTCCCAGTTTGATCAGCAGCAGATCGGTCGCTTCGCGCGCCGCCACCAGCGGGTCTGCGTCCCGGGCGTCGACCGCCAGGCGGCGCTGTCCATCGACCGCGTCGAGCCGGACGCGCCAGGATTGATCCTCGTACGCGACATGCGGAGCTATGCGCAACGCCGCCGAGGCGGCGAGGCTGGAATCGGCGAGGAGCGTCGCCGCGTCGGCGGGGCGCTCCTTGAGCAACGCGACGACCGCATCGCTTTCCATCGTCGCGACGGAACCGCGCCGCAGCCGATTCGCGATGAGATCCATCGACCCGAGCCGCAACCAGCTCGAATCGGATGGCACGGCCACCGTCGCCGGGAAAACGAGCGCCATCGGCGGCGCAGGAACGCCCGCGCTTTTTTCCGATGCAGGCGGCGAGCGCTTGCCAAAGACGATAGCGCCCAGCGCGACCAGGACGACGAGGAACGCCAGGATGGCCACTGGACGAACGAGCGGCCGCGCGCTCCCTGCTGCAGGAGTGTGTGGCGGTGTGGCCGCCTGCGCTTCCTCGAGCGGCGATGTCGTCAGGCCCGCCGGCGCGCGGCCGATGCCGGTTTCGCCGAGTCTCGATGCCTTGGCGTCGAGGCGCTCCTCGATCGTGGGCGCGACCCATCGATAGCCCACCCGGGGCATGGTGCGAATGCTGTGCTGATCGCCGCCGCTGTCGCCCAGCTCGCGACGCAGCCGGACGATCGTATGACCGAGCAAGGTCTCGCTGACTTCGGCACGCCCCCATACGGTAGCGATCAGCTCGTCTCGCCCTACGGGACGATGACGGTTCGCGACGAGATGGACCAGGCAGTCGAACGCGCTGCTGGGAAGATCGATCAGCCGTTCGGCATGGCGCAGTTCTCGGCTCGACGGGTCCAACACGAATTCGCCGATGCGATAGAGGATGACTTCCATGCGGCAAAGCCTAGCAGGGCCGCGAAGGCGAGAAGCACGGCGGACCCGCCGAGCCCCGGCTCCCAGCCCCCGTCACTGAACGCGCGCGACGGCGAATACGAAAGCGCCGCACGCGGCGACCGCAGTCGACGCGATTGCGCTCAGTGCGCGACTGCCTGCAGCCGCCTGCGCGTAAGCGGACTCTGTTCGGCCACGATCTCGCCGGAGAACCCGCCGTCGCACACGCAATCGGCCAACGGCAACTCGGGCAGCATCCGCACGTTGAACACGCGATCTCGCATCGCGCTGCAGGCTGGGCAGGCATCGCTCGGAAAGACCAGGCGAACCTCGGCGACATCGTCCGAGCGCCATCGCTTCCGACGCAGTTCGTGCTCCGCCGCGTACAGCACCATGCGCGCGACCGCTTCCCTCGACAGCCGCGGATGACCCGGGATCGACGGGCTGATCCACTCGTCCGCGCTGCGCGTATCGAACAGCGCCATCATGCCGGCAGCGACGCGATACGGGCCGCGCGCGGAGAACGGCACGTCATCGACGATGCGGGGCCATGATGCGAACAGCAAGGCGAGCAGTTGCGCCATGTCGCGCCAATGGCGCGGGTTGGCCCATTGCGCGGCGCGGCCCATCGGAAAGATTCCGGCGGCATGGTACGCGGCCACCGAACGCACGGCACCGGCGATGTTGCGCTCCTGCATGTGCTGCCACGCTGTCTTCGCGAATTTCGGTGGCTTCGGGCGCTGTGCCAGCGGCACGCGGCGGCGAAGTTCGCTCGCGTCGCCCGCATAGAGGTAGTACGGGGTCTTCGCCGCCGGGGCCATCACGGCCGGATCGGCCTCCATTAGGCGCGCGGCCATCGCCACTTTCGTGCCGGAAGCCTGCAATCCGCGTTCGTGCAGTTGCGCCCTCAGCTGCATCAATGGCCACAGCGCCGCCACGACGGCCGTCGCCGACGCCGGCTTCAGCATCCCGGCCGCGATCCAGCGATCGAAGACGTTTCGAGGCGATTCGCCCAATGCCGACTGCCACGACGACAACCAGTCCTCCAGGCGGCTCGGGACCAGGAAGGCGCTCAGCAGGCGCAGCTGTGCTTCGCTCGTATCCTCGCGCAGGCGCGCCGGCGGCACGGCCGTCGCAGGCGCAGGCGCATCCATGTCACCGACGGGCTCTCGCCCGGCTCTCCTGAACCCAAACATGCGCCACCGATCTCAGCGGGGCCACAGTCCCCAACCGTTAGAAACGGATGGGAGCCTACAATGCGGACATGACAGCGTTGGCGCGCGCGTCCGGCAGCCGCGCGAACCGGTCAGTCCCCTTCGGCGACCGCCTTGAGCGAGACCAGGATGTTGGCCAGCGATTCGGGCACGAAGGCGTCCGGCCTGTCGTCCCGCTGCACGATGGCGACTTTCGTCCACGCGCCGTGGGCGCAAAGGACGTAGCGCGTCACGCAGTAGTTTTCGGCAACGTCTTCGCAACCCTGCCGCGGCGTGAAAAGGTCGTACTCGACGACGCGCCCGGGCAGCACCTCGCGCACGGTGCCCCATTGTTCGACGACGCGTTCGCCGCCGTCCCATTCGGTGCGGAAGCGGATTTCGCTGCCCGCTTCCCACGTCGTGCGCAGCACCCTGCCGAATTGCCAGCGCGCGACGAACTCCGGTTTCGTCAGTGCGTCGAAGATGCGCGACGCCGATGCGTGTACGAGAATTTCCGACGTGTGCGTGGCCATGGCCCGGACTCTACAACAGCGCGTCGATGTCGATCGCTCGGCTGCGCACCTCGCGGTCTCGAACTGCGCGCATCTACTTCGTGGCGCTGCGCAGCGCGCTGCCGATCAAGGCCAGCGACGCCAGCGCGATGACGACCGCGCCGAAGCCCTGCGCCGTCGTCAGGATGTCGCCATGGCGGGCGACGAAGACGCCGGCGACGACGGCCGGCAGCCCCATCGCCAGGTACGACACGATGAAGACCAGCGACAGCACGCCCGCGCGTTCGTGCGGTTCTGCGTACGGCAGGATCGTGCGCACGCCGCCCTGGAATCCGGCGCCGAAACCGATACCTGCGATTACGGTGCCCAAGAAGAACACGCCGATCGCGTGCGAAGGAAGACTCGCGATCGAAACGCCGACGCCGACGATCAGCGCGAGCGCACCGAGGCTCATCATCAACCTCGCCGTGTGCTGCTGCAGCAGCAGGACCGCTACGCCGGCGCTGCTCGCGAGTGCGAACAGCGCCAGCCCGCCGAGCAGGGGCGAATTCGAGCCCGTCATGCCGCGCACGAGCATCGGCCCGAGCGAGCCGTAGAAGCCGGCCAGCGCCCAGGCCGCGACCAGCATCGGGATCGCCAGCAGCAGCGGTTCGCGCGTCGCCGGCGGCAGCTTGAAGTGCGGCTTCAGCGACGCCAGCGCGCCGGCCTGTGGCGAGATCGTCTCGGCCATCAGCGCGACGCCGATGCCTTGCAGGACCAGCACGCCACCGAGAAACGCGTAGACCAGGTGAGTCGGCGCGGGCAGGTACTGCACCATGAAGCCGGCGAGGATGCCGCCGGTCGCCGTTCCGAACGCGGGCGCGACCGCGTTGGCGACGGTGCCGCGCGTGCGGTCGAGATCGAGCATGCCGGCACCGACCGCGGCGACCGCCGCGCCTGCCGCCAGTCCCTGCAGCACGCGTGCGATCAGCAATTGCGTCACGCTGCCGGCGGTCGCGAACAGCAGCATCGTCAGCGCCTGCGCCGCGATCGCCGCGAGCAGGACCGGCCGCCGGCCGAGATGATCGGACAGGCGGCCGGCAAACAGCAGCGCAACGAGCACCGCGACGGCGTAGATGCCGAAAATGATCGTCACCACAATCGGCGAGAAGCCCCACTGCGCCTGATAGGCCGCATAGAGGGGCGTCGGCGCACTCGACCCGGCGAGGAAGGAAATCGTGATCGACGCCAGCAGGAAGAACGCCACCGTCGGCGACAGCGGGCTTGCTTGGGCGGCTCTTTGGGCGGTGGCGGGGATGGGGCGCGTCCGGCTCTCGACCAGCGCGTCGGCCGTCGAGGGAGTGAGCGCAACCAGCGTCGTTATTGGGCTCTGCATGGCGATTCCTGACTTTAAAACAGACAGATCTGTCTGTTGAATGACTTGAATCATACAGACCTGTCTGTTATTGTCAAGCCATGAACGCAAAGACTGCTTCGACCGAGCGCCGCTCCGCTCGCGACCGGCTGCTCGACGCCGCCGACGAGCTCTTCTACGAGGAAGGCATCCAGACCGTCGGCATCGACCGCATCATCGAGCAGGCCGGCGTCGCCAAGGCCTCGCTCTACGACCTGTTCGGCAGCAAGGAGGCGCTGGTGCGCGCCTACCTGCAGCGCCGCCACGAACGGCGGCAGGAACGCATGCTCGGACGGCTCGCCCTGCACGAACATCCGCGCGAGAAGATCCTCGGCCTGTTCGACGTGTTCGCCGAATCCGCCGCGAATCCGAAATTCAGCGGTTGCGCCTTCGCGCGCGCCGGCGCGGAAGCGCGGCCCGACAGCAGCGTCAAGGCCGCAGTCGACGAGTCGCGCGCATGGACCCTCGCCTTGTTCACCCGGCTGGCCACCGACCTCGGCGCCGCCGATCCGGCCCTGCTCGGCCTGCAGCTCGTGTCGCTCTACGACGGCGCGTCGATGTCCGCGTTCATCGATCGCAACCCTGAGGCCGCTAACGTGGCGCGCACGACGGCGGCCATGCTGGTGGATGCGGCCGCCGCGAACGCGCGCATGGCGCGAGCCGGGTAGCGCCGGCCAAGCTCGCCACGCAGGTGCCTTCGACCAGCGGCCGATGGGCGATCCGCCTGGCGGCGGTCGTCGGCGAAAGTGTGACCGAGTTCCGCCCCTTTGTACGTTGTATACAGAGGGAGTCGGGCCGCAACGACCGCACAAACGCGCTCACTCCCGGCTCGTCATTGGGATAGCGCTTCTACTATCCGTCGGGGCCGCGCCGCCTGATCCCACGGCGCGGCCCTTATTTTTCCGGGCGCCGGTCCCGAGCGCCGAACGGCGAGAGTCCGTTCCGCAAACGCAGCGCAGCTCGCACGCGACGCGCAATCCACGCAACGCCGATAGGCCGGAATGCGCAGGCCGCCGCGCGAACATGGCACGAGATCGGTGCTACAAAAGCGCACCTTCGCCGCTTCGACACGCTCGGTGGAACCAACGACTCCCCAGCCCGCCTCTCTTCATCCGTCGATTGCGAACGCGACACCGGAACCGTTGGCGAACGCCGCGCCGGCGCGTCGGCTCGCCGTGCCTTGGAGCACGCGCGCGTTCGCGGCTACGATGATCGGGCTCGGTATCGTCGGCTTGATCGAAGGCGATTTCGCGCTGGTGTGGCAACGCATCCCGATCGATCCTCTTCCCGGACGCGAGGCGATCGCCTACGCCAGCGCAGCCGTCGAGCTGGCGGGCGGCATCGGCCTGCTGATCGCGCGCACGCATGCGCTCGCGGCACGCGTCCTGTTCGTCTTCATCGCGCTGTGGCTGGTCCTGCTGAAGCTGCCGGCGGTGCTGCGGGTGCCGCAGATGGAAGCGACCTGGCTCGGCTTCGGCGAGATCGCGGCGATCCTGGCCGGCGCATGGATTCCGTTCGCCGCCGACGCCAGCCTGCAGCAGCGGCGTCGCCTGACGTTTCTCGCCGGTTCGGCCGGCATCCGCTGCGCGCGCTGGCTCTTCATCGCATCGCTGCCGATGATCGGGCTCTCGCACTTCGTCTACGCCGCGCAAACAGCAGCCTACGTGCCGCAGTGGCTGCCGTTCCCGCTCGGCTGGGCCTACCTCACCGGCGCCGGCAGCCTCGCCGCCTGCCTCGGCCTGGCGCTCGGTGTGGCGCCGCGGCTCGCGGCGACCCTGGAGGCGGCGATGCTCGGCGTGATCACCGCGCTCGTCTGGGCACCGGGCCTGTTCGCGCTGCCCCCGGACCGGACGCAATGGACGGGCTTCCTGATCTCGGCGGCGATCGCGTGCGGCGCCTGGACCGTGGCCGATACCTATCGCTCGACGAGGTCGCTCGCCGTGCACAGCCCGCCCTGACGCTCACGCGGCCGGGATGCTGAGCTCCGCCCAGTCGAACTCCTCCTGCAATCGGCTGAACGCGTTGTCGCCGATGTCGCCGCTCTGCCACAGCCGCGTGTTCTCGTCGCGCGCGGCGGCGATCGCGCGGCGGCGCAACGCCGCCAGCGGCGTCTCGGCCGCGGAGGCCGGTTCGCCGCCGACACACGGATCGCGCGCCGCCGCGCGATATTCGTGGCGCAGCGCTTCGGCCTCGGGCAAGGTCTCGTCGTCGAGCGTCGCCAACGCGGCGCCGTAGGCCGCCGAACGCGCGCGCTGGAACTCGCGCTCGACCGGCGCGTCGTCGTCGAAGTGCAGGAACGCAAGCATCGGCCGCAGGCTGATGCCCTGGATCACCAGCGTGCCGAACACGACGCAGAACGCGGTCAAGAGGATCAGATCGCGATGCGCGAAATCCTCCGGCAGCGCGAACGCGGCCGCCAGCGTCACGATGCCGCGCATGCCGCACCAGGAAAGGACCAGGCCGCTCTGAACGGTCGGTCGCAGCATCGGCCGCGGCGGATGGAAGCCGACGCGGCGGATGCGCCAGCGCACGACGGCGTTGTAGCTCATGCACCAGGCGATGCGCACGACGATGACCGTCGCCAGAACCGCCAGTGCGACGGTGCCGTATTCCAGCCTCGCGGACGCCGACAAGCGCGTCCAGATCGGTCCGACCTGCAGGCCGATCATCGTGAACGCCAGCACGTTGAGCATGAACACCGCCGTGTCCCACACGGCGAACGAAGGCACGCGCAGGCGCGCCGGCATCGTCGCGCCGCCGACGCGCGCGACGGCGATCGCGTAGGTGACGATCGTGAGGATGCCGGACAGGCCGACGCGTTCGGCGAGGATCCATACGCCGAACGTGGTCACGAACTGCACGATGATCGAACTCGGAACGTTCTCGATGCGCCGCATCAGCCTCACCGCCGGCCACGCCAGCAACACGCCGACGACGAGGCTGCCGATCACCGTCAGCGCCAGTGCCGGTATCACTTGACCGAGCGAGAACGTGCCGCCGACCGCAGCGGCGACCGCGAGCCGGTAGATCAGCAGCGCGGTCGCGTCGTTGAGCAGGCTCTCGCCTTCGAGGATGGTGACCAGGCGCTGCGGCAGGTTCGCCTGGCGCAGCACCGCGGTCGCGGCGGCCGCGTCCGGCGGCGCCACGATGGCGCCGAGCGCGATCGCGACCGGCCAGGTCATCCCCGGCACCAGGGCATGCGCGACATACGCGGCAGCCGCCGTGGTCAGTCCGACCACGACGAGGACCAGACCGGCCACGGGCACCCAGTTGTCCTTCAGGTCGCGCAGCGACGTGTCGTAGGCCGCGTCGAGCAGCACCGGCGCGACGAACAAGGCGAGCACGAGGCCCGGATCCAGGCCCCAGTTCGGCGCTCCCGGAACCAGCGACAGCACGGCGCCGCCGAGCGCGAGGAAGGTCGGATACGGCGCGCCGATGCGGCGCGCCAGCGCCGCCAGCAGGACCGCGCCGAGCAGAACGGCGATGATCGATTCGAACAGCGGCATGCGTACGTCCCCCCGGCTCGGCGCTGATACCCAAGCATGTGCGCAAGCAGCCGCATCGCGTCAAGTTCGGCGAAACCCGTCATGCCGGATGGCCGATTTCGTGGCACCCTAATCGGGTCGGCATGCCGCCCGCAGCAGCGAGCCCGTCGGCGTCGTCTCCTACCGAGGAGCATTCGTATGGTCACGCGCGGTTTCAGCGGTCGACCGCGGCCGCAAGGCGGCGAAGGGCGGGTGCCTCCCGGCCAGTCGCTGACCGACGACTTTCCGGTGCTGTCGGCCGGTCCCACGCCGCATATCGCAGAGGCGGACTGGACCTTCACGCTGAAGGTCGGCCCGAAGCCGATCGCGCGCTGGAACTGGGCCGAGTTCAACGCGCTGCCGCAGACGACGCTGACGCGCGACATCCACTGCGTGACGAAGTGGTCGAAGCTCGACACCCGCTGGCGCGGCGTCGCCATCGACGACCTGCTCGCTGCCGCCGGCGTGGACGCCCCGACCGACTACGCGCTGGCGCATTCGTTCGACGGCTATTCCACCAACGTGCCGACCGCCGACCTCGTCGGCGGCAAGGCCATGATCGCGCTCGCCTACGACGATGCGCCGCTCGCCGCCGAGCACGGCGGTCCGGCGCGCCTGCTGGTTCCACATCTTTATTTTTGGAAATCAGCAAAATGGATCAACGCGCTGCAGTTCACCCGGCGCGACGAGGCCGGTTTCTGGGAGCTGCGCGGCTACCACATCCACGGCGATCCATGGCGCGAGCAGCGCTTCAGTGGCGACTGACGACCCGCCCTTCGCGATGCAGCCGCCCAGGCTGCTCTGGCAGACGGCGACGATCGAGGCGATCGCGCTGCAGACGCCGGGCGTGAAGAGCTTCTTCTTCGATCTCGCGCAGCCATTCGCGTTCCACGCCGGCCAGCACGTCGACGTGCGCCTGACCGCGCCGGACGGATACCAGGCGCAGCGCAGCTACTCGATCGCCTCGGCGCCGGCCACGACCGGCGTCATCGAACTGGCCATCGAGCGGCTCGACGACGGCGAAGTGTCGCCGTTCTTCCACGACGTGGCCGCCGTCGGCGACAACATCGAACTGCGTGGGCCGATCGGCGGCCATTTCGTCTGGTCGGTGCCGCAGGGCGGGCCGCTGCTGCTGTGCGGTGGCGGCTCCGGCGTCGTGCCGCTAATGAGCATGCTGCGCGAGCGCGCGGCGCAGCGCGCGACGCTGCCGACGGTGCTGCTGTATTCGGCGCGGACCTGGGAAGAACTGATCTTTCGCGACGAACTGCTCGCCTTGCACGCGCGCAACGACGGATTCGAGCTTGCGCTCGCGCTGACACGCGAATCGGCGCGGCGCGAACGCGATTACGCGCGACGGGTCGATGCGGCTATGCTCGAAGATGTGCTGGCGCGCATCGACGGTACCGCCCGGCATGTGTTCGTCTGCGGCGCCAATCCGTTCGTCGAAGCCGCGACGGCAGCCCTCCTCCAGACCGGCCTCGGCGCCGCCCTCATCCGGACCGAACGTTATGGACAGTGAGCAGACCGAGCACGGCACCGAAGCGCAAGCCGCGAAGAATCCCGGCGACGTGCTGTTCGAGTATGCGGCTGCCGAACTCGCGCGCGCGATCAGCTGTCTCGGCTGGCGCGGCGCGCGCCTGCATACCGGCGTGCACCAGGCACGCAAGTCGATCCGCCGCACGCGCGCCACCCTGGCCCTCGGCATGCCGCCGCTCGGCCCCGGTGCCGCACTGCTCGACCGCGAGCTCGGCCGCATGAATCGGGAACTGTCGAAGCTGCGCGATGCGCATGCGTTCGTCGTCGCGCTCGACGGC
>Ga0105249_10000517_pt1 | contig 35617 bp, 26 predicted proteins | sample KBSS44metaG_FD_81522 | JGI IMG/M metagenome (GOLD analysis project Ga0105249, IMG submission 81522) | Switchgrass rhizosphere microbial communities from Kellogg Biological Station, Michigan, USA - KBS S4-4 metaG | ecosystem: Host-associated > Plants > Roots > Rhizosphere > Soil | place...
CGTGCTCAGCGCGTTCCTGCTCGCGGTGCCAGCCGTCGTGTTGACCAGCCAGTGGCTGGGGGTCAGCGGCGAGTCGTCGCACGGGATTGTGCACGATCTCTTCAGCGCGGCGGAAGTGGTGCTCCTGCTCGGGACGACCGCGGTGGTGACGATTGGGCTTCTGTGGACGCGTCGGCGCGGGCTCTCGCTCGCCGACGGCTCGCGCGTCCTGTTCGGCGCGACGACGCCGTCGCCCGCGTGGAGCCGACCGGAGGTGGCCGCCCTGCTGCGCGCCCTGCCGGGCAGCGTTAGGCCTCCGGACCGTGACTCACCGGCCGACCATCGCCGCGCGATCGGTGAGGCCGTGACGCTCCTGCCGCCCGAGGCAAGGGAGCTGGGCGCCGAGGCGGCGCAGGCCGCGCGGCGGTTGATGGTCGCGATGGAGCAATGCGACGCGGAGATCGCTGCGCTGTCGCGCGACGCGAGTGTGGCAGAGCTCGATCGGCTCGAGTCGCAGCTGGCCGCGCTGCAACCGTCACCGGGCGCTCCGGCGGATGATCGAAGCGAGCTCCGCGCCCTCGTGCGCCAACAGATCGACGTCGTGCGCCGCATGCACGGCCGGTGCGAAGCGGTGTCGCATCGGCGGGCGCACCTGTTTCACCTGATGCGTGGTCTGTGGGCGCAGCTCAGTCTCGTGCGCAACGGTGTGACGGCAGGGCCGGAGGTCGCGGCGCGCGTGACGGATCAGTTGCGCGCCATCTGCGCGGAGATCGCGCAGGAAGTCGAGCCGGCGCACGTGTCACTCCCAGCGGAACACTCTCGCCGATAGCGCGGTGCAGATGACGAACACCGCCGTGAGCCCGGCGACGTCTCCCAGGTGCATCGACCAGGGCTCGCCCCGCCAGATGCCCTGCAGCAGCGACACCGCGTAGCTCAGCGGCAGGTGCTGCAGCCAGGCCGGCAGCAGCTGGGCGGGAATGAACAGCCCGGACACCACGAACATCGGATACAGGATGACGGCGCCGATGGGCTGCGCGAAGCGCGCCGTGGGGACGATGCTCGCGATGAGGAAGCCGAGCGACAGGATGCTGACGATCGTGATGATGAGCGCGATGGCGAAGCTGAACGCGGGGACGTCGATGCCGGACGGGTAGTAGCGTCGCCCCGCCAGGAGCATCAGCGCGAGCGTAACGGCCGTGAGCGACAGCTTCACGAGCACGTGCGACGTGAGAATGGTCCACGGGCGGAGCGGCGTCGCGCGGAGCCGCTTGAGGATGCCGCCTTCGCGGTAGATCGCGATGATGGCGACGAGTGACAGCACGGCGTTCAGCGCGATGAGGATCGCGACGAACACTGGCACGTTGACGCGGAAGAAGGTACTCGTCGAGAGATCCCGTGCCGGCGCGATGCTGCGGCCGAGCCGTCCCAGGAGGAGGAACACGAGCACGGGCATGACGATCGAGCCCACGGCGCCGAGGGGCTCGCGCATGAACACCTTGATCTCGATCCAGGTCAGTTGCCACAGGCCGCGCAGCATGATCTCCTCGTGCGTCTTCGGTCGACAGGATCAACAACAACAACAACAACAACAACAGAACACCTTTGACAGGATGGACAGGATGGACAGGATGACGGCGGAGAACGCGTCTCAGATCGACGGCATTGATTCTCGAATTGATTCTCGAATTGAGACGCTCAGCGATTTCTCCAGAGTCGATCGGATATTCATGACGTCAGGCGGCAGCCGTTCTCGTGACGCGAGTATCCACGACTCGGTCCTGCAGCTGTGTCGTCATCCTGTCCATCCTGTCCATCCTGTCAGAGCTTTTAGTCACGGATCGAGTGACCGGTCACTTTCAGGAACACGTCCTCGAGCGTCGGCAAGACCGTCCGAAAGTCCGTCACGTGAATGCGCTCGTCCGAGAGACAGTGGATCACCGCCGTGACGAGATCTTCGCCCGTGCCGTGAATCGTTAGGCGTCCGTTGGCGGCCGTCACCGAGGCCACGGTCGGGATGCGTCGAAACCGGTCCGCCGCGACCGGATCGTCCGTCGCGAGCACCACCGTGCGCTCGGGGCAATGTCGGCGGATCAGGCCATCCGGGGTATCCATGTCGACAATCCGGCCGTGGTCGATGATCGCCACGCGATCGCAGAGCCGCTCCGCCTCTTCCATGAGATGCGTCGTGAGGAAGACCGTCTTCCCTCGCCGGCGGATGTCGCGGACGAGATCCCAGATCGTGCGCCGAGACTGCGGATCGAGCCCTGTCGTGAGCTCGTCGAGAAAGACGACCTCGGGATCGTTGATGAGCGCAAGCGCGATGAAGAGCCGCTGCTTCTGTCCGCCCGACAGCGTCATGAACCACGCGTTCCGCTTGTCGGCGAGCCCGAGCTGCTCCAGCAGACGGTCTCCGTCCGCAGTCTGCTTGCGATAGAGCGCGGCCCAGAGGTGTACGGCCTCCCAGACCTTGATGCGCTTCTGCAATTGGGCCTGCTGGAGCTGCGCGCCGATGCGGTCCTGCAGCTCGTAGACGTCGCGGAACGGATCGAGGCCCAGCACCGATATCGTGCCGCGGTCGGGCGTGCGCAGCCCCTGCACGCCCTCCATCGTCGTCGTCTTCCCTGCCCCGTTAGGCCCGATCAGGCCGAAGATCTCACCGTCGTACACCTCGAACGACACGTCGTCCACGGCGACGGTGGAACGATAGGTCTTCCGAAACCCCGCCACCTGAATGACGGCACGCGAGGCTTTCATGGGGCGAGTCTCTCCTGTTCGATCAACGCTGCGTCATCCGCGTGTCCCCTCAGTCCCGCTCTTCCGGGCACAAAGCTACGTGGTGGTACGATTACCGCGCCACGAACAATGACGGCGTCATTGGTCCGGACTCGCTGTCCGGGCCCGGGGCGTCGCGGTATTGCGGAACCGTGTGAACGTCTGCATACCAATGGTTCCCGCTGTGACCAGTCCACGGGGGCTCCTGTCGCCCGGAGCCGTTCTCGGGGGAGATCGAAGAATAGCGACGCACGGCTGGTGACGATCCTCGTGCGCTGTCGCGGAGGACGCCGGCCATGCGTCGCACGATCTCAGGATCGCGCACTTTCTCATGGAGGGACAATGCTGCACAGATTTGTCGCCCGCCGGTTCTTCCCGCCACTCATCGCACTGCTCGCCGCGAGTACCGCCGCGGCACAGGGTGGCACTGCGACCATCAGTGGCCAGGTCACCGACTCGACCTCGAAAACGCCGCTCGCTGGCGTCGAGGTGTTCTTCGGCGCCGATGCCGTGTCGGCCGCCGTCCAGACGATCCGTACGAATGCGACCGGCCGCTACTCGTTCGCCAACGTCGCGCCTGGGACCGTCACCGTCAGCGTGCGCGTCGTCGGGTTCGCGCCGAAGGCGCAGCGCGTGATCGCTCGCGCTGGCGAGACCACTACCGCCGACTTCGCGCTCGCGCAGCGCACGACGCAGCTGGACCAGGTTGTCGTCACGGGCACCGGTGGCGTCACACAGCGGCGCGCCGTCGGTAACGTCATCGAAACGATCGACGCGAAGAGCGTCCTCGAGGTGTCGCCGGCACGGAGCGTCGATCAGCTCATCGGCGCGCGGACGCCCGGGGTCATCGCGCTCCCAAGCAGCGGCCAGGTTGGAACCGGCTCGCAGATCCGTGTCCGCGCGCCCAGCAGCCTATCGTTGAGCAACGATCCCATCATCGTCATCGACGGCGTGCGCATGGACGCGGCGCCAGCGCGGGGCCCCGGACAGCGCGGCGGCTACGGCGCGAGCCGCCTCAACGACATCAGCCCTGAGGACATCGAGAGCATCGAGGTCATCAAGGGCCCCGCGGCGGCGACTCTCTATGGCACCGAGGCCTCCAACGGCGTCATCCAGATCATCACGAAGCGCGGTCGAGCGGGAAAGACGCAGTTCGCGTTCGCCACCCGGCAGGGCACGAACTGGCTCGCGAACCCCGAAGGGCGCGCCGGGATGCTGTACGCTCCAGGGGCAACTCCGAGCGACCCAGTCCTCGGGTTCAACCTGTACCAGCACGAGCGAGAGAACGGGAACGGCGAGATCTTCCAGACCGGCCGCAACCAGGGCTACCAGGGAAGCGTGACGGGTGGAACCGACGCCAGCCGATACTACCTCTCGGCCACGTACGATGACGACGTTGGCGTCGTCAGCTGGAATTGGGATCACAAGTTCAGCGGACGGGCAAACCTCGACGTCCTGGCGACCGACAAGCTCCGCTTTCAGGGCAGCCTCGGACATATCCGGGATCGCATTCGTCTCGCCCAGAACGACATCAACACCGACCCGTTCAGCCAGCTCATCTGGGGCACGCCACGACTGAAGGACGGTGTGACACGCGGCTTCGCGAACACGCCGCCGGAAGAATGGAAGATGATCGAGGGGTACGCGAACAACGACCGGACCACGCTCAGCTTCCAGGCGGACTACAATCCGCGCTCGTGGATGACGCATCGGCTGGTGACCGGGCTCGACGTCAACTCCGAGGCGGGCTCATTGCTGTACCCGCGAATGCCGTTAGGCAACCAGGACCCCCTCGGCAATCTTGGGAATGGCCAGAAGACGGCGAACCGCACGACGCGTAGCTTCCTCACCCTCGACTACTCCGGCAGCGTCAAGTACGACCTGGGCGAGGCGTACACGTTCACCACGTCGGTTGGATTGCAGCACTACCGGTCCGACATCACGCAGGTCGGTGCGTCAGCGGTGACCTTCCCGGCCGAGCCAGTCACGCTCATCAGCAATGGCACGACAACCACCGGGAACGAAACGTTCACCGGGAATGCCAGCGTTGGCATGTTCGTCCAGCAGACCGCCGCGTGGAACAACCGCCTCTTCCTCACCGCGGCGCTGCGTGGCGATGACAACAGCACGTTCGGCAAAGATTACAAGGCCGCGTACTACCCGAAGTTCAGCGTTTCGTGGGTGGCGAGCGAAGAGCCGTGGTTCAAGCTGCCGTCGTTCATCGGCGACCTCCGGTTACGCGGCGCGTTAGGCGCGGCCGGGACGCAGCCGGCGACGTTCTCTGCCGCTCGTCTCTACCAGTCGACCACGGGATATCTGGATCAACCCGGTCTGATTCCGGACAATCTCGGAAACCCGGAGCTCAAGCCCGAGCGTAGCACGGAACTGGAGCTCGGCTTCGAGTCGACCGTCTGGGATGGCAAAATCGATATGTCGTACACGTATTACCGCCGGGACATTAGCGACGCCATCGTCAACAAGCCAATCCCGCCGTCACTCGGCTTCCCGGGCAACCAGGTCGTCAACATTGGAAAGGTGAAGGGCTGGGGGAATGAGTTCTCGCTCAACGCCCGCCTTTATCAGGGCAAGTACATCGGCTGGGACCTCGGCACGCAGCTCGCCCGCAACGGAAATCGAATCGACGACATGGGCGGCGCTGAGTTCTTCACCACCGGCGGCGGCGGCGTAGCACAGAACCGCGTCGGCTTCGGCATCGCGGACTACTTCATGTACAAGGTTCGCAAACCGGTGCTGACGTCGGCTGGCGTTGCCGATCTGAACTTGTCGATCTGCGATGGCGGAACCGGTAAGGGCGGAGTCGAAGCTGGCGGCGCGGACGTTCCCTGCGCCTCGGCACCCCGTGTGTATTGGGGCCACTCGCAGCCCATCTGGCAGATGGGATACAACACGACCGTGACCGTCATGGATCGCCTGCGGCTCTACGCCCGCGTCGACGGCAACGGTGGCCACTACCAGTCGGACACCGAAGTCCGCGCGCTCCACAACCAGGGCTCGACACTCGGCGTCATCAACAAGGATCCGCTTCTCACGGTCTATCGCGCGATCGAAGCAGACGCGCCGGGCACATACCGCGCGAGCTTCCTGCGTCTGCGCGAGCTCTCGGCGACGTACACGATGCAGCCGTCGATCATCCGGCGCATCGGGGCGTCGAGCGCGACGCTGAGCGTCGCCGGCCGGAACCTCTCGATGCTCTGGACGCAGCAGGACGGCTGGAAAACCTCGCGCGACGGTCTGATCAAGATTGAAATCGCCGACCAGCACGTGTGGGATCCAGAAATCCGCGCTGTCGGGCAGCTCTCCAGCGGCTTCCAGACCATCCTGCCGCCAACGGCCAGCTTTGCCACGACACTTCGTCTCACCTTCTGACCGAGAGACCTAACGATGCGACACAACATTGCTAGGAACCCTGTGCGTCGGACGGTGAACCTCCGACGCCTCACGGCCGCGCTCGCCGTCGCGCTCACGACGACGACTGTGGCCTGCGACAAGCTGCTGGACGTCGAGAATCCGGCGAGCGTGCCGATCGAAGCGCTCGAGGATCCGGCGCTCATGCAGACGCTCGAATCGGCTTCCATCCAGCAGTTCCAGTGCGCGTTCGCGAACTTCGTGGGAACCGCCGGCGTACTGTCCGGCGAGTACTGGGTGTCCAGCAACTTCGTCGACAGCCACCCCTGGGAGTGGCGCGGCGTCGTCCAGATCAAGAGCACGGGGGGCAGCTGCCCTGGACGCAACGCGACGTCCCTGGGCTTCTACACCCCCATGCAGCAGGCGCAATTCCAGCTCGATGACCTCTTCGAGCGCGCCTCGAGCTTCACCGACGCGGAGGTACCGAACAGGCAGCGCATGCTCGCCGAGGCCCGCGCGTACTCCGGCTACGCCCACCTCATTCTCGGCGAGACGATGTGCGAGATGGCGCTCGACGGCGGCCCGAAGATGACGAGCCAGGAAGTGTGGGCGGTCGCCGAGGCGCGGTTCTCGGAAGCGATCACGCTCGCGACGGCGTTAGGTACCGGCGCCGACGCCGTCAGCCTGAAGAACATGGCGATCGCGGGGCGCGCACGAGCGAGGCTCGACATGGGCAAGCTCGCCGAGGCTGCTGCGGATGCCCGGCTGGTACCAGCGGGCTTCGTGCGCAACGCGGAGTTCACGACCGCGAACCAGAACCGCGAGAACCGCATCTTCAACATGACGGTCACGAACCGATTCGTCTCCGTGCAACCGTCCTACCAGGCCCTGACAGTGAACGGGGCGCCCGACCCCAGGGTGCGTGTGCAAAACATGAACGTGTTGGGCCAGGATGGCGCGACGCCGTTCTGGCGGCAGCTCAAGTACACGGCGGCCAACTCGCCAATGCCAATCGCGTCGTACGCCGAGGCGCAGCTGATCCTGGCCGAGGCATCGACTGATCAAACGGAGAAGCTCGCGGCGCTCAATCGCGTCCGTGCACTGTCGAGCATCGCGCCGCTCACCGGCACCGTCACCGACGACATCATCATCGAGGAGCGGAGACGCCAGCTGTACAGTGAAGGGCAACGCTACGTAGACATGCTGCGCAAGAAGCTGCCTTTCCAGTCGGGAACCAACCGGAAAGGACAGACCTACAGCGACCTGACGTGCATCCCGCTTCCTGACGTCGAGACGCTCAACAACCCGAACTTCAGCATTGGGAACTGATTCACTTCGCGCTCCAGCTGGAAACAATTGGGGTCGGACTCGGTGGACATCGAGTCCGACCCCAATTGTCGTTTCGAGACCGGAGACCGGAGACTGGAGACCGGAGACGGGTAGCGGGTAGCGGGTAACGGGTAACGGCGGCTGTCATTCCGAGCGGAGCCCGCGCGAAGCGCAGGCGCAGGCGAGGAATCGCCATCCTCCCGACCGGGGGCTTGTCCCTCTACCGGGAAGATGGCGATTCCTCGCCTCCGCACCTTCGGGTGCTCCGCGCGGAATGACAACGTCCGGCGATTCCTCGCCTCCGGCCTGCGGCCTCCGCTCGGAATGACACAGTCATCTACCGACAAGCCCCGGCAGCACCTGCTCGATGCCGGTCGCCGCCGAGATCAGGCGGTCGCCTTCCGGCCTGACGCGCCCGGACTCGACGCAGGCATACAGCTCCGCCACTTCCTGCGCGAAGGATTGCGGGAGACCCGCCTGAACCAGCGCACCGACGCGTGCCGGCGGCGGAACGTCCACCACCTGCAACGGCTTGCCGAGCGCGGCACCTAACGCCTTCGCGAGATCGCGCGCGGAATACGACGGGCCGACGAGGTCGATGACCTCGCTCGTGGGCGGTGGCGCCAGCAGCAGCGCCGCCACCATGCGTCCGACATCGCGCGTTGCGATCGTTGGGAACGCAACGTCGGCCGCCCCCAATAGGTTGGGATAGATCCCCGCCGCGCGCGCCGCGGGCACAACGGCGCCGACGTTCTCCTGGAACCAGGAGGCACGGATCACCGTCACTCTCGCCGCTGTCTTCCGAACGGCCCGCTCCAGGTAGTGCAGATCCTTCGCCGGTCCATTCCCGTCCGCCAACGACGCCGCCACCGCGGACAGCACCACCACGTGCGGCACCTCGCGCTCGCGCACGGCAGACACGATCGCATCCGCCATCGCACGGCGACCGCCATGGAAATCAGCGGCGAACGGGTCCTCGGGCAACAACACGAAGAAGCCGGCAGCCCCCTCGAGGGTGCGTGCGAGAAACGTCGGGTCGTCGAGCGAGCCAACGGCGGCGTCGCCACCACCCACGGCCCACGCCGCGCCGCGCGCGGCATCGCGTGTGAGTCCTCGCACCCGCTGGTCACGCGCGAGCAGCTCCGCCGCCACGACCGACCCGACTCTCCCGGTGACACCTGCCACGACGTACGTCGACACGCTGGCTCCTGCGTTAGGCGTGAGAATGCCGGGGCGGGCGCAGTGCGCCACTGTGACTACGCCGGTCTGATGTGCTCTTTCCCTGGTGGTCCGGGCCGCGTCGCCCTGGGTAGCCAACGACCGGTCGCCGCGTAGAGCAGCAGCAGACTCGCGCCCCAGCCGAGCGTGCCCGCGTAGGCCGCGATCAACGCGACCATGAGCGAGACGCCCATGACGCCCGTCCAGATCGTGAATGCGCGCGACTTGATGACCGCGTTCGTGAGCGGCGTCTGCTGCTGTGCGTTCGGCGGCGTGACGCGCCGCAGCCATTCGGGCATGGCCGGCGGCGGCGCCGCCTTCGCGGAGTCCAGCGACCGACCGACGTCGCGATACACCGTGGATGGAAGCTGCGTCGCGTACGCCCCGACCACGATCAGGAGGAGCGCCGCAATCGCGCCGACGCCGACGAGCCAGCTCACCCCGCGCGTGAACGGACGCCCGCGCTTCCGCGCGATGAGCCACCCGATGCAAACGGCAGTAACGGCGACGAGCGAGACGCCGAAGCTCACGAGCGCGGACCCGATCGCTGCCGCAGCACCGCCGATCCCGGCGACGATGCGCGGCCCGGTTGGCGAGTCGAGCGTCGCCGTTGGAGTTTCGCTGGAGCCAGTCACGACTCAACCACACATGGAAATGTCATCCCGAGGAACGGTAGCGACGCGGGATCTCATGTGCGGACCTGATGGCTGGTCACGAGTGACGCACGGGAGATCCCTCGCTGACGCTCGGGATGACAAGGGAGCTGATTTTTGCCACGGGCCAGGCCCGATCCCGCGTCATCGGAAGAAATCGTTCATCGACGCGAACGGGACACCGCTCGCCATCCGCGAGAACACGCCCTTGTCCCGGATCTCGGTGGCCGCCTCGTAAAACGCGCCCCACGCCGTGCGCGCGAGCGCGCCGCCGACGCTGATGCGGCGCACGCCGGCCTGCTCCAGCTCCGCCATCGTCGTGAACCCGCTCCCGACGAGCACGTTGACCGGCCTTGGCGCAACAGCGCTCACGACCGCACGGATCTCCTCCATCGTCCTGAGACCCGGCGCGAACAGACACTCGGCCCCCGCCTCCGCGTACGCCGTTAGGCGCCGGATGGTCTCCTTCAGGTCCGGACGGCCCGCAACGAACCCTTCGGAGCGACCCGTGAGAAGCACTCCCGTCCCGCTCGCGTCGATCGCCTGGCGTGCGGCACGCACACGCTCGGCCGCGAGCCCGCGCTCGAACAGCGGGTTCGCGTCGTCACCCGTCGAGTCCTCGATCGAGAGGCCGGCAATTCCGGTCGCCGTCGCCGCGGTCACGTTCACGGCCACGTCCGCCGGATCGACGGCGAACCCGCCCTCGAAGTCCGCGTTGAACGGGATGTCGACGCTCGCCGTCATGGCGCGCAGGTGCGCGAGCACCTCGTCGAGCGTCACGTGATTGTCGGCGCGGCCGAGCGTCCAGGCGAAGCCCGAGCTGGTGGTGGCGAGCGCGGAGAAGCCGAGCTGCGCGAGGATGCGTGCGCTGCCCACGTCCCACGGATTCGGGATCACGAAGCAGCCCGATTGATGCAGCGCGCGGAACGCGCGGATGCGGTCGTTAGGCACCGTCAGGTGGCGTGGGGGGTGAGGCGAGCTGCGGCTTTCCCTCCGCCGCCGCGAGTTCCCGCTCGGCGAGTGCGAGCTCCAGCTCGCCCGCGAACTCGCTGCCCAACGCGCGGTCCGCGCCGCGGAGCCGAAGCGCGAGCTCCGCGGGATGGTCGAGACTGAGACCTGCCGCGCCAGCGACTTCCTCGAACGCGCGAAGGTCGGCAGCCGTCAACACGAGATACGTACCCGGTGGCCACCGCCAGCGCCATCGCACGGACGCGCCAGCGACTGCGCCGAGCGGGATGACCACTTCGCGCACCGGTTCGACCTCGTGGTCCGTTCGAATCTGCATGCCGACGTGATCGATGGACCGTGCGACGCGCCACTGAATGAAGACGCGGTCGCCCTCGAGCCGCACGAGCCCGTGCACGGTCTCGCGCGTGGACGTGACTTCCCACCCGACGACGTCGTGCGACCGACGCAGCACGAAGGGCAACGCGGCGGAGTGAGCCATGCATCAACTTACAACCCACGCGTCGGTGTGTCTGGTAGACTCGCCGGTGGTTCTGGCGCTACGTTGCGACCTGCTCCGGCCGTTCAGGCCGAGTCCGCAACTCACCCGGACATGACGGGTTCTCCAATGGCTGGATTCCGCGCCCTTCGCGCGCTGCTGCCGCTCGCACTCGCTCTATCGACCATCGCGAGCGACGCGCGCGGCCAGACCGCACGCAATGCGTCGATGCCGCAGCTGCATCACGTCGGACTCAACTCCGTCGACCCTGCCCGCGCGATCGAGTGGTATCTCAAGGTGTGGCCGGCCGCGCGAAAGACGCAGGTCGCCGGGCTGCCCGGTGTCGAAGCGGACATGCTCGTGCTGTTCACGAAGGTCGATCGCCCCCCCGCGGGTGCGTGGCGCGACGACCTTCATCGCGCAGAGCCGCAGAGCGCGTTCTGGCACATCGGCGCGATGACCAACACGACCGACGTCGCGACTCGGCTGCGCACCGTTGGCATCGCGCACCTTCCGCTGTTCACGTCGCCGGCCGACACCCACACGGTGTGGCGCTCCGGGCTCGCGCCGTACACCGGCACGCTCACGACGAAGCAGCTCGCGACCGCACCGCCTGCGCCACCGCGCGACGGCGGGTTCAGCTACGTCGTCGCGCCGGATGGCGTGCTGTTCGAGCTCACGGGCGGCCCCGGAACGCGCGACTCCTTCTCGCACATGCACTTCTACCACGAGAAGCCGCTATGCGCCGCGAACTGGTACGTCGAGCAACTCGGCATGGAGCTGCCGCCGGTCCGCGACAGCAGCGGCGTGGAGACGCCGCGTCAGGCATGGGACCCGTGCGACGTACCCTACGGCGAGGCGGGGTGGCCGTCGCTCGAGCCGATCGGCACGATTCGGCAGCCGTCAGGTGGCGTCCGGTTCGGCAACGGGTCGATGTCCTGGTATCCGCGGCAGTGCGTGAGCGATCGCTGCGGCCGCGACCAGCCGCTCGTGCCATCGCGCGGCCAGGCGCTGGACCACGTCGCGTTCACCGTGGAGAACCTCGACGCGCTCATCGCCCGTCTCCGCACGGCGAAGGTGAAGGTCCTCGAGGGCCCGTACACGTTCGGCGGCGCCCGGGCGTTCATGATCGAGGACCCGGATGGTCTGGCGATCGAGCTGATCGACCGCGCGAGCGGGACGCCTGGCCGTGAGCGATGACTCGCTTCCTGGCGAGCAGAATCCGTTGCATCATCCGGCTCGCTTTGGCTAACGTTGAACCGGCACCGTAGGCCACGCGTCTCCCTTGGCTCTCCCCGCGCCATGACCTAACGGGGGGAGCTCCCCGAACGTGCGGGTGAGACCGATGATCCGTTTCCGGATCCTTGGCGGACTGGATCTTCGCGACCACGATGGCCGCGACCTGCGCGCGATCCTGGCCCAACCCAGACGATTGGGGCTGCTCGCGTACATCGCGATGGCCGGCCGACACGGCTTCGTTCGAAGGGACCAGACGCTGGCGGTGTTCTGGCCCGAACACGACTCGGAGCATGCGCGCGCCGCCCTGAATCGCGCCATCTACTACCTGCGCCACTCCCTCGGCGACGGTGTGTTGATCAGCCGTGGGGCCGACGAGATCGCACTGTCCGCCGATCACCTGTGGTGCGACGCGATCGCGCTCGAGGACGCGGTCCAGCACGGCCGCTACGACGAGGCGCTCGACCTGTATCGCGGTGAGCCGCTCGAGGGATTTTTCGTCTCGAACGCACCGGGCTTCGAGCGGTGGCTGGACGAAGAGCGCCGCCGCCTCGGCGATCTTGCGTCCCGCACGGCGGCCACCCTGGCCGATGCCGCAGAGCGGAGCGGTGACCGCGCGCTGGCTGTTCGGTGGTGCCAATGGGCCGTGGACCATTCGCCGCTGGACGAGATCGGCGTGCAGCGACTCATCGGCGCGTTGGATCGGGCCGGCGATCGCTCCGGTGCGGTCGTCGCCTACGAGCGGTTCGCGCGGCGCCTCGCGGGAGACCTCGACGTGGCGCCGGCGCCGGAAACGCAGGCGATCGTAGTCGCGATTCGTCAACGGGGCGCCGTACCGGCGAAACCGGCCGCCGCCCCGGCGATGACCTCTTCGCTGTTCGAATCGATCGATGCGATGCCGGCCGCGAACAGCGTCGACCGGGCTCGCCTGCCCGATCCGCGACGCCTGTTCCGGACGCGGGCAGCTCGCTTCGCGCTCGGCGCTACGATCGTTATGGTGATCGTTACGGCGATCGCCGCCGGTACGAACGTGATCGCGACGACCCGCGCCGGTCCGGTGGACGAGCGTCGCATCGCGGTTGTCGCGGCGAGCAGCGGCTCGTCGGGCGACCCGATGCTCGATTCGCTGGTCGATCGCGGCAACGCGGCCATTCGGGATGCGATCGGGCGAATGGGACTGGTGACTGTCGTGGACGACGCCGCACCGCCGGGTCGCGCCGGCGTGGCCACGCCGGTGGATCTCCGCCGAATTGGTCAGCAAACCGGCGCGGGCTCCGCCGTCGTCACGACGATCCGCCGCGACCGCGACACCACGTTCGTCGACGCACGGATCGTCGAGACGTTCGGTCGTCGAGTGCGGTGGGTAATTCCGTCGGTTCGTACCGCCACGACGTCACCGGACCCTGGACTCGGCGAGATGGCACAGCGCGTCGCCGGCGCAGTCGCTGCGCTCGCCGATCGTCGGTTTGCATCCTGGCTGCCCGTCGCTGCGTCGCCACCGACGCTGGCCGCGTATCAGGAGCTGGCTCGCGGCATGGAGCTCCGGTTGAGCAATCGCCCGACCGAAGCCCTGCCGCACTTCGAGCGGGCGAGCGCGGTCGACACGACGTTCACGTGGGCGCTGCTCGAGGCCGCGACCACGCACATGACTGCCGGCGACCGCGGTGGTGCGGATTCGATCGTCGCACTCATGCAGCGGGTGCGCGATCGCCTGACGCCGGTGGAGCGTCACTGGCTGGATTGGATGGACGCATTGAAGGATGAGGACTGGACCCGATCGTACGCGGCCCTGGAGGCGGCGGCGCAGATCGCACCGGAGCGCTTTCTCTACCTGCTCGCGGAGAATGCGCGGTGGCTGAATCGGCCGCACCGAAGCGTCGAGCTGCTCGAGCGACTCGGGTCCGAGAGCGCCCTTGGCGCCGGCTTCGGGTACTGGTACCTGTTGGCGGACTCGTACCACACCCTCGGCGACCACGCGCGTGAGCTCGACATCGCGCGTCGTGGGCGGCGGCGACATCCCGATCGACTCACCGCCGTGATCGTCGAGGCGCGGGCACTTGCCGCGCTAGGTGACGTCGCCGGGGCCATCGCGCTCGCCGACACCGTCCTGTCGTTTCCGCGCGGTGGCCGCGACACGCCTGGCACGATGATGCTTCAGACGGCGGAGGAGTTGCGGGCACACGGTCATGCGGCCGCGAGCGCCGGGATGTTCGACCGGGCCATCGCCTGGTTCCGAGCCGTGCCCGCGTCCGAAGCGGCGCTGCTGTCGACGCGACTGCAATTCGCGAAGGCAACGTACGACGCGGGGCGCTGGGGGGAGGCGGACTCCCTCTTCCGCGAGCTCGCGACGGACGATCGGGACGGCACCACGGACCACGAAGCAATGCTCGGTGCGATCGCCGCCCATCGCGGCGATGTGGCCGAGGCCACGCGGTTCGTCGCGGTACTCGAGCGGCGGCGGCTGTCGGTGAATCGGCCGCGCGAGGACGCGATGTTCGGGCAGGCGAGAATCATGGCCGTGCTCGGCAACCCACAGGAGTCGCTGCGACTGCTCCGCGAGGCGTTAGGCGGCCAGGGGCAGGACCTGCACACCGAGGCGGACTTCGCCGCGATGGCCAGCGATCCCGCGTTTCGGCTGTTCGTGAAACCGAAGGGCTGACGGCGTCACGGGCGGCACGACGGTTCGGCCACGACATGCCGTGATTTCGCGAAATGCCGTGGTGAGCCGTCCGCGCCACGACCGGCGCGTTCTCCGTACGACCCACTACAAGCCTCGATACCGCAACAGGTTGGCGCCGTAAGCACGCACGCCGCCTGGATGGTCTCCGTGTTGCTTTTCCGAAGGCTCGCGAGGCCGCGCGCAGTGTCCGCGCGCCGTCGCGATCACTCGGGACTGACTCGGTCAGCGCCGGTTGCGCCGACGAAATTCGATACTGGAGACCACACTCATGACGTTCCTTCAGCAGATCACCGTGCGCCGGCCGGCCGTGAATGCGCGCGGCACACCGGCGGCGGCCTCGCCACGAGGCCGGCACCTAACGCTGGCCACCATTGGCGTGCTCGCGCCGTGGATAATGTCGGGTGGCACGCTCACACCCCTCGCGAGCCGGTCGTCGACCGACGGCCCGCCCCGCGCAGCGGATGCCGCGGTGATGCCGATCGGCGAGCGGCTCGTCTACGACGTCAAGTTCGGCGCAATCAAGGTGGGCACAGGCGCGATGGAGGTCCGCGAGGTGGACGACGTTCGCGGGCGCGACGCGTGGCACACCATCTTCACCATCAAGGGTGGCGTCCCGCTGTACAAGGTGGACGATCGCATGGAGAGCTGGATCGACACCGCGTCGTTCACGTCGCTGCGCTTCGTGCAGGAGTCGCACGAGGGCCGCCGCCATCGCACCAAGCGCATCGAGCTGTACCCGGAGCGCGGCGTGTATGTCGAAGAGGGTACCGCGCCGTCCGACAAGCCGACCGTCGATCAGCCGCTCGACGAAGCGGCGTTCATCTACTTTCTCCGCCGCTTCCCGATGGCAGTCGGGGAGAGCTACAGCTTCGACCGATACTTCAAGCCCGATCGCAATCCCATCAAGCTCGAGGTCCTGCGGCGTGAGCGGATCGAGGTGCCGGCCGGCACGTTCGAAACGATCGTCGTGCGCCCGATCATCAAGGCGAAAGGCATCTTCTCCGAGAATGGTCAGGCCGAAGTGTGGCTGACGGACGATGCGCGGCATGCGATGGTGCAGATGAAGGCGAAGCTGTCGTTCGGATCGCTCACTCTGCAGCTGAAGAGCGTCGCGACGGCAGTGGTCGATTAACTTACGACTGCGGGCGCTCCTTCCGCACCCTGACCAGGACGACGGCGACGACTTCGATGCGACCTTCGGAGATGCTTGGCACTCCGTCGCGACCCCTGTTGGATGGTTTCTCCTCGGCGGTGTACGGCCTCGTCCTGCCGGAGACTCGGGCCATGACTCGGCGCCTGTGGGAGGAGCAGCCGGACGGTCTATTCGAGTGCGCGTACGAGGACTCGCAGGATCAGGCGCATCTCACGTTTCTCGACGCGTGGCAAGGATGGGCATCGCCCCAGGTGAGCGGGCTGTCGGGCTTCCGCCATCGATACGTCACGAACGGCAGCAGCGAGGGAATTCGCGAGAGCATCTGGAGCCTCGCGAGCGCAGGCCGTGCGGCGACGGGCGGTACGTACCTGCACGTCTTCGCGGGTGAGTACGAGGGCTACGTGGCGTATGCACGCGCTGCGGGCATCAGCGTCGTGACGCACGACCGCGCCTCGTGGAGGGACGTCGAGCACGACCCTGCCGGCGTACACCGCTGGTATGTGAGCCAGCCGAGCGCGATCGATGGGAACGTGTGGAAGGATTTCTCGCGGTTCGTCGAGACGATGGAAGCGCGAGAGGTCGAGGTCGCCGTGGACCTGGCTTATGTCGGCGCCACCGATCGGCAGCTGTCGGTCGACCTGTCGCGGCCTAACGTACCGTTCGTGTTCTTCTCGCTGTCCAAGATCTTCGGCGTGTTCTATCACCGCATCGGCGGTGTGCTGAGCCGCTCGCCGATGTTGGGGCTCGAGGGCAACAAGTGGTTCAAGAACATGTTCTCGCTCTACCTCGGTACCTCGCTGCTCCGCGAGACCGCGAGCCCCGCGACGTTGCCGGCCAGGTACCGTCACGTTCAGATGGAGGCGTGTCGCACACTCGCCGAGCGACATGACATCCCGCTCACGCCAAGCGACGTGATTCTCCTCGCCTCCTCTCCGCCGGGCTCGTATCCCGACGCCTTCCGTCGTGGCAGCAGCTACCGGTGGTGCCTGACACCGACGATGGATCACCTCCTCGCCGCCGCCGAACGGGGCGCATCGGCCCATGCGTGATCTGGTCGCGCTCGTCACGCCTGCGGAGATTCACGAGTTCTTCAGGGCGCTGTGGCGCACGCCCGAGTTCCAGGAGAGCCACGCGAGTCGCGGCTATGTCTTCCGGTGGATCGAGCGTCTGGCCGAGTACCCGCGGTTCATCGGCGAGCTGACGGAGCCGCGGATCGAGCGCGCGCACTTCTCGCCGTGGTGGAACGTGCTGGGACGGCGGACGTACGACAATCCGGCCGTGCACGACCTCTTCTACCTGCACGAGATCGCACACATGGCGATGCTCGTCTACGAGGGGACGATGTCGTGGGAAGCGTGGGCAGCGAAGATGGCGGACAACGAGATGCTGGCGAGCCTCGAGTCGGAGACGCTCGTGTACCTGGCAATGCCGTCGCTGCGCGCGAAGTCGTTCCCGCAGGAGATCTGGGCCGATCGGTTCCTCGAGGATGCGGAGGGCGGTGGCATGCGCGACGCCGCGATCCGCGCGGCGCATCGCAGCTTCATGCTGATGGAGCGGTACCGCGCGCGTCGCGTGCCCGACGACAATCTCGAGCGCCGTATCGCGACTTTTCAGCAGGAGAACGAAGCCTGGGCGCAGATCTGGCGCCGAAGCTACTGCGAAGTCGAGTGCGCGATGTGCACGTTTCGCGCGATGGCGACGCAAGACCGCGCCGCGGCGAGCCGGTGGCTACTCGAGTGGCACGACACGCAGGCGCGTCAGCACGACGGCATTCCGTTCCGCGACGAGGCCGAGCAGTTCGCGAAGGTCTACTGGCGTTCGCGCGAATAACGGACAAACGGACGAAACGGGACACAGGGGCTGGCGCGTTTCGAGCGAATGCGGGACTTTCAAGGTTCGTGTTTGCCGGTCGCGCCCCGGCCCTCCGCCCACCTCCGCCTACCTCCGCCCATGCACGGCCAATTCATCTGGTACGAGCTCACCACGCCCGACGTCGACGCTGCCAAGAAGTTCTACCCGCGCTTCACCGGCTGGGGGACGCAGGCGTTCGACAACGACTACACCCTGTGGACGACCGGCGGGGTTCCAGTGGCCGGCCTGTTCCGCCTCAGGGACGAGATGCGGCAACAGGGCATCCCGCCGAACTGGATGCCGTATGTCGAATCCGACAACGTCGACGAAACGGTCGCGAAGGCTGTGTCGCTGGGCGGTCGGATCGTGCACGGCCCCGACGACATCCCCGGGACAGGGCGCTTCGCGGTGCTGCAGGATCCCCAGGGGGCGGCGTTCGGTGTCTACAAGTCGAGCGGCCGCACGAGCGGGTGGGACGGTACGGCGGTCGTCGGGCGATTCTCGTGGCACGAGCTCATGACCACCGACCGCGTCGCCGCGTTCGCGTTTTATCGCGCCCTGTTCGGCTGGGAGATCAATGGCGAGATGGACATGGGCGGCGGCGAGATGTACTCCATGTACGGACACGGCAAGAAGATGTACGGTGGCATGTTCAACGCGACCGGCGACATGGCCGGGATGCACCCGTTCTGGCTCGTGTACATCCACGTGAAGGACGTCGGGAAAGCGGTGGCCGCCGCGACGAAGGCAGGCGCGACAGTCCACCGCCCGCAGATGGACATCCCCGGCGGCTCGATAGCGATCCTCGGCGACCCGCAAGGGGCCGGGTTCGCGCTACATCACGCAACCGCTCCGGTCCCGGCGGCAAAGCCGGCCGCGAAGCCGGCTGCGAAGAAGGTCGCGACGGGTGCCAAGCGAGCCGCCAAGAAGGTCGTCAAGGCCGCGAAGAAGCTCGCGAAGAAGGTCACGAAGAAGGTCGCGACCGCCGCGAAGAAGGTGAAAACGGCGACGAAGCGCGGAACGAAGGCCGCGGCGAAGAAAGCTCCGCGGAAAGGCGCCAAGTCGGCCACTCGCCCGAAAGCAAAGGTCAAGGCAGCGCGGAAGGGCGCCTCCGGCGCGAGACCTAACGCGCGGAAGAAGACGAAGACGGCCAGGAAGTCAGCAGCGGGACGGCGCCGGTAGTCGTCCAGGCACCGTCAAGCGTGCCTTTGGTGGTCTAGTCGATTTCCTGGCGGCTGCGCAGCGTGTGGCTTGGCATCGTCCGAGAAGAATGGCCTCTCGATGACGGGCTCAGCCTAGCGCTGCGGCAGCCGAGATCGATCACCAGTCCGGGCTCACGAACGCGACGGCCACACGCGTAACCGCCGGGCCCGGCTACGCCAGGCAATCGGTGGATGTCCGTGAGCTAGTGAGCGACAGTCTCGTTCGGTCGAAGTCCCTCGCCACGCTTCGCGCGCGGCCGTGCGTCGCGACACGATCGGGGCGCCGGCGATGAGCCCCAGGATCACCGAGGAGCTCCGTGCCACGTTAGGCGGCACGTACACCATCGAGCGTGAGCTTGGCGGTGGCGGTATGTCGCGCGTCTTCGTCGCCGACGAGATCGCGCTGGACCGCAAGGTCGTCATCAAGGTCGTCGCCCCCGATCTCATCGAGGGGATCTCGGCCGAGCGCTTCACGCGGGAGGTCCGGCTCGCCGCCCGTCTCCAGCAGGCGAACATCGTCCCGCTGCTCAGCGCGGGCAACGCGAACGGCGTGCCCTACTATACGATGCCGTTCGTGGACGGCCTGTCGCTGCGCTCGCGATTGACGAACGGCACGACGATGACGCTCGGCGAGGCGACGCACATCCTGCGCGACGTCGCCAAGGCGCTCGCCTACGCGCATGCGCAGGGCGTGGTCCACCGCGACATCAAGCCGGAGAACGTGCTGCTCTCCGGCGGCACGGCCATGGTGACGGACTTCGGGATCGCGAAGGCTCTCACGGCGTCCCGCGCCCCGACCGGCGGCGGCGAGACGTCCGCCAAGGCGAGCACACGGCTCACGACCGCCGGAACCTCGCTCGGCACTCCGGCGTACATGGCGCCCGAGCAGGTGGTCGGCGAAGCCATCGATTTGCGCGCGGACCTGTACGCGTGGGGCGTGATGGCGTACGAGATGCTCACCGGCGCGCATCCCTTTGCCGACCGCACGACCGCGCAGCAGCTCGTCGCGGCGCACCTCGCCGAGATGCCGGTACCAGTCGACGAGAGAAACGAAGGGATTCCGGCTCCGCTCGCGGACGTGGTGATGCGCTGCCTGGCGAAGGATGCGGCACAACGCCCGGCGTCGGCGAGCGAGCTGCTGACGGCGCTCGATAGCGCCAGCACGCCTGGTGCTGTGATAGGGGCCGCGCGTACCACGGGAACGCGGCGCGTGACGGCCGCGCGCGCACGCAAGCGACGCTGGATCCTCGGCGGCGCCGGTGCGGCGGTCATCGTCGCCCTCGCCGGCGGCGGCGCCTGGGTGATGGTCCGCGATAAAGGGAACGTCGTAGCCGAAAAATCACTCGCGGTGATTCCCTTCGAGACCGCCGGCGGCGACACGGCGAACGCGTACCTCGCCGAAGGCATTGCCGACGAGTTGTCCATCGCTCTCGCCCGGTTGCCAGAGCTGCGTCTTGCTGGCCGAAGCTCCGTGGCGCGGTTCAAGGGAAAGGGCGCGAGCGCCCAGGGGATCGGCGCCGCTCTGAACGTCGCCGCCGTTCTCGATGGAACGGTGCGGCGCGCCGGGAACCAGCTTCGCGTAACCGCACAGCTGACGAACGCCAGCGACGGACTGGTGCTCTGGAGCGATCGGTTCGACCGGCAGGTGAATGATGTGTTCGCGCTCCAGGATGACATCACCGACAAGATCACGTCGGCGCTTCGCGTTAGGCTGGCGAAGAACGAGCGCGCGGCGACGGCAAGCGGCACCACGACCAACCCGGAGGCGAACGACCTCTATCTGCGCGCGCTCTACCTGTTCCGCCGTCGCGGGGCTGGGCTCGACCAGGCCGCGGCGTTGCTCGAGCAGGCGATCGAGAAGGATTCGAGCTTCGCTCGCGCCCACGCGGCGCTTGCGTTGGTGCTCGTGAGCGAACCGTACTACCTCCCTGTGCGCTTACGGGGCGTACTCCCACGCGCTCGTGCCGCGGCGGAACGCGCGGTCGCGCTGGAGCCTGCACTCGCCGACGCCCACATGGCGCTCGGCATGGTGCACTTTCACTCCTTCGAATTCGCGCCCGCCGAGGCGGAGGCCCGCCGCGCGCTCGCGCTCGACCCCAACTCCGCCGAGGCAGGTTACCGGCTCGGCCTGGTGCTCCTGAGCACGGGGCGCGCCGCCGAATCGATTCCGGTGCTCGAGCGCGCGAAGGCGATCGATCCGTTCTATGCGGTCGTCGCCGCGTACCTCGCATACGGGTATGCGCTCGCCGGACAGTTCGACGCCGGCATCGCGGAAGCCCGTCGCGCGATCGAGATCGACTCGTCGCTGGTGTGGAGTCAGACGGCGCTCCTGTATGCGTATCGCGTTGCGGGACAGCCTCCCGAAGCGGTCAGTTTTGCGCGGCGCATGCTGACACAGGCGGACGCTCCGCGAAAGCTCGGTCTCGCCGCGTATACACTCGGACGATTCGGCGCGCCGGAGGAAGCGAAGAAGGCGATCGCGAGCCTCGAGGCGTTGCCGCGGGACGTCCCACGGCGCGACGCTGGCCTCGCCTACGCCTACCTCGGCGTGGGCGATACGGCGCGCGCACTGTCGGCGATGGAGCGCGCGGCCGGCGGTGACGGCGATCTCCTTTTTGCCCTTTCGCCGACCGATGATACGTTCGACGGCGTGCGCGCGAGCCCGCGGTTCGCGGCGATCGTCAAACGGCTCAACTTCGACGTGGCGTTGGTGACTCGGGCGCGACCGCGATGACATGCGCGTTGCCGGAGAGCGTGATTAACGGCCGATAACGGCGCGATAACAAGGCGTCCGTACAGCATCACGCCCCTCCTCCGCCGAGCTGCAGTTTGCCGGCGATGGCAGTGCCGTCGTCGAGAAAGAAGACCGCCGTCAAGAAGTCGGGGTCCTCAACGAGACGCGCCGCGAGATCCGCAGGGATCTCTACCGAACCTTCCAGTCGACCGCCTATCCTGCTCAACGGGTTTTCCGGCGGTATCAAGAAGACCAGCGCGACATCTTCGGGACTCGGGAAATCCTCCGAGTCCTGAATCAGGTAGATCCCGCCGCCGAGTGGTCGCGACCCTTCGCGCTCGAGACTTCCCGGGTCAACCTTCCAATCGATGACGTATCCCGTCACCGCACTGCCATCGAGCTTGAGCTGGAGATGTCCTTCCGCTACTCCGGATGGTTCCTCGTTAGGGTTCCCGATGGCGCTAAGCACCGCGTTGAACACGACCGCGCGGCCGCCGATGATGATGATCGAGCTCGGCGAAACCGGATGCGCGGGCTCAGTGGAATCCGTGCAGCCAGCGAACGCGCCAAGCGCCCCGATGCTTGCAAGTGCGCTGACGATTCGCAACAGAGTTCGAGGTCTGCGATCCATGGAGCCTCCCATGCGGCGTCTGCTGCAGACACGACGGTGCGCGACGCTGTTGCGCACCCGTGTGCGCACCGTGATCTTCGGTGCGGCACATAGACAGGCGTAACGCCGGCGCGATCGCGGACATGGTCGCCGCCTTCACGTTGTCTGCAGCACCGAGTGAAGCATGGACGCTCCGCACGACGTGACCGACCTGCTCGTTGCGTGGCGAGACGGCGACGAGAACGCGCTGGCTCGACTCGTTCCATTGGTCCACGACGAGCTCAGGCGGATTGCCCACGGCTACCTCGTTCGCGAGCATAGCGATCACACACTCCGCACGACCGCGCTCGTCAACGAAGCCTATCTGCGACTCGTGAACACATCGCGCGTCCAGTGGCAGGACCGCGCGCAGTTCTTCGCCGCCGCGGCCGGTTCGATGCGGCGCATTCTCGTCGATTATGCGCGTCGCTATAACGCGGACAAGCGAGGCGGTGGCCTCGGCGCGCTACCGCTCGACGAGGAAGGCCTGCTCGTCGAGGAACGAGCCGACATGCTCGTGGCGCTCGATGAGGCGCTCGAACGACTCGACGCGATGGACTCGCGGCTCTGTCGAGTGGTCGAATACCGCTACTTCGCCGGTTTGTCCGATGCTGAGACGGCCGAAGTGCTCGGTGTCACCTCTCGAACGGTGCGCCGTGATTGGGTGAAGGCGCGCGGATGGTTGTATACGCAGCTCGCGCCGTGATTCGATTGCCCCATCGTTAGGGTTTGGGTGCTTTCTTGCCGGAAGGCTGCCACTCGTAGGCGCCGATGTCGCACCCATCGAGTACGTTAGGGATGCGTAGATCATCGAAGGGCCGCGGGAAGTCGCGTTGGTCGAGGCCCTCACCGGGGCAATAGCCGGCGTCGACGGCGAAGCCGCGCTCGATGAGCGCGTGCGTCGGGACCTGCCCTCCGTTGTCCGCCAACAGAGCTTGGAGAACAGCCGTGAAGACCTGCGAGGGTTCGACCCTGACGTCGGTCGCCGCGTTGAGACTACCGCACTCCTGCGATGTCGTCAGGTTGTAGCCTAGCGAGATGAGCGGGAGGGCGAAGCACTCGATCGACACATCGGATGCCAGACCACGATTGCCGGCGATGATCGTGTTGAACGCGGTGCCGGTGGCCCAAAACTCGTTCATGTAGAGACCGCCGGCCTGCTCCGCCGCCTGATTGTCAGTGATGGTCGAGCTCCGAAGCGTTAGGTTACCTGGACAGGCCGAACTGCTGCACACGAATACGCCGCCGCCAAAGCCGTTCGCCCGGTTACCGGAGATCGTGCTTCGGACGATGGTGAGCCGCTGTCCTTCGCTGAGGATCCCGCCTCCCTCGTCACTTGACGTGTTTCCGGACACGGTGCTTCTCACGAGAGTCAACAGGCCGTTGTTGAAGATGCCGCCACCGAGGACAGCCTGGTTTCCTGCGACCACACTCGCGACGAGTGTCAGGCGGCTCGATTCGCCCACGTAGATCCCACCACCATTGATATCGTTCCCCCGGAAGACGGTGAGCCCTGAGATCGTGACGACGGATGACTCATCGAGCTGAAACACGCGATGATCATTCTGGCCGTCGATCGCGAGAACGCGAGCTCCGGGGCCAGCGATCGTCAGGCTCTTCCCGATGATCAGCGCGCTTTCAGTCAAGATGCGGCCGCTCAGGTTGCCCTTGAACGTGATACTATCGCCGGGTTCCGCCGCGGCGATGGCCTCTCTGAGCGTGCAGTCGCTGCCCGTACAGACTCCATCGCCTGGATCGGCGAGCGAGTTGACCATCCATGTGCCGTCGTTGCTGACGCTCATCGCCGGCGAGGATGGCGCGACAGGTATTGTCGCAGCGTCGTGGCATGCCGTGGCGATCACGAGGACAGTCGCGAATACAATGGGCGTTAGGGTCCGCATCGATCCTCCTTGCTGACAGCCGCGATACCAGCCTCTGCCGTCGACGTTGCGCCCGCAGAGACTCGCGAAGATCTTGGAGTTCCTCCCGCGACTTGGCCGATGAGGCACGAGAGCCGCGTCAAATGGACAGGCGTGACGGTGGTCCCAATGCGGACACGGGTCCCCAAAGTCGAAGACCGGTGGCGAGACGTCGCTCGCCTACTCGACCAGGCGCTCGATAGCGAGCCCAATGAACGAGCGGCGCTGCTTGACCGCGAGTGCAACGGCGACGCACCGCTGCGCGACGCCGTCGACCGAATGCTTCGCGCGTGCGATGCATCCGAGGGCTTCCTCGAGGATCAATCGGGTTCCGCCTACATCGCGCCCGTAGTCGCAGCGTCGCTTGGCGTCAGTCCTGCGCCCGCGGCGATCGGCTTGCCGGAAGGCGTCCGCGTGGGACCGTACCGCATCGTCCGAGAGCTCGGCCACGGCGGAATGGGCGTCGTCTATCTCGCCGAGCGTGCGGACGATCAGTACCGGCATCGCGTGGCACTCAAGCTGATGCGTGGTGCCGCGTGGTTCACGTCGGACGACCATCTCGCGCGTCGGTTCCGCGAGGAACGCCAGATTCTCGCGTCCCTCGAACATCCGGGGATCGCGCGACTGCTCGACGGCGGTGTGACCGACGATGGCTGGCCGTGGTTCGCGATGGAGTACGTCGAAGGCACGCCGATCGACCACTACTGCGACGCACGCCGCCTAACGATCGACCAGCGGATATCGCTCGTCTGCAGCGTGTGTGACGCCGTCGCCTTCGCGCACCAGAACCTCGTCGTGCACCGCGACCTCAAGCCGTCGAACCTGCTCGTCACCGAGCGAGGTGGGGTGAAGCTGCTCGATTTCGGCATCGCGAAGCTACTCGCGCACGTGGATGGCGCTGATGACGACCCTGCCACGCGCACAGTCGTCCGCGCACTCACGCCCGAGTACGCGAGCCCAGAGCACATCCGCGGTGAGCGCGTTGGCACCGCCAGCGACGTGTATTCGCTCGGCATCGTTCTGTACGAGCTGCTCACCGGGTGCCGACCCTATTCGGGCTCGCGAGGCTCGATGCACGAGATCGAGCACGCTGCCCTGCACGACGTGCCTGCGGCCCCCTCAGCCGTCGCAGCGCCGGTCGCTGACACTCGACGTACGACGCCTGACCGGCTCCGTCGTGCGCTGCGTGGCGATCTCGACGCGATCGTGCTCACCGCGATCCGTAAAGAAGCAGATCGTCGTTACGCATCGGCCGATCAGCTGGCTGGCGATCTCCGAAGATACCTCGTTGGCCTCCCCGTCACGGCTCGACGCGAGGGACGCGTCTATCGTGCGGGAAAGTTCATCCGGCGCCACCGAGCCGCGGTCGCCGCGACGACACTCGGCGCCGTGGTGCTCATCGGCTTCAGCGTCGTGACGGCCGTGCAGTCCGAACGCCTTCGCACACAGGCCCAGCGCATCACACTCGAGCGCGATCGCGCGCAGCAGGTGTCAGGTTTTCTCGTGAGCTTGTTCCGATCCGCCGACCCCTTCTCCGGCAGCGGGCCGCGCACCACCGTGCGAGAGGTGCTCGACAGCGGTGCCGCACGCGTCGACCGCGAGCTCGGCGAACAGCCGGAGATTCGCGCTGAGCTGCTTCGCGCGATGGGACTGTCGTACCTGAACCTCGGGTTGTCGTCGGATGCTCGGCGGCTACTCGAGCAGGCGCTCGCGATTCCCAACCAGGCCGTTCGCGACGGAGAGCCGCACGACGTCAGCGTTAGGCAATCGTTGGCACAGGTGCTGCAGGAGCTTGGCCAGTACCAGGCAGCGGAGTCGCTCTACCGTGACGTTCTGGCCTGGCGTCGTCGAGAGTTGTCGCCGGGGAACCCGCATATCGCGCGTGCGCTGACGACGCTCGCGACCGCCGTCTCCGCACAGGGTCGTTATGTCGAGGCCGAAGGTCTCGTGCGCGAAGCCCTCGCGATCGATCGGGCGCAACACCCCACCGACCCGCGAAGCGTATCGCAAAGCCTCAACAATCTCGGCAACGTGCTGGCGCGCCAGGGTCGTTATGTGGAGGCGGAGTCGACGCATCGTGAGGCCTTCGAGCTCCGCCGGCGTTTCGTCGGGGACGACAATCCGGAGACGGCAAACAGCCTGGTAAACATCGCCGCGGCGCTAGGCAAGCAGGGCCACCTGCGAGAAGCAGACTCGTTGTTCCGGATCGCGTTGGCGGTCAAGCGTGCGCGACTCGGCCCACGACACGTGGATGTCGCGACCGACGAAGCCGGATACGCCCAGTTGCTCGCCTTGGAGGGCAAGTATAGTGAGGCGGAGGCGTTGTTTCGGCATTCGATCGAGACGCATCGTCGATGGCGGCCGGCAGGGCACCCGCGAACGGCGACCGCAATGCTCGGCCTCGGAGAGCTCCTGATGGATCGAGGTGATGCGCGGACTGCGGAGCCGTATCTGCGTGAGGCATTGCGGAGCGTCCAGACTGCGTTTCCAGCCGGCCATCCGGGTATCGCGCACGCAACCCGCGCGCTCGAACGGTGCCTCGTCATGCTCGGTCGAGGCGTCCCTCAGCCGCGATGATCGCGCCGATTCGGCCTCCGGTCGCCTAACGCCGATCTCATCTACGACAGAGCTGGACGGTTCATCGCAGCTTCGATTTCGCGCAGGTCCCGGCATCACGGTGACAGGGCGTACCGAGTTCGCGGAGCGGTCTCGCAGGAAGACGAAGCGCTAGATGTCGACAGCCTCTACGGGACTGGCTCGGCCAGTGGCTTCCCCTTCTCGACGAGATAGACCGCGAGGATCTTGACCGGCGTGGTGCTGGTGTTCCTGGCGTTATGCACGCCTGGTTCGTTCTTGAACGCGTCCCCCGCCTTCAGCGTCTTCGCGGGCTGCCCCTCGTGTTCCAGCGTCACTGAGCCCTCGAGGACATAGCCGATTTCGACGCCCGGATGCCGGTGTCTCCCCGCCATCGCTCCCGGCGCGATCTCGGCGATGCCCATCACCGCCTCATATGTCGGACTCCCCGGCTCGTCAGTCCGCAGAAGAATCGTCCGCTTGATCCCCGGCTGCTGAGCGAGCGCGAGCCGGTCCACTCCAGCTCCGACCGCGGCGGCACCGACCAGCGCGACAAAAAGGACGAAGACGCGCTGCCTTTTTCCTGTAGAGGTTCGGTTCATCGCTGACTCCCGTTGAAGAAGGACGTGTTCGGAGAACAACAGCAGTGCGAATCGCACCACCGGTGCTGCGAAACATTACACCAAATCCCTGTCACTACGCGTCGTGATTCAACCCATTGGCCTGACTTCGTGACGTTGTCGCCCGATGGGTGCCGCAGGTGTATCGGCCACCCGGCGCTCGCCGCACGACATCTACAACGTCGTGACCGTGTTCAAGGGCGGCGTAAGCTACGACTCGATGAAGCTTCGCGAGGCGGCGAAAGGACGCGTCGGCATACACTGAACACCTAACGACCTAGGGCACAAGGGACGCAGGGCCAACGGGCGCAGCGCCCAGACGGCGCACGGCCCGAACGACGCAAGGCCCAGAGGTCGCAGGGCACAGAGAGCGCACAGGGCGCTTAGGGGCGCGAGAGGGCGTCGCCGTTCCGCTTCTCGCCCCTAAGCGCCCTGTGCGTCGTTCGTGTCCTGCGTATTTCGGGCGCTGCGCCCTTCGGGCCCTGCGCAGTTCGGGCCTGCGCCCGTTGGCTCCTGCGGACGACCGACGGCTGGACCGGTCTAGCCAGCCAAGGCGAGATCACATACTCTGCCACTACCACCCGGTCGGTCTCGAACCGCGGCACGAGTCCCACCCTGTGCGGTCATCCCCAAGACTTCATGCAGCGAGCGGACCTATGGCCAGCATTCCCTTCACCAGCAACTACACCGACCTCTCGAGCCAGCGCGGCTACCAGTTCCAGTTCTTTTGCCGTAAGTACGGGAACGGTTACATGTCGACGTTCCAGGGCAACAGCCTGAGCGGCATCGCAAGCGCCGCGAACGTCGCGGCATCGCTCTTCGGAGGGATCTTCGGCCGCGCTGCGCAGTCTGCTGCCGCGATCCAGAGCCAGGCCGCCGGCCCGCAGCACGACGCGGCACTCGACGCAGCGGTGCGCGAGATCAGCCCGATCTTCAAGCAGTGTACGCGGTGCGGGAGCTGGGTCTGCGAGCCAGTCTGCTGGAACAAGAAGGCCGGGCTGTGTGAGACGTGCGCGCCGGATATGGACGAGGAGATCGCAGCCGCGCAAGCGCAGGCCGCTCGCCAACAAGCAATGGACAAGGCACGTACCGTCGACTACCTCGGCCAGCGGAACCTGGCGCAGGTCGTCTCAGCGCTGTGCCCGAGCTGCGGCGCCAAGACACAGGGTGGCAAATTCTGCCCCGAGTGCGGCACGAGCGTGGCCCAGAAGCGAACCTGTGCCAACTGCGGGGCGGAGGCGGACGGCTCGCCGAAGTTCTGCCCGGAGTGCGGGAAGGCGTTCGGGAGCTAGCGTGGTCGCGGAGCCGAGGCGCGCCGCGGCCGCCTTCGAGCTGTTCGACGCGACGGGAAACGTTAGGCGCTCAGGCGAAGCCGAGGCTCTGATCGGCGATGACGCGCTCGCGGTCGGCCCGGTCACCGTCTCGTGGCTGGACGCCGATCGACTGACCGCGGCGGATTACCGGCTCGAGATGCAGCTCTGGCCCGAGGGCCGACTCGTGCTGCGTCAACTGGGCCGACGGTTCGACACCTTCACCCACGAGCTGCGACGAGTCCGCAACCAGGCGCGAGTGGCGGGAATGCTGGCGCACGGCATCACGACGCCCGACGTCTATGAGGGTGCCGTGCTCGCGCCAGAGGTCCGACCCGCGGAGCTCCAGGTGTACGACACGCACGTTACGGTCGTCCCCGAGGACGACGACCCGTGGCAGGTTCCGCTCGGTGCGGTCACGAGCATTAGCGAGGACTCGGAGCCGCCGGGGTTCACGCTCGTGACGGCTGCGAGCCTAACGAGCGTCGGCCAGATGGGACGGCAGCGTGACGCATGTCGGGCCGCGATCATCGAACGCCGCGACGCACAGCGCCAGCTCCTCGCCGAACTGACCGGGGAGTCCGGTTTCTCGGACGGGTGGGGGCTACCACCGACTGACGTGAACGATTTCACTCGACTGAGCGAGCGGTTCACCGCGCCGGAACGGGTGTCGTGCGCCGACACACTGATCACCGCCGCGACAGCCGACCCGAGAATCGGCTTCGTGCAGCTGCTCGATCCGGACCGCGAGGGGTTGCAGTCCGCTACGCCGTTGCCGAGCAACTGGGCGGTGTTCCTGCTCGTGCCGGTTGACCTGGGAACGGTGCTCGAGATGCTCGCGGGGCCGGCGGCGGCCACGTATGTGTTCCGCAAGGAAATCGACGCGGTGAACCGCGATCTGCAGCTCCTGCACTTTCGTCGGGCACCACTCGCGCTCGGCGACGAGCAGGGAACGATCACGGTCGACAATCCTTATCGACTGGCGCTGCGGAGGCTCGAGCCGCTCAAGCGGCTTCGGTCGGTGACCGTTGCCCGGATCATTCACAACGAGCGCTGGAGCAGCGCGATGTGGGAGACGCTGTGACGTCCTAGGGTCGCACCGATACACGCAGCCGCCGGCAGGCCTCTAGGCCTGCCGGTCATCGTATCCGGGCTCAATGGCGAAGCCCCGGTGGCATAACTGAGTCAGAGTTGCGAGCTGCCTCGACGAACGTCGGTTGCCGCGGTCGCGGCTCGCCCGCATACTCCGGCCGGGTTGACGGCTGGTTGACCGTCACGCTACCACCGAATTCGAGGAATGGCGACCATGCAGACCGCCGACATCACCCGCAGCCTAACAACGCTATTCTCCGAGCTGGTCGACGGCGCGAAGGCGCCGGTCGGCGGCAACTTCGTCCTCAATTCGGGCGACGCCGGCTTGCTCGCGTCGCTCGACAAGCTGTCCGCTGCCGACGCCTCACGCTCGGTCCACGGCGGCGCGACGATCGCCGCGCACGCGCAGCACGTGCGATATGGTCTCTCGCTCAGGAACCGCTGGGCGAGCGACGGCGGGAACCCGTTCGCGGACGCGACGTGGGACGAGGCGTGGAAGACATCGGCCGTGGACGACGAGCAATGGGCCGAGATCCGCGCCGGGTTACGCCATGAAACACGTCAATGGCTGCAGGCACTCGGCACCCCGCGCGATGTGAGGACGGTCGAGCTCAGCGGAATGATCGGGGAAATCGTGCACGTCGCGTATCACCTCGGTGCTATGCGCCAGATCGCGACGAACGCCCGTGGACCGCGAGAAGGCACGTTCTCGTAGTCACCGTCGAAGGCGCTGACGTGACACCTGGAAACGAACCTCCTGGGCGGACGAGGAAACGGTGACGTCATGACCTCAGCGCTCGTGCTATTGCCGCGAGGGTCGGGAGGTCGTTTCTTCATACCACCCCTCACAGCGACGGGTCGCATGACACACGGTCGCGGCATCCGGCGCATTGCTCGGCGTGGAGCAGTACGCATTTCCTGCTCGATAACATTGGGGCTGTACTGGCTCGGAACGGCACAGAGCGGTTCGATGGCCGCGCCCCTCCCCCACGAAGGTTCCGAGGACCGGATCGCGATCAACGACAATCGCGTCACCGGAGGCAAGCTCGAGAACGGCGTCCTGACGATCCGCCTCGACGCGCGCACTGGAGACTGGCACCCGGACGGTGACTCCGACCGCGGGATCACGGTCCGCGCGTTCGCCGAGGAAGGCAAGGCGCCTCAGATCCCCGGACCGCTGATTCGCGTTCCGCGAGGAACGGAGATCGACGTCTTCGTCCGTAACTCGCTTCCCGACAGCACGCTGTTCGTGCGGGGACTCTACACCCGCGGCGGCGCGCGCTCCGACACGGTGCAGGTCAGGCCAGGCGAGGTGCGCGAGGTGCGTTTCGCGGCCGGCGTCCCCGGTACGTACTACTACTGGGCAAGCACCAGCGCGATTGGGGCGGTCGGCGCCCGGGGCATCGACTCGCAGCTCAGCGGCGCGTTCGTCATCGACTCCGGGTCCACGTTAGGCTCGGCGCGCGATCGCATCGTGGTGCTCGGGCTCTGGACGCCGCTTACCGGTCTCGGTGCTGCCAACCAGGCACCGCCGCTGAGCCTTCCAGTGCGCTTCGTCATGAATGGCAAGGCATGGCCGCACACCGAGCGCCTCACGTATTCGGTCGGTGACTCGGTGCGGTTTCGCATCGTGAACACCAGCAACGCGCCGCACCCGATGCACCTTCACGGGTTCTATTTCCGGGTCGACACGCGAGGAGACGAACGCGCGGACACGGTGTACGACGTGAAGTCCCCGCGCCACGCGGTGACGGAACGGGCGGCAGGCGGACGCACGTTCTCCCTGACCTGGGTGCCGGAGCGACCGGGCAACTGGCTATTTCATTGCCACGACAACATCCACGTGTTGCGCAACCGTCCGTTCGACGGAACACCGCTGCCACCCGAGCAGCACATGGACCACGTGAAGAATCACGCGCAGGAGATGATGGGTGGACTGGTGATGGGTATCGAGGTCCGTCCGAAGGGGCACGTGACTGGGACCCCTACCGATGGCCCCCGGCGAAAGCTGCGCCTCGTCGCGCGAGTCGACTCGGCCAGCACCGACAGTGAGCCCGCGTACGGCTACGTCCTGCAGGATGGGAAGAGGACGACGCCGGCCGGAAGCCCGTACCTTCCCGGTCCGACGATCGTGCTCAAGCGCGGCGAGCCGGTGAGCATCACTGTCGTGAACGAGCTGCCGGAACCGACCTCCGTCCACTGGCATGGCATCGAGCTCGAGAGCTACTTCGACGGCGTCGCCGGGTTCAGCGGCACGCCAGCCAAGCTGTCGCCCGCGATCGCGCCGCGCGATTCGTTCGAGGCCCGTTTCACGCCGCCGCGGGCCGGAACGTTCATCTACCACCCGCACGCCGATGAGGTCAGGCAACAGCGGGCCGGCATGTCGGGCGCGATCGTCGTCGTCGACGACCCGAAGAAGTACGACCCGGAGCACGACATCGTGCTGCTCGTGAGCACGCCGCGTCGCACCGCCGACGGCGGAACCTCGGTGTTCCTGAACGGCACGAACACGCCGTCGCCACGGGAGATGCGTGCCGGCGAACGGTACCGGTTGCGATTCATCAACATCCACACGGCGCGGCCCAGCATGATCGCGCGCCTGACGCGCGATTCGACGCTGCTCACCTGGCGGGCTGTGGCCAAGGACGGGATGGACCTCCCGAACGATCAGGCAACGGTCCGGCCCGCAATCCAACAGTCCGGGAACGGCGAGGCATACGACTTCGAGTTCGTGCCCTCCACGCCCGGTGACATCACGTTCACGATGACCAGCGCAGCCAACGCCCTGCTCGTCACGCTACCGATTCGCGTGCGTTAGGCGATGCGGTGCAAACGGATCCCGGTGCGCCAAGGATCGCCTACCGTCTGTCGATGCTATTGTTCGTCGCGGCGTGCGTGTTGTATCTGCCGAGCTTCGTGCGCCCGCGGAGTAGCGGCGACATGGTCGGGCTGTATTACATCATCGTATGCGTCGTGTCCACCGTCACCATCGTGGGGCTGTCCGTAATCGCCCTCCTCGCCCTCGCAGTGCGCCGTCGCATTGCGCGCGGTCCCGGGCCCAGCGCCTAGCGCACTCGTGGGAACACCGTAACACCTTCGGCCAGTGAAAATCACCGCCGAGCTGTCGGCCGCCCTCGCCGGGCGCTACGTCGTCGAGCGTGAGATCGGCCACGGCGGCATGGCGGTCGTTTACCTCGCGCGCGACACCAAGCACGACCGCCTCGTCGCCGTCAAAGTGCTCAAGCCGGAGCTCGCCGCGTCGTTAGGCTCCGAGCGGTTCCTGAGCGAGATCAAGACGACCGCGACGCTGCAGCACCCGAACCTGCTGCCGCTCTTCGACTCGGGCGAAGCGGGTGGGCTGCTGTACTACGTGATGCCCTACCTCGACGGCGAGAGCCTCCGGGCGCGGCTCGAGCGCGAGCAGCAGCTCCCCGTCGAGGACGCGGTGCAGATCGCCACCGGGATCGCCCACGCACTCTCGTACGCGCACGCGCACGGGGTGATCCACCGCGACTTGAAGCCCGAGAACGTGTTGCTGCAGCACGGGCAGCCGGTGGTGCTGGACTTCGGAATCGCGCTCGCGGTGCGCAACGCGGCCGAGGGGCGGAAGACGCACACGGGGATCTCGGTGGGGACGCCGCAGTACATGAGCCCCGAGCAGGCGGCGGGGGAGAAGGTGATCGACGCGCGGGCGGATATCTACGCGCTGGGGACGCTGACGTACGAGATGCTGGCGGGCGAGCCGCCGCACACAGGGCCGTCGGCGCAGGCGATCATCGCGCGGGTGATGTCGGGGGACGTGCGGCCGGTGACGACCGTGCGGCCGTCGGTGCCGGCGCATGTGGCGAGCGCGGTGCAACGGGCCCTCGCGCTCGTGCCGGCTGACCGGTTCTCGACCGCGGCCGAGTTCGCGCGTGCGCTCGACGCTCCCCCGACCGTATCGCTCGCCGGTGCTGCGCCCGCGGTCACGCCCGGCGTCGATGGGTTGTCGGTACACCGACGACGATATCGCACCGCCGTCGCCACAGCGTCCGGCCTCGCCGTCCTCGCGACGGCTGCCGCCGCATGGGCGTGGCTGCGACCGGTGCCGCCGCCACGACCGATGCGATTCGACCTCACGGTCGGACCAGCGCCACTCGCGGGGAACGACGTCTCGATCTCGCCCGACGGGACGATGCTGACCTACTCCGGCACTATCGCAGGCGGGTCGACGGCGATCTTCGTACGGCGGCTGACCGGTGAGCCCGACTTCCGCATGCTCGCCGGCACCGAGACGGGCACGCACCCGGCGTTCTCACCGGACAACCAGTGGATCGTGTTCCACCGCGGGCGAGATGGCGTACTGGTCAAGGTCTCGGTGGCCGGCGGTGGCCAAACCACCATCATCAGCGACCCGAACGCGTTCAATCCGCACTGGGGGACGCCGGGCGAGGTCGTGTACTCGGGGCCGCCCGGCGTCTTCATCGTTCCGGCGTCGGGCGGGACGCCGAAGCAACTGCGTGGCGTCGGCGGCCGCAGGCCGTTCCTTCTTCCCGACGGTTCGGGCGTGCTCGGAAACGTCGGCGACAGGGCCGTGCTGTACGATCTCCGGACCGACTCGGTCATCCGGCTCATGCCTAACGCGCGTAATCCGGTGTACACGGCGAGTGGACACGTGATCTACGACGATGCGCAGGGTGGGCTGTCGGCGGTTCCGTTCGACCTCGAGCGTCACCGCGTCACGGGCCCGCCGGTGCGTGTCCTCGATCGCGTGGCGTCCAGCGTCAACACGCGCGCCTTCTCGGTGTCGAACACGGGCACGCTCGTCCAGCACGAGGGCGCTGAGACCGGCGCGGGGAACGATACCCGACTCGTCATCCGCGGCTTCGACGGCCGTGCCGACACGCTCCCACTGCAGGGCGGGCGCCGCCTGTTTCCCCGGTTTTCGCCGGACGGCAGGCTCGTCGCCTACTCGCTGCGTAGCGGATCGGGCACGACCGACATCTATACGTACGACCTCGTCGCGGGCACCAACACGCAGCTCACGTTCGGTGGCAACAACCAGTTCCCGGTCTGGTCCCCTGATGGCACGCGCATTCTGTACGCCGCTGAGTCGTTAGGTACCGGAACCCTTCGCGTCAAGTCGGCTGACAACAGTGGGCCGGAGCGAGTGCTGGTGACGGAAGCAGCGGGCAACGTGTCGCCCAATGCGTGGCCGCGGGACGACCTGATCCTGTATACCGTCGGGGCGGGCCCGGGGGCTCCGCGCACGAATCCCGCGAATCGCGGGGGCGACCTCATGACGCTGTCGCTCGAGCCGGGTGCGAAGCCCAGACCCTATCTCGCGGCGCCCTGGGCCGAATTCGATGTCGCGCTCTCACCCGATGGGCGCCATGCCGCCTTCACGTCCCGCGAGAGCTCCACGCCGGACATCTGGCTTCGTGAGTTTCCGACTCCGATGGGGAAGTGGAAGGTGTCGACCAGGAATGGCCAGTTCGCACGCTGGTCGCCGGACGGGAATTACATCTACTACCTGAACAGCGTTACGACGATCGACTCGATCTTCCGAGTGCGGGTCGACCGCTCGCCAACCGTGGTCGTGCACGCGCCCGAGCTCGTGATGACAGTCGATCTGGTAGCCTCTGCGCCCTGGGACATTCATCCCGATGGAAAGCGGTTGATCCTTGACGTTCCTGATTCACCTCTGACCGCGGCGTCATCCCAGGCGAGTCCGTCCCGATTCGTGGTGATCCTCAACTGGTTCACGGAGCTCAGACAATTGATCGCGGCGAGGACTCCGTAGATACGATACTGCCGAACGGCGCAGGGCCAGACGGCGCGAAATGCCAGACGGCGC
>Ga0105249_10000520_pt1 | contig 35492 bp, 31 predicted proteins | sample KBSS44metaG_FD_81522 | JGI IMG/M metagenome (GOLD analysis project Ga0105249, IMG submission 81522) | Switchgrass rhizosphere microbial communities from Kellogg Biological Station, Michigan, USA - KBS S4-4 metaG | ecosystem: Host-associated > Plants > Roots > Rhizosphere > Soil | place...
GGGCGGGGCGGCGTTGGTCATGCCTGAAATATGACCGGCCCGGGTAGTACCGCGAGTTCGGTTCGCGGATTGGCGGGTTGGGGCGTGTTGGGGTCAGAGTCCAAGGGAATCGTTCGAACGCCGGTCGGCTGTTCAAACGGATGCCCTTGGACTCTGATCGCGACAGGGTGCCAACGGGTGGAAACCGTCAGGCACCCGCGGCGTGTCAGACCGCATAGATGGCACACCCGACTACTCGAGGTTCTATGCGACGGTCTCTCTACCTCGTCGGCGCGCTCACGGTCGCGGCCGGCGTTCTTCCAGCACAGGGAACGGTACGCTCGCGCAGCGAACCGGGTCCTACCCGCGTGTACTCGTTCGGTGACAACCGCTACTACGCCGACGACCGCGCCGCGATCGGCGTGACGACGAGCTCCGGCGGCATGCGTGACACGCTCGGTCTGCTCGTCCAGAGCGTCACGGCCGATGGGCCGGCTGACAAGGCAGGCATCGAGGAAGGCAACCGGCTCATCTCGATCAACGGCGTCAGTCTCAAGCTCTCCGCCGCGGATGCCGGCGAGGGTGACATGGACGGCATCGCCAACCGCCGACTCATTCGCGAGCTCGAGAAGGTCAAGGCGGGCGATCAGGTCGATCTGCGCGTATGGGCCGGCGGCCAGACGAAATCGGTGAAGGTAAAGACCGTTGCGTTCGAGGACCTCCCGAGCCGGGCGCGGTCCGTCCGTCGCGAGCTCGATGAGCGGCCCGTCGTCGGGCTCAGTCTGAGCGCAACAGGCAGCCGCCGCGACACGCTCGGGATGCTCGTCGTGCGTGTGACGACGGATGGGCCTGCGGAGAAGGCCGGCATCGTCGAGGGCGATCGCGTGAGCGCGATCAACGGCGTGAGCCTGCGCGTGGCGACCGAGGATGCCGGGGACCCCTACATGAGCAGCACGCGGATCAACCGCTATCGCCGCGAGCTCGGGAAGGTGTCGGTCGGCGAAGATGTGGAGCTGCGCGTCCTGTCCGGTGGTCAGACGAAGACGGTGCGGCTCAAGGCGGTCCGAGCCGCCGACCTGCCGCGTGAGCGTGGCAGCGCGATGATCATTGGAGACGGTGGGTTCGGCTACACTGACTTCCTGCCCGCGATTCCGGCGTTTCCGGCGGTGCCGATCGCCCCACGCCCGCCGCGTGTCTTCGAGTTCGACGGGAACTGGAACGATGGCGTCCGCATGCGTCTGGACCCGCGTGCTCAGGTTGAGATCGAGCAGCAGATCGAAGGCGCGGCGCAACGTGCGCGTGAAGCCACGCGCGACGCGATGGAGCGCCTGGAGCGTATGCGGTACGACATCGATCGCCGCGCCGACGATGCTGCCGAGGCGATCGTCGCTCCGTCGACTCCGCGCGCGCGCGCGGGCTCGCGCATCGCGACGGGACAGAGCACCGGCTCCGCATACGCGCCAGCGATCGGCCAGAACGAGGCTCCGTCCGCGTATTCGGTCGTTCCGGCAACGCGCGAGGTATGGTCGGCGGACGAGGCAGTAGGTGTTGCTCCCGTCGCGAACACGGGTGGAAGCGTCGCGGTGTGGACCGGCGACGACGCGACGTTCATGCTGCAGGGGCTTCGCCTCGCCCGCGTGAACAGCGATCTGGCCGAGAACCTCGGGCGTGGCAGCGAACGCGGGTTCCTCATTCTCGACGCGGGTCGGCGCTGGAGCGGGCTGCGCGCCGGTGACGTGCTTCTCGAGGTCGACGGGCGTCCGGTCCGTGACGGAGATTCCGCCCGCATCTCGCTCGCCTCGAGCGACGCTCACACGGCCGCGGTGATTCGGGAAGGGGAGCGGCGCACCGTGTCGGTCGAGATGCGCTGACCCCACGGCATCACTGAAGCAGGTGCGGGGCGGGCCGGCAGGCCCGCCCCGCGCTGCATCGTAGCCAGCGGGTCGCAACGGCCGCCGGGCCGCTACGTCACGGTACGTATAGGGTCCGCCCCTCGCGGACGGCACCTTCCACCTCGCGAACCCTCCCGGTTTTCTGCCACCGGCGACTCCATTCCGAGGACAACATGCCGCAGCCAGCGAGCAGGACTCTCCCGACGCTCGTCGTCGCGTTCGTCGTGATGCTCGTCCTGTCGACTCAGATGCTCCGGGCACAGGACGCACCCGGAGATACGGCAATGCGTCAGTCGCCGGCGCGCCCCAAGCCATCGAGCTCGCTCCGTATCCTGCCAGTCATCGGGTCCGCACCGGAAACCGGGTTCCTCGGCGGCGCGACTGCGCTGCGAGTCACGAGCGGGTCGGACGCCGATACTCGCCCGTCAACGGACCAGCTCTACGCCGCATACACCGCCAAGCAGCAGCTCCGCGCCTTTGTGTCGACGGATCGCTGGACGGCGGGGAATCGTTGGGGTGTGAACGCCCAGCTCGAGTATCAGCGCTTCCCGCAGCCCTTCTTCGGCGTGGGCATCGGTGCGCCGGAAAGCGCAGAAGAGTGGTACGAGGCGCGTACGGTATTGGCGAACGTCACCGTGCGCCGCCGGATTGCTCGCGCGCTGTACGGCCAGGCCGGCTATCGCTACTCGGATACGAAGATTCGCGACGCGGAGGAGGGCGGCGTGATCGCGCGCGGCGTGATACCCGGGGCCGCGGGAGGCGTGGTTTCACAGCTCCTGGCCGGCGGGGCGTGGGACTCGCGCGACAACGTGTTCGCGCCCGCGTCAGGCACGTTCGTCCAGGCGACGGCTGCGTACAGCGGCAGCGTGTTCGGGGCGGACTACGAGTTCTCGCGCTACATCGCGGATGCGCGGCGGTACGTTCGGCTGGGCCGGGGAGTGCTCGCGGGCCAGGCCTACGTCGAGGCGACGTCGCGCGGAGCGCCGTTCGATCAGCTGTCGCTCGTCGGGAGCGGCACGATCATGCGCGGGTACGTACGCGGCCGATATCGCGATCGCGAGCTCGCGGCGGCGCAGGTCGAGTACCGCCTGCCGGTCGTGGGCCGGTTTGGAGTCGCCGCGTTCGCCGGGGCGGGGACGGTCGCGCCGACGCTGTCCACGCTCCCATCGAGCACGCTGCTCCCGACGTTAGGCGGTGGCGCGCGATGGCTGCTCCTGCCGAAACAGCGCACGACGGTCCGCGTCGACTACGGCGTGGGGAAGGGGTCGTCGGGACTCTACATCGCGTTCAACGAGGCGTTCTGATCCGTCGTCACGTGCAGATCACATCGCGGCGTGCGATACTTACGGTCGTCGCCCGGTGATTCCGAGCGGAGCGGTCTCGGCCCCGACCATCACACGATGACCTCACACATGCTCGCTACGCTGGCGGCCCGTACGCCATTCGCCGTGCTGACCATGTTGTGCCTGATCGGTCCGGGAATGCTCTCCGCACAAGGCGTCGAGCGCCTGTTCTACTACGTCGATCGCGAGGACAGCTACCGCTCACTCGTCGCGCACATCGATCAGATCACCGTCCTGGGTCCGCAGGTGTACACCGTCGACAGCCTCGGCATTGTGTATGGCTCACTCGACCGGCGCGTGATCGAGCTGGCGAAGGCGCGCGGCGTCAAGCTCATGCCTCTCGTGGTGAACGAGGGCTTCAATCAGCCGGCGTTGCGTCGTCTGCTCGCGGATACAGCTGCCCGGGCGCGTGCCATCACGTCGCTCGTCGAGCTGTGTCGTCGCAACGGGTACTGGGGCATTCAGTTCGACGTCGAGAACATCAATGTCCAGGACCGGGATCGATTCACGGCATGGTTCACGGATGCTGCGCGGGCCCTGCATGCCGGCGGGTTCACCATCAGCGCGGCGATCGTGCATCAGACGGACGACCTCGCCGGTCCTACCGCGTATCATCGCTTTCTCGCGGATAGTTGGCGGACCTTCGACCTGGCGGCGTTAGGCCGGGTGGCCGATTTCCTCAGCGTGATGAGCTACGATCAGCACACGCGCCGGACGCCGCCGGGCCCGGTCGCCGGGATGCCGTGGGTGCGTGCGGTCACCGAGTACTTCCTGCGCTCCGTCCCGCCGGAGAAACTGTCGCTCGGCATCCCGCTGTACGGGGATTACTGGTCGGCGCGCGGCGATCCGAGCCCCGAGCGTGCCCGCACGAGCGCGAACTCGGTGAGCTGGTTCTGGGGCTCCGGGCTCGCGGCGCGCAACGACGCCACGATCAAGTGGGACGACGTGCAGCAGGTGCCGTACGCGTCGTTCGAGGTCGGCGGGACGTTCGAGTGGCTCTTCCTCGAGAACGCGCGGTCGTTCGCCGCGAAGACGGCGCTCGGGCGGGAGAAGAAGCTGCGCGGGTTCTCCGCCTGGGTGCTCGGCCCAGAAGACCCGGCCATCTGGGACGCGCTCGGGAAACGTTAGGTATGGGGCCTGGCTTCGCAGCTATCAGCGATCAGCTATCAGCCGCGCTGATAGCTGATAGCTGCGAGCCGCGCAGCGTGGCCTCGTCAGCCGACCCAAACCCACTGGCCGAACCTCGCGAGCAGGAACATCTGCGCCGTGAAGGACAAGATGAGAACCGCGGGCGCGATTTTCGGTCTGGTGAGCGGGCTCAGAGCGAACAGGATGAACAACGGGAACAGCACGACTTCGTAGCGGGCCGTCGACCCGGCTGGATCCGACGCGTGAATGAAGATCAGCGACGCGACGACGTACGCGATCCAGTGGGGCTCGACGCGACGCCAGCCCCAAGCCAGTACCACCACCGCTATCCCGACGGTCCACAGCCGAGCAATTAGCCAGACAGGAACGGCAGTCATGTGTCTCAGCGAGTACGCGACGTCCAGGGCGTCGCGAGCCGTGGTGGCGAACGGCACGGTGAGCCGGTAGTGCCAGAACGTCGACCGGAGCGATGTGTAGGCGAGTGGATCGCCGAGCATCCAGCCCACGGCGACCACGTAGGTCACGATCCCCACGAGCGGGGCAGCGGCGCACAGGAGCGGCGGGAGCCATCGATCACCTCGCCGCCATGCTGCGACGGCTGCCAGGGCGAACGGCACGCAGAACGTCACGGCCGTTGGCCTCGTTAGGCCGGCGAGACAGGCGAGGATCGCGGTGATGGCGAAGCGCGATTCGCGGAAGGCGAGTGCGGCGCCGATCGTCAGCAGGATGAACAGCGACTCCGAGTACATCGTGTGAAAGAACAGCCCCATCGGGGCACACAGCATCCAGAGGGCGGGGTCCCCGGTCAGCTTCCGGTGCGGGTCTCGTCCCGCGAGGGCACTGAGCAGGAGCATGGCCGCCAACAGCGACAGCTGTGACAGGATGATCCCGGCGAGCGCGGCATGCTGTCGTCCGCCGACGAGTCGCGAGGCGAGGGGGAAGAGCGGAAAGAATACCAGCAACCGCCGGTCGTCCCCGCTCACGCGATACCCGTCCGCGGCGATCGATTCGTAGATCGTGCCATCCCAGGACGCCAACACCTGGACCGGCGAGCGTCGGACCGCACCGCGGCCGTCACCTCCGGCCGTCGGATGACGGCCGACAAATGTGGCGACCGCCCAAGCCACCACGACGGCGAGGCCCCAGGCGGCCGCGAGGCGGGTGATCCGCAGGCGGTGCGCCCGTCGCGGCTCGTCGGTAGAGGGCAGATCGATCGCGGACGCTGTCACGGGGTAGTCGGGTACGCTCGCACGATACTACCGCAACGCGCCACCGGACGAGTCTGACCCCCATTTTGGCTGACCTCAATTCTCCGGCCGATAACGGATGGCCGATGGCTGATAGCCGCGCCGCTAGAACTCGATCTGCGTTCCCAGCTCCACAACGCGATTGGGCGGGATGCCGAAGAACTCCGTCGCCCCGCGCGCGTTCTGCGACATGAGCACGAACAGCTTCTTCCGCCAGCGCGCCATCGTCCCGATCTCGGCGTCCTTCGACCGCCGCGGCAGCGTCGGCAGCAGCCGCTCACGTCCCAGGTAGTACGAAACGTCGGTCTTCTTGGCGTTGATGCCGTGCTTGCCACAGAACTGCAGCACGGCCGGGACGTTCGGCGTCTCCATGAAGCCGTAGGACGCCTGCACCCGAAAGAACCCCTGGCCGAGCGGCTCCAGCTCGATCCGCTCGTGCGCCGGAACCTCGGGGACCTCCGACGTGACGACCGACAGGAGAATCACCTGTTCGTGCAGCACCTTGTTGTGCTTCAGGTGATGCAGCAGCACGACCGGCGCCCCTTCCGGGTCCGACGTCATGAACACGGCCGTGCCTTTCACGCGCACCGGCTTTCGGCGCTCGACGTCAGCGAGGAACATGTCGATCGGAACCGTGCCGCGCTGCAGGATCGCGCGCAGGATGGCGCGGCCACGCTTCCACGTCGTCATCAGGGTGAACACCGCGCCCGCGACGGCAAGCGGGACCCATCCACCGGTCGGGACCTTCACGAGGTTCGCGAGGAAGAACGCCAGGTCGATGGAGAGGAAAAACGCCAGGAAGGTGCCGGCCTTCAGGCCCGACCATCCCCACATATGACGCGCCACGATGTAGAACAGGATGGACGTGATCGCCATCGTGCCGGTGACCGCCACCCCGTACGCCTGACCTAACGCGGTCGACGACCCGAACGTCAGTACGAGCACCAGCGTCCCCGCCGCGAGTCCTTTGTTGACCTCGGGAATGTAGATCTGTCCCGCTTCGTGAATCGACGTATGAATGATGCGCATCCGCGGGCTGTAGCCGAGCTGGATCGCCTGCTGCGTGAGCGAGAACGCGCCGGAGATGAGCGCCTGCGATGCGACGCACGCTGCCGCCGTCGCGATGACGAGCAGGGGGTACACGAACCACGTCGGCGCCAGCAGATAGAACGGATTCGAGACGGCGCTCGGCGTGCGCAGCAGGAGCGCGCCCTGGCCGAAGTAGTTGAGCAGCAGCGCCGGCAGGACGAACCAGTACCAGACGAGGCGAATAGGCTTGGGGCCGAAGTGGCCCATGTCCGCGTAGAGGGCTTCGCCGCCCGTGACGACGAGGACAACCGCGCCCAGCGAGATGAACGACGTCAGCGGGTGCGCGACGAAGAACTGCACGGCATGCCACGGGTTCGCCGCCGTGAGGATGTCGGGGTGGGAGAAGATTCCCCGGAGGCCCAGCGCTGCAATGCTTACGAACCAGGCGAGCATGATCCAACCGAACAGACCACCGACGCGCGCCGTCCCGTGACTCTGGAACCCGAAGAGCAGCGCGATGATGATGAACGCGATGGGGATCACGACGCGGGTCAGTGCCGGCGACGCCACCTCGAGGCCCTCGACGGCGCCCAGCACCGAGATCGCCGGCGTGATCATCCCGTCGCCGTACAGGAACGCCCCGCCGAAGAGGCCGAGCATGATGAGCACCGTCCGACGACGCCCCTCTCCCTGGCGGTGCTGCCGCTGAAGAATGAGCGCGAGCAGCGCGAGCACTCCGCCTTCCCCGCGGTTGTCGGCGCGAAGAATGAACGCGACGTATTTCACGCTGATGATCAGCACGAGCACCCAGAGAATCAACGACAGGAGCCCGTAGACGTTGCCGATGTTCGGCGCGAGACCGTACTCCGGCTTGAACGCTTCCTTGATGGCGTAGAGCGGGCTCGTGCCGATGTCGCCGTACACCACGCCGAGCGCCGTGAGTGACAACACGAGGAGCCGTTTGCCGTGCGGGTCGGCCTCGGCATGGTGCCGATGCGGGGGCTCTTCGCCCTCGCGGCCTGCGGTCGAGCCTTGACGGTCGCCCGCGGGGAGCGGGGCCGGATTGGCGGTCATACAGTGAGCACGGGACTCGCCCGAGCGGAACCGGGCATCGGCAGCGTCGTCTCTAACACCGCCGCAACGCAAAACGGGTCGCGGAAGACCGCGACCCGATGGAAATGTAGCTGTTACGGGGACGCCGTAAAGCGACGTCGATGGTCGGTCAGGGTGACTTCGGCTGGCCTGGGGCGCCGGCGGTTCGAACGATCTCGTCGATCTCGCGGGCCGCGCGGTTCAGCGCCTCCTTGATCTTCGCGATGGCTTCCTTGTCCCGAAAGATTCTGGGGGCGCCGCGGTACGTAGCCTGCCCGACGTCCTTGAACGCCCGGTTCACTTCCATCATGGCGTCGCTGAGGAACGCGGATCCGAGCTCGCCGATGCGGTCGAAGATGTCATCGACGGCCGACCGATTCTGCGCCAGATACGCTCGGCCCTCGTCGGTGATGACGTAGGTCTTCTTGCCGCCTTCCTCGACAGTCACGCGGGCGTACCCGAGGTCCTCGAGGAGCGTGAGGGTGGGGTAGACGGTCCCGGCGCTGGGCGAGTACATGCCGCCGAACCGGTCCTCGAGCGCCCGGATGATCTCGTAGCCGTGGCGCGGCTTCTCATCCAGGAGCTGGAGGATGACGTACTTGAGGTCGCCTTGCTCGAACATCCGCCCGCCGCGGAAGGGCCCGCCGCGTCCCCGGCCTTTGCCGCCGAACCAGCCCATGAAATCGGGGTCGAAGCTCCAACTGCCGCCCTTGCCAGCGCCGGGGGTGCAGCCGATCCAGATGCCTTGGTTCCACATATCGATCTCCGGTCACGATATATCGGAAGATATATCGTTTGCAACGATATATCGCAAGCCCGCGGCGATTTAGGCGTCGTCTCGCCGAGCGTTGCGACGGTGCCCACCGTACTCGCGTGAGGCGCAGGCACCCGGCTCCATCGTGGCGCTAGGCACCGGCATTCGGCTCCATCGTGGCGCGAGGCGCGGGGACTCGGCTTCGTCGGCGGACGCGCGCTTCACGCCCGGAGCCAGCGGGCACCGGGGCCCGTGTGCGGCTGGTGACGGTGCCCCGCTGTCTCCGGGCTACGCGCGTACGCCTCCTCCGCCGAGCCCTCGTCCCCACGGCATCGCACGCTGAACGCACCCTGCTCGATGGCGCGCACGCATCGGGACTCGGCCTTGCGCGCCGCGTCCGCGGCGCGCGCCCAGCTCGAAGCGTGTGCGCGCCAAGGATCGAGCGCGGCGCCCGTGCGCGCGGGCCCTTGCTGCGAGCTGCTGACGGGCCGCCGGAGGCCCGCGGCGATCGGACCGGCAGCATCGGCGTGGCGGGAGGAGGGGGTCGGGACGCAGGCGGCGTGAGCGCGTAGCCCCCAGACGATGGGGACTACGCGCTTTACTTCGCGACGCCCTCAGTGCCCGTCGGCTCGAGGCGTATAAGCGCGGAAGCCGCCGAAGTCCCGACGCCCCGACGACCAGACACAGAAGCCGACCGCACGTGCACCAATAGAGTCGTTAGGCAAGCAGCCCCGAACATAAGGCCGCGCTCGCCAGAAAGCCGACTCAGGCGTGCCTAACGGGCACAGCGCTTGCCCTTCTGAGCGGTCTCGTCGCAAGGGCGGCGAGTGAACGTTGCACTTCATTGCTCAACGAATCAGAGGAGGCAGCACATGTCCGACGATCTCCGCTCGAAAGGCGTCCAGAACGAGGTCACTGGTGCCGCGAAGGAAGCCGAGGGCAAGATCCGTGATGCAGCCGCCGACATCACCGGCGACGACAGCGAGAACCTGAAGGCCAAGGTGAAGACCGCCGAAGGCAAGATCCAGAAGAACTTTGGGAAAGCTCAGCAGGACGCGGACGACGCTGTCTAGAAGGCAGGGAGAAGGGAAGCGGGAGACGGAAGACGAAGAAGCCTCGGGATGCTACGCTCGTTGTTGAGCAGCGTCCCGAGGGTTCGCCCATCTCCCGTCTCCCGCTTTCCTTCTCCCGCTACTCGTATCGCAGCGCCTGAATCGGATCGAGCGCCGCCGCACGTCGCGCCGGCCACACGCCGAACACCACGCCCACGGCCGCCGAGAACAGAAACGCACTGATCACCGCCGACGACGAGATCTGCGTATTCCACGCAAAGCTCCGGCTCAGCAGATAGGCCGTGCCTGATCCGACCATGATCCCCACGATGCCGCCCAGGATGCAGAGCACGATGGCTTCGATGAGGAACTGCGACAGGATGTTGAGCTTCGTCGCGCCTAACGCCTTCCGTACGCCGATCTCGCGCGTGCGCTCGGTGACGGACACGAGCATGATGTTCATGATGCCGATCCCGCCGACCACGAGACTCACGGTCGCGATCCCCGCGAGCAGCAGGCCGAATACCGCTGTCGTCTCGCCAAGCGTGTTCAGGAAGTCCGACTGGTTGCGGATGTTGAAGTCGTCCTCGCGGCCCGGGCGCAGCCGGTGCTCGCGACGCAGCGTTTTCTGAATCTCCGCCATCGCGAGCGGAATGTCGTCCTCGCTGCTGGCCAGCACGTTGATCGACCGGAGGCGGTCCGTGCCCATCGCGCGGAACCGCGCCGTGTTGATCGGGATCAGCACCTGCTCGTCCGGGTTGCCGAATCCGCCACCCTGACCCTTGCTCTTGAGCACGCCGATCACGTCGAACTGAATGCCGCGAATGCGGACCTGCTCGCCGACGAGCGCGATCGGGTTGTCGAACCCGAGCAGCGTCGCCACGGCTGGGCCCACCACCGCGACACGCGCGCGTGACGCGTCATGGCCGGGTGTGAACATCTTGCCCGCTTCGAGCTCGAACTTCCGGACCTCGAGGTAGTTTGCCGTCGTGCCGACGATCGACGTGTTCGCGTTCCGGTTGTTGTACTGAATCTGGAGCTGACGCTGCATCTCGGGCTGCACGGCGATGATGTGCTCGCCGCGCTCCTCGATGGCCTTGGCGTCGTCCATCGTCATCTTCTGCTGCTCGCCGCTTCGAACGCCGCCCATACCGAACGCCTGGCCCGGCTGCACCGTGAGCAACGTCGTGCCCAAGGCAGAGATCCGGTCCTTCACGGCCTTCTGCGCGCCGTTGCCGAGCGCGATCATCGCGATGACGGCCGCGACGCCGATCACGATGCCGAGCATCGTGAGGAGCGAGCGGAGCTTGTTCGCCCGGAGCGCGCCGAGCGCAACGCTGATGATTTCGCCAATGAGCATCTGCGGTCTCGTTAGGGACGCGCCTGTCCGCCGGCGGCGCCGCCGCGGTTCGCGCCGCCGCCCGCACCGCCGCCGCCCGGTCCGCCGGCACCGGGGCGATTCGGCGTCATGCCGGGGAGCCCACCCATATTGCGCATCCGGTTGTTCTGCTCCTCGCGGCGTGCCTGCATGGCGGCGGCCGCGAGCAGCGCAACCTGCTCACCTTCCTTGAGGCCGCTCACGACTTCGGTGTAGTCGAAGTTGCCGACGCCGAGGCGAACGATGCGCGGGACGTACGTGCCGTTCTCGGCGACGAACACGAGGCTCGGGCGCGCGCGGCGCGCGGTGAACTCCCCGGCCTGCACCGGCGTGGAGACACCACCACCGCGCTCCGGCACGAATCCGCGATCGTTCTGCGTGCCCGGCGTGCCGCCGCGCTGTGCGCCACCCGCCGACGCACGACCGCCGCGTTGAGTGGAGTCGCCGGCGCCCGCGCGCTGCCGCTCACGCATGCGGCACGCGCCGGCGATGCGCGCGTCCACTCCCGCCGCCTCGTAGATCTTCTGCGACTCGGCGCGCATCTGCTGGAAGTCGAGCTCTCCGCTCTGCACACGGGTGCGCAGTGTCGCGAGCTTCTGCTCCGTGTCGGGGTGCTTCGCGAACGCGGCCTTCACGGCGTCGCAATCCTTGTCGGTGACGTCAGGCATCTGGCCGCGCTGACGGCCTCCGGGCTGCTGACCGCCCTGGTCGTTGCTCGTCAGCATCACCTCGCCGCGCGAGACGTTCGGCGCGCCGGCGCCCGTCGGGGCCGCAGGCGCGGCCTGGCCTGCGGCGCCGTTGCCGCCGGGGCGTCCGCCGCCCATGCCGCCCATCCCGCCACCCATCGACGCCATCTGCGCGCGGATCTGCGCCTGCACGGAGTCCGGGTTCAGCCCAAGAGCCGAGGCGGCCGTGGCCGCCTCGCGCACGTTGCGGATCGCGTCGTTAGGCACCGCCAGCACGTCGTCGCGGCGGTCGATCAGTATCGAGACCTCGCCGTTCATGCCTGGCTTGAGCAGACCCTCGAGATTCGAGATCGTGATCAGCACCGGGAACATCGTCACGCTCTGCTGCACGACCGCTTGCGGCTCGATCTTCTCGACCGACCCCCGGAACGGGCGATCCGGATACGCATCGACTGTCACCGTTGCGCCGAGGCCCGGCTGAATGGTGCCGATGTCGGCTTCGGTCACGAGCGCGCGAACGCGCACCTTGTTGAGGTCCGCCATCTTGATCAGCGTCGTGCCGCCGCCGAGCGAGCTCGTGCCCGACGTGATCACCTGGCCGAGCGAGACCGTCTTCTCGATCACGGTGCCGTTGATCGGCGCGCGCACCGTCGCATCCTCGAGCCGCTGCTGGGCGAGGTCCAGGTTCGTCTTGGCGCGCACCAGCTGTGCCTTGGCGTTCGCGTAATCGAGCGCGGCGGTCTCGTGCTCCTGGGCCGTGACGATGCGTGCCTCGAACAGGTCGTCCGACCGCTTCTTCTGCGACTCCGATACCTGCAGCTTCGCCTCGGCGGCCTGCAAGTCGGCAAGCGACTGGTCGAACTGGTTCTTCACGTCACGCGTGTCGAGCTGGACGATCAGATCGCCGGGCTTGACGAGCGTGCCCGTCTCCACCGGCATCTGCGTGATCTGCCCCGAGGCCTTCGACTTGACTTCGACGACGTTGATCGGCTCGACGGCGCCGGTGGCCGATGCATCGACCACGATGTCGCGCCGCTCGATGGCCGCGGTAGGAATCGGGACGTTCGACGCCTTCTTGCTGGTGCAGGCGACGATCGTCACGGCGCCAGCCGCGAGGCCGATCAGGAGGGGTTGCGTGAAGCGTTTCAACGGAGTGAGCCTCGGGGGAGGTCGATGGTTCGTCAGGGTGAAGTCACGAGTGAGCGCGCGCAGAAGCGCTCACTCACATGTCCTTGCCGGTCAGCGTTTCGATCTGCGCCTTCGCCACGCGCGCATCGAAGCGCGCCTGGATCAACAGCGCGCGAGCCTGGCTCAGTGTCGTCTGCGAGCTGAGCACGTCGAGGAACGTGGATGCACCAAGCGAATAGCGGCGTTGCTGGACGCGCAGGTCTTCCTCGGCGGCGGCGACCGATGCGAGCTGGATCTGGACGCGCTGCTCGGCGCTGCGGAAGGTGCTCATGTACTGCGTGAGCTGCTGCTGTGCGAGCAGCCGCGCGTCGCGCATCTGCGCCTCGGCAGTGGTCTCCGCGACACGCGCCCGGACGATCTGCTCCTCACGCGCTCCCTGGTTGAAGAACGGGAACTGCATGCCGACCGACATCGTCTGTGAGTACGCATAACGACTGTCGCCCCAGCCGAACCGGCTATCCTGGCCGTTGCCGCCTCGGTTGAACGTCGCCGAGATCGTTGGCAGGTAGGGTGTGAGCGAGCCGCGAACGTTTGCCTTGGCCGCCTGGTAGGCAGCCTCGGACTGCTGGACGGCGGGGCCACGTAGGGCGAGCGACGCAATCATCGCGCTATCGGCATCGAGCCCGATGGACTCCGAGGAATCGTCGGGCGTTGCGGTGACGACGAACGGAGTGGCGACGAGACGTGTGAGCGACGCGTTCGCAATGTTCAAGTTATTGCGCGCCTGAATGGTCGCGAGCTGGGCGTTGCCCACGAGAATGACGGCGCGCAGCGAGTCCGACTTGGTTGCCGCGCCGGCAGCCACACGCGCGGTGGCGGTCTTGAGCTGCTCGCTCGCCTGCTCGAACTGCGATTTCGCCGCGGCCTCGGACTCTCGCGCCGCGAGGACCGCGTAGTACTGCTGCTTCACGTTCAACGCGACGTTGAACTCCTGGAGCGTCTCGTTCGCTTCGGACGAGTTGACACTCGCTTTCGCGCTCTTCAGCCGGAACACGCGGTTCCCGGCGTCGAAGATGTCCACGTTCATGCGCAGTCCGCTGCTGTACTGCCACGCGGCGCCTGTGAACGGGACAAGCTCGCCCTGCGGGTTGAACCGATCTCCGTTCTGCTTGCTGGCGCCGGTGTTGAAGCTGAGCGATGGAATGAAGGACAGGTACGCCGTCCGCACCGAGGCGGCGTTGGACCGCGTGGCGCCCGCAGCCTGCACGGTCGTCGGTGAGTTTCTCTGTGCGAGCTTGACCGCTTCGGTGAGAGAAATAGGCCGTGCTACCGAATCGGCGCTCGCTTGAGCAGCGAGCGCCGTCGGGGCCAGCATCATCAGAAGAGCGAACCGGTTCACTTTGAGGTCTCCCTCTTGTCGTTAGGCTTCGGCTCGCGAAGGATGGCCTCGAACCGCTCGCGCTGCTCCGGTGTGGCCAGGAGCGCGCGGATCTGTGCTCGGCTCCGCAAGCGAATGGAATCCATCTGCGGCCGGATCGGCTTGAACAGCGAGTCGAATTGCCGATGGCGGTCGTCGAGAATCGAGTCCAGCGCCGCGCGCTGCGCGGCGTTGAGATCGAGACGGTCGGATAAAAGTGCCCTCGAGGCGCGAGGATCGTTACACGATGCGTCCTTCATCCAGACGCGGTCGGCCGTGAAGCCGAGCGCGCCGCCGACGAGGACGGCACCGAGCAGGAACATCATGGCGAGGTGTTTCGAACGCTGCATGTCGGACCCTCGTCAGTAGGACAGAATCGAGCGGAGCGTCGCGTCGCGCGCGCCGCGTGCGGGACCACGTGCCACGGTGGGTCCGGCAACCGGAATCACGGACGCCGACTCCATGACGGCTTCGTAGGCCAGGCGCTCCTGCGCCTCGCGGGCGCGCAGCAGCGTGGCACCCGCCAGCACTCCGGCCAGCACCGCCGCCGCGAGTCCTACGCGCCCCCACCCGTCGAACATGCCCCACCACTCCGGCGCCTCGCCGGCGGTGGCGATACGCGCCATGATCCGCGTTTCCAGGGTGTCCCAGTACGACGCATTGGCCGCCGGCGACGCGTACACGTCGCGCAGGACCCGCGTCACTTCGTCGTCGCCCGGTTCGTCGGGCGTATTGCGTACGATCTTCATAGCTGGCTCCGGACGGCACTCAGCGCCTGGCGCAGACGCGCCCGCGCGTGGTGCAGATCCGACCGCGCGGTTCCCTCGGGAATTCCGAGCAGTCGGCCGATCTCCGCATGCTTGTATCCTTCGACATCGTGCAACACGATCACCGCGCGTTGACGCTCGTTCAGCACCGACAGCGCCACCGTCAACCGCTGACGCAGCTCGGCCGATTCGGCCGGATCACGAAAAGGAGACGCAATGGTGTCCGCCAGGGCATCGGCGTCGCGCACCTTTTTCCGGCGCGTGATATCGAGCGCCGCATTGGCGACGATACGATTCAGCCAGGCCCCGAACGCCTGATCGGGCAGAAACCGATCGAGCGCGCGGAACGCGTGAAGAAAGCCCTCCTGCACCGCATCCTCCGCGTCCTCGTGCGTGAGGACGATGGCGCGCGCTACGGCGTACGCACGCCGCTGGTGCAGGCGTACGAGCGCCGCGAACGATTCGGTGTCGCCGCGCTGGGCGGCGACCACGAGCGCGTGCTCACGCTCGCGAGCCGACGGCTCAGGCGGCGAGAGCACAGCAGCGGGGTACGCAGCAGGGTATCCGAGCGTCAAGGCGATCGTCAAAGTAGCCGGTGATCGGGTCGCCTTCTAAACGCGCCGGTGGGGCGAAGCGTTGACCAGCCATCAGCCTCCGGGCTGCACGCCGGCGAGGCCGAGCGATTCGGCCCGCGCCTTCATGGCGTCGATCACGAATTGAATGTGCCAATCGAGATCGACACCGAGTTCCGCGGCCCCGTTCACGACATCGTCACGGTTCACGCCGCGGGCAAATGCCTTGTCCTTCATCTTCTTCCGTACCGAGCGTGCGTCAACCTCGTGCACGCTTTTCGACGGGCGGACGAGCGCCGTCGCGGTGATGAGGCCCGTCAGCTCGTCGACGGCGAACAGCGTCTTCGCCATGCGCGTGACGCGCGGCACGCCCGAGTACGGCGCGTGGCCGAGGATCGCCTCGAGGATATCCTCGGGATAGCCCTGCTCCCGCAGTACCCGCACGCCTTGCGCCGGATGCTCGTCGGTCGGCGAATGGGCGGCGTTCGGCCAGCGCTCGTAATCAAAGTCGTGAAGCAGCCCCGTCAGGGCCCAGCGCTCCACGTCCTCGCCATAGTGCTCGGCATAGGTGCGCATGGCTGCCTCGACCGCGTACATGTGCTTCCGAAGGGAGTCGCTCGCGGTGTATTCGTGCATCAACGCCAGCGCGGCATCGCGCGACGGGAGCGAAGTCGTCGAAGTCATCAGGGCGGGGTTCATGATGGGATGAAGGTCCGACGTATGGAGGCCGTTCCCTAACATTACGGGCGAAGGCCAGCCGTCCAACCCCGTCGCGGTGAGCGGGTTCCTGTTTTACGACCCCCGGACGTTTCGCCGTCCGAAGACGGCCTCGACGCGACAGCCATCCCGGACGGCCCGCTCCAGGGAGGCGTCGGGACAGACGAGGTACGAGCGGCGAGCGGCCCGGAAAACCGGCATGTCCGCCAGGCTGTCCCCCACGTAGTCGAATTCCGCGTCGCCCAGGTGCGCGCGGATCGACGCAAGCTTTCCGACTCCCTTCGCGTTGTGCCGTCCGCTGGTCCCGATCACGGCGTCGAACAGTGCAAGATGCCGCGCGACACCCTCGGCGATGCGTTGGTGGGCAGCGGTGGCGAGAACGACGGCTCGGCGACCGGCCCGTTCATTCTTCACGAACGCCAGGACGTCCGCTCGGTAGGGAAGAGAGACCGGATCGAGTGACACCCGGTCGCTCACGAACTGCTTGAACCCCGCCCGCCCGGTGAACACGACGAACGGAAGGATGGGCGCGACCCACGGCCGCTGGCGGACCAGCCGCATCAGCGACAGGTGCAGCGTGTCGCCGTCGATCAGGGTGCCGTCGAGGTCGACGACCAGAGGGATAGAGGCCAGGGGCACGTGGCGGCGACGGCTCGAGAGTGATCAGTCAGTCATCATTCGGTAGTCGCCGGTTGCAGTCGTGAGATGCGGTTTCCGGTGCGGAGTTTCCAAAGTGCGGAGTCTCCTGGGCACACCTGTGGCAGACTGACGACTCACAACGGCGGACTGAGGACTGCACCCTCGTGACTGCGACTGGCAACAGTGGACTGATGACTGACCGATCACTCCCACCCGTCGGCCAGCTCTACAAACCTAGTGCGCCGGCGCGCTGCTTCCTCGACCGCGCCCTGTCTTCCACAGCAACAACAACGGCAATGCACACAACAGGATGATGCCGTTCAGGAGGTAGATCTTCGAGAACGCGAGCACGCTCGCCTGTGCCGAGATCTGTCGATCGAGGATGAAGAGCGCCTGCTGCTTGGCCAACAGCGGATTTATGCCCCGAGCCATCAGCCCATTGGCGATCATGTCGATCCGCGCCTGGCCCGCGATGTCGATCGCCCCGACATGCTCCGTGAGGATCGCATGGCGGGTCGCCGTGAATCGCGACAGCAGCGTCGCCATGAGCGCGATGCCGAGCGAGCCGCCGAGCTGGCGCGTCAGGTTGTAGAGTCCCGTCCCCTGGGCAAGCTGCCGCACGGACAGCTCGGCCATCGACGCGCTCGTGAGCGGCACGAAGATGAGACCCAGCCCCACGCCGCGAAGCACGAGTGGCCAGAAGAGATCGTTGGTCCCGCTGTCGAGCGTGATGCGCGACATCAGCCACATGGACATCATGAACAGCGCCGCCCCGCCGACGATGGTGTAACGCGCGTCGAGCTTCTGCGCGTTCCGCCCGACGATGGCCATCGTGAACGCCGACGCGAGCGCCCCTGGCAGAATCACCTTGCCGGTCTGCCACGCCGTGAATCCGTGGAGCGACTGCAGGAAGATGGGCAGCACGAACACGCCGCCATAGAGCGCGAGCCCGAGGGCGGCGGCGAACATCACGCCTGTCGCGAGCTGCCGGCTTCTCAGGACGCTGAAGTCGATGATCGGCTCGTCGGTCGTGAGCTCGCGCCAGATGAGCGCCACGCCGGAGACGAGCGCAATGACACCGAGCGCGGTCACGAAGCGCGACTCGAACCAGTCGTACCGCTCGCCGCGCTCGAGCATCCACTGCAGCGAGCCGACCGTCATGGCGAGCAGCAGGATCCCCGGGATGTCGATCCTGTTGGCCCGCTCCTGATGCGCCGCGTCGCGGACGTAGCTCAATACCATCAGCGCGGCGAGGATGCCGAGCGGTACGTTGATGTAGAAGATCCACGGCCAGTTGTAGTTGTCCGTGATCCACCCGCCTAACGTGGGACCGATCGTCGGGCCGACCATCACGCCGACGCCGAACATCGCCTGCCCGATCCCCACCTCTTCCGGCGGGAACGATTCGAACAGCGTCGCCTGCGCCGTCGACAGCAGCGCGCCGCCCCCGAGCCCCTGGATGACGCGCCACAGCACGAGTCCGCCGAGCGACGTCGCTGCCCCGCACATGAACGACGCGGCCACGAACAACATGATCGAGCCCGTCAGGTAGCGTCGCCGACCGAAGTAGGCCGACAGCCAGCCGGACATGGGAATGACGATGACGTTCGCGATGATGTAGCCCGTCGACACCCAGGAGATCTCGTCGATCGTGGCGCCGAGATTTCCCATCATGTGCGGGATCGCGACGTTCACGATCGATGTGTCGATGAGCTCCAGCACCGCCGCGAGCGTCACGGCGATCGCGATCAGATACTTGTGCTTGTAGCGATCCTCGGCAGCCGCCGGCGCACCAGGCGCCAGCGAGCCGGCGCCGCCGAGGATTCCGACGTTCGGGCCGTCACTCACGGTCGCCCCCATACGCTACCGCTTCGTTACGACGTGCGCTTCGACCGACATGCCCGGCCGGAGCGGCTGGTCCACCCCGCAGCCGCGGGTGATCGCAATACGGACCGGAACGCGCTGCACGACCTTCGTGAAGTTGCCCGTCGCGTTGTCGGGCGGGAGCAGGGCGAACTTCGCGCCCGTCGCCGCACCGATGCTCTCCACCTTGCCCTCGGCTTTGCACCCCGGATACGCGTCGACATCGATCTCCGCCTGGCTGCCCACGCGAACCTCCGCGAGCTGAGTCTCCTTGTAGTTCGCGGTGACCCACACGCCGGTGTCGCCGACGACCGTCAGTAACGGCTGACCGGACTGCACGAGCTGTCCGACCTCGACCTGCTTGCGCGAGACCACGCCGGCCAGCGGCGCCGTGACGGACGTGTACGACAGCTGGAGCGCGGCGTTGTCACGCGCTGCGCGCGCCGCACCGAGGCGGGCCTGGGCGAAGCGCGCGCCGGCTTCGGCGTTGACGACGCCAGCGCCGGCGGCGGTTGCCTGACGACGCACGGCCGTCTCATTCGCGATCGCCGCGTCGGCGTCGGCTTGCGCGGCGTCGAGCTGCTGACGCGAGACGATCTTCTTGTCCGCCAGCTCCTTCATACGCGCGAGGTCGGACACGGCTTTCTGCCGGTTCGCTTCCGCGGCGGTGATCTGCGCGTCCACGACTTGCCGCTGGCTCGAGGCGGTCTGGATCTGCGCTTCTGCCTGCCCGGTGACGCCGCGACTTCCGGCGACCGACAGGGCCGCGGACAGGTCGGCGTCGGCCTGCGCCAGCCGCACCTTGTACTCGCTGTCGTCGACATGAACGAGCTCGGCGCCCTCCTTCACGGCGTCGTTCTCACCCACGCGCACGGCCGTCACGAATCCGCCGACCTTCGCGAGCACGGGAACGAGATGGCCATCCACCTGTGCGTTCTCGGTGGACTCGTGCGAGCGGCCATACGTCCACCTGCGCACGCCCCAGACAATGCCGAGCAGCGCCACGAGCGCCACGATCGGAAGTACGATCTTGCGGCGAGACGACTTGGGTTTCGGCGGCTCGGAGGCGGGTTCCACGCGGAGGCCTGAGGGAACGGATTGTTCGTCGGAGACTGCGGTAGCCATGGATCGGTTGTTAGGCGAGAGTCGAATCGCTGACGTTCATTATTGGAGCTCACGGGCGCCGCCCCCGGCCCGCGCGAGTGCGATCCGGGAGTTCTGGTACGACGCGAGCGCGTCCACGACCTGCGTTCGGGCGCCGTTCAGCGAGATCGATGCCGTGAACACGTCAGCGTTGCCGGCTACGCCCGCGCGGAACCGCTCGCTCGCCTGCGCGACTTCCTGCTCGGCGAGACGCACACGCTCCTGTGCCGCGCTGACTGCTTCGCGCGCGGACGCGAGATCGAGCAACGCCGTACGCACTTCGACCGACGCCTGTTCGTGCAGATCGCGGCGCCGGACATCGATCTCGCGATGCAGCGCGGTCTGCTCCTGGACGCGGCCTTCGCGCCGGAACCCATCGAACAGGGGCACCGACAGCTGGACGCCCCAATTGTATGTGCCGAGCAGGTTGCCCCCGTTCTTGCCGATCGCGCCGTAGTCGCCGAAGGCGGAGACCGTCGGCAGCCGCTCGGCGCGCACGGCGCTCACCCGCCGATCGACGGCGGTGAGCTGCGCATCGATGCTGCGGAGGTCGGCCCGCGAACGCATGGCCTGCGCGATGGCATCCTCCTCCGTCGGGAACGTCTCGTCGTAGCGAAGCGTGGAGAGCGAGTCCGTGAGCGAAACGCGCGTATCGAGCGGTAGCCCGACGGTGCGCAGCAGCTCGAGGCGCGCTCGGCCGCGATCGTTGCGAACGGCGATGATCTGTGCGCGGATCGCCGCCAGCTGCGATTGGGCCCGGGTCACGTCGAGCGCGACGCCGACGCCGGCCTCCAGCTGCTCCCGCGCGATGCGCAGGAGGTCCTCGGCGAGCGATGAGTCGGCCACGCGTGCGTTCAGCTGCGCATCAGCACGAGCGGCGCGCACGTACGCCGCGGCCGCGGTCGCGGCAGCCTGGTCGGCGATCGCGTCGGCGTCGAAGTCGCTCGCGGACGCCGCGGCACGCGCACTGCCGATGCGGCCGAGGGCTCCGGGGTCGAACAGGGGCTGGGCGAAGTGGGCGCGTGTGTCGAGCGTGTTGACCGGGCCTTCGATCTGTCCCCTGGGATCGAACACCGGGGGCTGGCCGGTGGCGGCGGGGAAGTCGATACCGAACGTCGCGGTGTTCAGGGTCCGGCCGTTCTCGAGGGCCGAGGCGGAAACGTTAGGCAGGAGATCGGCGCGCTGCTGGGTCACCCGTGCGTCGGCCTGGTCGGCGCGGAACCGGGCAGCGACAACGGGCGCGCTCTGTTTGGCGGCGAGCCGCACGGCGTCGCCGAGCGACAAGGTCGCGGGCGCGACGGTCTGGGCCGGCACGGCGGACAGCGCGATGAGCGACGTCAGGAGCGCCGACAGCGTGATGCGCGCGAGAGAGCTGCGGCGCGCGGTCGGGACAGATGCGTTCGAGATCATTGACTATTCGGCGCCCACGGGTGTGGCCGGCGCAGGAGTCACGCGAATGGCGTGGAAGATAAAATCCAGGAGCTGCTCGAAGACCTGCTCGTCCGTGACGTCGGTGAGCAGCTTGAACACGTGCCGACGGGCACACCACGTCGAGTGCGTAATCGCGGTGGATGCCATGAATCCCGCCGCGAGCACCGGGTCGACCTGACGGAAGTCGCCCCGCTCGATGCCGCGGCGAATCATGCCGGCAAGCAGCTGATTCGCCGGCATGACGACCTCGCGGCCGTAGAACTCGGCCAGGTCGGGGAAGTTGTGGAGCTCACCGGTGACGAGCTTGAAGATTGTCTGGAATGCCGGCGATAGGACGAAGTCCCAGTGGGCGCGCAGGTATCGTTCGAGCTCCTGAACGGGGTCGCCGGTGCCGGCGTTGGCCGCGGCCTGCCGGAGACGGTCGACGACGACGGCGCGGACGACTTCGCGAAACAACTCTTCCTTGTTAGGGAAGTAGAGATAAATGGTCCCTTTCGAGACGCCGGCGCGGCGCGCGATGTCGTCGAGCCTGGCGCCAGCGAGTCCGCGCTCGCCGAAGACCTCGAGGGCCGCGTCGAGGATCTGACGAGGCCGCTCTTCGGGCAGGCGGCGCCAGCGTGGGCTGGATCGATGGGCGCCGCGTGGCGGTGGGGTGTTGGGCAATCGGTTGGGCATGGGTATCGTGGAAATAACTGACTGGTCGGTAACTTATTCTGACCGCGTTTCCTTCGCAACGGGCGAGACCTGCGCGGGTCCAAACCACGCCCAAGATCGCGGTGTCTCAATGCCAGCCTGCCCGGCGCCAGGCGGCCGTCAGGGCCAGGCGCTGCTCTCGCGCGCCCACTCATCCGCACTCCTCGGACTCTCATGCGATACTCGAGATCGTTCGCCCGTTCCCTCCGCGCGTTTGCCATCGCGGTAACTGTCGTGCCCGCGATCGGCACGCCGAGTGCCGCTGCCGGCGCCCAGACTCCCGATCGTCGTACGCTCACGGGCAACGACATCGCCGTCTACAACATTGCCGGCGTCATGCGAGTGGAGGGCGGAACGGGCGGCGACGTCACCGTCGAGGTAACGCGTGGCGGCCGCGACGGATCGAAGCTGCAGATTGCCACCGGGCCCATTCGGGGACGCGAGACGTTGCGAGTCATCTACCCGGACCGGCGCGTTGTGTACAAGCAGAGCGATCGGGGGTGGCGCTCGCGAACCACGCTGCGCGTCGACGACGATGGCACGTTCAGCGACGACCGGTCCCGGGATGGTCGCAGCGTCGACATCGTCGAGAGCGGCGACGGCCTCGATGCGTACGCCGACGTGCGCGTGGTAGTCCCCCGCGGCAAGCGTGTGTCCGTCTACCTTGGCGTCGGCGAGGCGAAGATCGAGAACGTCGACGGTGATCTCTACGTGGACGTGAGCTCGGCCCCGGTGACGGCGACGCGGACGCGCGGCAAGCTGTCGCTCGATACGGGCTCGGGAGAGGTTCGCGTCACCGACGCGCAGGGCGAGATCGATCTGGACACAGGCTCCGGCAACGTCGAGGTGTCGAACATTCGCGGCCCGCACCTGAAGATGGACACGGGATCGGGGCGCGTGCGCGGCTCGGACGTGGTGGTGGACGAGATCGAGCTCGACACGGGCTCCGGCAGCGTGCGGCTCGGACAGGTGCAGTCGAAGCGCATCACGCTGGATAGCGGGAGCGGCTCGGTGGAGCTCGACCTGCGCGCGGACGTGGAGTCGGTGCGAATCGACTCGGGCTCCGGCGGGGTGACGCTCGGAATCCCTGAATCGTTAGGCGCCGAGATCCGCATCGACACGGGCTCCGGCGGCATCGACACGGACATCCCGGTCCAGGTCAAAAAGGCGGAGCGGAACTATCTCAGCGGGACGATCGGCGACGGGAAAGGCGAGATTGTCATCGAGACCGGATCCGGTGGCGTCCGGCTGCGTCGGAGCTGACATCGACTGACATCGACTGACATCAACTAAACTGGTTACTGTTAACTGGAACTGGTTACTGCAGGGTGAAAAGCGAGAACCCTCGGGATGCGTCTCTTGGCGAGATGAGCGTCCCGAGGGTTTTGTCGTTCATCCTGCAGTAACCAGTTCCAGTTAACAGTAACCAGTTTAGTTATGCCAGTTTATTTCGTCTCGCCGGCTTTGCCTTCGGCCTTATGCCCGGCGAACTTCGCGTTCGTGAGCTTCACGATCGTGAACGCCATGATGAACAGGAGCGCCGTCGTGACGATCATCCCCACGAACGCGGCGCGCTTGTCTCCAGCGTAGAGCGACATTGTCGAGCTCCGTGTATGGTGGGTCGAGAGATCAGGCGACGCGGACAGAGTTCATCACGTCGTCCTTCTGAATCTGCTGGACGATGTCCAGGCCCTTCGTGACCTTGCCGAACACCGTGTGCACGCCGTTCAGGTGGCGCGTGTTGTTCTCATCGAGCACGATGAAGAACTGGCTGCCGCCCGTGTCCTTGCCGGCGTGGGCCATCGACAGCGCGCCCAGCTCGTGCGTGCGCGGATTGCCCTTCGTCTCGCACTTGATCTTGTAGCCCGGCCCGCCGGTGCCGATTCGCGGGTCGCCCGATGGGAAGTCGCGCGAGTTCGGGTCGCCGCCCTGGATCACGAAGCCGGGGATGACCCGGTGGAACTTGACGCCATCGTAGTAGCCCTTGTTCGCGAGCGTCTCGAAGTTCTCGACGGTCTTCGGGGCGTCCTTGTCGTAGAGCTCGGCGACGACGGTGCCGCGGTTGGTTTCAAAAGTGGCTTGTTTCATGGCCGGAAAGTAAGCGGGAAACGGGTAGCGGGAAGCGACCGGGAAACGGGAAGCGGGATACGGGAAACGGGAAGGAAAAGACGCTGCTAACCGCGAGCGATCAAACCCGGCGGGACGGGCAGATCTCGGCCAGCGTGCATTCGCCGCAACGCGGCACCTTCGCCTCGCACACGCGACGGCCGTGAAAGATCAACAGGTGTGCGAGCATCGTCCACCGGTCCTGCGTGAACAGCTTCATCAACTCCTGCTCGACTTTCACCGGGTCCGTCTCGGTCGTTAGGCCGAGCCGCGTCGCGAGGCGGCCGACGTGGGTGTCCACGACAACGCCTTCGTTCACGTTGAACGCGTTGCCGAGCACGACGTTCGCCGTCTTGCGGCCCACGCCGGGCAGAACGACCAGCTCGGCGAGTGTCGACGGCACCGTGCCGCCGTGCATGTCGGCGACCGCTCCGGCCATGCCGATGATGCTCTTCGCCTTGTTCCGGAAGAAGCCCGTGCTCTTGATGATCTCCTCGACGTCTTCCTGCGTCGCGCGCGCGAGCGATTCGACGGTCGGATAGCGCGAGAACAGCACGGGCGTGACCATGTTGACGCGCTTGTCGGTGCACTGCGCGCTGAGGATCGTCCCGACGAGCAGCTGGAACGGCGACGCGAAGTCGAGCTCGCAGTGCGCGTCCGGGTAGAGCGCCATGAGGCGGTCGTACAGGACCGATGGGTCGGCGCCGGGAAGCGCGCGCCTCGCGCCGGTTTTCGGGCGCCCGTTGGTCTTCGCCGTCGGCTTCTTCACGACGGACTTCGCGACCTTTCCGACTTTTGCCAGCGTCTTGCCGAGGGTTCCCCGGGGTGCGGCTTTTGCGCGAGCGGGCCGCTTCGCCGTCGCGACCTTCGGACGCTCCTGCGCGAGCGGCTGCCGAGGACCCTGCCGATTGTTCGCCATCTGGTGGTGTGCGTGGGTGCGTTCAGAAGGGAATGTCCGAGTCGTCGCGGGGCGCCACGGCGCGGCCGCACTCGTGCGGCGCGGACACGCCATATGCCCGCTCGCGCCGGCCGGCAGCGAATGCCAGGACGTCCGCGGCCGAGCGTGTGTTCAAGATATCATCCGCCGCCAGCCATCCCTTCCGCGCGATGCCGACGCCTACGTCCACGCAATCGAGCCCGCGCGTCGAGTGCGCGTCGGGCCCGATCTCGACCGGAATACCGAGCTCCTTCGCCCGCTTGCAGTACCGCCAGTCGAGATCGAGGCGGTGCGGGTCCGAGTTGAGCTCGAGCGCGATCCCGGTCTCTGCTGCCTTCTCGAGCAGTGCGTCCATGTCGACGGGATACGGTTCGCGAGCGAGAAGCAGGCGACCGGTGGGGTGGCCGAGAATCGTCAGCCGCGGATCATCCATGGCAGCGAGAAGGCGAGCCGTCATCTCGCTTTCGGTCATCCGGAACCGCGAGTGCACCGAGCCGATGACGAAATCGAAGCGATCGAGCGTGTCATCGTCGTAGTCGAGTTGACCCGACACCAGAATGTCGGCTTCGATTCCCTTGAGGACCGTGAAGTCGGTCATCGTCGCGTTGAGCGCGTCGATCTCGTCGTGCTGACGCGCGATGTCGTCAGGGCGGAGGCCGCCCGCGTAGAACGCGGACTGCGAGTGATCGGTGATTCCGATGTACGTCCACCCTCGGTCCTTCGCCGCCTGCGCCATCTCGGCGATCGTCGCGCCGCCGTCGGAGTACGTCGAGTGACAGTGCAGCACGCCGCGCACGTCGGCGGGTGTCACGAGGCGCGGCAGGCTGTGTGACGCGGCCGCCACCTCGCCGAGGCCCTCGCGCATCTCCGCGGGCACGAAGGTGAGGCCGGCCAGCGCGTAGAGCATCGGTTCGTCGGCGACGGGCACGCGCTCGCCTCGCGCGTCATGAATCTCGTCCCCGCGAACAGTGAATCCACGTGCCGTGAGGGCGTCCGTCACCTCTGCGACATGCGTCGCGCTGCCCGTCGCACGCCAGAGCGCGACGGCGAAGTCGCGCTGAACCACGCAGTGCAGATCCAGGACGGTGCCGTCGATGTAGCGGATATGCGCGGACCCGCCCGACAGCGACGACTCGATGACGCCCGGCACGCGCGCGAACGAGGCGGCGATCGCCACCGGGTCGCCGGTGACGGCCGCGACGATGTCGACGTCGCGGACGACCTCGTTGTGCCGGCGGATCGACCCGGCGATCTCGGCGGCCGTGACGTCGGGATGCTGGCGCACGGCAGCCGCGAGTCGACGGGCGTCCGCGGCGCCGCGGGGGAACAGCGTGAGCGCGCTCGATCGTCGTGAGAACTCGATCGCCTCGAGCATCTTCGCGGCGGTCCGCTCGCCGAACCCTTTCACCTTCGCGAGCCGGCCATCGCGAGATGCGGCCTCGAGCTCGTCCACCGACGTGATGCCTAACGCCTCGTACAGCTCCTGCACCTTCGCGACAGTCAGCCCGGGGATGCGCATGAGGTCCACGACGCCTTCGGGTACGTGCTGCCGCAGCTGCGCGAGGTAGGTCGACTCCCCGTTCTCGATGAGGTCCCCGATGACCGCGAGCGTCGAACGACCGACGCCTTTCACCCTGGCGAGCTCGCCGGAGCGGAAGAGCGGCGTGAGGTCGTCGGCGTTGAGCGCGAGGATCGCCTTCCCGGCGGTGCGGTACGCGCGGGACTTGAAGCGGTTCTCGGCGCGCAGTGCGAGCAGCTCGGATATCTCGGACAGCACGTGGGCGGCGGTGCGCGAGTCCATGGTTGGAAAGCTAAGGGCATGCGGGAAACGGGAGACGGGAAACGGGAGACGGGAAACGGGAGACGTAGAACCCTCGGGAGGCCATTCTCGCATTGAGAGGCCAGCCCGAGGGTTCTACGTCTCCCGTCTCCCGCTTCCCGTCTCCCTTACCGTTCGACTCCCGCCACATTCCTCACGCGATCGATCAGCTCGTGCAGGTTGTCCTCCGTCAGATCGATCTCGGCGGCGGCCTCGTGCATCTCCACAAGACCCGCGCGCATCGAGGTCGCGAGCGCGTTCAGGTGGCGAATGTTCTCGAGCACCTCCACCGTGAGCTGGCGCAGCGCGTGGAAACGACGCTTCTGCGCGAGTGCGCGACGGTAGCGCTGCACCAGCTCGCGCTGGCCGAGCGACTGTGCGTTCGCGACGACGATCTCCGCGGTGCGGCCCGGCAGCACTCCCTGATCGACGATGCCGTCATCCTCCGCCCACGCTTCGTCCGCGAACCAGAGCCGCCCGACGAACTCGACCCCGTCGTGCTCGATGCGGAGCGCCACGTTGTATCGACGTCCTTCGACTTCGATCGTGGCGATGTGTGGCATCTCGAACTTTTCGAGCGTCGTCATGGCTCGTGCCCTCGCAACGCTGGGCGGTTGGCGGTCAGGAAGTCGCGCATGGCGTCGAATAGAGACTGTGCTTGCTCCACATACGGCACATGTCCGCAGTCGTCCAGGACGACGAGCTTCGCTCGCAACGCTTCCGCCGCCGATTCCGACGACGCCAGCGGGATGGGATCCTGTCGTCCATGTACGATCAACGTCGGAACCCGGACACGACCGAGCGCTTCCCTGAGGTCGAAGTCGCCGAGACTGGCCCAGACGCTCTGCTGGACGCGGCCGACGACGCGGAACGGTGTCAGATCGTGCGCGTGGGCCGGGTCGGAAAAATATCCGGCGACGCTGAGCTCGAACGAGCGCTGCCGATATGCATCCGGGTCGCGCTCGCGGAGGCCGGAGGCGGCCAGTTCCGTACGAAGCGCCTGAATGACCGGACCCTGTTGTCGCCGCGTGAACTCCGTCTCGAACTGCTGGCGATATGCGCGCGTGATCGGAGCAGGATCGATCAGGACCAGGAAGTCGGGAATCGACGGGTGCCCGCGGAACGCTGACGGGCGGGAATCGGAACTCTCTGGGTGAGTGAGAATCGAGTCGGGAACCGCGTCCGCCGACGTGAGCGCGTAGAGCATCGCCAGCAGGCCGCCCCACGAGTAGCCGACGATCTCGCGGGTCGCGAGCCCCAGCTCACTCGCGATCGCGTCGAGATCTTCGACGTGAGTCTGCCAGGTGATCGGGGCGGGGTCATCCGTGCGCGACTGGCCGCCGCCGCGCTGATCGTAAAAGACCAGCTCGTGCTCGTCGGCCAGCTCGAGCATCTGCGGCAGCAGGTAGCGATGGTCGGCGCCGGGGCCGCCGTGGAGGACCAGCAGCCGACGTGCACCGGGCCTTCCATACGCGCACCAGTAGAGGGGAACCGACGTCGTCGTCGTGAAACCGGAGTCGCGAGGCGGCGGGATGACCGGCATGTCGGGATTCGCGAGTAACGCGGGCAACCACTGTCGACCGTTGGTGTACGACAAGGAATGTACGCTCGCGAGCGCCACGCCGTTCGCGCAGTTCGCGAGTCTCTGACATGCCCTCCCCCGCGAGCGGTTGGCGATGCGATGATGCGACGGGTAATGTCCAAGGCGAAACTCCACAAGCTGGACCGTACATCTCTGGAGGTCATATGCGGAACACGCTAGTCTCGGTCGCTCTCGCCGTGCTGCTCGCGCCGGCCGTCGTCGCGGCGCAGGAGCCGGACAAGAAGGTGGCGGGCGGTGGTGATGTCGCTCCGGGTTGGCAGATGCGGATCGACCCGAACGCGAGTCGGGGCGCGCCGCCCAAGTTCGTGGCGATGGGCTCGGGGTTCCACGCGACGTCCGGTGCGCGCGCGATCTACTGGCGTCCAGCCGACGTCGGCAGCGGCAACTACAACGTCGAGGGAACGTTCACGCTGACGAAGGCGCCGGCACACGCCGAGTCGTACGGTCTGGTGGTGGCGGGCAAGGATCTGGCCGGCCCGAATCAGAACTACATCTACTTCACGCTCGGCGGGAATGGCTCGTATCTCATCAAGCACCGCGCGGGTGATGCGGATACGCAGATCCACACGATCAAGGACTGGACGCCGAGCGACGCCATCACGAAGGCAGACGCGAGCGGCAAGAGCACGGACAAGCTCGCGGTGCTCGTCGGACCGCAGAAGATTCAGTACATGATCAACGGGAAAGAGGTGTTCAGCCAGAACCGCGCGGACGTCGTGGGCGCGGGGAAGATGCTGACGTCGACGGACGGGATCGCGGGCATCCGCGTGAGCCACAACCTCGACGTGCATATTGCGGACTTCAAGGTGACGAAGCAGTAAAGCTATCAGCTATCGGCGATCGGCTAACCCCGGGATCCGGGCAGAGCCGACCGTGGTTTTTGCTGATCGCCGATAGCTGTTCGCTGATGGCTAATAGCTCCTCGCCATCCGCACCGTGTTCACGTGCGCGCGCACGGTGTCGTTGATGTCGCGGCCGTAGCCGCCGGCGATCGTGACGGCGACTGGAATGCCGACCTCGCGGCACGCGTCGAGCACCATCGCGTCACGGCGCGCGAGGCCGTCGAACGTTAGGCAGAGCCGGCCGAGCCGATCGCCTTCGTGTGGGTCGGAGCCGGCGAGGTAGATGACGAGGTCCGGCGCCGCCGCCGTCAGCACACCAGGCAGATTCTCCGCCAGCGCTCCGAGGTAGGCCTCATCGCCCGTCCCGTCGGCGAGCTCGACGTCGAGCGTGCCGGGGACCTTGTGGAACGGGAAATTGCGCCCGCCGTGCATGCTGAACGTGAACACGGAGTGGTCGTCGGCGAAGATGGCGTGGGTGCCGTTGCCCTGATGGACATCGAGGTCGATCACGGCCGCGCGTCGAATGCGCCTGTCGCGCTGCAGCATGCGAATCGCGACCGCGACGTCGTTGAAGACGCAGAAGCCCTCGCCGTGATCGGGGAATGCGTGATGCGTTCCGCCGGCGAGATTCATTGTCACGCCGTAGTCGAGCGCGGCCCGTGCAGCCTCACACGTCCCGCCGACGGCGCGGAAGGACCGCTCGACCAGAAACTCCGACCATGGCAGGCCGATGCGCCGCTGCTCGGCGTCGCTCAACGTGCCGGTGACGAGCGCGTCGATGTAGCGCTCCGTGTGCACGAGGCGCAGTGCGTCCAGTGACGCGCGCTCCGGCTCGTGCAGCGTCGACGGCGCGACGAGCCCGCTCGCGAGCACGGCGTCGCGGAGGAGCGCGTACTTCTCGATGGGGAACCGATGGCCGGCGGGGAGGGGGATCGTGTACCGCGCCGACGTCCAGCAGTGCAACGGCACGTTAGGCGTGGGTGTACGTACCGCAGACTCTCGGTGGCCAGTCAGTCATCAGTCGAGTGTCTCCAGTGTGAGTAATCCAGTATGAGTGGTGAGGAGGCAGTTCCCAGTACTCGGTACTCACTCCTCGAGACTCGGTACTGCCTCCTCGGCACTGCGACTGGCGACTTTTTCGACCGATGACCGACTCACCACTCTCCGCGGTACACGCCGGCTCAACGATGCGGCTGGCGCCTCAGGAGGATCCTCGTCGCTCCGCTCCTCGGGATGACTTGCAGGGCGGCTTGCACCGCCCCTGCAAGTCACATCGCTGGAGGGGCGCCGGGTGCCTTGTAGACGACGCCGTTCTTCATCACGAACACTGGCTTCTCCATCGTCTTGATGTCGGCGATCGGGTCACCGGGGACGGCGACGACGTCCGCCCATTTCCCGGCGGACAGCGTGCCGACGTTCCGATCCCACCCGAGGAGCTTGGCCGCGTTGCTCGTGCCCGCGACGATCGCCTGCATGGGGGTCATGCCGCCCCACTCGACCATCAGCGTGAACTCGTGGCCATTCGCACCGTGCGGGCCCACGCCGGCATCGGTTCCGAGGGCGATCGGCACCTTGTTCGTCATGGCGAGGCGCACTGCATTCCGCATGGCGGCGGCCGCGGCCAGGGCCTTCTCCGCGCGAAGTCCCTTCAGGACGCCGGTCTTCGCGGCGCGCTCCACGGCCTCGCCCGCGGACAGCGTGGGAACGAGGTACGTGCCGCGCTGCGCCATCAAGCGCGCGCCTTCCTCGTCGAGGAACGAGCCGTGCTCGATCGACGCGACGCCGGCGCGCGTCGCGATCTTGATGCCTTCGGCACCGTGCGCGTGGGCCGCCACTTTGCGCTCGAGCTTCGTGGCCTCGTCCACCATCGCCTTCATTTCGTCATAGCTGTACTGCGTCGTGCCGACGGCGTCACCTTCCGAGAGCACGCCCCCGGTCGCGCACGTCTTGATGACGTCCGCACCGTACTTGACCTGATAGCGAACGGCCGCGCGAATCTGGTCGGGGCTGTCGGCGATGCCGGTCTTGAAATCGCCGTCCTGAAGTCCGGGCTTGAAGCCGTTCTCGTCGCAGTGGCCGCCCGTGATGCCGAGGGAATGCGCGGCGGTCTGCATGCGCGGGCCAATGACCCACCCTTCGTTGATCGCCTTGCGGAGCGCCAGGTCGTCGAAGTTCGGCGAACCGACGTTCCGGACGGACGTGAACCCCGCCATGATCGTGTTGCGCACGTTGACGGTACCGAGAATCGCGCCGAACGAGTCGACGTCGCGGACGGCGGCGTCGTCGCCGGCGGGGTCGCCTAACGTGCGTCCGATGACGTGGGTGTGCGCGTCGATGAACCCGGGCAGGAGGGTCGCGTTGCCGAGATCGACGGTGCGTGCACCGGCGGGGACGCTGACCGCGCCGGCCGCCCCGACGGCGACGATGCGATCGTCGATCACGACGACGACGCCATTCTGAATCGGCGCGGCGCCGGTGCCGTCAATCACCCGGGCGGCCTTGAGGACGACCGTCCCGGTCCCCTTCACCGGGTTCGTGGGAGCCTGAGCGAGGGCGATTGCCGGCGCAGCAAGAGCGACTGACAGGAATGTCCGCATCATCATCCTTATGGTTGGTCGGGAGGGCGCTGCGTACTGCTTGCTGGAGCCGGCTGCTGCAGGGTGAACTGCCTCGACTGTCATCCCGAGGAGCGACAGCGACGAGGGATCTCGTTTGCGATGATCGTAGCCGGTCCGCGCGTGACGCGGGCCAGATCCCTCGTCGCCTTCGGCTCCTCGGGATGACAACGCTGCAGCAGCCAGTTCCAGCGTACAGCCAACAGCTCAGTGAATGGCAGTCCGTCAGGAGCCTCGCCTGCCTAACGTCACCTTCAGCGTGATCCGCTCGGTGCCGCGGAGGACGACCACGTCCACCACGTCACCGGGCTTCTGCGCGTACAACGCGTCCGTGTAGCCATACAGGTCCTTCACCGGCTTCCCCGCAAACTCCACGATGATGTCGCCCGCCTTCAATCCCGCCTTGTCGGCGGGACTCTCGGCGCGAACGCCGGTGAGGCGGACGCCGCTCACCTCCGTCGCACCCATGTCGGGGATGGAACCCAGGTAGGCGCTCGTGTTCTCACGGGTCGACATCGTCGGCGCCGCCGCGACCGCCCGCACGAACGTCAGCGGCTGCGGCCGGTTGGCAATGTCTCGCGCGATCCGCTCCGCGAGCGACACCACACGCGCGATCCCGGCACCGTTCACCTTGTCGGCATCATCGCTGGCCTTGTGGTAGTCGTCATGCACGTTCGTGAAGAAGTGCAGGACCGGCAGGTTCTTCGCATAGAACGAGCTGTGGTCCGACGCGCCGAAGCCATCACCCACGGCGGTAAGCTGCAGCGGCGCCACCGCGTTCGCGCGCGTCACGATGTCCTTCAGCTCCTGCGCCGTCTCGACCCCGTACACGATCACGCGATCGTCGCGCATGCGGCCGACCATGTCGAAGTTCAGCATCGCCCGCACCCTCTCGAGCGGGACCGGAAGGTGCTCGACGAAGTACTGCGAGCCGAGCAGTCCGAGCTCCTCCCCGCTGAACGTGACGAAGATCACGGAGCGCTTCGCCGGAGCGTGACGGAACAACCGAGCGAGCTCGATCACCGCGGCGGTTCCCGACGCGTTGTCGTCGGCGCCGTTGTGAATCGCGTTGACGGCCTCGGGGTCGAGAGTCCCCATCGTCGAACGGCCCAGGTGGTCGAAGTGCGCGCCGAGGATGACGTATTCGTCGCGCAGCGCGGGATCGGTCCCGCGTACGACCGCGGCCACATTCTGCGTCGGCAGCTCGCCAGGGAGCCCAGCGTGCGCAGCTGCTACGGACCGTGCGGGGAACGACTGGATGAAGCGGCCATCGCAGGCGCTCTTCGTGCTCCCCGTCACCACCGCACAGATACGTGCCTCACTGGATGCGAACGCCGGCGCCGCGCCGACGCTCGCGAACCGGCGGCTCAAGTACGCCGCCGCTGAATCGTTGCCCGCGGTGCCTGTTCCACGACCTTCCAATGCGTCGCTCGCGAGATGGCGAACATCGCGCATCACGGACGACGTGTCCGGCGTATTGCTCGGTGCCGGGGACGACATCGCGCCGCGGCACGCGGACACGCTAGCGAGGATCAGGGCGAGCGAGGCCGCGCGAGAGACTCGCGCGGTATTCCAGCGAAATGGCATGGCAGCGGGGAACCGAGGGTCGGGAATCGAATCTTACGAGTCGGGAGAGAGGCGGAGAAGGGAGCGAAAACGCGTCGCGCGGCGGTTTCCGACAGGGTGCGTCACGCGTCATTCATGGGACGGTTCTCATCCTTTTTTCGGGATCCTGGGACGCGCATGTCCAGCAGTGAAGCCACTTTTCCCGCTCAGTTCGCGGAGCTCGTGTATCTGCTCGCCCACCAGGCTGACGCGGTGGACGAACAGCAGAAGGTGTTAGGCGCTGCCGTTGCGGCCATCGCGGGTGGTGATGCGTCCCTGACGACGGGTCAACTGAACGTGGATCTGCTCGATGAAGGGCAGACCACGGATGGGGTTCGGCTGCACGAGCTCGTGATGCGGATGGCCGCCCACTCCGTCCATCAGATCGACATCCTGTCCACGGCGCCACCGCACGAGATCCTGGGCATCGCGCGGATTCTTGCGAGCGAGGCGCGCCCGAACGACGACGGCGCGGCCTTCGACGACAAGCTCGTCAAGCTTGGACCGACATGCGTCGAGGTGCACCTGGGCCGGAACGGCTTCGTGCGGGCGGGTGGGATGACGCCGACGGCGTCCCCACGCATCGCCCAGTCGCAGCCGAGGACGCCGACGCCGTTCCGCAGCATGCCGGCGATCCCGACCCCGCCGACGAACAGAACTGTTCGTGCGACGCCCGCACGCGGCGCCGGTGCGATCACCCCGGTGGGCGGAACGCTCACGCTCGGCGCCAACCTAACGATGGGGACGCCGGAGCTGCGCGGCCCGCTGCCCGGCGTGCCGACCATCCGCGACGAATCGCTCCGCATCATCGAGGGCGCGATCAAGACGAAGGCCCTGGCGCCCATGTCCGACGACGAGCTGATCGACCAGCTCCGGACGGGCACGACAGCGCAGGCTGTCATTCGACTGCTCGATGAGCTGTCGGTAGTGGCCGAAGCCCGTGCTGAAGAGCACCGATGGGAGACGGTCGCCCGCATCTTCGACGCCTTCGTGCGCAAGGAAGCGGCGGCCGAGCACAACGCGGAGCTCCGGCGCGCGCTCACGATCGGCATCCGGCGGCTCACGACGCCGACGCTGCTTCGCGGGATCGCCGGGCTGCTGCCACGCCGTCCTGAGCTGCGCGACGCGTTGCACGACGTGCTGCTGCGCCTCGGAGCAGACGGGGCCGAGGCGCTGATCGATTTGCTCACGACGGCGGACTCGCTCACCGATCGTCGCGCCTACCTCGCGGCGCTCGTGAAGTGCCGTGATGCGGTCCCGACGCTCATCCACCTGCTCGGCGACAATCGCTGGTACGTTGCCCGCAACGCGACCGATCTGCTCGGCGAGATGCGTGCGCTGGAGGCGGAGAACGCGCTCCTGGAGGTCGTGAACCACCGTGAGGAGCGTGTCCGTCGCTCGGTGGCGACCGCGCTCGCTCGACTCGGAACGCCGCGCGCGATCCAGGCGGTGCAGCAGATGTTCCACGACCCCGTGCCGGAAGTTCGCACGCACGCCGTGCAGGGCCTCGGCACAACGAAGTCGCCTCGCGCAGTGTCGGTGCTCGCGCACGCGCTGGACGCAGAGACCGATCCTGAGGTGCAGGCGGTAATTCTCGCCGCACTGGGACGTCAGGCGACCGAAGAAGCCGTCGCGCGATTGCTGAAGGCCGCCGAGCCGGAAGGCCGCCTGTTCAAGCGCAAGCCGACGGCATTGCGCGTGTCGGCCGTTCAAGCCCTCGCCGAGGCGAACACGCCGGCGGCGATCGCGGCATTGCGCCGATTCGCCGAGGACAAGGAGCGCGAAGTGCGCCACACGGCCGTGCGGGCGCTTCGGCCGAGGACGGACGCCTAACGGACGGGAACAGGGAACAGGGAACAGGGACGCTAACAGCGAATGGCGAACTGCGATCACCTCGCCGTGAAGTCCGTCTCCGCAGTCACCGCTCGGCACGTTTCCGCGATCAGCGCCGCCGCGCGGTCGAGGTCCTCCAGGCTCACCAGCTCGTTCGGCGA
>Ga0105249_10000522_pt1 | contig 35402 bp, 27 predicted proteins | sample KBSS44metaG_FD_81522 | JGI IMG/M metagenome (GOLD analysis project Ga0105249, IMG submission 81522) | Switchgrass rhizosphere microbial communities from Kellogg Biological Station, Michigan, USA - KBS S4-4 metaG | ecosystem: Host-associated > Plants > Roots > Rhizosphere > Soil | place...
AGCGCGTCGGGCGCGATCCCGCACCCGCGATCGCGGAACTCGATCCGGGCCGCGCCAGCGGTCACCGCGGTGGAGATGACCAATACACGCTCGCCTGGCGCCGTTTCGGTCATCGCGTCGCACGCGTTCATGATCAGATTCAGCAGCACTTGCTGCACTTGCACTCGATCCGCGTGCACCATCGGCGGCGGAGACGCGAACCGCGCGTCGACGACCACGCCTCGGTGGATGAGGTCGCTGTGCGCCAGCTCCAGCACCTCGTCGACCACATCGTTGATGGACAGCAGATGCGACTCTCCCTCGTCGTTCTTGACGAGGCCGCGCACGCGGTTGATCACCGCCCCCGCCCGACGGTCGTCCGCCACGATGTCGTCGAGGATCGTATGCAGTTCGGCCATGTCGATTCCGCCGCCGTCCAGCATCCGCTTCACCGTACGTGCGTTGGCCAGGATGGCCGCCAGCGGCTGGTTGATCTCGTGCGCCAGCGCACCCGACAGCTCACCCACGATCGCCACGCGTCCGAGGTGGGCCAGCTCGCGACGCTGCTCCGCAGCGAGCCGCTCGGCGGATCGCCGCTCCGTCACATCGATCAACGCGCCGGTCACGCGGCGCCTGCCGCCAGCGTCCTCGCTCGTTCGGATCGCGCCCGCGACCCAGCGGGTCCCGCCGGACGCCGCGGCGACCGCCCACTCTCCGTCGAATGGCGCGCCGCCCCGAATCGCCCGTTCGAACGTGTCGTCGAGCGATCCGCCCGTCCGCGGCCGCACGGCGTCCAGGAAGGCACCGAGCGTGGTCTCCACCGCATCGCCGAACCGGAGCAGCCGGGCGCACTGCTCCGAGAGCCACACGCGATCCCGGTCGGGCTCCCAGGTCCAGAACCCGACGCCCAGTGAAACGCCGGCGATGCCGGCGCGCGCCTCGCTCTCCCGCAGCGCCGTCTGAGCGCTGCGTCGAATGCGACGCTCGGCCAGGAGCGCGATGATCAGCGCTGTCTGCAGGAACAGCACGGCGAAGGTCGTGACGATGGTCGTCCGGTAGCGCTTCCACGCCGACTCCTCGCGAAACCGTACGATGCTGCCGGCCGGCAGCCGGTCCTCGTCGATTCCCCAGCGCCGCAGTTGCCGCCAGTCGAACAGGTCGACGCTCGCCGGCCGCTCGATGGGCGGGATCGCCGACGGCAGCGTGCCGCCGAGCACCCGCAGGACGAGGCGTGCCGCCTCCCCGCCATGCGTTGCGAGGCTGTAGAGGTGCCCGCCCACGATGCCGCGGCCGAGGTATTGGTCCACGAACGCATAGACCGGCGCGTTGGCCGACGTCGCGAGGCGCTCCGCGACCTCGTGCGTGACAAACGGGTTGCCCGCGCCGTCCGCGAACATCGTGGAGTACAGGACCAACGTGCGTGGAGGGAGGGCCGCGACCGTGTCGAGCACGGCGGAGAGCGGCAGCCCGATGAGGTAATCGATCGCGATCTGCGGCGCCGCCGCACGAAACTCGGCCGCGGCGGCCTCCGCGAGACTCCGGTCGAACTGCGTGCTCCCTGCGACGAAGACCACGCGCCTCGTCCCTGGGTGAAGCCGAAGGGCGAGCTGGAGGGTTGGCGCGAACTCGCGCTTGAGCAGCACGCCGGTGACGTTGGCGGGCAGAGGGCGATCGGCGAGATCCCGCCGGTCGATCCCGCAGAAGACGATGGACGCGCCGGGAAACGCCACGCTCCCCTCGCCAAGGAGAAAGTCGAGCGCGGGTCCCATCACGGATACAACGACGTCGATCGACTTGGCTGCGTACTTCGCGCTCAGATAGTTGCGCAGCAGGAAGGGATACTGGTCCGAGTCGAAGCGAGAGAGGTCCATCGCCTCGCGGTATACCTCCACCCCCGTCGGTGCTCCCGCAGTCAGCGTCCGGACGAGCTGTGCGTCGAGCGCCGCGAGCCCGGGCAGATCTGTACGCTCGTCATAGAGGAGTACGACTCTTCGGACCTGCGCCGCCGCCGGTGCGGCGCGGATCAGCAGAAGCGAGGCGAGCACTGCGAACGCGCACAACGGAGCCACCAGAGCGTGGCGCGATCGGAACCGCCGAGTCATGACCTCCCAACGCCAGGCGGAGAGACGCATCCGCAATGCTACGGCGGTTCGCTCGCGGGAGAAACGTGCGTTTGGCTGTAGTCCCTCGAACCCAGGACCCCGACATATCGGGAACGCCGGACAAGGGGAGCAGCCCCCGTCCGGCTATTCGCCATCGAGCTGCGAGCGCCGCAGGTCGACCGCGACGGCGAGGGGACCAAGCGACCCCGCGCTCCAGGTGCGCCACATTCGGCGTACGAACGAGTCGAGCGCGTCGCGGTCCATGCTCCGCACCGCCGGCATCAACCTCCTGATCGTCTCAGGCGGCGCTGCAGTCAGGTCTAGCGGGTCGAGGTCAGCCCATGGCGCCACGTTCTTTCTCGTTCGAGTGGCGCGGCGAATGACTGCAATCCTCGCGCCGGGGCGACGGCCCAGCGCGAGGGTTGCAGCCGCCTAACGTCTCCGCTCGAGATCTCCCTCCGGACGTCGACGCCATCGTTGAGCGACACCACCACTTTCGTAACGGTCGTCGTTCTGGACGTTGCGCTGCGTAAGACTCGAGGACGCCGGGAGTGCAGCGTGGCACCCGCCATCGAAACCCCGAAAAACGAAAAAGCGCGTAAGCCGTCAGGCTCACACGCTTTATCAGATAGCAGGGGCGGGACTCGAACCCGCGACCCCGGCATTATGAGTGCCGTGCTCTAACCAGCTGAGCTACCCTGCCGCGCTGGGACACGGAGTATAACACCATGGTGGGGCTGATCATAGTCACCCTCGGTCTCGGGAGCTTCCGAGGTCCGCACCCGCCGTCGGTGCGGCCCGACCACGGGTTGTAGAGCGTGGGAATTCATGACCGACTCACGGCTCTGCTCGTCATCTCGCGTACCCACCGAACGGGGAACCATTCATGACGACGCCTGCCCGGCCGACGCCGAAGGCCAACGTCGCCGCGCTCGTCACAGAGATCATGGAAGAGGCACGGAAGAACGCCGAAGTGCCGGCGCCACCCCGATCTCGCCTGCTTCCCAGCTATGTGGCGGCCGGTCTCGCATGCGCGATGTGTGCGTGGGTCTGGATAGCTCCGCCGGCATGGCTGGTTCCGCGCCCCACCCCCGCCCCATCTCGCGAGTACCGTCAGGCGAGCATGCGGGTCGCATTGGCGCTGCACGCGCAACGCATCGAGGCCTATCGCGCCTCGCACGGCCGGCTCCCTCAGGGCAAGCAGGAAGTCGGGATCGCGACCGACGAGATCGCGTACGATCGCATGGACAGCCTCGCCTTCGAGCTCAGCGCGCAGGTGGACGGTCAGCCCGTCTCCTACAAGTCGTCGCAGCCGAGGGACCGCTATCTGGCCGACGCAATGACGGCCCTCAGCCGGGCCCGCCGATGATCCGCCTAACGAATACGCGCCGCCGACGCGGCTTCTCGCTGATCGAGCTCATGACGGTCGTGGCGATCATCGGCCTGCTCATGGCCGTTGGCATCCCACGCTACCGCGACATGAAGCGCCGCGGCTACTCGACGAACGCGATGAGCGACATCAACACGGTCCGTGTCGCCGCGTTCAACTACTTCGCGGACAATGCCACGTATCCGCCGGATGGTGGATCCGGCTCGCCGCCGGCCGGGCTGGTGCCCTACCTCCCGCAAGGGTTTTCGTTCTCGGGGCAGCACTACACGCTCGACTACGACGTCTGGCCGTCGCCGCTGAACCCGTCCCAGCCGGTGGTGGCCGTCACGGTGACGTCGAGCGACCAGGAGCTCGTCGACCTGGTCGCGCGGACCCTTCAGGCCGGCGGCATGGGGATCAACGTCGGGAATGCCTACACGTACATCTTCGCCGGATTGTAGAGCGACACCCCTCGCTGGTGACATCGACAGAAACGACAGAGGCCGCCCGAATCGGGCGGCCTCTGTCGTTTAATGCATAGCGGGGGCGGGATTTGAACCCGCGACCTTCGGGTTATGAGCCCGACGAGCTACCAGGCTGCTCCACCCCGCGTCAGTGCGTTGAATCTAGACCCGGGACCATCCAAGTCAAGGTCGTGAGCGAACGGACGGCCGCTTCGACGCATGTGCCGTCGTCGAGCTAGCGCGCTCGTGTCGAGTCGGTCTCCGTCGTGAAGCGATACAGGAGCTCCTTGTCGCCACGCACCATGCCGAACTCCTCGCGCGCGATGCGCTCCTGAACGGCGGCGTCGGTGAGGATCGACTTCTTCACGCGGCCCAGGGAGTCGATCTCGTGGCGCAGTGTGTCGATCTCCGCACGCAATCGTGCCGCGCGCGAACGCTGCGCGAGGAGGTCGTCAGTACCCCACTCGCCGCCCTGCACCGCATAAACGATTGCTGCGGCAACGACGCACCAGAACAGCACGCGCCGGATCATTCGCGCGTTGACGCGGACCTAGAGTCCATAGATCGCACCGCCCGGGAACTCCGCCGACTCACCGAGCTCCTCCTCGATGCGCAGCAGCTGGTTGTACTTCGCTACGCGATCGGTGCGCGACGCGCTGCCTGTCTTGATCTGACCCGCACCGGTCGCGACGGACAGATCCGCAATGAACGTGTCCTCGGTCTCGCCGCTGCGGTGTGAGATGACGGACAGGTAGCCCGCGGCGCGCGCCATGTCGATCGCCTCCAGCGTCTCGGTCAGCGTCCCGATCTGATTCACCTTGATGAGAATCGCGTTCGCGACGCCGTTCTCGATCCCGCGAGCGAGCCGCTCCGTGTTCGTGACGAACAGGTCGTCGCCCACGAGCTGGACGCGGTCGCCTAACGACTTCGTGAGCTGGCCCCACCCGTCCCAGTCATCTTCCGCCAGGCCGTCCTCGATGGAGACGATTGGATATTCGTCCATCCATTTGGCGTACAGCTCGACCATGCCGGCCGCGTCACGGCTCCCCGCCCCGCTCTTCTTGAACGTGTACGTGCCGTTCGCGTGCAGCTCCGACGCGGCCACGTCCAACGCGAGCGCCACCTCCTTCCCCGGCGCGTACTTCGCGCCCTCGATCGCCTCGATGATGACCTGCAGCGCCTGCTCGTCATCCTTGAGATCCGGCGCGAACCCGCCCTCGTCGCCGACGCCCGTCGCGAGCTTTCGCTTGACGAGCACCTTCTTGAGCGAATGGAACACCTCGGCGCCGATACGCAACGCGTCGGCGAACGTCTCCGCGCCTACCGGCACGACCATGAACTCCTGGAAGTCCACCGTGTTCGTCGCGTGGGCACCACCGTTGAGGATGTTCATCATCGGAACCGGCAGCGTGCGCGAGAGCGGGCCACCCAGATATCGATAGAGCGGCAGGCCCGTTGCCATGGCGGCCGCGCGAGCGGTCGCCATGGAAACGGCGAGAATGGCGTTCGCGCCAAGCTTCTCCTTGTTCGCCGTTCCATCCAGATCGATCATCGTTCGGTCGATCTCCACCTGATCCGTGGCGAGCAATCCCTTGAGTGCGGGCGCGATGGTTTCTTCGATGTTCCGTACCGCCTTGCGAACGCCCTTGCCGAGGTAGCGAGCCGCGTCCCCATCGCGAAGCTCGCGTGCCTCGTGCTCACCCGTCGACGCACCACTCGGGACGGCGGCGCGTCCGGTCTCGCCACTCGCCAGTGTGACGTCCGCCTCGACCGTCGGATTTCCTCGACTGTCGAGAATCTCGCGGGCGGCAATATCGATGATCGTGGACATGCGATTGGTTCGTGAAAGGTGGTCGGCGGTTTCTGCCGTCAAGCGAGTGCGCGTTCCGTCAATCGGCCGCGGCGGCCTCGCGTGCCGGCGTCACAGGCTCCGTGCTTTCGACCCCATAGAGCTCGCGCATCGCGGCAGCCATCCGGCCCCAGGCTGCGCGCGACAGACGATTCCTGTCGTCGTACGTCAAACCCTCCGCGTCCATGGGCTCGAGGAAGTGAACGTCCACGACGCCCGGTCGCACGCGGAAGGAATCGCGCGACATCACTTCGAGCGTGCCGTGGATGATAGTCGGAACGATCGGAACGCCCGCCGCCACGGCGAGCACGAACGGGCCCTTCTTGAACGGTCGTAGGGCGTAAGTCCGGCCGCGCGTGCCCTCCGGAAAAACCACGACCGACGCACCGGCGCGAATTCGTTCAGCGGCCACGCGGTACGACTCGAACGCCGATTTTCTGTTCTCGCGCTCGATCGCGATCATGCCTGCGGTGCGTGCCGCTCGACCAAAGATCGGAATGCGGAAGAGCTCGGCCTTGCCAACGAACTTGTAGCGCGGCAGCACGGCGGCGAGCACCCACACGTCGAACCAGCTCACGTGGTTGCTGACGAAGATGCGCGGGGCGCCGGTCTGCATCCGCTCCACGTTATGCAGACGGACGCGAACGCCGGCCACGCGGAGTGCCAGCGCCCCCCACCACCGCGGTACCTTGTCGTAGATGCTGCCCTCTCGATCCTCGGCGCCGAACAGTGCGCCGATGATCACCATCATGCCGAGCACCGGCGTCATGATGATCAGCGTCAGAAAGACGATGATGGTCCGCATTACCTGGAAAAGTGGTCGTGCCCGGCAGGCAGGTCAACGAATTTTCCGTGCGACCGCAATTGCACCCCCGCGCCGCCGGTCCCGCTCGCCGTGATGACGCCGATGCGAGTGAGAGGAACGCCGAACTCACGGGCGAACGCGTGCTCATCGATTGCGCGCGTCGCGGTCACCGCCAGCTCGTACTCCTCACCGCTGACGGCGGCCTCGCGCGGTGACGCCCCGGACACCGCAGGAATCGCGTCCACCTCGATGCATGCGTCGACGCCACTGGCGGCCGCGACGTGACGTACATCGGCCACGAGGCCGTCGGAGATGTCGATCGATGCGGTCGCGCCACGCGACGCGAGCCACAGCGCCTCGCGGATTCGTGCAGTTGGTCGCGCAAACCGGGCGCGATGCTCGGCCGTCGGTTCGTGTCCGGATTCCCAGGCGGCGAGCGCGCACCGCGGCCCACCGAGCGTCCCCGTAACGTACAGCAGGTCGCCAGCGCGCGCGCCGTCGCGCCCGAGTGGTCGCGCCGTCGCGCCGAGGACCGTGACGGTGAGCGCGAGCTCGGCGCCTCCGGTGAGATTGCCTCCGGTGATGGGAGCGGCGAACAGGCGAGCCGCCTCCCCGATCCCCTCAGCGATCTCGCCAACCGCCGCGCGCCAGTCCCGCGGAATGCTCATCGCAACGAGCATCGCGATCGGGGACGCGGCCATCGCCGCCAGGTCGCTGAGCGCCGCGGCCGCCGCCCGGTATCCGATCTCCGCCGGACCGAGCCACTCGCGGCGGAAATGCACGTTCTCGACGGTTGCGTCGGTGCTCGCCACGAGACGGCTTCCCGCAGGGATGTCGAGCACGGCCGCGTCGTCGCCGATGCCGCGCGCCGCGGTGCCCCAACGTCGCACGAGATCTCGAATTACATCGAATTCCTGGCCGGGACCCAGCGAGATGCTATCGCTCACCGAGCTTCTCGACCGTCGTCATCGATGGCGGGCAGCTCGGCAAGAACCGGCGGCCTGGGGCGCGGTGGCGCCTCGTTCCACACGTGCGCGAGCGCGTCGACGACATCGTCGATGATGACGCCGCGGGGACCGCGCCGCCCCGCCAGCTCGCCCGCACGTCCGTGAATCCACGCGGCGCACACAGCGGCGTCGAGCGGGTCGTCCATCTGCGCAATGAGCGTCGCGGCAACACCCGCGAGCACGTCGCCGCTACCACCGGTGGCGAGTGCCGGCGTTCCGCTTGCGGACACGAGACTTCGCCCACTCGGACCCGTCACGACGGTCGGCACGCCCTTGAGCAGCACCACGCAGCCGAGCATTTTCGCGAGGTCGACGCCAACATCGAACGGAGCTCTCAGCACATCGTCGGGCTTGCGCTTTGCCAGGCGCGCGAACTCCAGGACGTGTGGCGTGATGAGCGCCTTGCGCCCCGCGAGCAGTGCGCCGAGCGACGGCGCGTCGCCCTCGAACAGCGTCAGGGCATCGGCGTCCATCACTACGGGCCCGTCCCACACCTGCAGCATCCGCTCGATCTGCGCACGCGTATCCTCGCGGCGGCCAAGGCCCGGACCGATGACGACGGCGTGCGCCCAATCGCAGATCACGCTGCGGATGTCGTCGTCCGACTTCGGCCACGGACGAGTGAGGGCCGCGGGAACCGCCGTCTGCAGCGAGGTGACGCTCGCCGCATGCACGACAGCCCGGGCCATCCCGACCCCGCTTCGCAGCGCGGCACGCGCCGTCAGAATGGCGGCACCGGCCATACCCTCCGAGCCGCCGATGATGACGATGCGCCGTCGCTTCCCCTTGTGCGCGTTCGCGGCAATCGCGGGGATGCGAGACTCGACCCACGCGCGATCGACCAGCACCGGCGCCGCGTCATCGATCGCCGCGTGGCACCCAAGCCCAATGTCGACGACAATGATCCCGCCGCACAGCTCACGTCGCATGAGCGCGCCCCGCTTCACCGTACCAAACGCGATCGTGAGATCGGCGCAGACGGCGGCGTCACCTTCCCCTGTGGAGGCGTCGAGCCCACTCGGAACGTCGAGCGCCACGATGCGCGCCCCCGCGGCACGAAGCTCGGCCACGCGTCGGATCGCATCGGCAAGCGTTCCGTGCGGCGCGCCGCGGGACCCGGTCCCCATTATTCCATCGACGACGATCGCCTCGGCGCCCGTCGGTTGGTCGTCAGCAATGAGGTGTCGTGCAGTTGCGCGCTCGGCGCGCGCGTCATCGGTTCGCGCATCGGCGACTTCCGTCACGCGAACGCGAACTCCGGCGGCTGCGAGGGCGTGTGCGACGACCCACGCGTCGCCGCCGTTGTTTCCGGGACCCGCGAACACAACCACACCGCGAGCGAGCTCACTGGGATAGCGGTGCGCGATTTCGGCGGCCGCCGCCGCACCGGCCCGCTGCATGAGCGCGCGCGATGGAATACCAGTGTCGATCGCCACGCGATCTCGGGCGGCCGCTTGGGCGGCGGTGACGACGTGCGCGGTCATGCGGCGGTCGTCAGGCAGGGGAGCATCGTGGTCGGCGGATGGAGAAACGGCGGCCAGAGGGCCGCCGTGAGCACCGCGAGACACTATTTGTGTGATTGCCCCACGGATCGTCCGAAACTGATCTCGCCGTTGTCGATTCGCAAGTTGAACCCGCAGTCGGGATTGCTGCACACCCACGCCTTGTACGTGATGGGTGCGCCGTCGCGGCCATAGTCGCTGAGTGGGAGCAGCGAGCCCTCGCGACACTTGCGACACATCGGCAGTTCGCCTGAAATCAACGAGCCTCCTTCACACCCGCGGCGGGAGTGGGAGAAGAAGAGCGTCCATCGTGCTGCCGTGTGGACGAGCTACGCCTGACCGGCGCGCCGCCAGGGATAATCGCGCTCGAACGCCTGGTCGAATTCGAAGACGTCCGCGAAATCGAGACGCGAGTCGTTTGGCTGACTGATGAGCAGCCCGAGGTCGACGAGCGTGAAGACCACAGCGCCAATGTCGGCGGTCGAGCGCACACCCCAATGATCGAGCACGAGGCGCGCCATCACGCCATAACGGTCGAGCGCGAGATCGCGACATGCCTCGGCGAGCTCGCGGCCGGTGATGTGCCGTCGTTCCGGCAACCGCGACTGAGAGAACTCGAGTGCTGAGAGGATGAAGAGGTATGCGTGCTCATGAAACCGCGGTTCGCGCAGGCGAATCTGGTCCATGATACCATCTCGAAACGCCAACTCGGGCAACGCCGGTCCTCACCAAAAGGGTTCGCGGCTGCGCGCGCCGCTTCGCATTGCACTGCAAGCAGTCTGAAGGGGCACGTCCCGTGCCCTCGTGCAACCATCTCGCGCTAAGATGTCTGCCCTTCGCGCGTGGCACAACTCCCGTGCTGTCGCTCTGTTGCGATGACGAGCGACGGCGAGCGCGGGGCACTCGCGACAGTCCCGTCGTGTGACTGCAGCGCCACGCCGCAGCAGGCCGCGAGTGCCAACCCCATTAGATCACCCTAACCACTATTCGTGACCGCGCGCACACTCACGGGGCCCGCGCCTGCTCGAGCCGACAGTGCCTAACGCCGCCGGCCCACGAGGTGACTCGCTGCCGGCCTCACGACGTGGTCGTTTCGACGGGCGCGGGATACAACGGGAACGCCGACGTCAGCTCGCGAACATCGGCGCGGACACGCTCGCCCACGGTGACATCATCCGGCGCGGCGAGCGTTGCGTCGATGAGCTCCGCGACGCGCTGCATCTCTGGTTGCTTGAGCCCCCGCGTCGTCACCGCCGCCGTGCCGATGCGGATACCGCTCGTGACGAACGGCGACTGCGTCTCCTTCGGCACGGTGTTCTTGTTCACCGTGATGCCCGCCCGGTCGAGCGCCTGCTCGGCGGCCTTCCTGGTCAGGCCCTTGTTCCGAAGGTCCACCAGCATGAGATGGTTGTCGGTGCCACCGGAGACGATGTGGAAGCCACGCGCCATCAGCGCCGACGCGAGCTCCCGCGCATTCGCGACGACCTGCGCGGCGTACTGCTTGAATGACGGGTGCAGCGCCTCCTTCAGCGCCACGGCCTTTGCCGCAATCACGTGCTCGAGCGGCCCGCCCTGCAAGCCCGGGAAGACAGCCTTGTCGATCGCCTTCGCATGTTCGGCCTTGCAGAGGATGAGCCCTGCGCGGGGCCCTCGCAGCGTCTTGTGCGTCGTCGTGGTCACGACGGCCGCGTGCGGCACCGGTGATGGGTAAACGCCGCCGGCGACGAGGCCGGCGAAGTGCGCCATGTCCACCATGAAGATCGCACCGACCTCTTTCGCGACCGCGGCGAAGCGCCCGAAGTCGATCACACGGGAGTACGCGCTGTAGCCGGCGATGATCATCTTCGGTCGATGCTCGCGCGCGAGCGCTTCCATCGCGTCGTAGTCGATCAACCCGTCTTCGTTCACCTTGTACGAGATGGGCCGGTACAGGATTCCGGAGAAGTTGACGGGCGACCCGTGCGTCAGGTGTCCGCCGTTCGACAAGTCCATGCCGAGGAACGTCTCCCCAGGCTTCATGAACGCGAGAAACGCCGCGGCGTTGGCCTGGGCACCGGCATGCGGCTGCACGTTCGCGTGCTCGGCACCGAACAGCTCCTTCGCCCGATCGATGGCGATCTGTTCCACCTGGTCCACGAACTCGCATCCGCCGTAGTACCGCTTGCCCGGCAGCCCCTCGGCGTACTTGTTCGTGAGCGGCGAGCCTAACGCCTCCAGCACTGCCGGCGAGACGAAGTTCTCGCTGGCGATGAGCTCCAGCCCGTCGGACTGGCGTTCCGTCTCGCGCTCGATGAGTCGGGCGATCTCAGGATCGGCGTCGCGAAGCGCCGACCCGGGCGGACACCGATCCCATTCCGACCAGATGGTCATGCCGTGGTCTCCTCGGGTTTCGTGGTGAACGTCACGCTTCGCGCGGGAACTGGGGCCACGTCCGTACGAGCGAGCCGACCGCCTTGAGCCGGCGCTCGGCCATGCGATCCGCCGCAACGTACGTCGGAATGCCGTGCTCGCGCGCGAGATCGTACACGCCGAGCAGCGTGTCATATATCTCGTCGGCCTTCCGCAAGGACCGCTCGCGCGTCCAGCCAGCCAACTCACTGTATACGTTGATGACGCCACCGGCGTTCGCCACGTAGTCGGGCGCGTAGAGAATACCCTTGGCCTCGAGTGCCTCGCCGTGCCGCTCCTCGAGCAGCTGATTGTTCGCGCCGCCCGAGACGATCTCGACGCGAAGCTGGGGCAGCGTTTTGTCGTTGATGATTCCGCCGAGCGCGCATGGCGCGAAGATGTCGGCCTTGACGCCGAAGATGGTGTCGTGCTCCACCGCCTGCGCGCCGAAGTCATCGACCACTCGCTTCACACGCGACGTGTCGATATCCGTGACGATCAGCTTCGCGCGCGCGGCGTTCAGCTCCTTGCACAGATAGTAGCCGACGTTCCCGAGCCCCTGCACCGCGATCGCTTTTCCCTCGAGCGAGTCCGAGCCCCAGCGGTGCTTGGCGGAGGCCTGAATGGAGCGAAAGACGCCGTGCGCCGTCACCGGAGACGGGTCGCCGGACTTGTTGGCGAGCCCCGTCACGTACTGCGTTTCCATGTGAACGAAATCCATGTCGGCCGTGTTCGTGCCGACGTCCTCGGCCGTGATGTACCGGCCGCCGAGCGAGTCGACGAACCGACCGTGCGCGCGGAAGATCATCTCGCGCTTGATCGTCCGGTTGTCACCGATGATGACGGACTTCCCGCCGCCGAGGTTCAGCCCGGCGACCGCATTCTTGTAGGTCATGCCGCGCGACAGCCGCAGCGCGTCGATGATCGCCTCCTCATCGCTCGCGTACTGCCAGAACCGCGCTCCGCCCAGCGCCGGGCCAAGCGTCGTATCGTGCACGGCGATGACGCCGCGATACCCGCTCGACTTGTCGTAGCACATCACGACCTGCTCGTGCCCCATCTCGGCGATGGTGTCGAAGAGAGCGAGCGAGCCGGTGGCGTTGTTGTCTATGGTCGCGAGTGAAGACATGGCTGAAGAAAGGTTGGGGTGGGAGGGTCGCCGGCCTAACGCGCCGTCGTCACGACTGCGCGTACAGCTCGCGCGCGATCACGATGCGCTGGATCTCGGACGTCCCCTCGTAGAGCTCGGTGACCTTCGCGTCGCGGAAGAGACGCTCCACCGGGTAGTCCTTCACGTACCCGTAGCCACCGAAGATCTGCACGGCCTGGGTCGTGACCCACATGGCGGTCTCGCTCGCGAGGAGCTTGCTCATCGAGCTGAACTGCGTGATCGGCTCGCCGCGATCCTTCGCGGCGGCTGCTGAGTACAGCAGCGCGCGTGACGACGTGACGCGCGTGGCCATGTCGGCCAGCTTGAACTGAATAGCCTGGAATTCCTTGATCGGGCGGTTGAACTGCCGACGCTCCGCCGCGTAGCGGGTCGCGTGCTCGAGCGCCGACCGCGCGATGCCGAGGGCCTGCGCGGCGATCCCAAGCCGTCCATTGTCGAGCGACTGCATGGCATAGACGAAGCCCATGTGGTGGTCGCCGAGCAGGTTCTCCGCCGGTACGCGGAGATTCTCGAAGTGCAGCTGCACCGTGGGTGACGCACGCAGGCCGAGCTTCGCTTCTTTCTTGCCGACGTGGAAGCCTGGGAGGTCGGGGGTCACGATGAACGTGCCGATCCCGCGCGGCCCACGACGGTCCGCGCTGGAATCGGTGCGAGCCATGGCCAGGATGACACCGGCATGATTGCCGCTCGTGACCCACGCCTTCGTCCCGTTCAGCACCCAGTGGTCGCCGTCTCGAGTCGCCTGCGTGCGCAGCGAAGCGGCATCGGACCCGGCGTCGGGCTCCGAAAGCGCGAAGGCTCCGAGCAGCTCACCCCGCGCCATGGGTTTGAGGAACCGCTCCCGCTGTGCGGCGTTCCCATACCGCAGGATCATCTGCGTGGGCAGCGAGTTGTGCACGCTCATGAGCACCGCCACCGACGCGTCGACGGCCGCGATCTCCTCGAGCGCGACGACGTAGGTTCGGGTATCGAGCCCGAGGCCGTCGAATTCCTCGGGAATGAGCATGCCCAGGAACCCGAGCTCGGCGAGCTTGCTGACGATACCGACGTCGTACGCCTCCGCACGGTCCCACGCGTCGGAGTGCGGCGCGATCTCGGCCCGCGCGAAGTCACGCGCCGTCCGCTGGATTTCACGCTGCTCTTCCGTGAGAGGTATAAGAGCCCAGGACATTCGTTAGGCGGTTCGGTTCGGTGATGAGGCGTCAGCGTGCAGCAGCCCGTCGCGTCGTCATGTATACGTGTAGAAGCCACGGCCCGTCTTCCGACCGAGCCACCCCGCAGCGACGTACTTCTTCAACAGCGGGCACGGCCGATACTTCGGATCACCGAGACCATCGTGCAGCACGTCGAGAATCGCCACGCACGTGTCGAGTCCGATGAAGTCCGCAAGCGCGAGCGGCCCCATGGGATGATTCATGCCGAGCTTCATCACCTGATCGATCGCCTCCGCGCTCCCCACCCCTTCCATCAGCGCATAGCATGCTTCGTTGATCATCGGCAAAAGCACCCGGTTCGCGATGAAGCCGGGATAGTCGTTCGCTTCGACCGGTGTCTTTCCGAGCGCCTTCGCCAGTTCCACGATGCGACGCGTGGTCGCCTCCGAGGTCGCCAGACCACGAATGACCTCGACCAGCTGCATCACCGGCACCGGGTTCATGAAATGCATCCCGATCACCTGCTCCGGACGCTTCGTCTGCGCCGCGATGCGCGTGATCGAGATCGAGCTCGTGTTGGTCGCGAGGATGGCGCCAGACGGGGCGATGCGGTCCAGGTCCGCGAACAGGCGGAACTTGAGCTCGGTGTTCTCCGTCGCGGCTTCCACCACCACCGTGGCGTTGCCGACGGCGCCGAGATCCGTGCTCGTGCCGATTCGGCCTAACGCCGCCTGGCGGTCATCCGCCGACAGCGTGTTCTTCTTGACCTGCCGGTCCATGTTCTTCTCGATCGTATCGCGGCCGCGGCGCAGCGCGTCGTCCGAGACGTCGATCATGGTCACGGGAATCCCCCACTGCGCGAAGACGTGCGCGATGCCGTTCCCCATCTGCCCCGCCCCGATGACCGCCACGCGGTCCGTCATGCTATGACTCCTCGCGGCGCCCGCGCCGCACGTAGAGGGAGATCGATGCCAGCAACAGACCACACGCGGCCGGGACTCCGCCCTCGGGCCCCCACACCCCGCCCGTCGCCCAGTCCGGACCGGCATCCACCACGCGATAGTCCGGCGTCGTGAACGGAATGCCGCTGACTGCGCTGTGGAGCACCCCCGCGAGCACCCAGTTCCAGGCGAGGTGCGCGGCGAATGACGCCCAGAGGCTGCCCGTCACGAGCAGCACACCGCCCAGAAAAACGCCGGCGAGGATGACGACCACCACGGACGCCAGTGACGATCCCGCGTTCTGGAAATGCACGAGGCCGAAGAGGAGGCTCGTGGCACCTAACGCGGCGGCCGGCCCCCACCAGTCGGCGAGCACGGTGAACGCGTAGCCCCGGAATACCATCTCCTCCCAGAGCGCCGCCGGCGCGAGAAACAGGGCGATCGACGCGGCGGCAGCGAGCGAGCTGCCGGACGGACCAGGCTCCGCGCGCAGCCAACCGACGGACAGAAGGATGAGCGACGGAATCCCGACGGCGAGCGCGCCCAGGAGCCCGGCACTGATGATGGGCCGCGGGCGCGCGGCAGCTGGACCGAGCCGCACCGCCGCCCAACCTCGCGGCTCCAGGATGCGCAACGTCACGACGTGCGCCACCACGATCGACGCCAGCAGCATCCACGGGTAGAGCACCACGCGAACGCGCGTGACCGAGAACAGCCAGCTCGCGAGCGGTACGACGGCGCCATTGATCACGACCATCGACGCAACGGTGACCGCACCGAAGATGACGAGACGCCACAGCGGCCTGACCGTTCCAGTCGAGTCCCGAAAAAGCTCGCGCGCCGTCAAACCGGCGCGCGAAGGGTCGATCTCGGAACCAGCAGCGCGGCGATGAGCGCCTTCACCGCATCGAGCGGTAGGAACGGGTGAATCGCGAGCGGTATTGCGCTGCTCACGCCACCCGTGATCACCGCGAGCTGCGCGAGCCCGCCCGCCAACAACACCGTCGTACCAGCCAACGCAGCGACCCATCGTCCGAGCAGCGACGTCGAGCGACGCGCGAGCGCGCCCGCAACGAACGCGGCGAACGGATAGGCGAACAGATACCCACCCGTCGGCCCCGCGAACCTCGCGATGCCCGGCGCACCGAATGGCGAGAACACCGGGAGCCCGGCCGCGCCAGCCGCCAGGTACAAGAGCATGGACGTGGCGCCCGCCATCGGCCCCAGCCACATGCCCGCCAGCACGACGACGAGCGGCTGCAGCGTGATGGGCACGGGTGTGCCGGGAATTGGCACCGCCACCTGCGACGCCAGCGCGAGCGCGCCGGCGAAGCCGACGATCCCAATGGCGACGACACGTGAGGGACGCCGGACGACCGCTACGCTGGGACTGGTCATTAGTTCATTCGCTCCACGCTGAGAGCCACCGCATCGCCGCCGCCCAGGCAGAGCGTCGCGAGGCCACGTTCCTTGTCCCGGTCCTGCAGCGCATAGAGCAGGGTCGTGAGCACGCGTGCGCCGCTCGCGCCGATCGGGTGTCCGAGCGCGATGGCGCCGCCGTTCACGTTGACGCGATCCCACAGCCATCCGAGCTCATCGCCGTCGGCCAGCGCCTGCGACGCGAATGCCTCGTTCGCCTCGATGAGATCGAAGTCGCCGATCGACGTCCCGGTCTTGTCCATCAGGTTACGAACGGCGGTGATCGGAGCGAAGAACAAGTCCTGCGGATTGCCTGCACCGGTCGCGTACCCCGTCACCCGCGCCAGAATCGTTAGGCCGTTGGAGCGCGCGTACGCCTCGCTCGTCACGACGAGGGCAGCCGCTCCGTCGTTCAGGCTCGACGCGTTGCCCGCCGTCACCGTGAGATCATCGGCCGCGCCGGACTTTGACGGAAACGCGGGCCGCAGCTTGGCGAGCGAGTCCATCGTCGTGTCCTTACGCGGGCCTTCGTCGGTGTCGACGGTCGTGGGGCCCTTCCGTCCCGGGATCTGCACGGGAACGATCTCCGCCTTGAACCGTCCCGCTTCCATCGCGGCGACAGCCTTACGGTGGGAGGCCACCGCGAACTCATCCTGCCGATCCCGCGCGATCTCGCCCTTCCGCGCCGTGTACTCGGCGTGAGAGCCCATGTGTACGTCACATGTCGCGCACCAGAGGCCGTCCTTGATCATCCCGTCGACCATCGACTGGTCGCCGAGCTTCACGCCGTTTCGCATTCCGTAGACGTAGTGGGGCGCGTTCGACATGGACTCCTGGCCGCCCGCCACCGCGACGTCCAGGTCGCCTGCCTTGATCGCCTGCGACGCGAGCATCACGGACTTGAGCCCGGAGCCACAAACCTTGTTGATCGTGACCGCCGAGACCGTCGCCGGAATACCGGCCTTGAGCGCCGCTTGCCGCGCCGGAGCCTGGCCAACACCACCCTGCAGAACGTTGCCCATGATGACTTCTTCGATGTCATCGAGCGAAACGCCGGAGCGTCGGACGGCTTCGCGAATTGCGATGGCGCCGAGCTCGGGCGCGGACAGCGGCGAAAGGCCACCGAGAAACCGGCCGATCGGCGTCCGTGCCGCTGACACGATGACCGGTATACGAGATGTATCAGTCATTGATGCGTATCCAGAAAAAGGGGCCGATGCGCATGGCATCAGCCCCGGAAAGCTATTGAGGGTCGCAACTGACGGGAATCGGACGGCTCGCAAGATGGGCCCATCAGAACCCGTAACTGACTCTCCCCCAGATGAACCTGCCGTTGAAGCCGAAGGGCGAAATGCCGTTATACGGGTTCATGCCGAAGTTCGCGTTGCCAGCGTAGCCTGTCGCCACGTTGCCCGGATCGCTCTGCTCATCCGGATACACGTCGAACACGTTGTCCGCACCGGCGCTCAGCGTGACCCGCCCGAAAAATCGATACGACACGCTCGCATCGGTCACCACTTTCGCCGAAAAGGTCTGATCAGGTGGTTGGTTCGTCGCCAGCTTCGCCTGACGGTTCGTGACCTCACCGAATCGCTGCGCCCGAAGCACCAGGCCGAGCGACTGGCGCGTGTAGTTCGCCGACGCCAGGATGTTGTCGCGAGGCTGCGCCTCCTCGATGCGTCCGCGTTCGGCGCGCCCGAACAACTGCTCGTCGAAGCCCGTCAGCTCGGGCGGTGTCGGGATCACGTGGGTGACCTCCGTCTGCGTGTGGTTGTAGCCGCCCGTGAACCGCAACACTCCGTTCTGGGCCAGATAGATGCCGTAGTTCAGCACGGCATCCAGGCCGTACGTGTGCGTGTCGATGGCGTTGGTGAAATAGCGCGCACCGGTGATGCCCGTGAGCCCGATCGCAGCCAGCCGCGCCTGAATGGCCGGACCGATGAAGTTCTCGGAGAAGACGATCCGGTCATGGATCCTGATGTCGTAATAGTCCACGCTCATCGAGAATCGAGACGAAGGATCGAACGTCACGCCGCCGCTGGCGTTCCAGGATTTCTCGGGCTTGAGGTCCGTCGCACCGAGCGCTTGTGCGCCCGGTGTGCCCACCGGGAACGTGCGGATCTCGAGGAACTGGCCGGCGACGAGGTTCGTCGCGGTGGATGAGAAGAACGACTGACCGAGGGATGGGGCGCGGAACCCGGTGTTGAACGCGCCGCGGACCGCAAGCTCGGGCCTGATCGCGTAGCGCGCCGTGACCTTCGCGGTCGCGGTCGAGCCGAAATCGCTGTAGTCCTCGAACCGGCCCGCGGCGCCGAGGATCAACTTGGGTGAGATGTCGCTCTCCAGGTCGACGTACAGCGCATAGTTGTTCCGGTCGACGTTCTGCTCGTCGGCCGGTCGGAACCCGGGGAATCCCTGCGCGCCCGGCGCCGGGCGAACGGTCGCGCTGCCCGCGTTAGGCCCGTCGAGAATGGGCTGCCTCCCGTCCTTCCACGACGCGGAATCCCCGGCCGTGATCTCGAACCGGTCGAGTCGGAACTCGGTACCGATGGCCGTTCGCAGCGGACGCCCCTCGCCGAGACTCAGCTCACGGAAGAAGTCGAGGTTCGTCGTCCATTGTGCGAACGCCAGCCCGCCGGCGTCGAAGCTTCGCGGGCTCGCTGTACCCATCGACGCGTTGTTGCTGTTCGAGACGTCGTAGTGCAGCGAGTTGCCGCCATACTGCGTGCTCAGATCCCATTGCCAGTTGGAGAGTTTGCCTTTTGCCCCGACGGTGCCCGACGCATCCCAGATGTCCGTCTCGATCAGCGGCAGGAAGCCATCGGGCCAGATCGACCGCACGGTGTTGTTGCCGTTCGGAAGCCGCCAGTTGGCGGCGGATTCACCGTCGCGATAGCTCGCGCCGCCGAAGGCGTAGAGCTCGGTGCCGCCTTTCGTCGTGTAGGACGTATTGAGCATGCCGAGGGCATCCTTGGTCGCCGCGTCGCCAAGCCTGAGCGTCACACGCTTCGGGTCGTTGTTTCTCGGGTCGCCGGCGAAATACTGCGTGCGCGGATCGATCGCCGCGCGATTCGTGAAGCCGCGATCGCGGTACTCGGCACCGACGTGGAAATAATTCGACTGTCCGAAGACGCTGCCCGCGTCGCCCGCGAGATGCACGACCTCACCGTCGTTTTCGGATGTATGGCCGAAAGTCGCCGCCGCTTCACCAGTTTCGGTGCCCTTGAGCACGACGTTGATCACGCCGGCGATGGCGTCCGAGCCGTATTGCGCGGCTGCGCCGTCGCGAAGCACTTCCACCCGCGCGATCATCGACGCCGGAATGGCGTTGAGATCGACACCGGTGGATCCTCGGCCCACGGTTCCGTTCACGTTCACGAGCGCGCTGTTGTGGCGTCGCTTTCCGTTGATGAGCACGAGAACCTGATCGGGTCCCAGGCCACGAAGCGTTGCGGGCCGAACGTGGTCGGATCCATCGGCGATCGATGGCCGCGGGAAGTTGAACGACGGCGCCAGCATCTGCAGAACCTGATTCGTCTCCGTTCGGCCGGTCGAGACGATGTCCTGTGCCGTGAGAACGTCGATCGGGACGGGAGAGCTCGTCACCGTCCGCGCTTCGCCGCGTGTCCCGACGACGGCAAGCGCCTCGAGCGTCGTTGGTGAACGCGTGAGCGTGAAGTCCTTGGACGTCGTCTGCCCAGCGGAAACCACCACGGTGTCGTGCGTCCCGGTCCACCCGATGTACCGCACTCGCAGCTCGTACGTCCCCGGCCGAAGCGAGATACGGTAGGTGCCATCACTTCGCGTGTAGGCGCCGGCCTGAGCGCCGGTTACGAACACAGTCGCGCCCGCGAGCGGCGTGCCCGCTTCGGCACCGGTGACCTTTCCCGTGACCACGCCCTGCGGCTCCTGCGCAAGCGTCGGGGTAGGCGCCGCGCCGATCAGTCCGGCGAAGCCTAACGCTACGACCAGCGCCTGGTTTGTGCGTCGCACCCATCGGACGCGACGGGCGACGTCAGGTAAACGAGACACTCGCATTACGAACCCTCCCTGAGAACGGTAACAACACGGTGTTCCATCGCTCGGCGCAGGACAATGATACGGTCCGACCGTTTTCGCGATGCCACGGCCCGCACCGAACACGCAGCCGCAGCCGAAGAAAGGTCAGTGGTAGAGCTGGGTTGTGCGGTCGGCGGAGTGTCCGACCAAACTGCTCAGGTCGGCACCGGCGATTCCCGACTGACGCTTCCCGCACCGAGCACCAACGACCGCGACTTGACCTCCGCGACGACACGGTCGATGAAGTCGCCAACCGCGACGGGCGCCGGCTTCTGCTCCTTCCCGGCCCCGCGCACGTTGATCGCGACCAGGTCCGCCTCCGCTTCTCGCTTCCCGATGACCGCGAGATACGGAACCTTCATGCGTACCCCCTCGGCGATCTTGTACTTCAGCGTCTCGGACCTCGCGTCCGCATGCGCCCGAATCCCGGCCGCTCGCATGCGCTTGGTCACCGCCTCCGCCACCGGCGCCTGATCGTCGGTGATCGGGATGACGCGCACATGCTCCGGCGCGAGCCACGTCGGGAACGCCCCGGCGAAATGCTCGATCAGGATCGCCATGAAGCGCTCGAACGAGCCGCTCACCGCCCGGTGTATGACCACCGGCCGATGCGCCGCGTTGTCCTCGCCGGTGTAGGTGAGGTCGAACCGCTCCGGATTCGAGTAATCCAGCTGAATCGTCCCGAGCTGCCACGCGCGTCCTAACGAGTCCAGCACGTCGAAGTCGATCTTCGGTCCATAGAAGGCCCCGTCGCCTTCCTTGAGCTCGTACGCCCGGCCGGTGGCGTCGAGCGCGGCCTTGAGCGCTCCTTCGGCGGCGTCCCACATCGCATCCGTGCCGACGCGCACCTCGGGCCGCGTCGCGAACTTGAGCGACGCCTGGAGCCCGAACGTGTCGTAGTAGCCGAGGATGAACTGCATGAGCCGGTGGACTTCCTCGGTGATCTGCCGTTCCATGAGGAACACGTGACAGTCATCCTGCTGAAACTGCCGCACCCGCGTTAGGCCGGACAGCGCCCCCGACAGCTCGTTGCGGTGCAGCACGTCGTACGTGCAATAGCGCAGCGGCAGCTCGCGGTACGAGTGCTTCTTCGCCTGGTACAAGACGTAGTGCGACGGACAGTTCATGGGCTTGAGCGAGAAGTCGTGCTCGCCCGTCTCGTTGTCGAGCACGAGGAACATGTTCTCGCGGTACTTCCCCCAGTGCCCCGAGATCTCCCACAGCGCCTTGTTGAACAGCAGCGGCGTCTTGACCTCGTGGTAGTCATCGCGCTGAAGCTCGCGCAGGTAGTCGTTGATCGCGTTCACGACGATCGTGCCGCGCTCGGTCCAGAACGCGGCGCCCGGTGCGAACTGATGGAACAGGAACAGATCGAGCTGGCGCCCCACGACACGGTGGTCGCGGCGCTTCGCCTCCTCGATGCGGAACAGGTACGCGTCGAGGTCTTCCTTCTTCCACCAGGCCGTCGCGTAGATGCGCTGCAGCTGCTGGCGCTTCACGTCGCCGCGCCAGTACGCGGGCGCCGTGTTGACGAGCTTGAAGTTCTTGAGGTACGACGTGTCGGGCACGTGCGGACCACGACACAAGTCGATGAATGGCCCGTCCGTGTACGTGGAGATCACTTCATCGACGCCGAGGTCTTCGATCCGCTCGAGCTTGAGGGGGTCATCGGCAAAGCGTTTCAGCGCCTCGCCACGTGAGACCTCCTCGCGCACGAACGGGAACTTCTCGGCGACGACCTTTCGCATCTCGTCCTCGAACGTCGCGAGATCCTCGGGCGTGAACGGCTGTTCGACCTCGAAGTCGTAATAGAAGCCGTCGTCGATCGCCGGGCCGAAGCCGATCTTCGCCGCCGGTCGCAGGCGTCGCACCGCGGTCGCCAGGATGTGTGCTCCGGAGTGACGCAGCACGGCGAGCGAGCGTGGATCCTTTTCCGTGATGACGGTGAAGGCGCCGCCCCGCCGGATCGGCGTCATGAGGTCCTGCACCTCGCCGTCGACTGAGACGGCGATGGCGTCGCGAAGCAATCGCGGGCCGATCGATGCGACGACGTCACGAGCGAGCGTACCCGGCTCGACTTCGCGAGTCGCTCCATCAGGCAAGGTCAGAATGATCATAGTCGGACCTGGTCAGGTGCCCGCCGGCGGCGGGCCGTTTGAATCGGGAATCGATCGCGGCGCAATGCGCTCCGAGGCGCAGCAGCCTGCGTCGAGATCAATCGCGCTGTGAATGTCGGCGAGCCGGGCGAAGCGCTGATGGTGCGCGTCGCGGGTTAGCGGGCGGCGGGGCTCCCTGCCGTCCGCTCAGCGCGTCGCGTCGAGCAGCGGAGTGATCTGCGTGCCGTATCGGAAATACAACACGACGCCCGCGATGAGTAGCACGAGGAGTACTACCCATGGAATCACGCGACCAATCGGGACGCGGTCTTGCGGCGGCATCGTGTGAGACACGGTAAGTTCTAGGTGGCCTTCTTCTTGCGGCGGGGTCGCGCTACACTCGTCTGCAAGTTATCGTAGGCCAACACCCTCCGCCACAGGTGCGCGTAAATGTCTCCGCTGCGTTATCGGGACGACGACTCTCACACGAGTGGGCTGCTCTTCCTCGCGGCTGGCGCGGTCCTCGGCCTCGCGGCAGGACTCGTCGTTGCTGATCGCTTCGGCGGATTCTCCGCCCTCACCTCCAAGCTCCGGGAGCGCGTCGGTCGTCAATTCGATGATGACGACATCGATGAAAACGAGGTGGAGATCGATGAGGAGGATGAAGCGCTCGAAGAGCGCGTCCTCGAAGCGTTCCGCAACGACCCGGTCCTCGCCGAGCGTGCCGTGGACATCGGTGCCATCGGCGACGGCATCATCGAATTGACCGGCTGGGTGCACGCGCCCGACGAAGCCACACACGCGGTCACGATCACCCGTGGCGTGCCCGGGGTCGAGACGGTCGTCAACCGCCTCGACGTCCGCCTGGCCGGCAGTGAGGACCCGACGGAAATCGACGACGATCCCGGCGCCCCACTCCCCGGCGGACGCTGGGAAGGACAGCAGGTGGGTACAGGGCGTCGCCGGCAGGGCAACTCGGCCGAAGCCGACCGCCATGCTGATCCCAAGCCTGAGCTCGAGGACCGCTGGCTGAGCAAGGAACAGGCAATTCGCGAAGCCGCGGGCGACGTCGAGGGAAGCGCCGAGCGCCGGCGGAGCGTGAAGAAAGCGCCGAAGGGCGACCGCACGGGCGGTTCGCCGATCTCGCCGAGCGGCGTACCGAAGGCCGACCACGTAGCCGACCCCGACTCGGGGCCCGACTCGATGCGCGCAGACTAGACGCGGACTCCCCGCATCCCTGCTGGCCAACGAGCCGCGAGCCCTGTCTCGCGGCTCGTTCTTTTTTCCGTTGCCGGGCCCGTTCCCGGTTTCAACTCCTCGACTAACTTCCGGTCCCATGAGTACGACGTCCCCTCCAGTGTCCACGACCGACTTCCCGCCCCAGTTCGATTTCGCCTCGGCCGAGCGCGAGATCTACGAGCGGTGGCAGCGCGCGGGCGCGTTCTCCGCCAGCACGACGCGCTCGACGCGCGGCGGCGGCGACCGCCCCCCCTTCACGATCGTGATGCCGCCGCCCAACGTGACGGCGGTACTGCACATGGGCCACGGACTCGACAACACCGTCCAGGACGTCCTCATCCGATGGCGTCGGATGGCCGGCGACGAGGCGCTCTGGGTGCCCGGCACCGATCACGCCGGCATCGCGACGCAGAACGTGGTCGAGAAGCTCATCGCCAAAGAAGGGCAGACGCGCTACGACGTGGGGCGCGACGCGTTCGTTCGGCGCACCGTGCGATTCGTCGACGAGACCGGCGGCGCCATCCTCGGACAGCTCCGCGCGCTCGGCGCGTCGTGCGATTGGTCTCGAACCGCGTACACTCTGTCACCCGAGCTCTCCCGTGCCGTGCGGGAGGCGTTCGTGCGACTGTACGAGAAAGGCCTCGTGTACCGCGGACACCGTGTGATTCACTGGTGCCCGCGGTGCCTGACCTCGCTCAGCGACGAGGAGGCCGAGTTCCACGACACGACGGGCAAGCTCTATCACATCAGCTACCCGCTGAGCGGAGCACCTGACCGCTCCATCGTGGTGGCGACCACGCGTCCGGAGACCATCCTTGGCGACGTGGCCGTGGCCGTGAATCCCGATGACGATCGCTACCGCGATCTCATCGGACGGACCGTGATCCTGCCGATCTCGGGACTCGAAGTCCCGATCATCCCCGACAGCTACACGGACCCGACGTTCGGCAGCGGCGCAGTGAAGATCACCCCGGCACACGACGCGAACGACTTCGAGGTGGGCCAGCGCCACGAGCTTCCGATGCCGGTGGTGATGACCGCCACGGGCACGATGGGCGAGGAGTCGGCGGGCGATACAGGCGAGACCGGCGAGCGGGTGCCCGCGAGTCTGCGCGGGCTGGACCGTTTCGAGGCGCGAGACAGGATCGTGGAGATGCTGCGGGCCAATGGCCGGCTCGTGAAGGTGGAGCCCCACCAGCACGCGGTGCGGCAGTGCTACCGCTGCGACACGGTGGTCGAGCCGCGCCTGTCCGATCAGTGGTTCGTGAAGATGAAGCCGCTGGCCGAGCCTGCGCTCGCCGCGGTGCGCGATGGGCGCATTCGCATCGTGCCCGAGCGTTGGGAAGGCGTGTACATCCACTGGCTCGACACGATCCGCGACTGGAACATCTCGCGCCAGCTCTGGTGGGGCCACCGCATTCCCGTGTGGTACTGCGATGGCTGCGGCCGTGTGACCGTCAGCCGCGACGATGTGGCGAACTGCCCGTCGTGCGCGGGACCGGTGCGGCAGGACGAGGATGTGCTCGACACGTGGTTCTCGTCGTGGCTCTGGCCGTTCTCGACGCTCGGCTGGCCGAAGGACACGGCCGACCTCCGCTCGTTCTATCCGACGGACGTGCTCGTGAGCGGTCCCGACATCCTGTTCTTCTGGGTGGCGCGGATGATCATGTCGGGCTTCGAGTTCATGGGGGAGGCGCCGTACCACACGGTGTACCTGCACGGCATCGCCCGCGACACGAAGCATCGCAAGATGTCGAAGTCGTTAGGCAACGGCATCGACCCGCTCGACGTGATCGCGCGGTTCGGCGCCGATCCGCTGCGATACACCGTGGTCGCCGGCATGGGACTCGGCGTGGACATCATCTTCGATCCCGACGACCTCGAGAAGTCGTTCGCGCCGGGCCGCAACTTCGTCACGAAGCTCTGGAACATCGGGCGATTCCTGCTCACGAACGTGGGAGCCACGCCGGTGAGCCCCCTCACGGAGATCGATCCCGATCGGCTGTCGTGCGCAGACCGATGGATCCTCGCACGTCTCGATGCCGCGATCGCGGAGTGCAACGCGGCTCTCGGTCCGGCGCGGCCGAATGGCCGTCACTGGACGGTGGCCGAGCGCACGATGGGGATGCGGCTCAACGACTACGCGGAAACCGCGCGGCGCTTCGTGTGGAACGAGCTCGCCGATTGGTACCTCGAGGCGGTCAAGGCGCGACTTGCCGAGCCAGGGGCTGATCGCGACGTGGCTCGCGCAGTGCTCGTGCACGCCTTCGACGGTGCGTTGCGTCTGCTCCACCCGATTGTGCCCTTCGTGACGGAAGCGCTGTGGCAACGCCTGCCCGGTCGCTTTGATCATGAGCTGCTCGTGACGGCGCGCTGGCCGGAAGCCGCAGGCGGTCACGACGCGGGCGCCGCCGAGTTCGAGCTGGTGCGCGACGCAGTGAGCGCGCTTCGCCAGCTTCGCGGGGAATACAACATCACGCCCGGCAAGACGCTCGCCGCCATCATCGTGCCGTCGCCCGGCGCGCGCGACGTGCTCGCTGCGGAGGCGATATTGATCGGGCGGTTGGCGAAGTGCACGATCACGATGGCCGACGTCGCACCGACTGGCGAGGCAGCAGCGCATCAGGTGCTGGCAGATGGCTCGGAGGTCATTCTCCCCCTCGCGGGCACGATCGACGTGGCGAAGGAGTGCGCCCGGCTTCAACAGGAGCTCGCCGCGCTCGAAAAGCAGCTCGGCGCGCTGCGTCAGCGGCTCGCGAACGAGAACTTCGTGTCGCGTGCGAAGCCCGAGATCGTGGACGCCGAGCGCCAGAAGGAGCGGGAATGGTCCGCGCGGTGTGATCAGCTTGCCGCAAAGGTGAAGACGCTGTGCGGCAACTGATCCTGCTCGTTGCCGTCGTGGGATGCGCGCAGCTTGGCGCGCCTCCCGGCGGCCCGGAGGATCGGAATCCGCCCCGCCTCCTTCGGATCACTCCCGATACGAACGTGTTGAATGCGCGGCCGCGCAGCATCGAGCTGCGGTTCGACGAGGTCATCAATGAACGTCCGGCCCAGGGCGGGCAGGACCTCGGGAATCTCTTCTTGCTCTCGCCACGTCGCGGCCGCGTGGAAGTTGATTGGCACCGCAGTCGCCTCGAGATCAAACCGCGACGGGGGTGGGTGCCGAACACGACGTACACGCTCACGCAGTTGCGCGGCGTCTCCGATCTTCGCGGGAACAGCGATTCGACGGAGCATCGCTACATCTTCACGACGGGCCCGACGCGAGCGCCTGCGCTGATTCGCGGCATCGTGTTCGACTGGGTCGCCGCCCGTCCTGCCCCACGCGCCTACGTCGAGGCGGTGCATCTGCCCGACAGTCTGACGTATGGCGAAATATCGGATTCGACTGGCCGCTTCGTGTTTCGCTACATGCCCCCGGGCAAGTATCTGCTCCGCGCCGTCATTGATGCGAACACCAACCGCGTGATCGATCGCCGTGAGCTGTTCGACTCGGCGACGGTCACGCTGGGTGATTCGATCTCCCGTGAGATGCTCGCGTTCGTTCACGACAGTATCGGAGCAGGCATCGCGACCGTCGAACTGAAGGATTCGCTGACGCTCCGCGCGACGTTCGACCGACCGCTGCAGTCTGGCGTTGCCGTTCCGGCGTCCCGATTTTCGCTGAAGGCGGCGGACTCCACGGTCGTCCCGCTCGCATCGATCTCGCTCGGAAGTGTCTACGAGCGCGAGGAGCGCGACAGCGCGCGCGCCAAGGCCGTCCGAGACTCCGTGCGGCAGGTGCAGATCGCGGATTCCATTCGTCGCGCCAACCCTCAGCGGGCACCGCAGCCGGCACCGCAGCCGGCACCGCGGCCGGCACCCCCCGCAGTCGCACCGCCACGACGCCCGGCGGGCCCGGCGCGCGATACGACGCCACCGCCACGCCCGACCGCCCCGATTCCGGAGACGTACGCGATCATTCGGCTGACGCGTCCACTTGCATCCGCGACATCGTATCGCCTTCGCGCCGATTCCTTGCGAAGTCTCATGGGCATCCCTCGTTCATCCGAACGCGTATTCACAACGCCGCGCCCGCGATCAGCGGCAGACTCCACCCGCCCGCGACCCGACTCGACACCGGCCGCACCGCCCGTCCGGCGACCGCCAGGCCCGCTGGAGCTCTCCGTGCGGCTGGTCCGTGAGCTGTTCTCGCCCACGCGTGCGACTGCGGCGTTAGGCGGCCCGGGCGCCGCGGCACGGTCGGGACGACCGCTGCCGTGACAGCGAGTGCCCGCGGCCCCGAGCCGAGCGACCCGCGGCGTGCGCTGCCCTCCGTTGGCCTGCTGCTCGACAGTCCCGAGATCGCCCCGCTGCTGGCGCGCGCGCCACGCGCACTCGTGACCGAAGCCATCCGCACCGTCGTTGACGCGGCGCGGATCGATCCGAGCGCGGCACCGACCGACAACGACGCGTGGGCGCAGGCCATCGACGCGCAGCTCGCCAAACGCGAGCGACCGTCGCTCCGTCCCGTCATCAACGCGACCGGCGTCGTGCTGCACACCAATCTCGGGCGCGCGCCGTTGGCGGCGGCCGCGCTGCAGGCCATCCTCGACACGGCGTCGGTGGCGTGCAATCTGGAATACGACATCGAACAGGGCGAGCGCGGATCGCGTTACGTCCACGCCGTGTCACTGCTTCGCGAGCTCACCGGTGCCGACGACGCCATCGTCGTGAACAACTGCGCATCGGCCCTCGTGCTCGCACTGAACTCGCTCTGCGCGGGCCGCGAGGCGATCGTGTCGCGCGGGGAGCTGATCGAGATCGGTGGCAGCTTCCGCGTTCCGGACATCATGGCGAAGAGCGGGGCTACGCTGGTCGAAGTCGGCACGACGAATCGCACGCACCTGGCCGATTATGACGACGTGATCGGCGAGTCGACCGGCGCCATCGTAAAGGTGCATCGCAGCAACTTCGAGCTCCGCGGATTCGTTGCCGAGGCCGACGTGTCCGAGCTGTCGTCGCTCGCGCGAACGCACGCGCTCCCCCTCCTGTTCGATTTCGGCAGCGGGCTTCTTCTGCCACTCGATGAGTTCGGCCTCCACGGCGAGCCAACGGCGCGTGACGCCGTTCGGAATGGCGCGACTGTCGTCCTGATGAGCGGCGACAAGCTGCTGGGTGGTCCCCAGGCCGGGATCATTCTCGGTGACGCGAAGGCCATCGCTGCGTGCCGGAAGAATCCTCTCGCACGGGCCGTTCGCGTCGACAAGCTGACGCTCGCGGCGCTGGAGGCGACGCTCGCGCTGTACCGGGATCCGTCGCGAGCCATGCGGCACATTCCAACGCTCGCGATGCTCACGTCGCCGATCGCAACGGTGCGCATGCGCGCGGAGCAGGTGCGGGAGCGACTGTACGTCGGCGGCCTGCCGTGCGACGTCGTGGAGACGGAGGCCAGCGTCGGTGGGGGCGCGTTTCCGACAGCCCGCATCCCGTCCTTCGCCGTCGCGCTGTCGGGTCAGGCGGATGAGATCGAGCGTCGGCTTCGCGTTGGGACACACGCCGTGATCGGTCGTATCGGCAATGGACGGCTTATGCTCGACCTGCGCAGCGTGCCGGAGGCCTACGACGACCAGCTCGTGCGCGCCGTGATGGCGTCGCTCTCGTCACCGGCGTGACCGCGACGTGACCGCGCGCCGGGCCGCGTTCCTCGACCGCGACGGGACCATCATCGACGACGTGCGCTACATCGCTCGTCCGGACGACGTTCGACTCCAGTCAGGCGCGGCGGAGGCGATCCGGACGTTGAACGTGCGAGGCATCGTCGTGGTGGTCATCACGAACCAGAGCGGGATCGCGCGGGGCATGTTCTCGGAGTCCGACTACGAAGCCGTGCGCACGCGCATCGACGCGGTGCTCGGATTGGACGGCGCGCGCATCGACGCGTCGTACCATTGCCCGCACTATCCCGACATCAGCGGCCCGTGTGAGTGCCGAAAGCCGGGCACGCTGTTGTACGACCGCGCGGTCGCCGACCTGGACATCGACGCCGCCGCGTCGATGTTCGCCGGTGATCGGCTTCGCGATGTTCTTCCGGCGGGACGGTACGGCGGCACGGCGTATCTCGTGCAGGCTCCGTCGACGCCGGACGCCGAGGTCACCGAAGCCCGAGCGTGTGGGGTGGCCATCGTGCCGTCGCTGCTCGACGCCGTTCGTCGCTTCCGATAACATCCGCTGCATGACCGCCCGGGTTGCCGTTCTGGCGTCTGGAGGAGGGTCGAACCTCCAGGCGATCCTCGACTATTTCGACGCGCTCGGCGACGCGCGCGCGGGGACGGTGGCGCTCGTCGCATCCGATCGTGTGAGCGCAGGGGCGCTCGACCGCGCTCGCCGCCACAGCATCCCCGCGCTCGGACTCGACGCCACGCAGCGCGGGGCCGGCATGTCGGCGCTGCTCGCGTCGCACGCCATCGACGTGATCGCGCTCGCGGGATACCTGCGCTTCGTACCCACGGACGTCACCCGCGCCTGGCGTGGTCGAATCGTGAACGTGCATCCGTCGCTGCTTCCGTCATTCGGCGGCGAGGGTATGTATGGCAATCGTGTCCACCAGGCGGTGATCGACGCCGGCGTGCGTCTCACCGGAGCGACCGTGCACTTCGTGGACGAGGAATACGACCGCGGCCCCATCATCGCGCAGTGGCCGGTGCCCGTCCTGCCCGGCGATACGGCCGACCTGCTGGCCGCGCGCGTGGTCGCCGTGGAGCACCGGCTCTACCCGGCCGCGCTCGACGCCGTGGCGGGTGGGCGTGTGACGTTAGGCGCCGACGGCCGCGTCGCCGGATGGACGATTCCGGCCGCCGGTCTCACCACGTTCACGCTGTCGAACGTTCCGGCCGACGCCGATCCCGACCCGTTAGGCGCCGCCCGCGTCGACGCTGACACCACCGACATCACCTGACTGACGATCCTCATATGCCACGCGCTCTCCTGTCCGTTTCCGATAAATCCGGCCTGATCGACTTCGCGCGCGGCCTCCGGGCGCTCGACTGGGAGATCATCTCCACCGGCGGTACCGCCAAGGCCCTGCGCGACTCGGGGCTCCCCGTGCGCGACGTCGCCGAGGTCACGCACTTTCCCGAGATGCTCGACGGCCGCGTGAAGACGCTCCATCCCGTCGTGCACGGCGGCCTCCTCGCACGGCGTGACGTCGAGGAGCACATGACGGCGCTGGCCGAGCAGGGCATCGACACCATCGACCTGGTGGCCGTGAACCTGTATCCGTTCCGGGAGACGGCGTCGCGGCCTAACGTGCATCCCGATGCGGTGATCGAGCAGATCGACATCGGTGGGCCGTCGATGCTGCGCTCGGCCGCCAAGAACTTCTCGTCCGTGTTCGCGGTCGTGGACCCGTCCGACTATCCGCGCGTCCTGGCCGCGCTCGAATCCGGCGACGATGACGTCGACCTCCGCCGCGTCCTCGCGGCCAAAGTGTTTGCGCACACCGGCGCGTATGACGCCGCGATCGCGATGTGGTTCGCGGAGCAGCGCGGCGAGCTGTTTCCCGCACAGATCACGGTGTCGTTCGACCGGGCGCAGGCGCTGCGCTACGGCGAGAATCCCGGCCAGCGCGCCGCGTTCTACGTCGAGCGTGGCGCGGGTGGCCTCGCCGCGCTCGAGCAGCGCGGCGGCAAGGAGCTGTCGTTCAACAACCTGCTCGACCTGGAGGGCGCGCTGCTGGCCACGGACCCGTTCGCCGGCGAGATCTGCTGCGCCATCGTGAAGCACACCACGCCGTGCGGGCTGGCCGTCGGCGCATCGGCGCTCGATGCGTATCGAAAGGCGCTCGCGTGCGACCCGGTGTCGGCGTTCGGCTCGGTGATCTCGTTCACCGTGGAAGTCGATGCCGAAGCGGCGGAAGCGGTATCGAGTCTTTTCGTCGAGTGCATCGTCGCACCCGCGTTCACCTCCGACGCGCTCGACGTGCTCGGCCGCAAGAAGAACCTGCGCGTGCTGGTCGGCAGTGGTCGGTGGTCACCGAACGCGCTCGACTTCAAGCGCGTCCGTGGCGGCGTCCTGGCGCAGGAGCGCGCGCCCACGGTCATTGACGATACGGACTGGCAGGTAGTGACCCGCCGGCAGCCGACGGACGATGAGCGTCGGAACATGCTGTTCGCCTGGCGTGCCGTCGCGTCGGTCAAGTCGAACGCCATCGTGCTGGCTCGCGACGGTGCGACGATCGGAATCGGGGCGGGCCAGATGTCACGCGTCGATGCCGCGTTCCTGTCGGTACACAAGGCGCGGACGGTAGGACACGACACGGCCGGCGCGGTGATGGGGTCGGACGCGTTCTTCCCGTTTCGCGACAGCGTGGACCAGGCGGTCGAAGCGGGCGTGAAGGCCATTGTGCAGCCCGGCGGCTCGATTCGCGACGCGGACGTCATCGCTGCCGCCGACGAGCATGGCGTCGCCATGGTGTTCACCGGCCAGCGCCAGTTCAGACATTAGAAAGACAGCCATCAGCTATCAGGCAGTAGCCTCGGAAGAGTGCCTGGAAAGCATCCCGAGGGTGCAGCTGATAGCTGATAGCTGATAGCTGATAGCTGATAGCTTTCAGTAACCAGTGACCTTTCCCCCGCCGCTCAAGTTGTATTTCTGACTTGCGTATTTCGCCAAATTCAGGCCCTTGATAATGGCTTCCACCGTTTCAGCCGATCTCGACTACCGACCGTCATATCTCGCGGCCGGGATAGCAACGGCCCTCGTCCTCGTGCTCTACCTCGTGACCCTCGCGCCGTCCACGGCCATGTGGGATACGAGCGAGTACATCGCGGCGGCCTACATCCTCGGACTGCCGCATCCGCCCGGGAACCCGTTCTTCGTCCTCATCGGTAAGTTCTTTTCGCTGATGCCGATTGCCGGGTCGATCGCCGCGCGGATCAACATCCTCGCGGCGGTGTCCAGCGCCGTCTCGGCCGGGATGTGGTTCCTGATCACCGAGCGCGTGCTCGTGAGCTGGTTCCCGCAGCGCTGGCAGCGGATCGTCGGTGGGTCGCTTGCGGCGCTGATCGGCGCAACGTCGTTCACGGTCTGGAGCCAGTCCGTCGTGAACGAGAAGGTCTACACCGTCAGCCTCGTTGGTCTCGCGCTCGTGGCGTGGTTGACCGTGCGTTGGTGCGACGAGCCCGATGGCCCGAAGGCCGACAGCATCCTCGTGTTGGTCGCGTACCTCCTTGGCCTCGGCTATTCGAACCACATGGCCGGCATGCTGGCGGCGCCCGCCGTCGCGATCGCCGTTCTCATCCGACGCCCACGCACGCTCGTCCGGTGGAAGCTGCTGCTCGGTGCCGCTGCCGCCGCGCTGCTCGGTATCACGCCCTTCGCAACGCAACCCATTCGTGCCGCCTTCTTCCCGGCCATCAATGAAGGTGAGCCGACGGCGTGTCGCACGGAGCTCAAAGCCGACTGCACGTTCTCGAAGGGCACGTGGGAGGCCTTCAAGTACAACTTCAACCGCGAGCAGTACGGCAAGCCGCCGGTGATCGAGCGTCAGGCACCGATTGGCGCGCAGATCGGCATGTGGTGGATGTACTTCAAGTGGCAGTGGCTCCGCGACGCGCACGGCGAGATGCCGGCGCTGCAGGTCACGCTCGCCACGATCTTCCTGATCCTCGGATTGCTGGGAGGGTGGGTACACTGGCAACGGGACAGGCGGTCGTTCTGGTTCTTCGGGCCGCTCATGTTCACCATGACGTTGCTGCTCATCTACTACCTGAACTTCAAGTACGGGTATTCGCAGGCGCCGGAGCTCGGCGACAACGTGCCGCGCGAGGTGCGTGACCGGGACTATTTCTATCTGTGGAGCTTCTCGGGCTGGAGCGTATGGGCTGCGCTGGGGCTCGTGTACCTGTGGGAGACGATCGCCGCGCTCGTCGGCTCGGAGAACGTCAGACTCGGACGGGAGACGCTGCAGCTGCCACGGCGGCGAAGCTGGCTGGTGACGTCGCCGGTATTGGCGCTCGCCATCGTTCCAATATTCGGGAACTGGCGCTCGGCCTCGCGCCAGGGCGATACGACGACCCGCGACTTCGCGGCCGACCTGCTCAACTCCGTTGAGCCGTACGGCGTCCTCGTCACCGTCGGCGACAACGACACGTTCCCACTGTGGTACGCGCAGGAAGTCGAAGGCATCCGGCAGGACGTGACCATCGCCAACACGTCGCTGTTGAACACCGATTGGTACACGCGGCAGCTGATCCGCGCCCCCATTCGTGAGTACGACGCAGCCCGTGGCCCTGCGGTCTATCGCAATGGCAACTGGAAGAAGCCGTCAGGTCCGCCGGTCAACATGACGATGGACGAGGCGGACGCGATTCCGCTCGCGTACGACATGCGCGAGCCGCAGCAGTTCGTTGCCGGCAAGATCGAGGCGACGATCACGCCGCGCACGCTGACGCGTGCGGACATCTTCGTGCTCCGGATGATCAAGGACGACACCGGTCGCCCGATCTACTTCAGCCGCACGTCCGGCGGGTATGGCAGCCAGGAGCTCGGCCTCGGTCCCTACCTGGTGACGCAGGGGCTCGCGCGCAAGCTCGTTCCCGACGTTCCGCGCGCCGGCAGCCGTGACACCATGCTCGTGCCCGGCGAAGGATTCGTCGATGTCCCGCGCAGCAAGACGCTCTGGGACAGCGTCTTCCAGGCGCCGCAGTCGATCATCAAGAAGGGCGACTGGGTGGACCGCGCGTCGGTGGGCATCCCCGCGCTGTACGTGTCGACGGGGTTCATGCTGTCGGAGGCACAACGCACGTTAGGCAACGCCGCCGAGGCGCAACGGGTACTCACGATCGCGGAGGGCGTGGCGCGGGCGACGCGGCTGAGCGACCTGTTCAGCGCGGTGCAGCAGCTGCCGCCGCTCGGGGCTGAAGGTGACTCTCGCTCGACGGCGATCCCGTTGCCGATCCGTCCGGATAGCCCGAAGCCGAAACCGTAGGACGGCCGACGCCGCGCGCGGCTGTCATCCCGAGGTGCCGGGAGCCCGCCGAAGGCGGGCAGATGACGAGGGATCTCATGTGCGGACCTCGTGGCTGGTGACGAGTGACGCACTCCAACCCTCGCTGCCGCTCGGGATGACTCGTGCGCTGTTCGGCGCTCGGCTGGTGACTACCGTGGATCGACGTCCACCTTCACGGACGTGATGTAGACCGACGTCGCCCCTTCGAACCCCGAATCGATCCCGACGACCAGCCACACGCGACCGCTCGCGTCCGCGTCCACCGTGAGCGGCATGGTGCCGCTGTCGTACTGCTTGAGCTCGTAGCGCGGCGTCAGGCAGTTCGTGTTGGAGTTCGCGAGGTCTCCGACCGGGGAGACATCCCGCCCGCCCGTGAGCTGCGATCCGTGGTCGAAGTTGGCCCGATAGTATTGCGCGGCATCCACGATCCGCCCGGGCTCCGTCGACGTGCCGCCGACCTTGAGGACGACCGACTCGCCCGGCGCCCCGCCGACCCCGACGCAGTTCTTCGGCGCATTCGTGGCCAGCGTGACGCGGAAGCGGAGCGCGTACGACTTGTTAGGCGTCAGCGCGGTGATGCCGCGCGTGATATACAGGAACAGGTCGTCGCTGTGGTTCGTGCCCGTCAGCAGGATCCCCTTTCGGGATATATCCAGCGGTGAAGGCAGCGTGGCGAGCGACGACCCGATGCCCCACTCCACTTCCTTCCCCAGCGGGTAGTCCGAGAACCCCGCGACCCAGCCCTGATAGTCGTTCGAGAAGTCGAACTCGATGTCGTAGTTGTCGTCGGCGACCCCCGTGGTGTCGCCACAGGCGATCAGCGCGGCAATCGCCGCGGCGCTGAGAACGCGCGGCGTGAATCGCGCCA
>Ga0105249_10000524_pt1 | contig 35314 bp, 32 predicted proteins | sample KBSS44metaG_FD_81522 | JGI IMG/M metagenome (GOLD analysis project Ga0105249, IMG submission 81522) | Switchgrass rhizosphere microbial communities from Kellogg Biological Station, Michigan, USA - KBS S4-4 metaG | ecosystem: Host-associated > Plants > Roots > Rhizosphere > Soil | place...
AAACTTGCAGCGACTCTCGGATAGCCGATATATTGGCCTCATCCGGAGACATTTTCAATGAGTGCAAACCCACAACAAACCCCTATCACGCCCGAACGCATTTTCTATGCCGCTAACGCGTTTCACTTGACTCATGCTCTTGGGACTGCACTGGAGCTGAACTTGTTCAGCGCCCTGGCCGAAGGCCATACCGATGCCAAGCAACTGGCGTTGCGCTGTCAGGCATCAGAGCGCGGCTGCCGCATCCTGTGCGATTTTCTGACGATTCACGGATTGCTCACCAAGAACGAAGACCACTGGGTCCTGTCACCCGAGGCAGCGCTCTTTCTGGACCGGAAGTCGCCCGCCTATCTGGGCAACATCGTGAGCTTTTTGAATGCTCCTGACATGATGCGCGGTTACGAAGGCCTTCCCGCAGCGGTCCGCAAGGGAGGCACCATGCTGGAGAACCAGGGTTCTGTCACACCGGACAACCCGCTCTGGGTGAATTTCGCCCGCAATATGGCGCCGATGATGATGGGCGCCTCTATGGATATTGCCGGTCTGCTGGGTGATGGTGCGGGCGCGCCCTGGAGAGTATTGGACATCGCAGCCGGTCACGGGCTGTTTGGAATTCAGATAGCAAAGACCAATCCACAGGCACACATTGTGGCACTGGATTGGGCCGCGGTGTTGGAAGTGGCCAAGGAAAACGCGGAAAACTTCGGTGTGTCGGACCGGTATCAAACGATTGCCGGGAACGCTTTCGAGGCCGATTATGGCGGCGGATACGACCTGATCCTGCTCACCAATTTCCTGCATCACTTTGATAGAGCTGCGTGCGTTACGTTGCTGCGTAAATGCTTTACTGCTTTGAAGCCAGGAGGCCGGGCGGTGACGCTGGAATTCATTCCCAATGAAGACCGCGTCACTCCGCCGTCCAATGCCGCTTTCGCGTTAATCATGCTGGCTTCCACGCCGGCGGGTGACGCTTATACGTTCCCGGAACTGGAATCTATGTTTGCAGAGGCGTGTTTTGAATCTACCGAGATGACGCAACTGCAACACTCCCCGCAACGCCTGCTGATCAGCCGGCGCTGATCAGCGATGACCAACCAGGTGATCCGGTTACCGCCGATCAACAACGGTCGGTCTGGTATCGAGCTGCGCGGTTCGTACCCGCCCGTTATCGAAGTTTACTGAACAGGAAAAATTGTAAACTTCTCCGCGAGGGCCGCGGTGAAGATCCAGGCTGCCCGTAACCCAATCTTGACGGCCGGGATTGTCCTCGGCTCGTGTGTTGAAGAAGTGAATGTCTCTCACTCCACGAAACCGCTCCATCGCCTGTCTACTCACTTCCTCCTGGCAAACGCGTACCGCTTCCTCCCTGGCGAAACCATGGCCGTATTGGCGATAGTATGCTCCATCCCGGCTATTGCCACGGTATTGATCGTTGCGATCATCTATGCGAGTGCGGTTCGGATTGTCGTCGCGATAAACCGGGCCATTGCCGGCTATCGGTCCCTGATTATATCCGCGCGCATCCCACAGGATGTCGAAGGTATAGCCTTCCGCGCCGTTGTCTCTATCCTCAATTTGCACCACGGCTACTCCGCCATTCTGCGGATCGCGGATGAGAGTCTGCCTCCCGCGGCCATCAATCCCCTGAAGTCTGAAGTTCGAGGGGTTTGGAGGCATTGGGGCGTTGCATTCAAAACGCCGCCATTGCGCAGGCTGTCCGGATAGATTGCGCAGGGTTGCAGAGGTGCCCCGAATTTCCACTTGGGCAGCGCCATCCACAACTACTTCAATCGTACACTTGCCCTGATTGGGGTTACCGCCACCCCCGATGGAAGCCTGCCTTTGATAGGTCTGGGCGTGTACAGCGGATGTAAGCGTTGCACATACTGCAAAAAACAATAGTTGGCGTTTCATTGGATTCTCTCCAGCCAATCTGATGTGCATGTTTCATGCCGTTGTCAATATCACTTGTTTATCCAATAGCTTAGCGCGGTAAACGTATTAAACCATACTGTCTGCAGGGTAAAAATGACCAGTGGTGGTGGTGCTTTACGGCCGGGGTTCCCCTACGATGAACTGCAGCCGGTTAGATTCGCCGAAGTCGTTCATCAGATATATGTCAATTACACCAGGAGATTCATAAAGCTCCGGCGGAATCAAGGCGCTGATCACCGAGGGTGTCTGATACCACGATGCAAGGATAGTGGATCCCCAGACAATGGCCGTGCCGGGCGTTGCGTTCTCGCACTCCACGCCTAACGCTGATTGACCGGACGGTTGAACTTGAAAACCTTCGCGCGCTTGGCAGATGGAAGGGTGCAGCTTGTTTAGCTTCAATTGAAATTCCGGCCTGCGCCCGATCATCGAATCGACCCGGAGGAATCCATCCGGCAAGCTGCCGTCAAATCGATGAACGAAGGCATCCTCGGCGGTTACCATGCGATAGCCGGCCTTTTGAATTCCCTCCAGCGATCCTGCTTTATTCCATACGGCTCTAGGGACCAGCACGCAGTCCAGCGAGGCCCCTGGGACGATTTCCGAAGCCTGTTCGAAGCGATTCCTGGCAATCCCCAGTGCAAAGTCCTGCATCTCTAAAATGTTTTCATAGGCGTTTTCGGAAACTTTGGTGACGCCGGTGACTGCGCCAATAGAAGGATCGCGGCGGCAATGGCGAACCAGCCGTTCCAGCCACCCTGGCGGCACGATTGTTCGCGGGTTGAGGAACACCAGATATTCACCCGTTGCTTTCCCGACGTCGCCATCCACAATGAGCTCGTAGTTAGGCCAGGCAGTGTTGCGCTGCACAGAATCGAAAAAAGGTTCCAGAACTTCTTCGGCATCTTGTGTAACAACCACGATGGACACCTTGGGAAAAGACTTGCGTATGGCGTCGTCGATGACATCGACGCGGGCGGCCCATGTGTTCGCTTTCGCATAATCCATGCGGCGGCGGCGCAAATTCGGATTGTCTTCGCGAACGGCCTGGTCCAACTTGGCGGCGAAGTCCGCGGTGTCCTTGCCGATGTAGACCAGATCTTCCAGCGGAACCAGCTCCGGCATGTCGGTGGCGACAACTGGTTTACCCTGGCTGAAGTACTCATACATTTTCACTGGGTCCACACCCTTGATGAGATCGTTCAGCACAAACGGAATCAGGCAGACATCGAAGTGTGAGAGAAACAGCGGAATCTCGCGGTAGTTCCTTTCGCCCAAGAAAGTAACGTTGGGCAGCGATTGGATCTTGGCGGTATTGAGCGCATAGACGTGGCCGATGAAGAAGAAGTTATATTGCGGGCGCAGCTCGGCGATGCGCGTTATGAGATCGAGATCGAACCAGTCGGCAATGGCGCCGAAGTAACCGATCACCGGCTTCGATTTATCGGTGATGAGGTTGTTTGGCTTGGGCGCGGAGAGAAAATCGAAATCAGCGGCGTTGCGGGCAAGGACCGGATCGGGCCGGAAGGCCTGCTGGCGTTCATACAACTCCTGCGCGGTGACAACCAGCACATCGGCTTCACGGGCCAGATTCTTTTCCTCGTCGAGATTCCACTGGCTGATGCACGGCTCGGCAGTCCAGTTTTGCCAGTCGTCCATGCAGTCGTAGATGACTCTGGAGTTGAACGCCGCCCGCAGGCCGAGGCCGATGCGACGCCAGAATGGAAACTGCAGCAGCACGCAATTTTCGGTGATGGCGAAGTCTCTGTAAACCTCCCTGAGGCCGGCCGATATGGGGGCGGCATCTTCTTCCGTTAGGGAGCCGGAATATATATCGAGGTTTTCGCCGCGGAAATGAATCTCCCATAAATCAGGTCGCAACTGGATAGCTTCGTAGCGCTTGGGATGGGAAAGCGGAAGGTGGCGGCCAGGACTGAGCCAGAAGACACGATGACCACGGCGGGCGAACTCGGCTGCGATCTGCTGCGGCCGTTGAAAGCGGAACTCGAAATCGAATACCGGGAAGACGACCACGTCGTAGGTTTGTTGCGGCAGGATCTCCGCGAGTGCCGGAGCGGGTGCAAGTTCGGTTTCGCCGGCTTCGGCTTCTTCTTCGGCTGTTGTTAAAAACGCCTCGTCCAATCGTTCCGGCAGGTAGGCGGAAAGCTTGGGGAACTGAACGTCATATTCGGCCAGGCCGCCGACACCCTGAACAGGCCACCCCAGCACCCATTTGCAGAACGGACCCAAGCCGCGGCGGAACAGCAGCGTATATGCTTTGCGCAGGACCAGCATGATTTGCCAGGCCTTCTCATTGCGGTGGCTGATGAGGTTCCGCTGGAATGCTTCGTGGTAAAGGTGCAGACCGCTCACCCATTTCTGCCTCACATGTTCGGCATGACCGAGCCGGGCGGTGTAGGTGTTTTGGAGCTTGTGTTTTTGGATCTTGAGCCTGGCGATTTCGAGGTTCCGCGCGTTGATGGTCTTCACGAAAGCGGCTTCATTCTTTGTAGTCAGGCCCGACAATTCCTCCAGGCGGGCGGCATTGCGCCGGCTCTCTTCAATGTAGAAGCCGACCTCTTTGATAAGGCGCGCCGCCTCCGTGCGGCCGGCATCGATGGTCTGCAACTGCGACTTGATGCTGTGCCGCAGTAATAGGAAGACCTCAGCGCTCAGAGGCCGCTGTTGATTGGGTTCATTCCGCAAAACCTCGACCGCGATAGAGGCATTGCTTCGAGCCTGTTGTTCCAGTGCCGCTTTCTGTTTAGCGATCCTTTCGCGGACGTTCGCGCCATTGCGCAATGCTTCCTGCATCAATGTAGTGAGGCGGGCACTCTCTATCGATTTGATGTCGATGGAAAAGTGCTGCAACTCCAGGCGCTGCATGAGTTGATCGACTTTCGGATCGTAACTTAAGGCGATCACCGGCACATTGGCGAGCACGCCGAAGATGATGGCGTGCAGGCGCATGCCGACGATGAGTTCGCATCCGGCCATGCGGGCGGCGAGGTCCGCCGGGGAGAGTTCCTGCTCTACTACTTCGACGCGGCCCTGGTGCTGCATCAGATCGCGGACACGCCGCGACACGGCGGCATCGTTTTCTATTTCTCCGTTGAGTTTTTGAAAGGGAAAGAATTCAATGTCAACGGTGGGTTCGTTCTGTAAAAACCGGTCGAGGCCCGCGGCTACTTCAGTTTGCCAAAACCCTGCATCCACATCGATGTTCCAATTGCGAAGTGCGACGCCAATTTTCCGCTTAGTCGAGGTGACGGGTGAGGACCAGGGTAAGGCGAATACCGGGTCGGCGGTGAGTTGAATTTTGGAGGCGGGGATACCCAGAGATTCGAACACCTGGCGCGAACCGTCATCCCTGACAGTAATGATCTGCGCGGCATCACAGATCGTCTTTGTGAAGAGCTTGCCTTGGCGGGAAAGCAGCGGACCGGCACCCACCGCATAGAGCATGAGCGGTTTTCCGTAGAGGGCTGCGAGTATGGCGGAGGTGGCGTAGAAGCTGATGCCGGAATGGTTGTCCGACAGAAGCGCTTCCGGATCGACGCCCCAGTAGTCCTGAAACAAACCGCCGCCGCCGATGACGACCATGTCGGCGGCTCGGATGGCCTCCAGAATCCCGGCGGCGTGGGACCAGAGGATCGCCTTCACGCCATACCTGGCGGCCGTTTTCTCCGGTTCGCCGGAAGTGACGGTGACCCGGAGATCGAGCTGCAGAGTCCGGAGATGCGCGAGCATCGCGGTAAGGATCGCTTCATCACCGGTGTTGCCGAAGCCATAGTAGCCGGTGAGGAAGATGTGGTTCCTGGTCAATGTTGCCACTCTTTCATGGGGAATTCAGGTTAACAAACTATGTACCGAGAACGGGGACCCCTTCGGCATGCGCGGCGGAACGTAGCTCTTTATCGAGGGTCACTAAGGGCAGGCCGCGACGTACAGCCAGTTCCAAATAGACAGCGTCGTAAAGCGTCAGCCGGTGGCGTGAAGCTAGCTGCAAGGTCGCTCCCCATGCTTGACCATCTGTTTCGGGATCAACGTGAATCGGCAGCAGTAATAAATTGGTCAAAGCCACATCCCGAAATGGGATAGTACAGCGTCCACGCCTCACTCCCATCTCCAAGGCATTGGCAACTTCAATTTTCCAAAGCCCCGGAACCCAAGCGCCATCTTTAAGAAGAAGATCAAATATCGCCTGAATGTCTGGAGTATTTTCGTCTATATAAACCCAAGCCAAAGTTGCTGAACTGTCGAGAACAAAACTCATGGGCGACCATGATCACGATCGGCTTTTATGGTCTCCCAATCGAACTTCATCTTTAAGCTTCGGGCATTTGCCCGTATGCGTTCAAACGCAGCCGTGACTTGGGCCTTATCGATTCGCCCGGAGGTAGGGACAAGCTTGGCCACGGCTTTACCGTGCCTGGTAATGATGATCTCTTCACCGTTCTCGACCCGGTCCAGTAAGGCACCGAGCTTGTTCTTGGCCTCGAAGGCTCCAATTTCTAGCATATTATCATCTAGCTTAAGCTAGCTTATCACGGAATCTAGCGTCCAACATTGACAGACTTGGCCATCCCCGCCGAGGGCAGACCGTACGGCCCGAGGGCAACTGGTACCCAAATCAGCGTTGGTTTTTCAACACGCTGAGCACCGGGACTAACTCGAACTCCGGAGCGTTCTGCGCCATCTGAAGTAGGAGCGGAACGTGTCCGCCGCCGATGATTAAGAGAATCCGATCCGAATGGGCCGTTCTGACTCGCAACAGATTGCTGAAGATGCGCAGGTTACGGTTGTACCAGGCGGTCCTTGTATCAGCGCCGGTATAGTCTGCTCCGCCTCCCACCTCAAACTCCGCCACCAGATAACGGGACATGCTGTGGCGCAGGTACTCTGGGCTGTTCATCATACGGAGATGCTGCACCAGGGATTGTTTCGTCTTGAGTTCGTCCTGCCAGCGATAAAGATCCTCATACCACCCGGCCCATTTGGGGCCCCGTTCGATCAGATCGTTCTGCCCGAGTGATCTCGCCCGCTCGATCAATTCCTCGGTCGTGTAAACCACCTTGAACTCGGGCCGTTCTCTCGCATCGACCGCGTGGACGCGCTGGTGCCCCAATCGCCTCGCCAGCCGGAAGCCCAGTTGGAAAACCTCATTTGGACCGGCGCTACTTTCACTGGCTGTCAGGTACTCTCTGAATTTGGCATCCAATGCAGCTTGGTGCGTGGCGGGCCACTCGACTGCGATCTTGTTCGGCCGGAAGCGTGCTAAGCAATCCAGCAGAGCGGTCACTTCCCTTTGGCGTTCGTTGGAGAGCAGGTCTAGCCGGTGCTTCGGCCTGTAGTCATCCAGCCCGGCGTCCTCGAAGTGGAAAGTGCCCAGGATCATCACTTTCGCGTGAGTGGCTTCCGGTTGCGGTGGCAAGCGCTGGCCAAAAAGAACAGTACTGGCTGCCAGCGCCAACGTGAGAGGCAACAATAGCCCCCCGTAACAACAGCGAACACCGACGCCCGGATTTGCAGCCGACGTCATTTTCAGTTTGCGGCTCATATCGGAAGTATTACGTACCAGGCTGGGAATCGTTCCAACGGATGCGATGATCCTTGTCCTCAAGGATCACTCGCGATAAGAAGCATAAACGGTGTAGCGTAGAGTTTTCCACTGAGCGGCGCTTGTTTTGTCCTTCGGAGGTCAGGAGGCTTGATTCAGGACCGCGCGGTATAGGGGTTTCCAATTCAGCAATTAGGCGGACCAAGTCGGCCAGATTCCTTCCGAGCCGATCAAACCGCCACACCACGAAGGTATCGCCTTCGCGCAGGCTCTTGAGACAGGTTTCAAGTTGCGGCCGGGTAGTGTTCTTGCCGGTGGCGTGTTCTTCATAAGTCTCGCGGCACCGATAAAGGGGCTTGCCGAGGAGGAGCGTGGCGAAGGCGTAAATGCTGAGACGTTCCTACAGGAACTGATTGAAGACCTCGACACGCGGGAAGCGAAGCGCAAGGCGGGATGAGGAAGCCTCACCCCCAAAAAAGGAGTGACTATAGGACCAAATAGTGCCTTTATCCAACATCTCGATTCTTCTCTAGCCTACTGCACACTTACTGGCAAGCCTCACAAGATTCCGGATTCTCCAGCGAGCACGCCACTGCCTGCGCCGTACTCACGGTAGCCACCGGCACCGTGGCTTTCGCAATCTTCGAAGCTGGCCGGGACCGCAAGTAATACGTGGTCTTAATCCCCTTCTTCCAGGCGTACATATACATGGAAGACAGCTTCCCAATCGTCGGTGTCTCCAGGAACAAATTCAACGACTGACTCTGATCGATGAACGGTCCCCGGTCGGCCGCCATATCGACCAGCGACCGCATCGGGATTTCCCACACCGTCCGGTACACGGCGCGCAGCGCGGCCGGAATCTCGTCGATGGTCTGCACGGACCCTTCCGCCATCTTGATGCGGGTGCGAATCTCATCGGTCCATAGCCCAAGCTCTTTCAGCTCTGTGACGAGATAGCGGTTGATCTGCAGAAAATCACCGGACAGCGTTTCCCGCTTGAACAGATTCGAGATCTGCGGCTCAATGCATTCGTACACACCGGCGATGGAAGCAATCGTAGCCGTGGGGGCGATGGCAATCAGCAGTGAGTTCCGCAGGCCCTTCTCTTGAATCCGTTTTCGCAATAAAGCCCAGCGTTCCGGATTGGCAGGCGTCACTCCCCAGGAATCAAACTGCAGTTCCCCAGCCGCGGCGCGCGTCTCGGCGAACGCGGCATGCGGCCCGAACTCTTCGGCCAGATCGCACGAAGCCGACAACGCGTGATAGTAAATCTCTTCCTGAATGCGGCTCGAAAGCGCCCGCGCTTCCAGAGAATCAAAGGGCAGCCGGAGCTGAAAAAACAGATCCTGCAATCCCATCAGCCCCAGGCCCACCGGCCGCCACCGTACGTTGGAAGTCTTGGCCGGCGAGGTGGGATAAAAGTTGATATCGATCACGCGGTCCAGAAACTTCACCGCAACCCGCACCGTCGCCGCCAGCTTTTCCGAATCGAAGGCACCATTGCTCACGTGCTTGGCCAGGTTGATCGATCCGAGATTGCACACCGCGGTTTCCTCGGCTGATGTGACTTCGGTAATCTCGGTGCACAGGTTCGAGAGATGCACCACATTCTGCGGCAGCCCCGTCTGATTCGACTTCCGGTTGGACGGATCCTTAAACGTCATCCAGCCGTTGCCGGTCTCGGCCAGTGTCTTCATCATCCTTGCGTACAGATCGCGCGCTTTCACCTGCCGCACATAGAGGCCTTTCTCTTCAGCCTGACGGTAAGCGCTTTCAAACGCATCGCCGTATAAATCAGCCAGGTGCGGCACCACGCTGGGGTCGAACAGCGACCACATCTCGTCAGTATCCGCACGCTTCATGAAAAGATCCGGCACCCAGTTGGCCAGGTTCAGATTGTAGGCGCGCCGGCCTTCGTCGCCGGTGTTGTTGCGCAGCTCCAAAAAGTCTTCGATATCGGCATGCCACGATTCCAGGTACACGCAGCAGGCACCCTTTCGCTTTCCGCCCTGATTCACCGCAGCCACCGACGAATCCAGCGTCTTGAGCCAAGGCACAATGCCATTCGACTGCCCGTTGGTTCCACGGATCAACGAGCCCCGCGACCGGATGCGGTGATAGGCCAGCCCGATGCCGCCCGCAAACTTCGACAGCATGGCGATGTCTTTGTACTTGTCGTAAATAGAGCCCAGTTCATCGAGCGGCGAATCCAGCAGGTAGCAGGACGACATCTGCGGATGGGTGGTCCCGGAGTTAAACAACGTGGGCGAGCTGGGCAGATAGTTATGCGCCGCAATCAGACGGTAGAACTCTACCGCATCGGAAACCTGTGTGGAGAGCCCGCAGGCCACGCGCAGAAAGAAGTATTGCGGCGTCTCCAGCACCTCGCGGGTCTTCGGATCTTTCAACAGATAGCGGTCGTACACCGTGCGAACACCGAAGTATTCGAAAAGGTCGGAATGTCGATCCTCCACAGCGCTGTTCAGCTTCCGCGCGTTGGCGGTGACGAACTCGGCGGTTTCATTCGATATCAGCCCCGCCCGGCGGCCAGCGTCAATCGACTGCGAGAACGAATGGATATTCTGGTTGGCGACTTCCTTATCAATGAAGCCGGTCAGCAGGCGCGCCGCCAGCCGCGAGTACTCGGGCTCTTCGGCGATGAGCGAGGCCGCGGTTTGAATGGAAAGCTGGTCCAGCTCGCGGGTGCTCGATCCATCGTATAGTCCGCCAATGGTCTTGATGGCGATGCGCATGGGGTCCACATGCGTCAGCCCAACCGAGGACCGCTGTACGGCACGGATGATCTTCTCGACGTTGACGGTCTCCAGAGAACCATTGCGCTTGCGGACGTGCATCGCCGTCTCGGGCGTTTTGGCGTGAATTCCTGGGATGAGTTCGGGGCTGTTCTGGTGTACTGCGCTGGCCATCAGTATTCCTTTGAAGCGATTCAATCGGACCGGGTGACGGGGTCACCCTAGGAGAGTATACCAGGGAAACTGTACCAGATACAGGGGTGTTTGTAGAGGGACAATCTACTAATAGTGGGGTTACTTCCAGAAGTCGTCCAGCGGTTCGTCGAAGTCCGGAGACATCCAGATCCCCTTTCCGGTGCCGGGCTTGCGGGCTACAGGCTTGATCACGACCAACTTGACGACAGGTCTATTATCCACAGCGACAACGACGTCCTCGCCAAGCATAGCCCTTTGCATCAGTTCTTCGAACCGCGCATTGGCTTCGTCCAAATCAAACTGCGCCATCATCACATCGTACGACTACGGCTGGTTTAGCCGTTTCTGGATGATCGAAAGAACGCGTTCCTTCTCCTCCATCAGATTCTTAGACACCATCCGTTCTCGAAGTGCATTGTAGGTCGAGATTGAATGGGCTCGGTTTTCCAAATAGCGAAACGCCTGGCTTGAAGCGTACCAATGTACTCCCACGCATTCGATTGCGAGTTCGGACACATCCACATCCATCACTGGCCGGAGACTGGCCAGCATGTTGCCAAGCACTTCGGTAGGCTTCTCCTTTGCTTTGACAATCTCATCCCGCAACACCGCTTCAAATTGCTTGGACTTTCCGGCACGAGCCACAAGTCGAACCACCATGCCGCCCTCATAATGGCGAACGTTTGACGTGGTGCTGCTGGCACGAGGACGATCCAGTAATTGCCAAAGCTGGTATACAGTCAAATCTTTGCGCAATAGTTCGGCGAGGATGATTTCATCGCGCTCTGTAGTTCCAACCATCCAATCGTTCGCCAAGGGACGGCCATATTCAGAGAGAAGCCGGTCTATGGACCACTCAGGAACACGCTCAGCTAGTGGCGGAAACCGTTCGGCGACCTCATACATTCCATCCGGAATTGTCATCCAGGGTTTGCCGAGCCGGATAGCAATCCATACCTGGCCATTACGCCGATAGAATCCAACCCACGGACGTCCCCGGCCTGGACGAGGCGTCGAGAAGCCGGGATCACCGCCAGCCTCACCTATTCCAAATAAACCTTCCGGCGGAGGCGAGACCAATCTGAGACGGAAGACTCGCGTCCGGGGATCGGTTATCCGGATAGGCCGAGGCTTTACGGGCCGGTTGGGATGGTCCGGGTCGGGAGGCTCTGGTTCCGGGTCCGGCTCATACCAAACCCACAGTGATTCGAGAAGTTTCTCCAGACGAGGGCGGTCATTCATTACCTCCAGGGGAAATGGCAGAAGGAAAGAGCAACCGATCGGATCGTCCCAAAGCCAGACGTCTGTATGGGCCACATCAATGCCAGTGCTTGCCCAATGAGCTACGAGGATATCTGTTTCGTTGTCGGTTAGCGTAGTTGCGCCAGTCAGTTTTTCCAAATGCCAGCGGAGAAAATGTTGGCTTCCGGCGACTGAGGCAGCAAGCATCGACTTTGTCGCGGCCCCGGACAACGGCCCAAGTTTAAGCTGAGACAGACGGTCCAGTATCGCCGGAACGGGGTCCGGTTCACCAATGTCAACTCGTTCGACTTCCGTGATCTCCGTGCGTGGCTGACCAAAGACCAGGCCGGCAGCAAGAAACACAAAGATCACCCTGGTTTTGATACGCATGGAGCCCGCTCCATAGTCTCATGAAGAAATTGCGCGCGCTAGACTGGCGATTGATGCTCACAGCTTGTTTGCCGTGGCTTCTGCCTGCTGCCTTGCTGGCTCTCTCGCTTCGGCAGCGGCCAAGGTCACGGGAGCTGCTCTTCACGGCTGGTGTGGAGTTCCTGTTCCTGTCGGCACTAGGCTACCTCGGCGGCATGCTCGCGGCAATCCTACTCACCCTCTACGGCACACTATTCACGATCGACTATTGTTACTACCACCGCCTAGGCTCCTCCATCAGCGCCTCTCTCTTACGTCTTGCCCTGAGGGAGCGCGCTAACACGTGCGTCGTGCTCGCCGAAGAATTCGGCCGCGGAGAAAGTGCACTCCTGGCAGCGGTTCTGGGGATGGCGGCCCTGCCGGCCATCTTCGGGAGGCACGAACAATACCAAACAGCCGCGTACTTGGTTGCCGCCGTTAGCGCGCTTTTGCTCGCGGCGGCCATGTCACGCCTGCAATCCGTCACTCCCGCACTGAACCTGCTACGCGGCTTGATCACCGCGCTGCGCCTGTCGGCACTGAAACCGCACACCGTAGGGCCTGTAGATCGCCGGGCGTTTCCCGCCGCGCCCGCAAAGGCCACCACTTGCAACATCCTCGTCGTCATTGTGGAGAGCGCCTGCACCCGCATCCTCAACAGTCGCGAGGGCCGCGAGGCCGCTCCTCAATACCATCGCTTTCAGACCGATCATGCGCAACGGATCACCGCCTTTTCGCACGCGCTTTCCAACTCCGCCGCTAGTGATGTCTCGTATCCTTCCATCCTCACTGGCCTCTCGCCGGAACAACCCGTGGAACTGTTCTGCCGCAACCCACTGCTCTCGGCCGCGGCCAAGGCGGCGGGGCGCCACACGTCGCTCTATTCCTCGCAAAGCTTGAGCTGGGCCAATCTACAAGCGCTGCTGATTGACGATTCGTGGGATCACGCCGTGCACCGCGATGCACTGCAAGCTCCAGCCGCGAACGATCTCTCCATGAACGACCGGGATCTGAACAGCATCCTTCTTGCCGAGCTGCCGCAACGGAAGACGCCGTTCTTCTGCGTGGTGAACTACAACATGCTGCACTATCCCGCCATGGGAGACCAGACCCTGCGCGCGTTCGAGCCTGGCCAGCATGCGGAACGCTATCTAAGTGCGCTGGCCGTGTTCGACCGTTGCTTCGGCGATCTGTTGCAGGCCCTGGACCTGCAACGCACGGCCATCCTCTTCACTGCGGACCATGGCGAAAATCCCGAAGTGTACAAGCGAACGCTGCACAAACAAGAAGGGGGCTGGGTCGGAAGATTGTACGATTTTCAGCACGACTATCTGAACGTTCCCTTCTGGATCATGCTTTCAGAGAATGCCGATCCGACGCAGCGACAGATGCTGGAGGCCAACAGCGGCGCAACAGTTTCCAACATAGATATCTACCCCACCGTTCTTGATCTTCTCGGCTATGGAACAATCGAGAGCCTGCCGCTGCCGGGCGTCAGCCTGCTGCAGCCGGTGCCCGCGGATCGCTCCATCGTCAGCCTAAATACCGGCGGTTTGCGCGTTTGGGAAATGGAACCGTTTGCCATTGCCCGCGGACGCGACCTGCTCATCTATCACGATCTGACACGCAGTTTTGAGTTGATCGATCTCGCCGATCCGCAACTTCCCGACCGGTGGCCATCGCTGCCCTTTTCAGAGAAGCAACAGTGGATGGCGCACGCACAATCCATTCCTGTGATCGAGCAAATTGTGTCCAGCCGCAATCTGGCGGAGGGCGTTCTTCATAGCTCACAGGACATTGCCGCGGAATACGATCGTTTGGCTTCGCTCGGCAAAACGGCCGACCTGCACCAACTCGACAATTGGCGTCTGTTCTCCAAAGAGGATTGGGAAGACTTGTGCCTTCGTACAGCGGCGCTGATCGGGCTGCGGGATGGGGACCGCGTGTTTGAGAGCGGCTGCGGGGCCGGCGCTTTTCTGGATACGCTGCGCCATCATTACCGCATCGAAGTGGCGGGTGTGGATTTCTCAGAGAAGCTCATCGCCATTGCCCGCCAGCGTGTGCCAGGGCAGTTCTGGACGGCCGATGTGCAACATCTGCCGTTTATCGAAACCGAGAGTTACGACTGCGCAGTGTCACATGGCGTGTTCCTGTATCTGACATCGATGGAGGCGGCCGAGCGCGCCGCCAGCGAGATGGTCCGAATTACTAAGAGAGGCGGGGCTATTTACGTGGGAGTGGTGAACGACCCGGACCGTTTGGAGGCTTATCGCGTGTCACATGGACAGCAGCCTTCCGGAAACTATTTGCTGCGGCGCGCCTTCTGGCATGCGCTTGCCGAACGCGAAGGGCTGGAGATTCGGATTGTGGATCAGGATGAAATTTATGCCAAGCCGCAAGGCTACGACGGGCACTCGCGGCTGCGCTATTCCGTTTTCCTGCGAAAGAATGGCGGGAAATTCAGAAATGAAGTCAAGCATCTCATGGATTAAAGCGGACGGTGTGCCGGAACGGAGCCGTGCTACCATCGCTAGAGTCGAAGACCAAATGGGCAATTTGCGAAACTGGACAAACGCAATTCACACCAGCGGCAAGTCAATAGTTTCTAAGTTGCAGAAACTTTTTGTCACGCATAATAAGGTACGGCAATGACAGTGGCGTCCCTGTCACTTGAGTGTGCAGTTTGTAAATCGCCGGTCGCGCCAAAGGTGCTGAACGTTACCGATTACATGGGTGGCCGTGAGTTCGTTCGCTCTCCACCAGTACAGCGGAATTACCTTAAACGTAATGTGTTTTCTCTACGACCAACGTTTACAGTCGTGGATGCGGCTATTCCCAGCTCCCGGAATAGCGCTGGAGTTGAGTTGCGCAGAACATGCTCACGAAGATTCTGATGGACATAAAGCCCCAAGACATCCAGCCGTCTCCCAACAGCGGCGATGACAGCTACCGTAGTTGTGTTAGGCCCTCCGGATGTCTTGCTCACGCTTATTAGACTGCGTGTTTAACAGAGGCGCCGTGATGGAACTACAAGCAATCAGAACTTCAGAGACATAAAGTCGCCATGCGCCGCTATGAGCTTCCTATCCTGCTCCTCCTGTCTCTCTTCTTTATCGTATTAGGTGCCACGGATGCGGCGTTGATCGCCGATGAGGGATTTGCCGTGTACAACGCCACGCGGGTACAGGACGGATTCCTGCCTTATAGGGATTTTTTCGCCCTCTACGCGCCTGGACAGTTCTACATGATGTCCTGGGTCTTCAGCATATTCGGGTCATCACTCTCAGTAAGCCGGGGCTACGATATCCTGCTGCGGCTAGCGCTCATATTTATCGTGTATCTGCTCGGCCAGAAGCTGATTTCCAGACAATGGGCTATTGTTCCGTCTGTATTCGTAATGCTGTTGTTGGGAACCTGCGGCTTCTTCTCGTACGCCATGATCCCCGGTGTTATTCTCAGCTTGCTCAGTGTCCTTTGTCTGCTCAACTTCATTACCAGTAGACGAAAGGGGTGGCTAATCGCGGGCGGAGTGGCAACCGGGGCGACCGAGATTTTCAGGCAAGACGTAGGGCTCTATACCGCGGCTTGCTTCTCTTTCGTTCTTCTACTGTTTACCTTTTCTCTTGCACCGAAAGGATACTGGCGACGCATTGTGCTATACGAAACCATCTACCTGGCGCCCGTCTTTATAATAGTTGCCCCCCTATGGATCTTTTTTTCGGTGGCTGGGTCAGCCTGGGAAATGTGGCTTGATTTATGGGTGTTCCCCGCCACGATTCTGCACGGCATTCGGTCACTACCCTATCCCGACTTCTTTCTCAACCCGATACCCCTTTCACATTTTCGGGCAGTCGTCGGTACTTGGATCCGCTTCTACTTTCCGCTGATCGTATGTTTCTTCACGCTCGCTCAAATTGCGCTCACCTGGCGTACGGCTCCGCAATCGGACCGGAACTCCTTGCGAGTTTACGGATCTCTTCTTATCACTCTTCTTTCGATAATGCTCTTTGCCCAAGCCTGGAGCCGAAATGACCCGATTCATCTGATGCCAACTACAATTACCTCTTTCATTCTGGCCGTTAAGCTGCTTGCTGACTTTAACTTTTGGGAACATCCGTTGCCTGTTAAAGCTGGGGCTGCGGTGGTGTTAGCGATTGTGACTATAGTGTACGCGGTTACCCCCCTGAAGAGATGGAACACGGTGAGATCAATCTATTCGTTGGCTGGTTGTCCATCGCCGAACGGCAGGGCTGGCTGCGTGTTCATTAAACCGGAGCAGATACAGGCAATGAACTTTGTGCAGACGCTGGTTCCACGCTCGGAGAGGATTTACGTGGGAAACACACGGCATGACCAGGTTTTCACCGGCGACCTGATGTTCTACTTTCTTGCAGATCGTCACTGCGCCACTAAGTATCAGGAGATGATTCCGCGTCTTACCAACACGCTACCGGTGCAGCAGCGAATGGTGGAAGATCTGAAGAGGGAGAAAGTCCGCTGCATTGTGCTGTACTCCGGATTCGACGGCACGCACGAGCCCAACACGAGCATGGAGAACACCGGCGTTACCTATCTGGATGATTTTATACACTCCAACTTCCGGCTGACCCGGCAGTTCGGAGATTACACAATTTTCACGAATACGCCGCAGGTAAACGCTCAGTGACGTCCAGCCGAAAACTCGTCTCGATCATTTCTGCCGTCTACAATGAGCAGTACACCATTCCTATCCTCTATGAGCGGCTACAGCAGACAATCGCTCCGCACCGCGATCAGTTCGATTTCGAACTGATCTTTACTAACAACGCCAGCACCGACGCAACAGCTAAAATTGTTGCCGGACTCAGGGAAAAAGATCCATCGGTGCAGTTGATCACTTTGTCGCGAAATTTCGGCTACCAGGCTTCGTTGCAATCCGGGTTCACCTACGCCGCCGGGGACGCCACCATTGTTATCGATGCCGATTGTGAAGACCCGCCCGAGATGATCCCCGAGTTCCTGAAGCGCTGGCAGGAAGGATACGATGTGGTCTACGGTATTCGCCAGGACCGGCCGGAACCGTGGGTAATCAAGAAATTACGAGCTCTCTTCTATTACGTCCTGAGCGCCTCAGCCGATATGGACATCATCTTGTTCATGGCTGAATTTGCGTTAATCACCGTCGACGTGAGACGGGCTATTCTACTCAATCACACCAGCTTTCCATTTTTGCGGGCCGAGATTGGATATGCCGGATTTGCCCGCTTTGGCATCCAGTATCGCCGTCAAAAGCGGGTGGCCGGCAAGACCCATTACAACCTATTTGGGATGACCATCTTCGCGGTCGCCGGGATTTTGACGGCGTCCACATTCCTAATACGCGCCGCGGCTTACTGTCTGCCGTTGTTGGTGCTGGGCAACGTGGCGCTGATGGTCCTAGACTTTGTGCGGGGCGGCTCGGTGTGGTTTCGGCTCTGCGTAATCGCGGATTTGATCTATATTATTGGGCTGCTCAGTGTGTTTGGACTGTATCTCGCTCGAATTTACAAAGACGGTATGCAGCGGCCTAATTTCATCGTTAACCGCAATGCCAGTCTGCTGAACCGGGAGTTTCCGGGATCAGTATAGAGCGGCTTCATAAAGACCGGAACCGCTCAATTTGACGGCAGGTAAACTCGTACATATTCTCGCCTGCTCGGTGACGCTTGTACCACTCCACCGTCCAGGAGAGACACTCTTCAAAATTCAGTTTTGGCCTCCAGCCCAGATTCACCCTGGCGAGAGTGGAATCGAGCAGTAAAATCTTCGATTCCGCGGGAGCCGGTTTCGCATCGTGGGCCCAGCCTGCCGCCCCTCCCCAATAGCGAGCCAGACCGCTCACCATTTTTTTCACCGGGTGCGTTTCTTCCGTGGAAGGTCCGAAGTTATACGCGGATTCAACCGGCCTGCCGGACAACAATAGCTCGGCCACCATCAGATATCCGGACAAGGGCTCAAGCACATGCTGCCAGGGCCGTAGCGAATCGGGATTACGAAGCAGAACTTGTTCTCCCCGACTGAACGCACGGATACAATCCGGCACCAGGCGGTCCATAGACCAGTCGCCGCCGCCAACCACATTGCCTGCGCGCACACTCACCAACTTGTTGCCATCAAAAAACGCCTTGCGATAAGACGCCGCCACCAACTCCGCGCAACCCTTGCTGCTGGAATAGGGATCGCTGCCGCCCATTGGATCATGTTCGCGATAAGCCCAAATTACCTCCCGGTTCTCGTAGCACTTATCACTGGTGACATTCACCAGGGCACGTACCGAACCAGTCTGCCGCATCGCTTCCATCACATTTACGGTGCCCAGAACATTAGTCGCATAGGTGCCAACCGGATCCGCATAGGATCGCCTCACCAACGCTTGCGCCGCCAGATGGAATACCACCTCAGGCTGAACGGCCGCAAAGACGTGGTTCACAAACTCCGGAGAACGAATGTCGCCGAAATGAGAATCGAGCGCCGCTCCAATGCCGGCAACGCTGAACAGGTTTGGATCTGTTTCCGGAGGAAGACTCAAACCGGCTACCTGGGCGCCTTCGCGCATAAGCATCAGGGAGAGCCATCCGCCCTTGAAACCGCTGTGCCCGGTAATGAGTACACGCTTGCCGTTCCATACGCTCATTCTCCATAGAGTGTACCAACCGATTAAAACCAGGGCTTTAGAATAGATGAAGCCCTGGTATCCCCGCATCTCTTATGGTTACTCACACTGTTTGCCGAATCTGCCGTCGTCCTTTGTCTGACATCTTCGTTGATCTCGGTGTGTCTCCCTTCGCTAATTCCTACCTTTCGCCGGAACACCTCGGCCGCATGGAGCCGTTTTACCCTCTCCGGGTCTTCGTCTGCACGGAGTGCCTACTGGTCCAGTTAGAAGAGTTTGAATCGCCGGAGCACATCTTTTCCGAGTACGCCTATTTTTCATCCTTCTCCACGGCATGGCTGGAACACGCCCGGCAATATGTGGAGATGGCAGCCGTTCGTTTCGGACTCGGCCCGGCCAGCAAGGTGGTTGAGGTTGCCAGCAACGATGGTTACCTGCTGCAATACTTCCACGCCAAGCAGATTCCGGTGCTTGGTATAGAACCCGCCGCAAACGTAGCAGAAGTGGCCGTCTCCAAAGGCATTCCCACCAGTGTCTTATTCTTCGGGGAAGAAACAAGCCGGCAATTGGCCGCCGAAGGACAAGCGGCCGATCTGATTGTAGGCAACAATGTCTTCGCGCATGTGCCGGATCTCCATTCCTTCGCGACCGGTTTGCATACTTTGCTCAAACCTCAGGGTGTGATTACACTGGAGTTTCCGCACCTGCTTAGCCTGATCCGTTGGAACCAGTTCGACACCATTTATCACGAGCACTTTTCTTACTTCTCACTGCTGGCGGTCGAGCGGGTATTTTCGGATCACGATCTGGAAGTCTTCGACATCGACGAGCTTCCGACGCACGGGGGCTCTCTCCGCATCTACGGCAGGCGCCGCGGGAATGCCGCCGTGGAAATTTCGCCTCGTGTGGATGCGCTGCGCAACAAGGAAAAAGAGGCGGATCTCCACTCAATAGACGGATATCGCGCCTTCGAGGCAAAAGTGCGGCGGGTTAAGTTCGATCTGCTGGACTTCCTGATCCAGCAGGCACGCCAGGGAAATCAGGTTGTTGGCTATGGCGCGCCCGCAAAGGGAAACACACTTCTGAACTACTGTGGAGTCGGCCCGGAACTGCTGGCCTATACCGTGGATCGCAGTCCACATAAACAAGGCTACTATCTGCCGGGCACCAGAATTCCGATTCTAAGTCCGGACCGGATTTTAGAAACCAAACCGGCTTACGTTCTTATCCTGCCCTGGAACTTGCGGGAAGAGATCTCGTCACAGATGGCGTTCATCCGGGAGTGGGGAGGTCAGTTTGTCGTTCCCATTCCTCAACTCGAGGTATTCTGATGCAATTCCGGCCACTGCCGATGACGGGAGCTTTCGCCGTGGAAATAGAGCCGCGCGAAGACGAACGGGGCTTTTTTGCGCGCAGCTTTTGCCGGCAGGAGTTTGCCGAACATGGAATGTCGCCGGTAATAGCGCAGTGCAATGTGTCCTGGAATCGCCTTCGCGGAACGCTGCGCGGAATCCACTTTCAGCGGGATCCGCATTGGGAAGCAAAACTCGTCCGCTGTACGCAGGGGGCTGCCTACGACGTGGTTGTTGATCTCAGAACAGATTCACCCACGTATCTCAAATGGGCCGCCGTGGAGATCACTGCCGCAAACAGAACCGCCGTTTACGCTCCATCCGGGTTTGGACACGGGTTTCAAACACTCTGCGACGACACTGAGATTTTTTATCAGATGAGCGAGCCGTATTACCCTGAACTCTCCGGCGGCATCCGCTGGAACGATCCGGCCATTGCGGTGGATTGGCCAATTCTGCCACCGATCGTGTCGGATCGAGATAATTCCTACCCGGATTTCCAACCGTGAGAGTTCTCCTAACCGGCGCCAGCGGCCTTATTGGATCGCACGTTGTGCCGCTCCTCGTCGACTCTGGTCATGAAGTTCACGCCGTATCTTCCAAACCGGCGGAGTACCCGGCCGGAGTGCAGGGCCATATTCTGGATCTGCTGAACTCCGATTCCCGTCCTCTCTTGGCAACCCTGCGGCCGTCGCACCTGCTCCATCTGGCCTGGAATGTGACGCCAGGAAAGTTCTGGACGACAGCGGAGAATGTCCAATGGCTGCAAGCGTCGCTTGACTTGGTGCAGGCATTTGCCGCGGAGGGAGGACAGCGGTGGGTTGGCGCCGGTACTTGCGCGGAGTACGACTGGTCACAAAGTGGCGTGTTCTGTGAAATCGGCGCCACCCGGCCCGCTACCCTTTATGGCGCATGCAAGTGTTCCTTGCAGATGACAGCGGATCTTCTTGGCAAGCAACTCGGCCTGGAAGTTGGATGGGGCCGTATCTTTTACCCTTACGGGCCCAGGGAATGTGGTCCGCGCCTGGTCCCTTCCGTAATCCGGTCGCTACTCGCTGGAGAAAGGGCTCAGTGTACAGAAGGTTTGCAGGTCCGTGACTTCGTGTTTGTAGAGGATGTGGCTAAAGCGTTCGTAGCGCTGCTGATGTCGCCTTATCAAGGACCAGTCAATATAGGGTCCGGAGTTCCGGTGACCGTTCGCCGTGTAATTACTCGAATCGGAGAGATCATCGGCAGGCCGGATTTGCTGGAGATTGGAGCCCTCCCAATGCGTGGGTTAGAACCACAGGAAATGGTCGCCGACATATCCAGATTGCGTTCCATCGGATTTCAACCGCAATGCTCCCTCGACAGCGGATTGGAGCGGACTATTCACTGGTGGAAGAATCGATCCGGGAAAAGTTAATCTTTCCAGCTTTTCCAGGGTGCGTTACCGCTGCGCCAGAGAGATTCCAGATGCTGTTTATCGCGAAGGGTGTCCATGGGCTGCCAGAATCCCGGATGCCGGTAGGCCATCAGTTCACCGCTGCCTGCCAAAGTCTCCATCGGTTCTCTCTCCCACACCGTGGAGTCGCCCACGATCAGGTCGCAGACCCCCGGCTCAAGCACAAAAAAACCGCCGTTGATCCAACCTCCATCACCGGATGGTTTTTCCTGGAAACCGATAACCTGGTTTCCTTCCCCGAACCGTAGCGCGCCAAACCTCGCCGGAGGTTGCGTAGCAGTGACGGTGGACTTATACCCGTGCGAACGATGGAATTGAATCAGTTCGCTAATATTTACGTCCGCGACCCCGTCGCCGTAGGTCATGCAAAACGTCTCGTCGCCAAGGTGTGGGCGCACACGTTTCAGGCGTCCACCTGTCATGGTTTCATTTCCGGTGTCGACGAGTGTAATACACCACTCCTCTGTGTTTCTGCGATGTCTGATGGTTCTCTCATCGCGAAAATTGAGAGTCAAGTCGCAGTTGTGCAAATCATAATTTGCAAAGTACTCCTTGATCATGTAGCCCTTATATCCGAGGCACACAATGAAGTCCTTCAGCCCAAAGGCGGAATAGATTTTCATGATGTGCCAGAGGATTGGTCTATCGCCAATTTCGACCATCGGCTTTGGCTTGACCACCGTTTCTTCAGAGAGACGAGTTCCCAACCCGCCGGCGAGAATGACTACCTTCATCGAGTCTCAGTGTAGCAGCGATAAAAGTCTCCATTCGCCGCAAGATTCTCACTTTCCGAATGAGGGTGATGTTTCATGGATCGGCACGTAAGTCTCAGCACTAGGTGTTTTACCGCTCATCACCTCAGCCACAATCTCATACGAGCGCAGCCTGTCCGGATGATGATACAGATCCGAAGTAAAGATGAACTCATCGGCCTGGCTTGCCTGCGCCAGGGCCACCAGCTTCCGCTTCACAGTTTCCGGACTGCCGATGATCGCGGCTCCCAGCTTGCTCTCCACCACAGCCCGTTCTTCCGCGCTCCACAACCGGTCCATGCTCTCCACCGGCGGCTCCGTATAAATCGGCTCGCCACGGATCAAGTGAAGAAATCGCTGATACGGCGTCGTGGCCAGGCGCCGCGCCTGCTCATCGGTGTCCGCGGCAACCACTGGCACGCCGATCATGGCGTACGGCGTCTGTAACCCTTCCGAAGACCGGAACTCCTGCCGGTAAATGGACAAAGCCTCTTGCATCTGTTCCGGTGCGAAGTGGCTGGCGAAGGCGAATCTCAATCCAAGCCGCGCGGCGAGCTGTGCGCTGTAAGTGCTCGATCCCAGCAGCCACACTGGAACATTTGTGCCTTCGCCGGGAACGGCTCGCACCCTTTGCCCTGGCACTCGCGGACCCAGATAGGCGAGCAGTTCCTGCACCTGCCGCGGAAAGTCGTCTTCGTTGCCCAATCCACGGCGCAGCGCCCGCGCCGTCAAACCATCGCTTCCCGGTGCACGCCCAACGCCCAGGTCAATGCGTCCCGGATACAACGACTCCAGTGTTCCGAAATGCTCGGCTATTACCAGTGAAGAATGATTCGGCAGCATGATTCCGCCCGAACCCACCCGCAGCATGGACGTTCCACCGGCCACATAACCAATCAGCACCGAAGTGGCTGCACTCGCGATTCCACCCATATTGTGGTGCTCGGCAAGCCAGAAACGCGTGTAACCCCACGCCTCTGCATGACGCGCCAGATCCAGCGAGGCCCGGAACGCATCGGCCACCGTACCGCCGGCTTTCACTAAGGCAAGATCCAGTACAGAGAACTTGGTCATGTCATTTTGGATGAATCCGCCTGGGCCGAGGGACCAATCGAGTTTGCTACGGTATGACTCGTATAAGAGTTAGAATGCACTGCATATTCGGGTTGAGAAGCAGGAGACATCATGACTACAGGAGTACGAACCGCGATTCTTCGCGCCAACGCTATTTACTTGTTCGTCGCCTCGGCCGGTGGCTTACGTTCGGATGTGCTCGGCTTCTTCTTCGCCAGCGGCGCTGAGAGCCAAATTGCCGCCGATGCGCCGCATGCCGGCATCGGCTTCATGGAAGCTCACGGGCTCGCCTTCATCCTATCTATCCTGTTGTGGCGTGCCTCGCCTCTGCGCTCTTGGCACCTCACCGGCGCGGCGATCCACACGCTGCTCGGCACCGCCAATCTGCTCTTCTGGCAGATCTTCGTGGCATTTGATTTACTGTGGCTGGGCTACCTTACAACCTCGCTCCATTGGCTGTTCGTGGTGCTCCAGCTATTCGCGGCGGTTAGCGCGAAAGAGTCTGTCCCTGAGTCACTGCATCCCGCCTGAATGGGTATTGTTGATAGACTCACGGCAGCCTATGTGGACTGATGCGGATCTGCAGCACGATATCGAAAAAGAATTAGCCTGGGAGCCCAGCGTTCACCCCAAACAGATCGGAGTCGCCGTGAAAGCCGGAGCCGTCGAGCTCAGCGGCTACGTGAACAGCTTCTGGGAAAAGTGCGTCGCCGAGCAGGCCGCCTGGCGCATCGTCCACGTTAAGAGCGTCACCAATGAGATTCGCGTCGAGCTTCCCTTCCCCGCCATACGCGCCGATGACGATATTGCGCTCGCCGCCATGGGCATTCTGGAGTGGAATTCCCTGGTTCCCGAAACGGTGGAAGTACAGGTGACCGGCGCCTGGGTCACGCTGAAAGGCGCAGTGGAATGGCAGCATCAAAAGGACGAGGCTGAGCGTGCACTCTGTCCGCTAAAAGGCATCCAAGGCATCCGCAACGAAATCACAATTGAGCCGGCCGTAAGTCTCGGCGATGTTCGAGCGGCCATCGATGAAGCTCTGAAACGGAACTCGCTTGTCGATTCGAGCCACATCAAAACGCATGTAGTTCACGGCGTGGTCAGCCTGCGCGGCGCCGCCCGTTCGCGGCAGGAACGCAACGAAGCGATGCATGCGGCGTGGGGTGCCCTTGGCGTCACCAAGGTAGAAGATCACATCAGCATCGGACTCTAAAGCACAATGCCCAGATTATCGTTCACCGCCTGCGCCAGATTCTGCCGTGTTCCTAAATAGCGCTCCGTCGTTTGAATGGACACATGCCCCAGCAGCAGTTGAATTTGTTCCAGGTCTCCGCCGCTGGCACGGCACAGTTTTGCGCAGGTACGCCGCAGATCGTGAGGCGCGAGATTCACAAACCCGAGCGGCCGCGCGTATTCCAGCACAGTCCACCAGACGACTTTCTCGGTGATACCCGAGCCCCAGATTCGATCTACCTTATCCACCGCCCGGAACACCTTTCCGTCCTGAACTCCGGACGCAACAATCCAGTCATCCAGCAGTGTCTTCACCCAATTCGGGACCGGAACGCTGCGCAGCCGGCTTCCCTTCCCCACAAGGTCGATCCAGACCCAGCGGCCTTCGCGCTGCTGCAGGTGATCCATCGTCAGGGCAACCAGCTCTGCCCGCCGCAATCCGCAGCCGATGAGCACACCGAGCACCGCGCGGTCCCGTTTTCCTTTGAGCGTCGCCCCGTCAGGCGCCAATAAGAGAAGATGCGCTTGCTCGCGAGTGAGCCAGTTCCCTGCCCGGACCCCGAGCTGTTTAGCCCCTTTTACCCGTGCGATGCCGGCGGCAAGCGCGGGATCGAGCAGCCCGTTGTCCGCCGCCTCGGACGCCAGTTTCCGGATTGCCGCCAGGCGGACGTTGATGGTGGAGGAGGCTAGACCCAATCGATCGAGCTCAGCCCGGTACGACTGGACCACTGCTTTGGAAAGTGGTCCGCGCGGCATCTCCAGATACCAGGAAAGAAAATCATCGAGCGCCTTGGCGTACGCACGCCGCGAATGCGGCGACAGGACACTATCGAGAACCAGGCCGCGCAGACGCGCCAGAGGGTCATGGACGTGGGCGATCAGCACAACGGCAATTCCAACTGCAACTGCAGCGGTACGTCAGGATGCTGTTCCACCCAGAGCGGGACCAGCGGCGGCGGAAGATAGTGGCGAACAGCGGATAAGCGATGGACCCGGGCGTGACAGGCGGCGCAAAGAGTCACAAGCGATTCCGGACTATGCTCTCCCGGCCGCCGGTGATGCACATGAATCCGCCGTGGATTGAAGTGCGCGGCTCCGCAACTCTGGCAGCGGCTGCGATCCCGGAGAAGAACCTCTTCGCGGTGGCCGCCGAAGCGGCTCTTGGAATACCGGAGGCGAATCAGGCAAATGCGGCACAGGTCGGCGCCGGTTACCTTGGCGGCGCCGCATGGACAAAAGAGTCTGCGCTGGGTAGCCATCTAGCTTTAGCTCGAAAAGGCCCGAAATGTTGATGTGTCGCTAACCATCAGCAGCAGTGTTCCGCAATCTCGTTGAGGCGGTCCCGAAGCGGCCGAGTTGCCCCGCTTCAGAATTTCGAATGTTGAGTGCCATATGTATTCATGTTGAATACTATCTACATCGTAACACTAGTTGGTATAAGCTAGAATTAAGTCTACCTTCTACCTTAATGCCGAATGAGCCTCAACATCAAAAATGAAGATACCCATCGTCGTGCTAGAGAATTGGCACGACTGGCCGGCGAGACAATGACGCAGGCCGTGGATCGAGCCATCGCCGAACGACTGGAACGCATTCGTAAAACACGTAATCGGACCGTCTTGGCAGAGCGGCTTCTTGAGATTGGCCGCGAATGCGCGAGCCTGCCGGTCCTTGACGCACGGAGACCGGAAGAGATGCTATATGACGAACACGGACTCCCTAAATGATCGTATTGGATTCGTCTGCGCTGATCGCCATTCTGGATGATGAAGAGGATGCTATGCAGTACGCCAAGGCTATTGCGGAAGCGGACCGTCCGCTAATTTCCGCAGCAACACTTGTCGAGGCCGGAATTGTGATGTGGAACCGGCACGGTTCCAAAGGCGCGCACAGGCTGAATACTTTGATTCAGGAGGCTGGTTGTCAGGTGGAAAGCTTCACCACGCAGCACGCGCAAATGGCCCTAGAAGCTTATGCTGCCTATGGCAAAGGCCACAACAACAAAGCAGCGTTGAACTACGGAGATTGTTTTTCCTACGCTCTGGCAAAAGCTACAGGTTTGCCTCTGCTCTTCAAGGGAGACGATTTTCCGCAGACCGATATCGATTCTGCTCTTTCGAGGGAATAAGCGTGCAGAGATACTCCTACTCCCTCGCCCTTCGTATATGGCATCCTTGCGTTATTGGAGCGCTGACCCCTTTTCTAGGGGAGAGTACTCTTCGACGGACGACCTGATCGAAGATGCGGTTGGATATCCGTTCCAGAAAAGTCATTCCCTTTGAATAGCAGGGGCAAACCTGTAGCTTTTGCCAGTGCGTAGGAAAAGCAGTCTCCATAATTTAACGCTGCGGAATGACGGCCCTTGCCATACCGGCGATAGGCTTCCCGCGCAATCAGCGCTTGCTCGATATCAACGGGAACAATCTCTATCCCGGCGCTTGCCACGAACAGATCAAAATCGCGCAACCCGTCATATCCCCGGCTACCTTCAATCACGATGGAAGCTTCGACAAAACTGGCAGCAGACATCATTCGGGAGGTGGCCTTGTCCACCGCCTCATTAAAGGATTGACGCTCCGGCTCGTTGGTTAGTATTGCTATGACCGCTGACGTGTCGATGACCATCAGCGGGGCAGCCCATGTTCGTCATACAACATCTCTTCCGGGCTTCGGCTATCGAGGACAGGCAAAGACGCGCAGTGTTCCGCTATCTCGTTAAGCCGGTCGAGAAGGCGCCGATTGGTCTGCTGACGCTGGACAGCCTCGAGCCTTTGCCTCAAGGCTTTCGTCACGGCCTCTGTCTTACTTTCTCCGGTCAACGCCGCCAAGTCTGCGGCAAGTTGCTCCGCTTCAGAATTTCGAATGTTCAGTGCCATATGTATTCATGTTGAATACTATCTACACTGTAACACCCATAGGCTTCAGGATTCCAAAGCGTGCCGCGCGTCCTCCGGATAGGCGAGCAGTCCGAACTCCGGCACGTCCAGTCCGCCGCGTTCTGCTTCCGCCGACACACGCATCGACTTCACTGCATTGACGGTTTTGAACACCAGGAAGGTAGCACCGAACGCCCAGACGGCGCACAGTGTAGCTCCCATCAGTTGACAGAGAAATTGGCGTGAATCGCCATACAACAAGCCGGTCACTCCTCTGCCCGCCTGCCCCAGGTAATTCGCCGCCCCTACTCCGTTCCATCCAGCGCCATACGTGCCATCGGCGAAAATGCCGACGCAGACCGCTCCCAGCCAGCCGCAGAAGCCATGCACTGAAATAGCGCCGCAGGGATCGTCAATCTTAGTCACTCGCTCATTGAACAAAACGCCGGCGCAGACCAAAATGCCGGCCAGAACTCCGATGATCACTGCGGATGTCGGCGAGACGAACGCGCAGGGAGCGGTGATCGCCACCAGACCCGCCAGCATTCCGTTGCAAGCCATGGTGACATCGGGTTTTCCGAACAGGAAATACCACACAATCATTGCCGTTGCCGATCCGGCAACCGCGGCCAGATTGGTATTCACCGCGACCACCGCAATCCGCAGATCGGTGGCGCCTAGTGTCGATCCTGGGTTAAAGCCCATCCACCCGAATAGTAGAATGAACGTGCCCGTGACAACGTAAACAAGATTGTGAGCCGGGAACGCCCGGGGCTTTCCGTCTGGTCCATACTTACCCAAACGTGGACCAAGAATCATCGCCAGCGCCATTGCGGCGAATCCTCCCACTGCGTGAACAACTGTGGAGCCAGCGAAATCCACATAACCATGGCCGAGATTCATGGTCGATCCTACCTGCGAAAGCCATCCGCCTCCCCACACCCAGCAGCCGAATACAGGATAGAGAATCGCTCCCATGAATAATTCGCAGAGGAGAAATGCCCCAAACGTGATCCGTTCACAGATGGAGCCCACGATGATGTAACCCGCCGTTTCCATGAACACGACTTCAAAGAGAGTGAAGCAGTTGCTGGCCGAGTCATACGCGGGGCCGCTGAGGAAGAATCCTGTACCGCCCAGAAACCCCCATTGCCCGCTGCCCACGAGAAATTTGTTCAACCCCGGAATGCCCCCCAGATTGGTCGGCGCCGCATTGACCGCGACGGCGCCGAATTGAAAGGCGTATCCCACCGCGTAGTATGCAAGGAAGGCGAATACATAGGCAGCAAAATTCAGCATCATCAGATGCCCGGCATTCTTCTTGCGGACCAGACCGCAAGTCAGCAGGGCAAACCCGGCTTGCATGAACAGCACCAGATATCCGGTATTCAGGGTCCAGGCGAAGTTTGTGGCGATACGGAGGTGGCCCACCGAGTCGGCTAGTTTCAAAGCAAGCGGTTCTTTGTCCGCCTGGGCCTTGTAATCATCGAAGTCCTTCTTGCTTTGAACGTAGTTTGGAGCGGTCTTGTCAGTTGGCTCCGTCACCACGAAGGAGTTTCCTCCGGCGTCCACTGCGGATCCTTTGTCCCCCGTTGCGATGCCGGCTGGGTCTGGCTTGGGTTCCTCCGCCATACAGGAGGGCAACGATAATGCCAATATGCCGAACGCAATGAGCCCGCTCAACCTCTTAGAGGTTCTGTTCACAATTCACTCTCCTAATGGAATTGGTTGCAGACGTGGCAACAAGAATCCGCAACTGTACTACGCAGGACATAAAGGAGACCTGAAGAAAACGTTAAGAACTTATAAAGAAGAATGGATAAGTGTGTTGTTCCGTTCAGCCTGCATCGTGTGCGGCAAGGAGTACAATTCCCGCCACCAGGAGCATCAAGCCGAATAGAACCGGCAGAAGCCAGTTCGGCGTGGAGGTTCTTGGGCATCGTGCAATTACCAATACACGGACACACAAAGAAGCAACCAAAACAAAGACGGTTGCAGCAACCCAAAGTGCCGACATTGACTAAGCTTGTCCCCCTGGGCTACGAACGTATACCCAACAACGTAAAAAAGTCGTTGAAAACGCATAAAGAGAACGTAAAGATCCTAAAGACTGAGAAAGTCTCTTATCGGTAGTGACTAATCCCCTATTATGCGCTAGTGCGCATAATCGCCTTTTGCTCAGTTATACTGAGCTATGCCCGATAAGCCCATGTGGATCGGCCACTTAGATCAGGTTCTCACTGATCTCGCTGCCCTGCCCTACCCTTGGGTTGACCGTGCCACCGTAGAACGCCTCCTCGGCGTCGGCCGCCGACGGGCCCAGCAGATCCTCGCTCCTTGCGTGTCTCTCCAGATCGGCGCCAACGGTCTTGCAGATCGTGATCGGTTGATCTCCCACCTGCGGCAACTGGCGGCCGGGGACACTGCTTCCTTTGAACGCCGGCGGCGTCACCGTCTCGCCCAGTCCCTCGATGCTTTCCGCGCAGCTTGGCAGTCCCGCGTTCCCGTCGAAGCACCCGCCTCCATTCTTCACCAGGCTCTTGCAGACCTCCCGCCCGGCATTGAGTTCACTACAGGCCAGGTTATTGTCCGTTTCGAAAGCACCCACCAGGCGCTCGAAAAGCTTTTGGCGCTCGCCATGGCAATCGGAAATGACTTCGAGCGATTCGATGAGGCCGTCGGAGGGACAAACTCAAGATTTGTCCCGGAAGATTCCAAGTAGCCCCGAAATCCTGAAGGTAGAGGGCCAAACTGCCGATTAATGTTCTGAAACCCCATCTAAGGGTTACATTGGCTGAACATGACGTCTTTGCGTCGCTTATGGGTCCGATTGCCATTTTGTCCCTATTTTGCTCCATAGTGGCGGAAAAGCTTGTACATGATGGCTTTTGCTTCTACTATGACTACATAGGTACTATGAAATTCTACGAACGCCCCCATCTCTACAAATCGAGTCAGGTTGCCATGATATTAGGTGTAAGCAAAAAAACACTTGATCGCATGATTGCGGATGGCCGCATACCTAAACCTGTCCGCGATGGCAACAACAACTGGCGAATCTGGACTCAGCAGGATGTTCAAGAACTCCAGGAGGTCCTCACAAAATGATGCGAATGATGGTTGGGAACCAGCGGGGAGGAGTCGGTAAAACAACCACCGCGCTGAACTTGGCGCGGAGCTTTGCCGATCGTGGACTGCGCACTCTCCTGGTCGATGCCGATCCCCAGGGATCCATTTCGAGCGTTCTCAAACTTCGCCCCGAGCACTACCTTGCCGACTTCCTGCTGAAGCGGCTGCACCTACGGGATTGTGTGGTCAATGTGCGTGAAGGTCTCGATGTATTGTGCGGCGGCCGTACTACCACGGACGCCGAACAGCAGGTTACCAGCGTGGTCGCCCGCGAGAGACTTTTCGAAGACGTATTTACCAATTTTGATGAAGTTTATGATGCGGTTCTCATCGATGTGGCCCCCTCCATCAGCCTCATGCAAGCCTGCGCCATGGTCTACGCAAGGCACTTTTTGATCCCTGTCGCCATGGACAGTTTGAGCGTTTCCGGCGCCGGTGCTTCCCTGTTTTATGCCAGCACCATTTCGCGTGCCTGCCGTGTTTCCATCAAACCAATCGCCCTGCTGCCTACCATTGTGAACAAGCGAATCGGCCTTACCGAGGTAGTCATGAACATGATTCATGCTCTCGGCCAACAGAATGCCATCCCGACAATCGGCCCCATCCGCACCGATACGGCAGTGGGAAAGGCACATCGCGCCCACCAATTCCTTGCCGATTTCGATCCGAAATCGAAGGCTCTGGAGGACTATGAACTGGTAGCCAATCAGCTCCTGGAGTTCTTCCAGATTCCTATCAAACAGGTGGAGAATGAAGTCGCACAAGCAGCCAACAGTCTCCCGTAAACCGCCGCTTATGTCGGTGGAGGAGGAGCTCGCTGAGCTGCTGGCGGACCCGACTCTGAGGCCGAGCATCACTTTTTTGGGTATCCGATCTTATACCGATTCAGTATCGGATACTGAAGTAGTATCGGGTACTGAATCGGTATCCGATACTACTTCAGACCAGCCAGTCATTATATATAAGAAAAATCAGAATACGTCCGGAGTAGTATCTGATACTGAAACAGTATCCGGTATTACTTCAGTATCGGATACTGTTTCAGTACCGGTTAAATCCTTGGCTTTTGGCATTCCCAAGCTTGGGTTCGGCGCACCGAAGCTCGCCCCTGACACCGCGAAGGCGCGCCAGCCGATCCCGCGCAAGATCAAGATCAAGGGCGTGCCGCGTTACGAGCGGCCCAAGCCTGTGCCGGCACGCTTGGTCCAGGATGGTCACTCCCACAGTGAGCACGCCATGTACATATCGCTCTGGGATGCGGGCGAACCCCACAGCCCGGAGGCCCGGATAGTGACTATGGGCTTTGGCGCCATGTCCCGGATTGTGCGCCTCTCTCTGAACAACTGCCGGTTGAATATTCGCTCCCTGATCCGCAAGCTGGCCGTGGAGGAATGGAAGGCGGCCGAGTGCGAGCGAAAGATTGGCAAGACGTATCTGATCTACAACTCAAATACGATTTTGCGGCGGCGCAAGGCGGCCGGGCTTGAATGGGTAATCCGCACTCGCGGCGTTGCTTTTGTGGACGCGAAAACAGGTACTCCTATGCTTCCCGAAGATGACAGTTCAGTATCCGATACTGAATCGGTACCCGATACCGAAACAGTATCAGATACCAAATCGATACCGGATACCGTTTCAGTATCGGTAACCGGTACTGAAACAGTAGGGGTCAGACACAAATGACTGCATATCTTGAGGAGACCTACCTTAATAAGACTGACCTCAGATGTGCACAACTTGAGGATATAGGTGCACAACAAGAGGAGACAGCCGCACAACAAGAGGAGACAGCTGCACAACAAGAGGAGACAGCCGCACAACAAGAGGAGACGAGTGTGCACAACTTGAGGAGACAAATCGCACAACTTGAGGAGACAAGCCTGCACAACTTGAGGAGACGCGCACAACTTGAAGAGACGAATTGCACAACTTGAAGAGACGAATTGCACAACTTGAGGAGACGAATTGCACAACATGAGGAGACGATTTTGCGAAGTACTCCTTTGGAATCACGGCTTTAACCTTCGCTAGAGTATTTAGAGTATTTAGAGTATTTAGAGCAGCAGCAGCAAGGAGGCTGGTTGATGCTTAAAAATCTGGCAGACGCTCTACAAACCGGGCTCACTGCCGATCCGTCAGCACCCTCCGCGGTTCCCCCCGCGATGACAGAGGATACCTCTGCTCTGACCCCTCTGAACGTCATCCGCACGGAAAATGTCGTGTCTCGCTTTCCCGTTCACAATCTCTCGAAGAAAGGCAAAATCGAGATCCAGATCGTCAAACGCAACAACCAGGGCGAAATCGAAATCAAGTGGGAAGTTTCCTACAACGACAAACATGGCCAGGCGCGGCAGCTTGCCTACAAGCTCGACACGATTGTCATCAACCGCCGGATCGAGGAAGAAGGCCGTCCGTTGCCTAAACTTATCCGTCTCGGCAGTCTTCGCGAAATCGCCGAGCGGCTCGACATGGGCGGCAACACGAATGTGATCAAGCGCGCCTTGCGCCAGAATGCCAGTGCGTTCATCACCGTGAAAGTGGGCTATACGAATCTGGATGGCACTGAAAAAACACTGGAAGCCGACTTCACCCGCTACAGCGTAATCTTCACGGGTGAGAAACTTCCCGACAAGCGCCGCGCCGATTGTGTGTACTTGAATCTGAACGACGTGTACTGGAACATGCTCAACGAAGCCCCCTGGAGGCCGCAGGATTACGATTACCTGAAGGCGCTCACGCCGGCAGCCCAGCGCTTCTACGAGATCGTCAGCGCCAAGTTTTACAATTCATTTCGTTTCAGCAATCTCAACGCCAGCAAAATCGCCTACTCCGAGTACTGCGCCTATTCGGCGCAGCAGCGCTACTTCGACTACGAGCATTTCAAAAAGCAGATGTACAAAGTGCATCAGCCGCATAAGAAATCCGGCTACCTGAGCGATGTCAGCTATGAAAGCATGCAGGATGCCGACGGCAAGCCGGATTGGATGATGCGCTATGTGCCTGGCCCGAAGGCGAAGAACGAATTTGAATACTTCACCGGCAAAACCGGCATTCTTGAAACTAAAATTGAGCCGGCCAGAACAACCGAAGTCGCCGCCGCCCCGGCCCTAGAGCTTCAGCAACAGAGCCTCGGCCTGGAAGGCCAGCCCAATTCTCCCTTGCTGGACGAGCTTTTCAAGCGCGGTATCAACGCCAAGCAAGCCACCGCATTGATGCAGGAAATCCTTCCGGAACAGCCTGTCATTGACCAGCTCGAGTATGCCGATTACCGGATTGCCTCAGAGCCGCCCGGCACCTTCCGCAATCCGCCCGGCTTTTACATTTCCGTTTTGCGTGATAATACTCCGGTCCCGGCAAATTTTGAAACCAACCGCAAGCGCAACGAACGCAGGACCACCCAGGATCAACTTGCCGAGCAGCGTCAAGCAACCGAACGCCGGGCACTCGAACTCGAAGTTGCCTATGCTGAATACCGACGCGCCGAAGTGGAGGCCTACATCGAGCGTGAACTGACACCTGGCGACTATACGGCAATGGTTGAGGAACAAAAGCGCAGCTATGTGTCGCAATTCCGCAACGCCGCCCACTGGCCAACCGAAACCCTCCAAGCGATTGCAGTCAACGCCGCGGCAGTGGAACTATCGCGCCGTGCCCCGATTCTCAACTTCGAAGACTTTTGCCGCAAGCACAACGACTGACTTAGTGAGCCACTTCACCCGGAACTTTTTCCTTTCGGAAAAAAAACAGCAACGATTTGCCAAAAGATGTTAGTATGTTCACTGATTACGCCGATGTGAAAGGTTAGGTTCAGCCGGAGACGGTTTTGTAATTAGTGTTACAGTTATTGGTCGCTGAGCTAGTGCAAGCATTCCAAGGAGAGAAGTCTTTCCCGTTTTGAGATTTCCTCGGCGAATCGGAAGTGAGTGAAGGTAAAAAACATTAGTATTGACAATTGGTTTTCAATCGGATATAAGAGACTGTTCCCTTAGGAAATTTGTGTCCCGATGACAAACCAGAGTACATTGAGAGGAAAGAAAATTGATGAAACGTCTTAGTTGGTCCAAGCTAATCACCCTTACAGCCTTGGTTTCCTTGGGAATTGTGACCCCCGGTGTCGCAACTGCCGATGGCCCAGGTATAACAGTCACTAAAGGCCCCGCTGGCACCGTCGGTACTCTACCGAAGACCAGCGGCACACCCGGAGCGCGGATCCCTGCAACACAAGCCCCCGGTCAGTTCAAGGCGTGGGAAGGATTCACAACCACGAACTACCTGAACACCGAGCAGTATGTGTTCACTCCTCCGAGCGCTTCCACTGCGGCCGGTCCGGTTAACATCATCACGATCGTGAACCGCCGTATTGCTATTTACGATAACCCGAATGCGATTGTAGCTTCGGTTGGTGGCGGAACCCGTGTTCCCCAGGTACTGAGCTCCACCAGCTACCTGCCGACCAGCGAAGCGCTGCTCGACGCGTGGATGGGTGAGACCGTTTTGAATAATCTCTGCCCCACTGGCCGCGATAGCAACATTAGTTGCCTTGTGGATAATGCGAGTGTTCGTTATGACCAGATGCAAGGTCGCTGGCTGGTTCTTTTGACCGTCACCGATACCGGCGTCGAAACGCTCGGCAACGTTGTCACCAAGCCCAGGAAAGCGAGTTGGGTTCTGTTGATCTCCAAGTTCAGCCAGTTCCCATCGCAGGGTACGGCCGGCAGCTCGGACAT